>Ga0181526_10000241_pt1 | contig 60259 bp, 50 predicted proteins | sample PEATcosm2014_Bin_35_FD_119750 | JGI IMG/M metagenome (GOLD analysis project Ga0181526, IMG submission 119750) | Peatland microbial communities from MTU Mesocosm Facility, Houghton, MI, USA - PEATcosm2014_Bin06_30_metaG | ecosystem: Environmental > Terrestrial > Soil > Wetlands > Peat | place... | reverse complement strand
GCATCGGCGCCCAACTTGATCAGCTTCTTTGTCATCTCGGTGTTGTCGGCGCGCACGGCCTTGATCAACGATGCCCGCAAAGCATCCGATTCGGACCCGATCCTGCTGAGGCCATTGGGCGCACCGGCATTGTCGGCCCTGGTCGCTGCTTGCGATGCCTGCATCTCCTCCGAAATGGGGGTGACTCTTGGAGACATTGTTGCCGCTTCAGCACGGCTGCCATGGATTGCGGTCATCAGCGAAGCTCTCAACTGTTGTGAGTCCTGCCTGAAGCCAAAGACGTACACAAGAGATAGAGAGAGAGCAAGGGCAAAGACGAAGAAGAGCTTGAATTTCATATCAGGGTCTGTCCTTTCTTTTTGCGCCAGGGGCAGCTAGGGAGGTGACTGTCGCGCTTTTCCCTACGGCGAGTATTACATAAGTTTTCTCTGAATAACTTTTTTTGGTCTTACTTAAGTAATCGGGTAACCAGATGATTCTATGTTGAAGATAAATAGATTGGTTAAATCCAAAAAAGGACCTTGATAAGTCAGCCGGCCTCAACCAATCCATAACGGCGTTGCCAAGCCTCTTTGAGCCTTGCCCGGATTAGCTTTCGCTCTGTCTCCGAGGCCTCCATTCCGGCAGCTGGAGCATTGACAAAGTGGGCTGCTTCGATCTTGGCCAACTCTAGCAACTTCCTGTCCCGCAATAGGTTAGCTATACGAAAGCTGGGCAAACCAGCCTGCCGTGTTCCAAAGAACTCGCCCGGTCCGCGCAGTGACAGGTCCAGCTCCGCAAGCTCAAAGCCGTCCTGTGTGCGGACCATGGCGTTGAGCCTCTCCTCGCCCGTTGGTGAAACACGCCCGCCGGTAACCAGAATGCAGAAGCTCTTAGCCGAGCCTCGGCCCACGCGCCCTCGCAACTGGTGCAACTGAGCCAGGCCGAATCGCTCCGCGTGCTCAACCACCATCACGGTCGCATTCGGCACATCGACGCCGACCTCGATGACTGTGGTGGCAACGAGCACCTCGATCTCACCACGCTGAAAGCGGCGCATGACGATCTCTTTCTCGTCGGCGTCGAGCCGTCCGTGCAAGAGGCCCACTCGCAGGCCGGCAAGAGGACCCATGCGCAGCTTTTCGTACATCTCCACGGCAGATTTCAGCCCCGACTTTGCTCCCGGGTTCGCCTCTTGCGCCGCCTTTGGAAACAGGTCCGCCGTCTTGCCCCTGCGAGTGGATTTGGGTGCCCCAGGTCCGGATTTTCGGACCTGGGATTGGGCAGGCGGATCGAGGCCGACCTCTGGATCGTCGTGCGAGAAATCCAGTTCCGGCTGATCGTCCTTGCTACCTTCGATCACCGGATAGACGATGTAGGCTTGGCGTCCAATCAGGACCTGCTTGCGCACGAAATCCCACACCTCATCGGCCATTTCGCCGGGAACGCGCCGTGTCACGATGGGCCTGCGTCCCGGAGGCAGTTCGTCCAGCACGCTCACATCGAGATCGCCATACAAACTCAGCGCCAGCGTCCGCGGAATCGGTGTGGCCGTCATCACCAGCACATCCGGCTCCGGCTGATTGGGCTTTTTCATCAGCTTGAAACGCTGCAAGACGCCGAAGCGGTGCTGCTCATCAACCACCACCAGGCCGAGCTTGTCAAATTCGACTTTTTCTTCGATCAGCGCATGAGTCCCGATCACCAGTTGCGCCTCGCCCCTGTTGATCTGGCCGCGGGTCGCACGCTTGCGGTCCTCAGAGAGAGAGCCGGTCAGCAGGGCCATCTGGAATCGGCGCGACGAGCGCTCCAGCAGCTTGCGCATGGCCAGAAAATGCTGCGTGGCCAGAATCTCGGTGGGCGCCATCAGTGCGGCCTGATAGCCGTTCTCCATCGCCACCAGCATGGCCTGTAACGCGACGATCGTCTTGCCCGAACCCACATCTCCCTGCAGCAGCCGCCGCATCGGATTCGGTTCGCGCATGTCGCCCACAATCTCACCCAGCGCCCGCTTCTGCGCCGCGGTGGGATGAAACGGCAGCACCTCGCGGATCGCCTCGCGTACCTGGTCGGTGGTGGCAAAGCCGATTCCTACACGTTCTCTCATGCGGCGGCGCTTTAGTTCCAGGCCTAGCTCCAGATAGAAGAGCTCTTCGAAGATCAACCGCCTGTGGGCGGACGTGGTCCAGCTCTGCAACTGAGCAAAGGGCGTTCCTTCGGGCGGAAAGTGCGCCTCGCGCAGGGCCGTTTCGCGATCGGGAAGCCCGAGCCGCTCGAGCATCGCGCGAGGCAGGCACTCCGGCACCGAGCCGCGCAGCCCTTCAAGCAGATTGAAGATCGTTTTCCGCTGCCATCGCGAGGCCAGCCGCGCCCCGCCCAGAGACTCGTAGACCGGCGTAATGCGCCCCACTTCGAGCAGCCGCGTTTCGGCGTCGTCCGACGAGTCGGGCAGCAGTTCGAACTGCGGCTGAATCATCTTGAGGTTGCTCGTGGAGCGCGACGGCTCAACCCGTCCGTAGACGGCCACCGTCTGTCCGGCGTGGAACTTGCCTTCAAGATAGCTTCCGTTGAACCAGATGCACTTCAGAGCGAAGCGTCCCTGTCCCACGGTCAGCTCGAAGATGGGTGCTTTACGGGTGCGCAAGAGAACGGAGCCGCGGACTTCTGCGATGACGCTGGCCGTCTCGCCGGCCTTCAGTTCGTCAAGGCTGCGCGGATTCTGGCGGTCCTCGTAGCGGAAGGGCAGGTGATAGAGCAGATCCTCGGCGGTCCGGATGCCTTTGGCGGCAAGTATCACCGCGACGCGCGGGCCCACGCCTTTCGCATACATCACCTGACTATCGAGATCGATCACACTCCGGATGCTAAAGCATTTATCCCCATCTTGTTTGGGAGTGCGTTCAGCTATGCCGCATTCGGTTCATAGACACGAACCTCTGTTTCGATGGTCTTAGTCAACGCAAGTCTGGCTTTTGTGAGGTCGTGCATCTGCTGAAGATTGAGCCAGAACTCCGGACTGTTATTGAAAAGCGGGCCAGACGCAAAGCCGTGTCCGGGGTGATGGCGCGCTTGCCGCGAACTATTTCGCCGATCCGCGTCGTCGGCACATGAATGTTCATCGCCAACCGGTTCTGGCTCAAGCCCAGCGGTTTCAAAAACTCCTCTGCCAGCATCTCTCCGGGCGATGTGGTCACGTACTGGTAGTTCCAACCCTGGGCGGGGCGCACCAAGGGCACCTAGTTCTTACCCTTTCCGTTCGCGGTAGTAGTCGACGATTTCAACGTCATGCGCTCCATCCTCCTTCAATACAAACCCAACCTCAGTTGCGAAGCAGAATAACCCCAATCTTCGCCAGCTTGGCAGCGAAAAGGCCCGGCGCTCTCCGCAAGACTTGCGAAGACTACCGGGCCATCTTTCTTCAATATTCGAGCTAAACCTCAGCTCTTTTGCAGGAAGTAAGCCTCGACGGCCTGCGCAAGGGCGAGCGAATCGATATACGCCTTTTTGCCTTCGTAGCGGGCGGCCCAGAGAACCTGGTTCACAACGTCCCTGGGATAGCACTGGCGCAGCTCGCGATTCAGCGTGTTGCGTATGAAATCGATCAGCGCCTGCGGCACGCCCGGATCGTAGGCAACCTGATATTCAAGGGCAACACGGCGAAATATCTCGCAAAACTGCGCATCGGCAACCGAGCCGACCTTGATCTTGGTTTGAATTCGGCGCAGGAAGCACTCGTCGACCAGCTCTGCCGGATCCATGTTTGACGCAAAGACGACCAGCATCTCGAAGGGGACCTCGAGTTTCTTTCCACCCGACAGGGTTAGAAAATCGATTCTGCGATCGAGCGGCACCACCCAGCGATTCAGCAGTTCCTCGGGCCGGAGTCTCTGGCGTCCGAAGTCGTCAATGATCAGAACCCCGTTGTTGGCCTTCATCTGCGCAGGGGCGACATAGAATTTGGTGATCGGGTTGAATTGCAGATCGAGCATCTCGGCCGTCAACTCGCCGCCGACCAGAACAGACGGTCGGTGGCAAAGCACCCAGCGCTCGTCCCGGTTTGCGGGGCCAGGGTCCGCCGCCCGCTTATGAATCGCCGGATCGAAGACCGTAATGATCTGGCCGTCCACTTCCACTGCGTTGGGTATCCAGACCTCATCGTCCGCAACGACCTTCGACAAGGTCTCGGCGACGGTGGTCTTGCCGGTTCCCGGTGGACCGTAGATGAAGATCGAACTGCCGGAGTTGAGCGCGGTTCCAAAGCGTCGCAACGTCGAGCTGTCGAGCACAAGATGCGCAAAGGCGCGCTTGACCTCATCGGCATGAATCTCGAGCTTGCGGACGCTCTGCTTCCGCGTCTGCTCGACGTAGCTCTCCAGCGAAACGGGCGCGGGACCTGCGTAATGGCTCTGCGCGAGCAGGTCCACGGCCCGGGATCTGCCCGCGGATGTGATGGCAATCTGAGGGATATTGCCGGTCATTCCATTGACCTGGCAGAGCATCTCCGTGCGCAGATGGAAGGAGATCTCCTTGGCCACTTCAAAGCTGAGCCGGGTCTTATCCGAAAGTTCCAGAATGGAAAGCGAACCGGAAAGATAAAGCGTCTTTAATGCGATATCCTCGAGGATTGACTGACGCACATCGACTTCCTCAATCGACTGTGGCCGATAGGCAGGTCCATGAGCGGGCTCGGTTTTGAGAAAATCGTATTCGGGCATCGTCAACAAGGCTACCATTTTTTTTGAGTTCAGACACTTTCCGCGCACGCCCCGGCAGTTACTTTTTGGCTTCCCTTGTTCCATTGGCCTTCAAGTCTATTTATTGCTGTAATTTGGAGCACCTTACTCATCGATCTTCATCGTGAGGCAATCCGTCAAAGTCGGGCTGCCGGCTATGGGAAAGACCAGTGCCACAGGCACACGAATCGGCAAACGATGGGGTGTGCGCCCTGGGGCAATCCAATCCGCTGGGATCCCAATGTTGAATCGCCCGTCGTTGATCCATGCAAGGTTCGCGTAATCTGGACTTTGCTACACTTCTCATTGAGTCCCGCACCCGGCAACCCGAAGAGGGGAGCACAGTCTATGCAGCAGGAGAGCACATGCCAGTTGTCGAACTCCTGGGAGTGACCAAGGCCTACGAAAACAAGATAGCCGTCGACAATCTGAGCCTGTCGATCGAAGCAGGCCAGATGTTCGGCCTGCTTGGACCGAACGGGGCGGGCAAGACCAGCTCGATTCGCATGATGATGGGAATCACCGTTCCAGATTCGGGGCGGGTCAATCTATTTGCAAAGCCCTTCGTGCGCAAGAGCCTGGAGCGAGTAGGCTACCTGCCCGAGGAGCGCGGGCTCTATAAGAAGATGAAGGTGCTCGATCAACTGGTCTTCTTTGGCCAGTTGCACGGGCTTGCGGCGGAAGAGGCGCGCAGGCGGGCCGTCGATTGGGCCGGACGCATGGAGATCGCCGAATCGCTAGGGAAGAAGACCGAAGAACTTTCCAAGGGCATGCAGCAGAAGATCCAGTTCATTGCCACGTTGTTGCATGATCCTGGGCTTATTGTCATGGACGAACCCTTCAGCGGCCTCGACCCCATCAACGCTGTGCTTGTGGAGCGGACGCTGCTTGATCTCAAGGCCCAGGGTAAGGCGATTCTCTTTTCCACCCATCGCATGGACCAGGTGGAGAAGCTCTGCGACTCGATCTGCCTGATCAATAACGGCAAGGCCGTGCTGTCCGGAAATCTGCGCGAGATCAAAGGCCGCTATGAGCGCAACCACGTCGTCGTCGAGTTCGAGGGAGACCCGGCCTTTCTGAACAGCGCGGAGATTGCGGAAGCGAGGAACTTTTCCGGTCACGCTGAGATCAAGCTCAAACCGCAGGGCGACGCGCAAAAACTGCTGCGCGATGCAGCGGCCCTTGCAACGATCTACCGCTTCGAACTGGTCGAGCCTTCACTTGAAGAGATTTTTATTCAGACTGTGGGAGGCAAGGCCGATGCGTAATATTCTTCTCATTGCGAAACGTGAGTATTTGCAGCAGATTCGCGGTCGTGCCTTCAAGTTGTCCACGATTTTGGTGCCTTTGTTGATGGCCGTGCTGATGGGAGCCAGCCTTTTGACCGGCTGGAGTTCAATACGGGGAAAGCACGTGGTGATTGCTGCCGACAATGCCGCTCTGGCCGATCAGGTTCGCCGCGAGATGCTCTTTGACACCAAAGCAAACTACACTGTGGACGTGATCGCCCCGGCAACCTCGGAGGATCGCGCGGTTCTACAGGGAAAACTCCGGTCCAGAGCGGTTGACGGAGTTCTCTATCTTGAGACCTCCGCGACCGGAACCATCGCCGCCACCTATAACGCGCCCTATGCCGGCGGCTATGTGATTGTTGGCGGACTACAGAATGCACTGGATCGTGCATTGGTGCGTGAACGCCTGCTCGCTGCGGGCATGAAGGACACCGAACTGGACGCCACACTGAGGTGGGTTCCGATCGAGACACCTCAGCCGAGTAAGAATGGAAAGGCAACCAAAAGCAATGGGGTACCGGCACTTTACAAGGCCATGACCATGGCTCTTCTGCTCACCGTGCCCATCATCCTTTATGGCATGGACATGGCCCGGTCGATCATTGACGAAAAATCCTCGCGCATCTTTGAGGTCATGCTGGCAGTTGCCCGCCCCGACGATCTGCTCGCCGGCAAACTGCTCGGCGTGGGCGCGGTGGGCCTGACGCAAATCGGCATCTGGATGATCGTGGCAGTTCTAGTTACGGGTTCGGCGCTGGCCGGGCCCTTGCTCAGCGGCAACTTCGCCTTGCATTTCTCCTTGGCCGAGGTTCTTCTCTTTCCGGTGTATTTCGTACTGGGCTTTTGCGTCTACAGCGCGTTCTTTTCCGGCCTTGCCGCCACTTGCGAGACGGCTCAAGAGTTGCAGATGTATATGCCGCTTGCAGTCGTTCCCGTCTGGTTCAGCTTCGGTTTCCTTCCCTTTCTGCTTACCGATTCCAATTCGGCTCTGGCCGTCGCCGCATCGCTGTTTCCGGTTACGTCGCCCTTTGTGATGATTCCGCGCATGGGCATGGAGATGCCGCCGGTCTGGCAGTTCGTGGTCTCCATCGCACTCCTGTTGGTGAATATATGGGTTGCGCTCTGGTTTTCTTCGCGGCTCTACCGCGTGGGCATTCTCATGTATGGCAAGCGAGCCACTCTGCCCGAACTGCTGCGCTGGTTGCGGTATAGCTGAATTGCGGCGCGCGGCGATGGTAGGCGATAGCAAACGAAAAGGCCGCCAACCATGCGGACGCCCCTAACTCCGCTAGAATCGAAGCAGTGACATCCGAAGACAAATCCAGCTTCACCTTCAAACAGCGCCTGATACTGGCTGTGGTGCCGCGCATCGTCTGGGCGCTCTTCTCGATCGTCGGGCGCACCTGGCGCTTTGAGGTGATCGCCGAAGACGGCGTAACCCCAGTCCTGCTCGGCGAGAAATCTCCGGCGGAGATCTTTTGCTTCTGGCACCAGTGCGTGCTGCCTTGCACCGTCTACTTTCGCTACTCCCGTGCGGTAATTCTCATCAGCCAAAGCTATGACGGCGAGTTGATTACCCGCATCCTCAAATTGTTCGGCTTCGATGCTGTGCGTGGCTCCAGTTCGCGGGGTGCGCGAGAGGGCCTGCTCGGTCTGGCGCACGTGATCGACACCGGCAGGACCGCCATCTTCACCGCCGACGGCCCGCGCGGCCCCATCTATCAAACCAAGATGGGCCCGATCAAGCTGGCGCAGATTACCGGAGCGCCCATCGGCGTATTTCATCTTGAGCCTGAGCACGCCTGGACGATGCGCTCGTGGGACCGCTTCCTGGTTCCCAAGCCCTTCACGCGCATCTGCGTCAGTTGGGCGCGGGCGACGTATGTTCCCGTGGACCTTGCCGCCAACCAGTTCGAGCCAATGCGCGAACAACTGAACGCTGCCCTCGAACGCGCGCGCAAGCGAGCCCTCGATCGCTTCAGAAAGCCGTTCGCATGACCGGGCTGCGCGTTGGCGACTTCGACCGCGTAGCCGACTTCGATTTTGCCCTTCCCGCCGCGTTGATCGCGCAGCAACCGCCCGCCGAGCGCGGACTGAGCCGCATGTTAGCGATGGATCGCGCGACAGGCGCGCTGCGCGACGCGAACTTTGCCCAGTTCCCCTCACTGCTCCGTCCCGGCGACCTGCTGGTCTTGAACGATACGCGTGTCATCCCGGCCCGTCTCTACGCCCGCCGTACACTGCGCCGCGAGCAAGAAAAGCCAACCGGCCAGATTGAAGTGATGCTGACCGCGCCGGTTGCGCATGAGAAGCTACGTGCCCCATCCATTCCGCGTGTTTCTGCGGAATGGGTGGGAAACGACCAACTCCAATCGCAGGGTGCCCCAGGTCCCGCTTTTGGGACCTGGGAAACGACAAATCTCGAACGTCCACCATCCGGCGAAAACCTCTGGCGCGCCCTCGTTCGTCCCGGCAGAAAAGTCGCCATCGGCGAGATCCTCGTTTTTCCGGGACCCTCCGGCGCAATCGAACTTGAGGCCGAGGTGCTGGAGCGCGGCGAATTCGGCGAGCGCCTGTTGCGCTTCAAGCCGGTCGACGATTTCTTCGCAGTTCTCGAACGCATCGGCCACGTGCCTTTACCACCCTACATTCATCGCGACGATGCGGAAGAAGATCGCGAGCGCTATCAAACGGTCTTCTCGTGCGAACGCGGCTCGGTGGCCGCGCCTACCGCGGGCCTGCACTTCACGCCACAGATTCTCGATGCGATAGCTGCGCGTGGTGTCGAATTGGCTCGCATCACGTTGCATGTCGGCCTCGGAACCTTCGCGCCGTTGCGCGTCGAGCGCGTGGATGAGGTTCACCTGCATCGCGAACGCTACATGCTCTCCGCGCCCGCAGCCGACGCCATCAATCGCGCCGTCGCCGAGGGCCGCCGCATCGTCGCCGTTGGCACCACCGTCGTTCGCACGCTTGAACATTGCGCACAGCAGGCAGCGGGCAATCCGCTTCAGCCCCACTCCGGAGAGACGGAGATCTTCATCTCCCCCGGGTTCAACTTCCGTCTCGTCGGCGCGCTGCTGACCAACTTCCACCTACCCCAATCGAGCCTGCTGATGTTAGTCAGCGCCTTCGCCGGACGCGAACGTGTTCTCGCCGCCTATCGCCACGCCGTCGAAGGGAAATATCGATTCTTCAGCTATGGCGATTGCATGTTTCTTTCCTGATCCAGAATATCTGGCCTTTTGGCAGTAATACTGCTTTCGAATCACAGACAATTCGAGCAGTGCCTGACAATCAAGGTGTAATGGCGGAAATGATATACACTTGCCAGAAGATGACTCCAAACGCGGCTATAAGGAAGCTCCGGGTCTCAGGCCTTTTGGCCCGAGCACTAGGAGTTTCGCTGCTCCTTAGTGGCTGTGGTCCGGCGTATAACCCATTTCAAGTTGCCGGGGGATCGATGCTTCCATTGCTTCATCCGGGAGACAGAATCTTTGTTGATGAAAGTGATCGGGCTCGCTCCGACCTACACGATGGAGACGTTATCGTGTTGCGCCGTAAAGATGCGATTGTTCTGAAGCGCATTGTAGCAATGCCAGGCGAGACAATCAGTGGCGTAAATCGGAAAGTTTTCCGCAACGGTACGCAGATTGATGAGCCGTATCTCGCCCCAGCTACAGGTGTCGGCCTACCAGATCTGATAACCTTTGCGTCTCGCACACTTGGTCCAGGAGAGTTGTTCGTCATGGGAGATAATCGCGACCTCAGCTTAGACAGTCGAGTCGCTGAATATGGGCCGGTCCGGACCTCAGACGTCGTTGGCCAGTACCGTTGGACATACTGGCACGCATGGTCCGTCGCCAAGCAGAACTGAACCTTGACTAAGTTTCCTGTTGGACTAACGGCTAACCGAAACCTCGTTTCTGTCCATCTTTCTGTTCGCTGTTCTCTGATCTCTGCACCCTGCTAAACTCGTCTCGTGACTGATCAAGCCAAGCCGCCCGTCTTCCTGCTCGACACCATGTCGTTCATCTTTCGCGCCTACCACGCGATGCAGCGTTCGCGGCCCATGTCGACGCGCGACGGTCTGCCGACGGCGGCCATTTATGTCTTCGTCAACATGATCAAGAAGCTGCGCCAGGACTTCCAGCCGCGCTACTTCGCCGCCGTCTTCGATGTGAGCGGCGAGGTCTTCCGCGACGAACGCGCGCGCGCCATGAAGCCTCTGCGCAAATGGAATGGCAAAACGCAGAGCTTTGAAGACGTGGACTACGAGGGCTACAAGGCCAATCGCGCGTCGATGCCTGAGGACCTGCGCCGCCAGATTCCCTACATCCGCCGCGCCCTTGAGGCGTTGCGCATTCCCATCCTCGAGGCCGAGGGCTTTGAAGCCGACGACGTGATCGGCACTCTGGCCCGCGAAGCCGCCGAGCAGAAGTACGAGGTCTTCATCGTCTCCGGCGACAAGGACATGATGCAGTTGGTCACACCCACGGTGAAGATCCTCAACCCGCAAAAGGACAATCTGATCCTCGATCCCGCCAAGGTCGTCGAGGTGCTCGGAGTGCCGCCGGAGAAGGTCGTCGATGTGATGGCTCTGCGTGGCGACGCGGTCGATAATGTGCCAGGCGCGCCCGGCATCGGCGACAAGGGCAGCGTAGATCTGATTCTGGAGTTCGGCAGCGTCGAGGCTGTACTCGACCGCGCGGCCGAGGTCAAGCGCAAGAGCTATCGCGAGTCGCTCGAGCAGAACCGCGATGCCGTGCTGCTCTCGAAAGAACTCGTCACCATCGACTCGCATGTCCCGCTCCCGCTGGATTTGAAGGCGATGGAGACGCAAGCGCCAGACCTCGAAGCCTGCCGCGATCTCTTCACCGAACTTGAATTCACATCGATGCTGCGCGAACTTGAGCCTGCGGCCGACGGCCCCACGGTGGAGTTGATTGAAGTACCGAACGCTGAGCAATTAGCCGAATTCTACGCAGCCGCCCGCGTCGGCGGCTTTGCCTTCGCGCTCGATATGGCCGCGCCCAAGCCGGAGTCGGAAGACGAACCACAGCAGTCGATGTCCTTGCTCGATGTCGCCGAAGCCGCCGAAAAGAAAGCCAGCTTCAGCGTCGGCGTATGCGCCGAGCCGGCCAAGGCTCTGCGATTGCCACTATCAAATGAGTTGCGCGCCCTGCTCGAGGACTCTTCCGTTCCCAAGCAGACCCACGATTGGAAGTCTGTGCTTCACTTGCTCACCGCGCAGCGCGTGACGTTGCGCGGAGCGGTGGACGACACGATGCTGCTCTCCTACGCGCTCAATCCCACACACGCCACTCAGGCGCTGGCCGATGTGGCCGCGCGCCACTCGCAGCCTGCGCCGTCCACCCTCGCAGCGGGTGCGGCAACGATTCGCGCACTCGTTCCGGCATTGAAGGCCGACGTGAAGAAGTTGGACTTGGAGCGCGTTTACAGAGATATTGACCTGCCACTTGCACCGGTGCTGTTTCGCACGGAGCAGGCCGGCGTGCGCATCGATCTTGGCGTGCTCGATGGGCTCTCCAAGCGTTTTGCCATCGAGCTAGATCGCGTCGGCGAACGAATCTTCTCACTGGCAGGCCGCCGCTTCAACATCAATTCGCCCAAGCAGCTTGGCGAGGTGCTCTTCACCGACTTGGGCCTGCCCGCACCGGCCAGCCGGGGCAAAGGTAAGGCCGTCTCTACCGCGCAGGATGTGCTTGAATTTCTAGCGGAAAAGCACGACGTTCCGCGTCTCGTCCTCGAATATCGTCACTTGTCCAAGTTGAAATCGACTTACATCGACGCACTGCCGCTGCTCGCCGATGCTGACTCGCGCGTCCACACCACCTTTCAGGCCGCGGCCACGGCTACTGGAAGACTCTCCTCCATCAATCCGAATCTACAAAACATTCCCGTTCGCACGGAGCTGGGTCGCGAGATTCGCGCCGCCTTTATCTCCGCGCCGGGCACGCAACTGCTCTCCGCCGATTACTCGCAGATCGAACTGCGCCTGCTGGCTCACTTTTCGGGTGACCCGCTCCTGGTCCACGCCTATCAGAACAACGAAGACATTCATACGCTCACCGCCAGCGAGGTCTTCGGTGTGCCGCCCACAGAGATGGACAAGCAGACCCGCAACCGCGCCAAGGCTGTCAACTTCGGAATCGTCTACGGCATCTCGCCCTTTGGCCTGGCCGCGCAGTTGGGCATTCCGCAGGCCGAGGCGAAGGCCTATATCGAGCGCTACTTCGCGCGCTACGCCGGCGTTCACGAATTCATTGAGAAGACCCTCGCCGAGACGCGCAAGACCGGCTCGGTGCGCACGCTCTTCGGCCGCGTTCGTCCCATTCCCGACATCGAGAGCCGCAACCCCAATCAACGTGGCTTCGCCGAGCGCACGGCCATCAACACGCCGCTGCAAGGAACCGCCGCCGACCTCATCAAGCTGGCCATGATCGCGATCGATCAAAAGCTCTGCGAGCGCAATCTCAAGACGCGGATGGTCTTGCAAGTCCACGATGAATTGCTCTTTGAAGTTCCCGCCAACGAGGCTACCGAGATCGAGGCATTAGTCCGCGCAGAGATGGAGGGCGTGATTCAGCTCAGCGTCCCATTGGTCGCCGACCTGGCCTTCGGCGCAAACTGGCGAGACATGTAGCGAGTTTGCTATCTCATATGGAATTCCAATAATGTACAGCTTGTTATCGACGACGTCGTGTTTCGATTAAGAGTCTTACATTTTCGGCTTTCTTGCCCAATCCGGCACGGGTGGTGCCTCGGCGTGACGTGAGAGGATGTGCCCATCAGGTGTCATCACGCGAAAAACACCATCACCGTCTTCATCGATGATGTCAACGTTGGCGGTGCAAGCAACATCGAGAGGTCCCAACACGTACGAGTATGCATAAGGTCGGTCATTCACCTCCCAACGCACCATCTGATAAAGAACGAATTCGCGCTCCAGCATCTTTGTCCGCTGGCCGCCACGTTCGAAGATCGCTGCGGGAAAAGTGACTCGATAGCCGGCACCGTGCTGTACCCAATGAGCTGTAACTCCCTCGGGAAAACTCCAAGGAGCCGGTTTACCTTCAATCTCAAGACGGATGGGTGCAATCGCATTCGCATCAGCAAGCCCAGGAATTATCCATCCTTCGCTTCGATACCAGCGCACAGCTGCGGCAGGCTCAAAGGCAAACCCGCATTGAGCGCATGCAGCAAGCGGTCCGACAATAAATGCTGCGGCGACGAGTGCGAATTTCCTCTGCAGGCTCATACCCCCCCTTGTTGTTATACCCCGAGCTCAGTCCGGATCGCATCGGCGATCGCGTCGGCGTGCAGGCGCATCGCCTCTTCGCTCTCGGCTTCGATCATGACTCTTGCTAATGCTTCGGTACCGCTGTAGCGGATGACTACACGGCCTGTATCCTTCAGATCATCTTCAGCGGCGCGAATTGCTGCGGCTACCGCGGGGATCGATTCGAGCGGCTTCTTCTCGCGTACCTTCACATTCACGATCACCTGAGGGTAGACCCGCAAATCCGCGGTCAGCTCATCAATTGACTTGCCGGTGCGGGCGATCAGATCGAGGACGACCAGCGCGGTGAGAAGGCCATCGCCAGTCGTTGCTAGATGCGGCAGCAGAATGTGGCCGGATTGTTCGCCGCCTAGAGCCGCATCGTGCTTCTGCATCTGTTCGAGCACGTAGCGGTCACCCACCGAAGCGCGCAACATGCGAATGCCGCTGCGCTTGAGCGCCGCTTCAAGGCCCATGTTGGACATCGTTGTAGCGACGACCAGATCGCCGGTCAGCAGTCCACGCGCCTTGAGATCGCGTGCAACCATCAACAGGATTGCATCGCCGTTGATGACGTTGTTCTTCGCGCCGGCTAACATGCAGCGGTCGGCATCGCCGTCGAAGGTAAGGCCAAGCTCCGCTCCGCGCGCCATCACTTCGGAAGCGACAATGGCAGGATGCAGCGCACCGCAGTTCAAATTGATGTTGCGCCCGTCGGGTTCGATATTGAGCAGCGTGATCTGATCGCCGAGCCGCCGGAAGAGTTCCGGCGCGACGGCCGCCGCCGCTCCATTCGCGCAATCGGCCACAATGCGCAACCCGGCCAGCGAAAGCCCCGGCACGCAGTCGATGAGGAATTGTATATAGTCGGCCTGAAACGTTGGATTGTCCGCAACCGGAATCAGCGTAGCAGGGTCGGGAGCAATTGCGGTGGAAGCATGATGGAGGATTTCGTCTTCCATCGCCAGCTCGACCGCATCGGCCAGCTTGAAGCCATCGCTGCCGAAGAGCTTGATGCCGTTGTCAGCCCAAGGATTGTGCGAGGCCGAGATCACCACGCCGGCTTGAAATCCATGTTTCTGCGCCAGAAATGCGACAGCAGGAGTCGTGATAACGCCCGCGCTTTCGACGCGCGCACCCGCCTCGCGCAGGCCTGCGGCGAGCGTGGCGGCGATCCAGGGGCCGGACTCGCGCGTGTCGCGGCCGAGAATTACTTTGGGTTCGGTCGCAAGTTTGCGCAACGAGTGGCCCAGCGCCAGCCCGCAGGCGAAGATCGTGTTTGCATCGAGAGGTGTTTTGCCCGCGACGGCTCGAATGCCGTCGGTGCCGAAGAGTTTGCGCGCGGTTGTTGTGCTCATGGTCTCATTTCTTAGTCGATTGATTGGGCGTCGTCGATTCCACGCGGCTGATGAAAGCCCCATCGGAAAGGCGCGTGGTAACCGTGTCTCCGTGCGCAAGCTGCAATGTCGATCGCACCACCGCGCCATTTGCATCGAAGACAAGCGCGTAGCCGCGATCAAGCACTGCGAGCGGCGAGAGTGAGTGCAGTCGTGCGTCGAGAGCGCTGAGGCGCGCGGCGGAGCGATGAAGCGTCCGTTCCAGAGACCGCTCCAAACGGGTTCGGCAAACAGCCAGTCTCGCGCGAGCCTCGGCAAGCGCCTGGCGTGGATCTTGGCGCAGGACGGCGGCGGCCAATTCGGAAACTTGGCTCTGATGCTGGCGAAGTTGGCTGCTCACCGCTGCTTCCAAGCGGAAGCTGAGGTCATCGAGGCGCTGCTCCAACCGATGCAGCAGCGCAGCCATGCGACCCTCGGCGCGGCTCACCGGCAGGCGTGTGAGCCGCTGCCGCGCAAGCAGCAGTTGGAAGCGCGCGGCGCGCTCAAGCCGATGCGATTGCGAGGCCAGGTGTTCGGCGATCTTGTGCTGCGCCTCGGTGATCAGTTCGGCGGCGGCTGAAGGTGTCGGAGCGCGCAGGTCGGCCACAAAGTCGGCGATGGTGAAGTCCGTCTCATGGCCTATTGCGGAGACGACTGGCAGGCGGCTCGACGCAATCGCGCGGGCCACACGCTCACTGTTGAAAGCTGCGAGGTCTTCCAGCGATCCGCCGCCGCGCGCAACGACAATCACATCCACAAGGCCCGACGCATTCAGTTCGTCCAGCGCCTCTTCAATCTCGGCCGGCGCGGAGTCTCCCTGCACCGAGGCCGGGCAGATCAGCACGCTCAAGCCGGAGTGGCGCCGGGCGACAATGTTCAGGAAATCGCGAATCACTGAGCCAGTAGGCGAGGTGACGATGCCGACCGTTCGCGGGAAGGCCGGCAGCGGGCGTTTGCGTTCTGCTTCGAAGAGCCCCTCGGCCTTGAGACGCGCCTTCAACTGTTCGAAGGCCAGTTGCAGCGAACCGGCGCCGACCGGTTCCATTGTCTCGGCCACCAGTTGCATCTGGCCGCGCTGTTCGTAGACGCTGACCCGGCCGCGCGCCAGCATATGCAGGCCATCCTCGGGGCGGAAGCGCAGCAGCATCGCCTGCCGGCGGAAGAGCACGACGGGCAACTGCGCGTCGGCGTCCTTGAGTGTGAAGTAGAGATGGCCCGAGGGTGCGGGCCTGAAGTTCGAGATCTCGCCCTCGACCCAAACGTCGCCGTACTCCTGCTCGACCAACTCGCATATTTGACCGACCAACTCGCGCACCGGCCAGATACGGCGCGATTGTCGTGACTCGGCGAAGTTGAGGCCGAGTTGGGGACTGGGGTCGAGTTGAGGCGCGAATAGATCGTCCCTGGTCACTTATAAAGTGTAATCGCGCGGGCCTCCGTGCGACTCGTTGGACGCAACGGCGCTGGTGTCAGGGATGGACGCCGGCTGCGGCCAGCATCAGCAAGAACTGGCGGCGGGAGCGCTGATCGACGGCCAGGGCCACCAACTTGCCCTTTCGATTGAAGACGAAGCTTCTGGGCAGGTTCTCGACGTGGAACCGAGCGGCAGCATGGGAGTCGGGGTCGAGCAGGACGGGAGGGTGGTAGCCAACCCCATTCACCAAGTGGGTAACCCTTGAGCTTTCCTCATTGGTGATGGAGAGGACAACCAGGCCCTGGGACTTGAAACGGGAGTAAAAGTCGTTCAGATCGGACATCTCAAGACGGCAGGGGCCACACCAGGTTGCCCAGAAATTGACCAGTACGACCTTGCCGCGGAGCTGCGAAAGTGTGACATCGTGGCCCTGTAGATCCTTGAGTGTAAAGTCTGCCTTTTCTACATCGGCATCGTCGGCAGCCAGCTTTTGCATTGCCTGGGCGAGGAGAGGATCATCGAGGGTCGTCTTTGCATGTTCGTATCGGATCAGTTTGGCCAGGTCAAGGACCAGCGCCGCGGATTGGCCGCCTGCGTCGAAACCCGAAGACTCATTGATCGACTGGACCAGCGTGTCGGCTACCGCTTGAAAGGCTGCCACTCCTGGGTCGACCCGGGAGGAAAGATGGGCAAGACCGTCTGCGAGCTGGAATTTGAGCTGACCGGCAGGGAGGGCGCGAATGTCTGAGGCGATCTTGACGACTGTTGCCGGCGACTGGGGGGTGGGGGCCGTCGCGAAACTCTTCAGTTCATTCGTGACGACCGACGATTCACTCGCCTGCGCATGAAGAAGAGGTGTTGTGAAAAGTAGCGCTGCGAGAAGAAGAGTGCTACGGAGAGCAGTCATGCGGTCTCGCTGGATAGGTGGGTTGAAGCCATTGGAGCAACGACGAAATTGTATCTCACAATGCATGGCTCTATATGCGTCTCAACCCGAGACCCCCGGCGTGCGAGCTTTGCACTCCGGGGCGGAAGCCTCAGGGCCGGAGCCAAGTTCTCCTTTTTCTTCGTCACCCCTTGCTCGAAGATCGTTCGTTTACGGTTCCTCGAACTCGGGAAAGACTGGCACTCGGCGTCACCCGTGGGAACGGTTTATGGATGAAAATCGGTTTTGGACAGCATCTCAAGAAACTGGTGCTGGGTGCATTGGTCGATGGCTTGAGCCACAAGCTTGCCGTCCCGGTTGAAGACGAAGGTTCTGGGAATGCCGTCGACGTGAAACAGCTTATGTACCTTGCCATCGGAGTCGAGCAGAACGGGGGGGTGGTAGTTGGCTTGCGCCAGAAACGACCCGACCTTAAAAGGGTTTTCGTCGGTGATTGAGAGGATGACGAGGCCCTGAGACTGGAAGTGTGTATAAATTGCCTGAAGGTCGGCCATTTCCAGCCGGCAGGGCACGCACCAGGAGGCCCAGAAATTCACCATGACGATCTTTCCGCGCAGTTCGGAGAGCGTGACCTTCTTTCCTTGCAGATCCTTGAGGGTGAAGTCGACCTTCGCGATCTCGGCATCGTTGTCGGCCAGCGTCTGGGTGGCCTTGGCGAAGAGCGGATCGTTCAGAGTTGCCGTCACATTCTCATAGCGGACCAGTTTGGCCAAGTCGAGGTACGGCATCGGCACCGCATCTTTCTTCGCGGGAACGGGCGACTGCGCCAGCGCTTGCGACAGCGTGCTGGCAACTGCTTGCAGAGCCGCGGTTCCCTGGTCGCCTTCGGTAACCAAATGTGCCACAGCATCGGCGAGCCCGACTTTCTTTGGTCCGGCGGGGAGTGCGCTGATATCCGCGGCAACCTTGATGGTCGCAGTTGGGCGCTGGTCGGCGGAAAAGGATCGAAGCTTATCGATCTGCTTGCTGATCGCCGACTCAGAGACTTGTGCGTAATAGAGAGGCGCGCTGAGAAGAAGCATGGCAGACACAAAGAAAACGTTACGGATCAATTTCATGGGATCTCGCTGGCAGCTTGAAGTGAGGTGATTGCTGGCTAATCTGGATTATATCCTGTCCTTGAGTGGCTTGGCCCGATTACGCTGATGCCGTGGCCGCCAACACCGCCAGCCGCTCGGCAACGGCTTCGACGATCTGTTCGTGGACCTCGTCGATGGTCAGATCGCCTTCGATCAGGACAACCCGCTCAGGCTCGCGAATGGCGATCTCTCGGTACTTCTGCCAGACGCGGCTGTAAAAGGCATCTTGTTCCTGCTCGAATCGGCCTTCATCCGCGCCCGTTTGCGCGGTGGCGCGCTGGTTGCGGCGGCGCGCACGTTCGAGCGAGGCATCGAGCGAGGGCAGCAGCAGCAGCGTCAGATCCGGCTGAGTACCTGAGCAGATGAGGCGGTGCAGTTCGAGCACGATCGCGGAGCCAAGCTCACGGCCGCCGCCCTGATAGGCCTCAGTTGAATCCGTAAAGCGGTCGCAGAGAACGAGCTTTCCCGCATCCAACGCGGGTTGAATGACCTCGGCAATTGCTTGCGCGCGATCGGCAAACATCAGAGCCATCTCTGCCATCGGCGCAAGGCCCGTGGAGCGCGAGTCGAGCACCAACTCGCGGATGCGGTCGCCGGTCGACGTGCCACCGGGCTGGCGGGTGACGACGGGGGCGTGGCCGCGTCTTTTCAGCCAGGCAGCCAGGCGGTTGATCTGCGTTGTCTTCCCGGAACCATCCAGGCCTTCGAGCGTGATAAAGAGACCGCGCGGCATGGCCTGAGTCTACCACTCGAACAAAGTTGAAGACGAGGCAGCTTCGATTGTGTTACAAGGGGTTTAATTGCGAACGTTACCGGAGGCAGGCGACTGCGCTCCGCTGGAGTCAAGTCAAAGTGAATCTTCGCCTCATTCACAAACTCTCTGTTTGCGGCTTCCTCGCGGTCGCCATGCTCGCCACTCGGCAACTCAGCGCCCAACACCTGACGCTGGAGGGCCAGACCGGCGGCTTTCTGACGCCCACCGCCTACGTTGTCGAATCGGCCAAAGGCAAGGTCTTCTCCCACCCCGCTGTCGGCTATCACTTCATCGACGCCTCCAAAGTGATCGGCGATATCCAGACCTTCAGCATCGTCGAGGGGTTCTCCAACCGCGCCGAGATCGGCTACACGCGCAGCGTCCATACCTTCGGAGACAGCGGCTCCTCAACCATTCTTGATCTAAGCAAGCTCTGGAACTATGACGGCATGAACATCGTCAGCGGCAAGATCGTAGCCATCAAGGACGGGGAGTTTGGCCCGTGGACGCCAGGGATCGCGGCGGGCGGCATCGTGCGTTTTGGAGACAAGTTTGTTTCCACCGCCATCAGCCAGGAACTCGGCGGCAGCGCCAATGCCTACACCAATGGCGATGTGTATATCGCCGCAACCAAGACCTGGGCTAAGCCGCCGGTGCCCTTCCTCGCAAACATTGGATGGAAGGCCACCAATGCCACCATCTTCGGCATCGGCGGCCAAAGCACGCGCTTCGGCGGACGGTTCTTTGGCGGCTTGGGCATTCCACTGCCCCTCACGCACGGCATTGTGGCCGTGCCCTCGGCGGGATTTACTCAGGAGCCTAAGACCTCGAAGAATCTCAGCGCCCTGCTCTTCGCCCCTCCGACCTACACGACTCATGACAACGCGCATATTCCCACGACGCTGGACTATGCAGTTCGTGTGACCCAGCGTGAACATCCGCACTTCGCCTTCGATATAGGCGTCGGTCAGGTGGCGGGAAACATCGGCGCGACGCTGGTTCCCACTGGAATACCCGCCCAGCCGTATGCGCCCATGGCGGTGAATCTTGAAGCGCGCCACGTCATCGGAATGGGTCTCAGCTTCCGTTATTGAGCGACCTTCAATGCTCTCCGGGGCAAACATTGCGTGCGAGTGCGGGAATGGCTGCGGATCGCATCATCCGGACATGCCCACGCACCGGCGCGGCCCTGTTTCTGGCAAAGCGATCTGATCGAATCTCGAGATGGAAGCGAGGGGCTCTTATAAGCCTCAAAAACGGAAAGAGCCGCCCGGCAACAGGGCAGCTCCTTCCTCAGGGAGAATAGTTCCAACGGAGGCAAAACCATCAGAACTTTCTGGCTGCATACTAGGTGCGGCAACAGGGAGTGTCAAGGGGAATTCGAGACAGAAATAAGTTGTTTATAGTCAATAACTTATATATTAACCTCTGGAGAAATCACCGACCAGATCTTCGATTCATCTTCGCCTGAATTCTTCTGCAGTTCTCCGTTATCTCAGGGTGTTTTCTAGGGATTACTAAGGTTTTCAACAGGGTTTACTGCCCCATTAACCCTTCAGATGCTTCCCCCGAATCTCGCCCGATTCCCGCCCCTCAATCCCGCAGATTGAGACTTGTGAACTCGACATCGTAGACCGAGGAGACCGGTTTGCCACGCGCCTTGCGATAAAGCGCCCGGAAGCCGCCCAGGAAGAACCCGAGCAGGATTGCGGCGACGCAGCCGACGACCACAAGGAGAGCGATCCCCATCAGCAGCCTTCCGGTCTTCAAAACTTCAGAGTCCGTCGGCTGCGGAATCGACATCAGATCCGACTCATAGTGAACCATGGCCAGCAGCTTGTGGCTCTCCTCTGGAATGGCATCGCCGCTGACCAGCGCCACCAATGGCCCGCTGCGTCGCACATCGAGCGAAGCCAGATCGGAGTCTGCCAGGGGCTTGGGCCAGGCTGGCTGGGCCTGTTTGCCGGCCTTGATGTAATCGCGAATCCTCGTCTCCTGGGCCGCGGCCATCTGCGGCGTGGGATAGTCGATGAGGGTGAGCGTAGCCACGCCCGAGCGCAGCGAATAGTTGGCCGTCACCGTCTCAGCGCCGCGATCGAAGCTGACCAGGTCCGGCGGCAGCACCCCGCCCGAGCCTGTATAGCTCGCAGCTCCCAGTGCATAGTGGGTAGTCTGCCCGTCCAGCTTGATTTGAGGCAGATTGCTCTGGGGAAGATTAGCCAGGATCGGCGGCGTTAGCGCCTCGCCACCCTCCGGCCGTGGCAACTGGCCGGCCAGCTCGCGCAACTCCGAGCCGCTCATGGGCGAGATGCGCGAGAAGTTCGCATCCACGACCACATTTCCCACCCAGAAGAGCACGCGGTTGTGGTTCGAGGTCGCGCCTGTGCCGATCTCTTCTTTCGGCCAGCCGTTCTGGCGGTAAAAAGAGTACGCGCCAAAGGCTCCGCTGGCGTCGTGGAAGCGCATCGCGTGCAGGCTAAGCGTCTCGCCTTCCCGCTTGTAATTGGCCAGCGCTGCGTCGGTAAAGTCGTATTCCTTGAGCGCAGCGGCGTTGGCGGGATCGGCCTGGGCCGCGTCGGTCACTTTATTCGGCGCTTCTGCGGTGACCCACCCTGCAAAGGCCTCCGGCAGCAGCGCTTTGGGTACTGGCGGCAGCACCAGGTGCGCCACTCCGGAGGTAGCCGCGGGCTTTGCCGGGGCAGTTTGCGCTTGAGCACCTGCGGAACCCACCGCCAGTGCCGCCGAACAAACCACAATGGAAATCCAACGCATTCGCAAGCTCCAGTCTTCAGGGTACACGTTGCTGGGGATGCAGGCCATGCTCAGATAGCTTCCTGGCCCGCTGGAGCGTCAGCCGGTGGAGGGGCGAGAATCTCGCCCAGAGCCTGGCACCGGCTGCCATAGAAGAGCAGGGCATAGTTGCGCGTCCAGGTGGCAATCGGGCCGCCCAGGCACACGGCCACGAAAAGGCCGAATGAGGTGACGAGAGCGCCGAGCAGAATCTCGAAGAAGATCCAGATGATCGCGCCAACCCCTGCCGCATTCTCCCGCATCGCGTTGAGACCGGCCTCGGAGAGCGCCAACATGCCAAAAACGATCGCCAGGGGAATCGCCGCAGCAATGAACAGGGCCATCACGGCAAGTGTGGGAAGAATCAGACGAAGGAAAATGTAAAGCGCGAAGGAGCCCTTTTTCGCTCCGATGCGCGCCTTCACCAATTCCCATGCCTGGCGGAAAGAGACGTCCGCAACCGCCATATGGGGCAGGATAAAATCACGCAGCACGGCATCCACGACAACCGCCGCGAGGCACAAGCAAATCACGATTCCGATGAATGGAAGCAGAAGCAGGAAGAAGCTGCCGGCATCGAATTGACCGTCCGGTTTTGACGACGCGTAGATCCGGTAGAAGCCAAAACAGAATGGCAGAGCCACCAACACGAATGCGCAAAAGAAAATGATCCCAAACAGCAGATTCATCTTGAAAAAACGCCAGGCTTGCGGACGATAAAGCCTCCATGCCGGCCGAATCTCTTGGGTCTGGCGAGCCACGCAGTGATCGAACGCCAGACGGAGCCGGGTCGCAAGATAGAAGATGGCGATTCCGATCGCAATGCAGAGCAAGACCGCAAGCATGAGCAGAGCGATCAACTCATCCGAGAGAGTGAACGGCGAGATGGCTTCGGACGCAATGAAGACTTTCAATGGGCTCGCTCCCCGGCCTGTTCAGCCTATCATGGCATCCGCCGCAAACCGGCGCGCGGGACGCCCTATCTAATTGGACACTGGGAGCGTCCGAAAGGTTCCCAGGCCATCGCACTCTCTGAATGTTGGAGCTGTCTTGGCCCTCGCGTCTGGACATCGGAAGCTGTCAGCGAGATGATAGCCTTCGTCCCACGAAACATGAGAGGGAGGACAAAAGCGCAGTGACCAGGGTGGCTATGCCTGCTCCGTAGAGCAAATACGATTGAGCAATGCCATCCTCTTCCGGCCAGATTGCGCCACCGCTGCACACCCCAACAAACGTTCCCACGGAAGAAACCACAATAAAGCGAAGCCAGCGTCCTCCCGTCAAGAAAGTCGCATAGCCGGCCGCGAGCGCGATCAGCGGGTAGGGAAGGAACCAAAGGTGACTGCGATCTGCCGTTTGCATGATAAAAAAAGGCCACCAGCAAAGCGCTGAACCTGTCGCGGTCAGGACAACCAATAGATTGTTTCTACTCATAATCCTTCTTCAACCGCAAGATAGCGGATTCTCAGTCACGATCCAGCATAACTTTCCCAACCCACCACTCATCGAAGGCCGCCAGCGCTCGCTCGCAAACCAGCCGGTGGCGCTCCTTCTTGTCGCGAATCTTCTTGCGCAGCTCTTCTTCGAGGGGCTCAAGCAGATCAAAAGTGATGTTAGCCGGCTGAAAGTCCTTGGAATCGGCGTGCGTAATGTAATGCACCAGCGAACCCAGAGCACACGCGCGCGGCGCAGGCGTGGGTCGCTCGCCGCGCGCCAGTGAAGCCGCATAGATTCCCGCCAGCATTCCGGTCGCAATTGACTCGGTATAACCCTCCACTCCCGAAAGCTGCCCGGCAAAGAGCAGCCGCGGCTCCTTCTTGAGGCGCAAAGTTTCATCCAGCAAAAGTGGCGCGCAGATGTACGTGTTGCGATGAATCTGCCCGTAACGCAGGAAGCGCGCATTCTCCAGGCCCGGAATTAGCCGCAGCACGCGCGCCTGCTCGCCAAACTTCAAGTGATTCTGAAAGCCGACCAGGTTGTAGCTGTCGGCGCGCAGATTCTCCTTGCGCAGTTGAACCACGGCCCAGGGCCTCAGGCCGGTGCGCGGATCGCGCAGGCCTACCGGCTTCATCGGGCCGAATCTCAACGTATCGCGGCCTCGACGGGCCAGTTCTTCAATAGGCAGGCAGCCCTCAAAGTACTCGAGTTTCTCCCACTCTTTCTGTTCCGCTGCTTCGGCTCCGAGCAATGCATCCAGAAAGCGCTCATACTCCGCGCGATCCATCGGGCAGTTGATGTAGTCGGCCGTTCCCTTGTCCCAGCGCGCGGCAAAATACACCTTATCCATGTCGATCGAGTCGGCCTCGACGATCGGCGAGATCGAGTCATAGAAAGCCAGATGGCCAGAGCCGGTGATGCGCTCGATCTCCGCGCTCAAGGCGTCTGAAGTCAGCGGCCCCGTGGCCACAATCGTGCACTTCGTACCGTCCTCGTCCAGAGTTGTCACCTCTTCGCGGATCACTCGAATGTGCGGCTCGGCGGCAATCGCCTCGGCAATGCGCCGTGAAAACTCGACGCGATCCACGGCCAGCGCATGGCCTGCCGGCACGGCCGTCTCATCGGCAATCCGCAGAAGCGTCGAGCCCGCGCGGCGCATCTCCTGCTTGAGTAGCCAGGGCGCAGTGTTGGGCGATTCGCTCTTCAGCGAATTGGAGCAGACCAGTTCACCGAACTCAATTGTCTGGTGGGCCGGAGTCAGCCGCGGTTTTCCGTCCACCGTCGCGCGCATTTCGTAGAGATCCACTTCGCAGCCAAGGTGCGCCGCCGTCAACGCCGCCTCCGGCCCAGCCAGTCCTCCGCCGATGACGCGAATTCTCATTCCGCGACATCCGTTTCCTGGTTCGCAACGCTTGGGTCCACCTCGGGCAGGCCAGGAATCCCGGCAAGCCTTCTCAGAGCTTCACCAGTCACGCGCACATTCCGCCACTCATCCAGAAACTCCGCTCCCATCGCCCGGTAGAACTCGATGGCCGGAGTGTTCCAGTCTAGAACCTCCCATTGCAGCCGCGGACTGCGCATTTCCACCGCGATGGCCGCCACCCGTTCGAGCAGAGCCTTGCCGATCCCATGCCCGCGCAGCTCCGGCTCGACGAAGATGTCTTCAAGGTAGAGCCCTGGGCGCCCCAGAAAGGTGGAGTAGCTGAAAAAATAGAGTGCAAATCCGGCTGTCCGGCCATTGTGCTCGGCGATCAGGCAGGAAAAGAAGGGGTTAGCGCCAAATCCGTCGCGAAGCAGGTCCGCTTCGGTCGCCGTAACGGTGTCAAGCTTGCGCTCATAGGCCGCCAGCGCGCGAATGAAGGCCAGAATCTCAGGAATGTCTCCGCGGGTTGCGGGGCGAATCGTCGTTGCCATGATTCTATTCTAGTGTGTGATACACGCCACACGCAGCCGCTTGCCGGGCGGACTACCATAGACTGTTGAGAGTGCTGAGCGAAGCTGCGTGAAGCACCTCTACGGCGTGCGAAAGCACACCGTGGATAGCTCGAAATGCCATTGGATCGCCGCGGCCTTGTCCGTGGAATAGGGAGCCTCGCGCATGGACTCCCACACTTGTGCTCGGTCGCCGGTGGGATTTACCTTGATTCTTGCTCGGAAATACGGTTCGCGCACCGGTCATTTGCGCGGCGGGTGGCTTGCAGCGGTTGTAAGAGATGGGTTTTCGGTGGTCAGTGATACTACTTTTTTTGAGCTGGCGGCTCTCTGGTTCGCCGAGCTCCCAAGGAGAAGCAGATGAAACGCACGATTTCGCTTTGGCTGGGCCTGCTGGCTTTCGCCCTTTTGCCCGCTCTTGCCCAAACACCCGCGCCCAAGGGGGCTACCGGCAAGATCCACGGCCATGTAAGCAATCCGACTGGCGCTCCGCAGTCCGGCGGCACCGTAAGCGTGGTCGCCGTCGGTGTGGCCCTTGGCCCCGGATTGAGCGCCAAGACCACTGATAAGGGAACCCTCCCGGTGGATGCAAACGGCGACTATTCGGGTGAAGTTTCTCCCGGTAACTACGACCTCATCTATCGCAGCCCCAATACGCCGGCTGACCAGGTTACAGACAAGTTCGAGGGCGTCAAGGTCTTTGCTGGCCAGGATACGGTGCAGGATTTCGATATGTCCCGCAAGGAGTACATCGACAGGTTGTCCCCCGATGAGAAGAAGCAGTTGGAGGAGATTAGAAAGAAGAACTCCGAAGCCATCAAGGCAAACGAGGTGATCAGGAATCTCAATGCCGATCTCAAGACCGCAACCCAGGACTTCAAGGACGCCGATGGTGCGCACGACGCGGCAGTCGCGGCCCTCGGAGCCACCGCTGCCAAGCCCGATGTCGATGCCAAGGAAACTGAGATCAGGACCGCGAAGTATACCGATGTTGAAACCATGATGCTCAAGGATACCGCTGCCAAGGCGGATGCTTCCGTTCTCTGGGCTCAGCTTGGGCAAGCAGAGCTCGGCCTGGGAAGGGCACAAAGGGACCCCAAAAAATACGACGCTGCGGAAGCTGCTTTCAAAAAAGTTATCGAGCTTGAGGCCGCATCGAAAAAGCCTAATCCCTCGACACAAGGCGCAGCCGAAGCCGGTCTCGGCGAGGTCTATGCGCGCACGGGCAAGGTTCCCGAGGCAAATGCGGCCTTTGATGCAGCCGCCAAGATCAATCCGATACAGGCGGTCTTCTATCTGAAGAACGAGATGGTGATCTTCTTCCAGGAAAGCAATGCGGACGCCCAGGTTGCTGTCGCGGACGAGGTGATCAAGGCCGATCCGAATAACGCGCTCGCCTACTACCTCAAAGGCAACGGCCTCGTCGGTAAGGCAACCGTCGACCCGAAGACCAATAGGCTGGTTGCACCCGATGGCTGCGAGGAGGCCTATAAGAAGTATCTCGAATTGGCTCCGACTGGCCAGTATGCCGGCGACGTAAAAAGCATTTTGACCAGCCTGCAAGCGACACTTCCAACTGCCGGCCCCGTCAAGTCCACCAAGAAGAAGTAACAGGAATCGAAGCGATCTTCACGAAGGGCGCATCCGGATACCGGGTGCGCCCTTCGCTTCTTTGTTCAAGCTTTACTCTGGGCCGAGCGGAACCTTCTACAATCCATTCCATGATTCCCGCCGCGCCCAGCTCCGCTTTGCTCAGCTACGCCGAAGCTGCGGCGCTGGTGGCCGCCCAGGCCGCGAAACTGGCCCGGCGGCGCTCGGCGGCGCCCGGCACGGAGCGAGTAGAGCTGGACCTTGCCTCGGGACGCGTTCTCGCCCAGCCGCTACTGGCCGATCGCGATCAACCTCCCTTTGCCCGCTCCACTCGCGACGGCTACGCTTGCCGCGCTGCGGAGGCTTCTGCTCATCTGCCGCTTGCCGTCGCCGGCGCCTCTCGCGCAGGCGATCCTCCAGCCGGCTTGCTCCCATCCGCAGCAGCTTGGGAGATCATGACCGGCGCGCCGGTTCCCGAGGGAGCCGATGCGGTCATGATGTTCGAACACGTCGAAACGAGTGGCAGCAAGAAAGCTCGCAAAGCAAGACTGCTTCCGGCTCGCGACCTCAAGCCGGGCGAGAACATTGTCGCGCAAGGCGCGCAGGGTCGCGCGGGAGACGAGTTGCTTCCCATCGGAAGCGTTCTTCGCTCAGGACAGATCGCCCTTGCCGCAGCCTGCGGCTACTCCGCAGCAGAGGTTTTTCTCAGGCCCCGAGTCGCCATTCTCTCCACGGGCGACGAGCTTGTTCCTGTCGACGCAACACCCGCTCCCGGCCAGATTCGCAACTCCAACGCGCCGATGCTGGCCGCGATGGTCGCCAGTGCGGGCGGCGAGCCTTGGGTCTTGCCCACCGCGGCTGACAACGCAAACGCACTCGACGCGGCACTGGCCTTGGCGATCAAAGCCGACCTGCTTCTCATCTCCGGCGGCGTCTCGGCAGGCAAATTTGACCTTGTCGAACCAGCCCTGGATCGCCTGGGAGCACGCTTTCACTTCACCGGCGTTCTCATTCAGCCAGGCAAGCCTACCGTCTTCGGCAAATTGCCGCGCAGTAAAAAGAACGACTCGCGCTCAAGAACATTGCCCTTCTTCGGCCTGCCGGGCAATCCAGTCGCCTCTGCCGTCACGTTCTTGCTCTTTGCCGGGCCAGTGCTCGCCGCTCTCTCCCGCAGCCGGGGGTCGTATCCGCGCTTCGCCCTGGCGCGGCTGGCCCCACCGGTGAACCAAAATGCCAAAACCGGCCTCACGCGATTTTTGCCGGCATTCTGCGACGTTGGATCGGCAGCCGGAAAGCCGCCAGAGGTCGCATTCGTTCCCTGGCACGGCTCGGGAGACCTGACGGCTCTTGCCCACTCCAACTGTTTCATCGTCGTGCCGGAAGACGTCAAGAGCCTGAAGCCGGGCTCACACGTCCGCATTCTGATTCCCTGAGGAACTGTATGCCCAAACCCTTGAATTCCAGGCTTTCGCACTTTGACGCATCGGGCCAAGCCTCGATGGTCGATGTCAGCGACAAGCAGCCAACACGCCGCACCGCCAAAGCATCGGCCTTTGTTGAACTCTCCGCAGCCGTCCTCGCGGTCCTCCCCGACAACCCCAAGGGCAACCCGCTCGAGGTCGCCCGCTTTGCCGGCATCCAGGCAGCCAAGCGCACCGCGGAACTGATCCCGATGTGCCATCCGCTACCGCTCGCTCACATCGACGTGCGGGCGGCGATCGTTGCCGGTGGCGTGCGAATCACGGCCACGGCCGCGACTGTCGGACCGACCGGCGTTGAAATGGAAGCTCTCACCGCCGCCGCCGTTGCCGCCCTGACTGTCTACGACATGACCAAGGCTCTCGACAAGGCCATCGTGATCCGCAACATTCAGCTCGAAACGAAATCCGGCGGCAAGAGCGGCGATTTCTCAAGAGAACGGATTCGTTCTTGATGCTACCTGCTACCGCGGCTTTTCAGGCTTGTCGTCGTCGTGAGGCGGCGGGCCTTGCGGCGGTCGCGGGCCGTCATGCTTTTCCTTGGGCGCGACAAAGGGTTCCGGCCCCAAATGGCCGCGATGGCAGGTGCCGCAGGTCACTGGCGCACCGGAGCTATCGACCATCGAGACGTAGTTCTCGTTGATGTCCAGGGTCATTTTGTACATCAGCCGCGCGGTGGACTTCTCCGGCTTTGAATCGTCGGCAAAGTTGAGGCGCGGGCGGCCGTTGGGGCCAATGTTTTTCGGGTCGACGGTGTGGCAGTTGTCGCAATGTGTCCCAAGAGCCGCCGCCCAACCGTCCATGATCTCGTCCACCTGGTCCCCGGTCAGAGTTTTGGGCAAGACCTTGAGATTGGTCGGCGCTGGATGCGGCGGCCGGTGTGCTCCCTGGGGTGCGCCAGCGGCAGTGGGCGTTGGAGTGGCTTGCGGCGCCTGGGCTACGGCGGCGGCGAACAGAGCCACGAAAGACAATGCGACCGCGGCAAGAGAGGGAAGCAGGGATGGCGTCTTCAAGCGGAAGGGTTCCTCGCAATTTAGAGTCACTTATACCAATGGACGCGATTCTATCGAAGATAGATGCGTCTCCCTGTTAAATTCCTCGGACCGGAGACGCAGTTGTGCCCCGGCAGTGCAAAGCGCAGCGGCCAGTCCACGGCCACATTCACCCCGATGCGCGGCGTGACCAGCGCCTCGGCGATCTTGAAACCATCATCCCGCACTTGAAGCGGCGAATCGGGATCGAGCAGGTCGAGGCCGTTATGAGCAGCGCGGGTAAGCCCCAAAGCCTGGCAGAGCCGACTCGGTCCTGAGGTGAGCTCTCGCAGAGTCGCACCCTCCGCCAGCCCGCGATTCCGCGTCATTCCGTCAGACCCGGCCAGCGGTTCCAGCGCGCGGAGCAGTACGCAACCCGCCCTGCCTTCAACTTCGCAGGTGATGTTCATGCAGAAGTAGCGGCCGTAGATCGAATAGACATAAGCGTGGCCGGCTGGGCCGAAGATCACCCGGTTGCGCGGGGTTGGGCCGCGATAGGCATGGGCGGCCGGGTCGGGCGGATTGTTGTGCGGGCCAAGATATGCCTCAGTTTCGACGATCCTCCCGGCCAACACCCCCGCCTTTGAGAAGAGTGCCAGCACCTTGCCCAGCAGCCGCGGGGCCAACTGCTCCGGCGGCGCCTCAAAAAACGCGCGCCATGGCACATGGCCGAATGATGGACCTGGAGCATCCTCGGTTCGATCTCTTCCTGGAAGTCCGAGAACTGGGTGCCCCAGGTCCCGCTTTTGGGACCTGGGATTCATACTATTTATGCGCTTTGTTCCATTCCTTCAGCAGCGCGAGCACCTCTTCGGCGTGGCCCTCGGGCGTAACCTTGGGGAAGATGTGCAGCAGGGTCTGGTCCGGGCCGATCAAAAAAGTTGTCCGCTCGATGCCCCAAACCTTCTTGCCATACATGTTCTTTTCTTTCAGCACGCCAAACTGATTGCAGACTTTCTCGTCTACATCAGCAAGGAGTGTGTAGGGTAGTTCGTACTTGGCGCGAAACTTGGCCTGAGCTTTTGGGGTATCGCGGCTGATGCCCAGCACGACTGCCCCGGCAGCCTGGAGCTTTTTAAAGGTATCGCGGAAGCCGCAGGCCTCGATGGTGCAGCCAGGGGTGTCGGCTCTGGGGTAAAAGAAGAGGATGACCGGCTTGCCGGAGTAGTCTGAGAGGCTGGCTGTTTTATCTTCGTCGGTTTGCAAAGTGAAGTCGGCGACTTTCTGGTTCAGTTCCATGGGGAAGCACCTCGCATCTTGATTGGAGGGCCGTTGGTGGCCATCAGCTTCGATTATTTCCGAGACGGGCGGCAAATGTCATTGCACGGGAAAGTTATTTTGCCAAAGAACTCGGGTGCCCCATTCTTGTCGCGTTTTTGCGGCAAGGGTGGGAACTCACGATCCAGCATTCTCCTTGTGCTTGCTCTCCTGTTCACGCTTCCGGTCCGGCCCCAATACCCCGGCCAGGTAACAAAGTCCAGTAAGACCGCGCCCGAGTTGCGCTCTATCGCTGTCCTCGAGTGGACAGGCGAGGCGGGCAGCCCCAAGACCAGCCGTCTGGTTCCCATCGCGGTGCTCGACCAGAGACAGGTTGAGGGCGACCAACTTCAGGATGGCGGGGTTTACATGGCTCGTCCCGAACCGCTGGCCCTGGCCGGCGAGGTCGAGTACGAGCTTCAGGAAAGCGGCAAACCGGTGGGCCTCTTCGACATAAAAAACTCCGGCCAGGAGCAAGGCTCGTGGGTGGGCTATGGCGCATGGAAGGCGCTTCCCGCTCCCAAACCCAAGCCGTCGCTGGACGAATTGGCGCGCACGCAAAACGACGAGCAGGACAGCGACCGCCCGACGCTTCATCGCAAGCACCACAGCGATGATGGCGGAACGCAGTCCGGCGGCGGAAACTCCGGCTCGACCGAACCGGCGCCATCCCCCGACCCCGACCGCCCCACTCTGCACAAGAAAGACACCAGTTCGCAGGGCACTTCGTCCAGCGGCCCCTCGGCTAGCAGTTCGGGCGCCAGCAGTTCCGGTCCGCCCGATGATCCTGACCGTCCTGTTCTGAAGAAAGACAGGAAAAAGCCGCCGGAAGACATCGGCCATGTGGATTCGCTGCCCGATGTCACCGATCCCGACCGCCCCCGGCTCCAGCGCGGCCAGGTTACCGGCAAAGGCCTCGACGTGCTGCCGACCCTGATGGGAATGCCGGCCGAGATGCAGCAGACAATAGCCGTCTCTGACATGAAGAGCCGACCCGAGCACCAATGGACTTACATTTGGCCCAATCCCGACGATGAGGCCAAAATGAAGTCGGCATTGGAAGAGATTGCCCGCAACGCCCTGGGCCTCAATCCACCGGCGCCGGCCCCCAAGCACACCACGGCTCAGAAGGCGACACATAAGATTGCCAAGCCACTGTCTCCGCCCGAGCCTCCGCCGCTTTTTGACGAGCGCTTCCGCATCTTTGAACTGGCCTACAACTCCGGCGCAACCCTGGTTCTGACAGCGCGTACCGACGGCCCGCTCGCACAGCAGAGGTTTGTCGCTCTCATCGCTCAGCCGGACCTCTACGGAGACGTCCGCGTGCTGCTCAAGAGCGTCACCGACGGCGCGCATCTCGACGAATCACCGCGCATGAGGCTGGTGGACGCCGTCGATGCCATGGCCGATAACCGCGGCGAGTTGCTCTTTGAACTGCGCGGCGCAACCCAACGCCAATTCGCCCTCTATCGAATCCTCCGCGGCCAGGCCGAGAGACTCTTCATCACATCCGCCGGTGCCTTCGGCGCCGTGAGCAAAGATTAGAGCATTTTCAGATTTACCGTAGACTTCCGTGCCCCATCCATTCCGCGTTTTTCTGCGGAATGGGTGGGATACCTACAGAATCTCGGTCTACACAATTCCCCCAAAAGGGCTCTAGAGAGCGCGTTTCCAAGATCGGCCCATAACTTGTCCGGCGGTTTGTAGGGCAGATTAACGAGTCTTCATCTCTCCCAACCACTGCATTGCGGCGGTGTTGAGTTGAGGACGTGAATAGCGGGGATATTTGTTGTCGGCCGTATGGGTAAGGCGAGCAGCATTGGGCTGCACTTTGCCTCGGCTCCGTGTCCAGCCAGGCCTTGTGCAAACGCATTCTTCCACAAGCCGTGCAGGCCTTCGCTGAAGAGAGGCCTGATATTGGGGTGCATAACTCTGTTCGGAAACGCATACCGGAAACAAAAGAGCCGCAGCCCCCTTCCATGGCTGCGGCTCCGAACTGGAACAGCGAGGCGACTGAGAACCCGCCCGAAGCTACATCTCTTTTGCGCCTTCTACAAAAGCTTTTAGCTTGCGCGAGCGGCTGGGATGGCGGAGCTTGCGCAGGGCCTTGGCTTCGATCTGGCGGATGCGTTCGCGGGTAACCTGGAAACTCTGGCCTACCTCTTCCAGCGTGTGCTCCGAGCCGTCTTCGAGGCCGAAGCGCATCTTGATGACCCGCTCCTCGCGCGGCGTCAGTGTGCGCAGAACCTGCGAGGTGTATTCCTTCAGGTTGACGCTGATGACCGCCTCGGAGGGCGAGACAGCCTGGCGGTCTTCGATGAAGTCGCCGAGGTGCGAGTCTTCCTCTTCGCCGATGGGCGTTTCGAGAGAGATGGGTTCCTGCGCGATCTTGAGCACCTTGCGCACCTTGGCCACCGGAATGTCCATGCGCTTCGCAATTTCCTCACTCGACGGCTCGCGGCCTAGCTCCTGTACCAGTTGGCGAGAAGTCCGGATGAGCTTGTTGATGGTCTCGATCATGTGCACCGGGATGCGGATTGTGCGGGCCTGGTCCGCGATCGCGCGGGTGATGGCTTGGCGAATCCACCAGGTTGCATAAGTCGAGAACTTGTAGCCGCGGCGGTATTCGAACTTATCGACCGCCTTCATGAGGCCGATGTTGCCCTCCTGAATGAGGTCGAGGAATTGCAAGCCGCGGTTGGTGTACTTCTTGGCAATGGAGACAACGAGTCGCAGATTGGCCTCGATCAGCTCGCGCTTGGCCTGCTCGGCGTCCATATCGCCCTGGATCATCTCGCGCTGCGTGCGCTTGAGCTCGGCGATGAGTACGCCCGCTTCGCCTTCGATCTTTTCGAGATCGGCCTTGCAGTTTTTCTGCTGGCGGCGGTACTCCTTTTTGAGTTCTTCGCTGCGGCTGGCCTCATGCTTCTGTTCGAGCGAACGGATCTGGCGCTCAAGCGTCCGCATGGTGTCGACGGTCTTGTTGACCTTGTCGAGTAGGCGCTTGCGTTCGAGAGCCGTGTATTTGAGTTCGCGGACGATGCGCGAGACGAGCACCTTTTCGCGGGCGATGAGCCAGCGGCTGTGGCGGTGTTCACGGATTTTGGCTTTGGTGGCAGGTGCGGGGCCGACGAGCTTCTCTTCGAGCTGAGCGATTCTCTTCTGGTGCTTGAGCAACGCGTCAATGCGGGTGACGGTTGCCTTGACGCGCGTCTGGACTACCTCTTCGGTAAGTTCCTCGTCGTCGAAGATGACGACCTCTTTGATGTTGCGTACGCCGCGCCTGAGGTCTTCGCCGAGGGCCATGATCTCGCGAATCACGATGGGCGAGCGCGAGATGGCTTTCATCACGCGCAGCTGGCCGCGCTCGATGCGCTTGGCGATTTCGACCTCGCCCTCGCGGGTGAGCAGGGGCACGGTGCCCATCTCGCGCAAATACATGCGCACCGGGTCGTTGGTCTTTTCCAGCGTGCCAGGCGTCAGATCGAGCTCGACGTCCTCGCCCTCTTCCAGCTCAAAGTCCTTATCGCCGAACTTGGGGCCGTCGAGAAGATCGATGCCCTGCGTGCCGATCGTCGTGATCAGGTCGTCGAGATCGTCAGGAGAAGTGGCCAAATCATCCGGCAGCATGTCGTTGACATCGCCGTAGGTGAGATAGCCCTTTTCCTTGCCGACCTCGATCAGTGTGTCGATATCGGGTTCATGCTCGTGCTCGTGTTCGAACTTTTCTTCGATTGCCAAATGACTCCTACTCTTCTACGCAAGGCAATTTCAGCACCGTCTTGCGCGCCGGTGCGTATCCTGATGCCGTGCGCACATAAATCTTGTCCCGCGAAACTCCGGAACGGGGCGCATCTGCACGAGGATCTGCGGTCATCCGCCAAAAAAGCGGTTTCAGGGGGTTGCTCGGAACAGGATGACAAGCGCTTCAGGATTCACCTGGGTCGCCCGCGAGCCATGGCTCATTGTTGGGGCAAAGGGGCGCGCATCCGCACAGAGACTCTTAGAATACCACTACTTAGCCCGGTTTCTCCAATAAAAGCCAGGGCGAAGCGAGAAAGTTTGAGCCAACCGCCAAGCTGGAACCGGGCGATCTTGTCTTCCCTCCGCTCCTGCTTCTAACTATTTGACGCAGAAAGGCCGCTTTCGACGCAGGATTTGGGGGAGCCACCTAATCCGTTAGGCACCGATCACAGGACTCCCGGTTCCTCAAGGAGTGTCTTGATGTCTCTCTTCCCATGAAGTATTGCGACGACCTGCAACGGTTTCATTTCGGGGCGATAGACCACGATGAAGTTGGGATAGCGGGTTACCGTCCAGAATCGAACCGGCAGCGGCGTAATTTCGCTTCGCCTGGAACCGAGCATGGGGTGCCGGGCGAGGCTGGAGCACGCAGACAAAATAGCTGACTCCACGCGATTTGCGGCACGGACATTGTCTTCCGCAATATACTTCCATATGTCGTCCATATCGCTAAGCGCTCTTGGGGTGAGCTGGAATGGAATAGGCATCGATCAGGCGATGCGCCGTTTTGCCCTGCTGTCCGCAAGAAGCTGGATGGCCTGCTCGGCATCCACAAGCTCACCGCGCTCCGCCTGTTCGAATCCCTCCGCGATCTGGGCGGCGATGGCTCCCTGGTCGGCAAGCATCCACTCCTCACTCCGAAACTGCTCCTGAATGACGGCAAAGGCCTGATCGAGCACCTCTTCCGGGCTCATGCCCGAGATAGCAGCCCGATCGATGATCTTCTGCTGTTCGGGTTTTAGTTCGACGATCATGGCAGTTCCTCCTTTACGGGGATAATTCCAGCGAATGTCAATCACTTGACGGATTCAGGCCAATTTCTGACCGGCTACGGGTTTCTTCAGCCTTTGCTTCTCGCCTCTTTTGCAAAAAATCGTTGAGTGCTGTTCGGGGGTTGGTCGGCCTCTCCGTTAGTCCGACCAAAATGCCGCAAAACAATCCCCTGAGAAAATTGAAGAAGTTGACAATCTTGGTAGCCATATTTCCCCTCAAATCGCAGGGCGAGCAGGATTTTCTTGCATCTTCATTATGCTCTCACCGGCCCGGATTTTCAGCGTCGACGAAAAAGCCTACCGCTCCGGCGGCCTCTGATTGTGCAACTGGCGCAAAGCGCGGTCCAGATCGAGCTTCTGCTGGGTCAGCAGGGCCAGCTCGGCAAAGTCGCCGCGGCGCTCGGCCTCGGCGATCAGAGCCCGCAGGTCTCGCTGGCGGCTCTCGATAGCCCGCTCGTGAATCTCCTGGACGGTACTCTGAACCTCGCTCTCCTCGGGTGGCTTGGTCTCAGCGAGGAGCGTTTCGGCTAACAGGGCCCGCTGCGCCTCGTCTTCGACTACGTCCATGGGGTCGTGGGCTTGGCGGGCGGCGAGCGCCTGGAGAGCCGAGAATGCTCCAAGATGCTCAAACCATGATGGTTGCTCGGCAAGGGCCTGGATGGCCAATCGCCGCGCACCACCGAACTCCGGATCGTCGATGGCCAGGGCGCGGAGGAGGACGCGTTCGACCTCGGTGAGGACTGCGGCCCGAGTTTCGACGTGGTCGCGGCGGCGGAGCGCGGCTTGGCGCAGTTCCTCGCGAAGAACAGCCGAATCGATGCCGAGCTTTTGTGCTGCGTCGGCGGCAAACTGGTCCCTGGCCAGCTTCTCGGGCAGGCGGCGGATGTGCGGCAGCAGGTAGTTCATGGCCTTCACCTTCTGCTCCGCGCTGGCGCCGGGGAAGAGCATCCGGGCTCGCTCGATGAGGTAGTCAGCCTGGCGGCGGGCTCCCCGCAGGGCAGCCGTATAGGCCTCGACGCCCCGCTCGCGGATGTAACGGTCGGGGTCGAGGCCACCGTCCAGAGTGACAATCTTGATGTTGAAGCCCTCTTCGGTCAGAAGGGCGATGGATTTTTCGGCGGCATTCGAGCCGGCGGCGTCGGGGTCGAAGTTGACAACAACCTGAGAGGTGTGGCGCTTCAGCAGAGCCACCTGCTGCTCGGTAAAGGCCGTCCCACTGGTCGCGATCACGTTTTGAATACCGCGCAGGTAGACCGAGATACAGTCCATCTGGCCCTCGACGAGAAGGGCAAACTCATGCTGGCGGATTGACTGGCGGGCCTTGTCGAGATTGAAGAGGACGAGACTCTTCGAATAAAGCGGCGTCTCCGGGGAGTTAATGTACTTCGCGCCGGCCTTCTCGCCGGTTTCGAGTGTGCGCGCGGTGAAGGCGATCACCCGGCCGCTCTCGTTGCAAATTGGAAACATCACCCGCTTGCGGAAGCGATCGTAAATGGGGCCGAGAGTGCCGTCGCCCTGTTCTTTCGACGCGAAGAGTCCGCTGGCGCGCAGGGTTTCGTTGTCGGCCATCGGGCTGAGCCGGTCCCGGAGGGCGTTGAAGCTGTCGGGCGCGTAGCCGATGCGGAAGGCCTTGATGCCCTCGGGCGTGAGTCCGCGGCCGGCCAGGTACTCGCGCGCCACAGCGCCTTCGGGTCCGCGTAGCTGGTCTTCAAACCAGGCCGTCGCGGTCTCGTGCAGCTCCAGCAGCTTGGCGCGCATCCGCGCCCCGGCGGCCTCTTCAGGGGAATAGAACTCGCGCTTGGGCAGCGGAATGCTGCACTTGCCCGCGACGATCCGCACGGCCTCGGGGAAGGTGACGTTTTCGATCTTGGCGACGAAGCTGAAGACGTCGCCCGAGGCCTGGCAGCCGAAGCAATGGTAGAACTGGCGCACCGCGTGGACGGAGAAGGACGGGGATTTCTCTTTGTGGAAGGGGCAGAGGCCCTGGTAGTTCTGCGCGCCGGCCTTGCGCAGGCGGATGTATCCCTCGATCACCTTGACGATGTCGGCCTGCTGCTTGACGGTTTGGGCAAAGTCGGACACGGGGTCTCTATTGAGGATAAGGCCGAAAGGCCAGCGCTTGTGGAATCGCTCCCAAAGACGGTAATCTTGGGCGGAATCGACAATTGGAAAATAATCTACCATTTCAACGAATCGGGTGCCTCGTGCCGATCATTCAGCTTCCTGAGTTCGCACTGACCTGGAGAGACAAAAAACATCGTCTCTCCGGGGCGTTCGTCATGATTTGCTTTTCCATCCTCTCTTCGCTCAGTCTCGCAGTGCCGCAGATGGCATTTTCCCAGGTTTCAGATGCCGCGGCAGAGGCCAAAACGCCGATCAAGCAGTCTCCAGAGAGCGAACTGATCGTGGAGGGCGAGGGTTCGTTCGGCCACTACCACATCTTTGGCTACAGTTGGTGGAGCGAACTCTACACCGGCGGCGTGGAGTATGACCGTCACACCTGGGGCAACCTCATCGGGGCGCGGATGGACTATGTCGCGGAGGCTTTGCCGGTGGCGATTCTTCGTCAGCCGGCCAGTACCGACGTGTGGGGAGACCCTCAGACCAATGCCAAGGAGACTGCGTACGGAGTGGCTCTCTCGCCGATCGGCCTTCGCATGATGTGGAGAAGCAACAAATCCATCAAGCCCTACTTCATTGCCAAGGGCGGGCTGATCGTCTTCGACAAGAAGGCGCTTTCAGAGGATGCGGCGTATGAGAACTTCCTTTTGCAGATAGGCATCGGAATGCAATTTCGACTCAGCAAGCGGCTCGATCTGCGCGTCGGCTACGCCGATATTCATTTTTCGGATGCCTTCATTGTGCCGAGCAACCCAGGGCTGGATTCGATGACCTACAACGGAGGGATTAGTTACCACCTTGGCAAGTAAAGACCGAGAGATGGTTGCAACCCAAACTAGAACCGCCAGACCAATCCGCTGGAGATGCGGCCGAAATTGGTAGGCAATCCGGGAATCCGGTATGGGATGATGTTAGGTTTGGGGCCTTGGAGAGCAAAGTATGCGTATTGATAGTCGCCGCCCGCGCGGAAAGCCATATGGCGCGTGAGCGGTGTGTCGATGCCGCCGCCTATCAGAGTTGAAAATGAGGCGGTTTCACCGGGCGACTTGTTCGCTCCCCAATCTCTGTTGATGCCGCCGTCTCCCACCAATCCCTCCACAAAGACGTTTTCTCTTCCTAAATGCCAGTTGTATTGCCCGCCGCCCATGATGAAGTAGACGTGCTGCGGCGCACCCAGGTTGGTGCCGTTGTAACCGAAGGTGTCGATTTTGAAATGCAACCCATGCCAGGATGGAAAAGCAACGGCGGCATCCCATCCGTTCAGCGGCTGACGGGATCCAGGAACTCCATTCATGGAGTTGGAGAGAAAAGAGTAGCCTCCGAAGATCTGGTAGTGGTCAGGCGCCTTTGACTGCGCGCGGAGGACGGACGGCAGGCACAGAAGCGCGAGCAGCCAGACAACGCGGTATGACATCCAGACCCCCAGGGTAACTCGTTCCATTGATTCTAACTGGTCTACTGGACGGTTAGGAATCGACAGGCCAGGGACGAATCAGAGGTCTGGTCTCTCACTGAGTCCCATCGACTTGCGCTTGCATTGCACAGCTTTAATCTCGAAGCATCCCGATTGGCCCACTTTCTGCTCCCTCCGGTACCGGTTGCCTCCAAGAGAATCGTCTTCCATGCCCAATGCTGCCATCGCCGCTCCCTACCAGCTTGTCTCCGCACGCCACGGAACCATGCTGGTCAACTCCAACGACATCTACATGGGGCAGGCTTATCTTCGCTATGGAGAATGCTGCGAAGACGAGATCAATCTTCTGCTTTCGCTGCTTCGATTTCCCGGCTTGGTGATCGATGTCGGCGCGAACATGGGGGCACACACCGTGCCTTTGGCCGCCGAGTTGGCCCGGCAGGGCCGAACGATGCTGGCCCTCGAACCGCAGCCGGTGATCTTTCAGCAACTGTGCGCCAACCTGGCCCTCAACGGCCTGATGAATGTGCTGGCGCTGCCCTATGCCTGCGGGAGCCAGGCGGGAGTCGTTTCGTTTGCCGCGCCGGATTATCGACAGCAAGGCAACTTCGGCGGTGTCTCGATGTCTGCGCAGGGCGGCATCTCCGCGGTCGTAACCGCCCCGTGTCAACCGCTCGATGAGATCGTGCAACAGAATCTTGTCGCTCTCATCAAAATCGACGTGGAGGGCTTCGAGTTGGAGGTTCTGAAAGGCGCCAGAAACTCGATTGCGCGCTGCCATCCGGCCCTGTACGTCGAGAACGATCGAGTGGAAAAATCCGCTCCGCTGATTCAGTGGCTGATGGATCGCGATTACCGGCTCTGGTGGCACATCGCTGCGCTCTACAATTCCAACAACTTCCTTGGCAACAATGAAAATGTCTACGGAAACACCGGCAGCTTCAATATGCTTTGCCTGCACCGCGATTGCCCTCTCAAGATTGAGGGTTCCACGGAGATCACGGATGCATCCCTCCATCCGATGGCGGCAATCGCCCCGGCATAGCGTGGCCTGCTTAACTCTCAAAGAGGCTCTCAGCCTCGGCCCACTCCTCCGTGCTCAGCTTCAACTTGACCGAGGCGACATTCTCATCAAGATGCGCCACCTTCGATGTGCCGGGTATGGGCAGCATTACCGGAGAACGCTGCAGCAGCCAGGCCAATGCGAGCTGGGCCACCGTCGCCGAGTGGCGTGCGGCGATCCGCGCCAGTGCCTGGGCAGCAGGTTGATCGGGCTTCAGCAGCTTGCCGGCATTGATCGGGTACCAGGGAAGGAAGCCGATTTTCTCCCGCTCGCAATACTTGAGCGTCTCCTCATTACGCCGGTCTTCGAGACTGTATCGATTCTGGACAGTGACCACGGCGGCGATCTTGCGCGCCTCATCGATCTCCGCCGGAGTGACCTCGCTCAAGCCGATGTGGCGAATCTTGCCCTGCTCCTGCATCCTCTTCAGCGCCCCCAGGCTCTCTTCGAGCGGCGTGCGAGGGTCGATCCGGTGGAACTGGTAGAGGTCGATATGGCCGAGCTTCAGGCGGCGCAGGCTCATTTCCACGCATTGGATGAGGTAGCCGGCGCGGCCGACGGACTCGGTTTTGGCCGGCCCCTGGCGCGTGATGCCGCCCTTGGTCGCGATGACCAGCGCGGGAGGATAGGGGTGGAGCGCCTCGGCGATCAGGCGCTCGGCAATCTCCGGCCCGTAGGCGTCGGCGGTGTCGATGAGAGTAACTCCCAACTCAACGGCACGTCGGAGAACGCGGCGAGCCTCGGCGGCGTCGGACGGCTCTCCCCATGCGCCGTTGCCAACCAGGCGCATGGTTCCGTAACCGAGGCGATAGACGGGCAAGGTGCCGCCGATGAGGAAGGCGCCGCCGGCGGCAGCGGGCGGGGTCGGGGAACTCATGATGAATTGGATTCTACGTCATCGCAATCTGGTGCGGGTATTGCGCGTTGCACCGTCTCTTAGCCGTTGGAACCCGGCGTGTGCCAGCCACGTATGTAGAATCCAGAGCAAGGAGTACGACGATGAGCAGCCAGCCCTATCCCAACGCGCAAGCGATCTTTTACCAGCAATATGAGACGGTTCGCCGCGATGAGGTAGTTGGCATTCTGCTGGCGCTCTTCCTGGGCGGCTTCGGCATTCACCACTTTTATCTGCGGCGGACTGGCCTTGGGATCCTCTACCTTTGCTTCAGTTGGACGCCGATCCCGTGGATTCTGGGCTTCATCGAGTGTTTCTTCATGCCCGGCCGGGTGCGGGAGTTCAACGCCATCCAGGCCGCGGCGATCGCGGGAATGCTAGGGATTCCAGCGCCGGGCTGGGGTCAGCCGATTAATGTCACAGTGAATGTGCCCCCGGCGGCGCAACCCGGCACTCTGACAGCCTGCGGCCGCTGCGGCCAGACCAACCCTCAGGCCGCGCGCTTCTGTGCCGGCTGCGGGGCGGCGCTGCAATAACACGTCAGCGCCGCGGAGCTACATATTTGCCCGGCCGGCGCGCATCGACTCATTGAACTGCGGCTTGGTGAAGTTCAGCGCGGCCTCGAGCTTTGCTTCATACTCCAGCTTGCGGGCCATCAGCTTTAACGTAGCGGCGGCAAACTCGCCATCGAGCACGAGCAGCCCCTCGCCGGCCTTGCTGCCAGCCATGCGCAGCAGATCGGCCTCGGTCGTGTTGAGATACTGTGCGTCGCGCGGGTCGGCAACCCAGACTGGTTTTCCCTCGCCCAGCACGCCGCTCAACCAGTAGATCTTGCGCAGCAGGTACTCAAGGCGCTCCTCGTCGTTGGTCTCGGTGAAAAGGAACTTCTTTTGCCAGCGGCTATAGTAGCGCGTGGTCACGGGCACCGGCTGCCGATTGCCGGATTTCAAGAACTCAAGCTGGCCGAGATCCACGACCTTGCGGACGGCGTTGTAAACAAAGGTCTCCGCAAAAGGCTGCTCCATTGCCGGCACGATCTCCGCAAAGGTCAGCGTCACCGATGCGGCGACCTTGGCGTGCAGGTTATGCTCCCCGCCGTCGGCCAGGTGCAGTTCGCCGTGAACGATGTAGGTATCCGCGCCGGAGGTCGAGCGGTGAAAGGGCCATTGAAACTGACCGAAGGCCACCGGCAGCCCGCCCAAGGTCACGTAACACTCAGGCCTTGGATTGGCCAGCCGCTTGGCCTCGGCGGCCAGATGAGCCGTCATCGTGGGCAGCAACTCCGGCTTGTCGAAGTCGAAGCCCTCACTCAGTTCGAGCTTGAGTGTTCGCCCAGCCGCCTCCGCACCAGTCAGGCCCAATTCAAAGACGGCTGTTGGGCGGCCCTTCGAGTCCGCCCCTTGTGTGGAGGAGACGAGAACCAGGCCGGCCTGAGCGGCGGCCGCTTCAAGAGAAGTGACGAGTGAAGATTTCAGAGCTTCAGTCATAAGCGGGGAATCCTATGTCGGAGATCGATGCTTCTTTATTCTAGTGCACTCCCAGCGCCACACCGGCCGGTGTCCAATTCTGCCCGGTTCACAGTTGCTCATGAAGGCTCCGCGTGAGATTGCTTAATCCCGCTCGAGATACCAGGGAATATTGACGACCACAATCCGCCGGTTGCCGCGGAGCAGCAGGATCACCTTCAGCATATCCGCGCGCCGGTTATGAAGCAGATTCTCCCACCAATGGTGAACCACCAGTTCCGGCACAAGTACACAGATCTTCTGGATGCTGGATTCCTGTTCGATCTTCAAAATGTAATCGACGATCGGAACCAGCACATAGCGAAAGGGCGATCGCAGAATCTCGAGCTTCGGGACGCACTTGCCGGCCTCACGCAACGGGGCTGCCACGTCTTTTTCCCATTCCTCGCAGATCCGGTCCGGTTTCTCGGCGATCTGCACGTGCACGCAGCGAATATCGCAGGACATGCCCAAAGCAAAAGATAGGGCCTTCTCCGTGATCCTGTTCCATCCATCGACAGGCACCACCACGATCGGCTCGCTGATCTGGGCCGGAACGATGGGCCGGTCGCAGGCTGTTTCCCGGTCCACGCCAATATAGTGACGCTTGACGGCGCGCATCATCAAAATCATCACCGCAACCAGCAGCGCGGTGATCCAGGCGCCATCGGCAAACTTGGCCACCAGCACCACCACGGTAGTGATGCCCGTGGCCAGTGCGCCCAGCCCGTTGACCAGCATGTGCAGCTGGGCCTTTCCTTGCCGTCTCCAGTGCATTACCATGCCGGCCTGCGAGAGCGTGAAGGCCATGAAAGCGCCGATGGCGAAGAGAGGAATCAGGCGGTCGGTCACGCCGCCAAAGACAATCAGCAGCAATGCCGTCAGAGCCACCAGAACATAAATGCCCCATGAGTAAAGCAGCCGGCGTCCGCGCAACAGAAAGACATGCGGCATGTAGTCGTCGAGGGCGATGGCGCGGGTCAATCGCGGAAAGTCGGCAAAGGCGGTGTTGGCAGACAGGGCCAGCACCAGCAGCACCGAGCCGATGGTGACGTAATAAAAAGCCCCGTGGCCCATCACCGCGCGCGTCAGCATCGAGAGCACGCTCTCGTAACCGGGACCGTTGGGATTTGTCGCGGCAATTCCGTAGCTGCGGCACAGAAATGCTATTCCGCCGAGCAGCACGGCCAGAAGGACGATGATGATCGTCAGCGTAATCTTGGCGTTCTTTCGCGTGTCGTCGCGAAAGGCCATCACGCCATTACTGACCGCCTCCACGCCGGTCATGGCCGTGCATCCGGACGAAAAGACCTTCAGCAGCAGCCACAGGCTCACATAGGCGGTAGCCGCCGGCAGGGGAGGCATCGTTGTCACGGGGTGCGGATGACCTCCGCTCCGAATCACTTGCCAAATACCCGCTCCGATCACGATCAGCAGGGTACCGGTAAACAAATAGGTCGGAATCATGAAGACCACGCCGGTGTCGTGGACGCCGCGCATGTTGACCAAGGTGAGAATCGCCAGCACCGCCAGGCAGAGTTGCAGAGTATAAGGTTGCAATCCTGGCGCGGCAGAGATCAGCGCGCCCACGCCAGCTGAGATACCCACCGCTGCGGTGAGGGTGTAATCGATCATGAGCGCTGCGGCAGCCAGCAGGCCTGCGCCCTCGCCCAGATTCTGGCTGGCGACGGTATACGAGCCGCCGCCGCGCGGATAGGCATCGATCGTCTGCCGGTAACTGAAGTAGACGATTGCCAGCAGAGCCACGATGGCCGCGATCACCGGCACAATATAGTGCACGCCCATCAGGCCCAGCGGAATCAGCAGCGTGAGTGCGGCCTCAGGACCGTATGCGGCAGAGCTGAGAGCATCCAGGCCGAAGACCGGAATGCCCGCCAAGGGTCCAATGTGCTCGGCGCGCTCTTCGCTGGTGGCCAGCGGACGCCCAAAGAGCAGATTCAATACGCGTACAGACAAAGCCATGCAGTGTTGTCCGGGAACTGGGGAATTGGGAGGCGCGTGCCGCCGAGAGAATTCTCTCATATCGACGAGCAGGCACCGGCGCAAAAGGGCGCCGCGGCACGTCAGATCGGCTCTAGGCCCCGCAAACTACTTCAGATTCTCGTTGAGCAGCTTGGCAAGCCGCGCTCCTGCAAGTGCGATGCGGCTCTTCGCGTCGCTCATCGCTGCGTTGTAATAGGCCGAGGTGATGAGATACGCGGTGCCTGCGGCCGGCTTCGGACTATTGCCGATCGGCGGCGCATACGCGTCTGTCTTCGCCAGCGCCAGCGACTCTGCGGCCCAGTCCAAGGGGTCGGTGTCGGCTACACTGCTGAGCGGAACTTGCGAAAGGCCACTTGCGAAGGTCGCTGCTTGAGGCAGAGCAGGGGCTGGTTCTCCTTCGCCCGGCAGATCGTCCCAAAAGGCATGCAATTCGCTCGGCGCGCTCTTGGAGAGAGTGCCCTCAAATTCCTTCTTCATTGCTGTCGGGAGCTTGATCGGGACATCGTTGCCACCCGCGTCGCTGGCGCCGGCAAAGTACCGGGTCGATCCGTGAAGAGGCTGATGAATGTCGCCGACGAGATGCTCGATCCAGACAAGATCGTAGGATTTCAGCAGGTCACCCTCATCGGAGGCAATGAACTGGCGCAGCGCGACGATCTGCGTGGCTGCATTGGGGACGGGAGTCGGCGGTACCGTCGAATTGTCTGAGGCGAAACCCGCGTCGACGAAGTGCCAGTAACCGTGGCTCTTCGTGTCGGTGAAGCCACTGTTGACGTCGGTGGTCATACCCTTGGGCGCCGTGTCGGAGTCGATAAGCCACTGATGCTTGATCGAGTCTGCCCACGTTGCCGCGCGCATGAAGAGGTAAAGATTCTGGTCGTCCTGCGAGAGGCCGGCCGGAAGCTCCGAGATCCACTCGGCGTAGCCCGGAATCGACTTTGTGTTGTCGGCGTTGTGCAGCGTCGGTACCAGTTTTATCAGTTCGATCGCTCGTGCACGCGCCGCCGGCGTCATCTGCTGCCAGGCGACATAGGCTACGGCTTCATGGCCCGAGTTGCCCCAGGCCAGCATCTGCGCCGGCGCGGCGAGAAGAGTTGAAAGGGAAATCGCGACAAGGGCCCAGCGGATTTGCGTGCGCATAATGAGGTCTCCTTTGGGAAGGGCGCCCCGACCTGCCCGGCTCGTGGAAATCATACTAACGCACTGATTCTGCGGGAGACTTCAATCGCTGATGATTTTTTAGGGTTCAGACGCTGAACCCGGCCCACACCCACATTCTTGTGTGCTCCTTCACGCAAACCTCAGTTCATCGAGTGGTCGCACACTGCCTCTGCTGTCCAAAGATCTCCAATTTCATATTTGCCCTAACTTTGTCCAGGTATTTGGATTCAGCCTCCAGATTTTCATATTATGTTCAACATTGCTCACGGCTTGCGACGGACATAGTGGTTTTATTTTCAATAATTTAGATGTAGCTGACCCCTTTTATGAGAATGGCAAGCAAACTGCATTAAGACGCTGACAAGTCGGTGTCGGGCTCTCTTGGGATCGAATTCCCCATTATCCAAATATCGATAAGTGTTTCCAAGCGACTCGCCCAGACGCAGTTAGCGAACTCAAACGGTCGTTATCGGAGCTGTCCTAGCCCACCAGATCTGGAGGAGATCATGCGATTTGTACGTTTTCAAGCAACAGCATTCACTCTTGGGGTCATCCTCACTCTCTTGTTCACGACCTCGCTCACGCAACAAGTGGGGTACGCGCAGGCAACTACGGCCGCCGGCGCAATCCAAGGCACGATCACCGACCCATCGAGCGCAGTTGTGCCGGGCGCCAGAGTGACGATTACCGAGCCATCGACCGGATTTCAGAAGGTTCTGAAGACATCCAGCGCTGGCTTTTATTCGTCAGGAGCGCTCATTCCGGGCAAATACACGGTTCGTGTCGATGCTACCGGATTTTCTTCTTCCACCCTCGAACTGGTGGTTCAAGTTGGCCAGACGGCGAACGGAGACACCAAGCTTGGCTTGCAGGGCACGACAACAGACGTGAAGGTTGAATCTGAAACGGTACAGGTGGACACCTCCAGCTCGGCTGTCGAAGGAGTCTTGGACCGCCAGCAAATTGAAGCACTTCCGCTGAATGGCAGAAACTTCCTGGATATGGCTCAACTCCAACCGGGCGTGCAGATCCAGGATGGAACCAGCTTTGACCCCACCAAGAACGGGTTCTCGAGCATTTCGTTCGGAGGGCGTTTCGGACGCACCGCGCGCATCACTTTGGACGGAGTCGATATCTCCGATGAAAACGTCGGAACCACGACCCAGAACATCTCGGAGGATGCGATTCAGGAGTTTCAGATTGCGGAGTCGAGCCTGGATATCTCCACATCGCTTACTTCATCGGGCTCGGTGAATATCGTTACTCGCCCCGGATCGAACCAGTTTCACGGGGACAGCTTCTACAACTTCCGCGACAAGCGTTCTGGCAACGCAGAGCCGGTCGGCTATACGCCGATTCCCGGAGTCGACGCGAATTATTTGCAGCGCAACAACATGGGCGGCGCGGCAGGTGGCCCGATCCGTCGTGACAAGGTCTTCATCTTCGGGCAATATGAGTATTTCCGCCAAAATGTATTTAATCCGGTCATCTTCGGTGGCCCCCTGGCGAGCGAGAACGGTGGATATCCCGCTAAATTCCACGAAACCCTGAGCGAGGGCCGTGTGGATTGGAACGGACCGCATGGGATTCGCGCCTTTGTTGGCATGGCCTACAACAACAACAGCGACGTGGCCGCGTTTGGCGGATCGAATTATTCGCCTTTTCTGAACCGCGACAATACCCCTGGGTACCGCGGCGGTCTCGATCTCGCCAACGGCAGTTTTACGCATAGCTTCCATGCCGGCTACTTTAAGTTCGTCAACCACATCGCGGACGCCACCACAGGACTTCCCGCCTCTGAAAATCCGGCCCCTGGTGTCAATCTGGTAATCAACCCTTACGGGTTCTCATCGGGCGCGAATGACCTGGCTCCGCAGGCAACCGTGCAAAGTAACAAGCAGTTCAAGTATGACGGGAGTTGGGTCAAGGGCTCACACACCTTGCGTTTTGGCTCAGGCATCAATCACATGCTCGGCGGAGGTTTCGCCAGCTTCTTCGGCTTGGCCCCGCAAATTTACATCAGTGTTAGCTCATGCGCGATTTTGCAAGCTGCAGAGGCGGGACCCTTCGCTGCTATCGGTCCTACGTCGGTCCAAACAAGTTCGGACGGCTGCGGAGGGACCTACGGTGCTGCCACCAATCCTCTCAACTATCCTACTGGCGCGGGCGCAACCAACTCGGTAACTTACGGCAACGGCGAAGGCTTCTTCACCGAGATTCCACAGTTCGGCTTCCCTGGCGGCGGCCAGGGCGATTGGCGGTTCACTTTATATGGAAGCGACACTTGGAAGTTGAGCACACATCTGACGGTCAATTATGGACTGCGCTATGTGCGGGACACGGGGCGAGATGATGCAGATATGCCTGAGATACCTGTCTTGGATCAAGTTCAGCCGGGGTTGGGAGACAGAACCAGCCAGCCGAACCTGAACTTTGGCCCGCAGGCCGGCTTCGCCTACGACCTGAAGGGAAATGGCAAGACTGTGATACGGGGCGGTGCAGGTGTTTATTACGAGAATAATGTCTGGAACAATGTTCTCTTTGACCGTCCGCCAAAGCTTCAAAAGGGGCTGTTCTTTGGAACCGAGCCATTTTGCCCAGGCGGGGCCAGTTTCTGCGGTCAGCCAGTGGGCAACGTCTATCAGCAAGTAGCTGCCGGCCAGAAGGCGTATCAAACTGCAACGGCGGCTGCCGGACCCCAGGCGAACGGCTCGTATGTCGGGAGTCTGCTTGCGGTGCCCTCAGGCTTTGGACTGGAACTGTTCTCCCCAAATTACAAGTCGCCCAGTTCTTATCAGATGAATCTCGGCATCCAGCGCGAGCTACGCCCCGGCATTGTCTTGACCACCGACTACGTGCGCAGCGTCGGTATTCACTCCATCGTTGGAATTGACGTCAACCACGTAGGAGATGCGCAGTATCTGAATGTGGCAAACGCCCAGGCCGCGATTGCCGCGACCCTCGGCAAATGCAGCACCGAATCTGTCACCGTCGGCACGGTCGACCAGGCAATCGCTGCGTGCCCAGGACTGCATCCTCCAGTCGCGGCCACCTCTACCAGTCCGGCCGTGCCGGCCGGTCCTGCCACGATCGCCGACTTCGCCTCGAATGGCCTGGATTCAGAGAACGTGGTTGGTGGCGGCTTACCTGGCGCCGGCGGCGCGTTTGCCGGGAAGAACCCCACCTGGGGTCAGGTCTCGGTTCTCCAACCGTCGGGTCGTTCAGTCTACAACGCGCTCGACATCTCAGTTGCGGGCCAGATTCGTCACCTGTCAAGAGGAGTTGACGACGTCAATCTGCAAACCGCCTACACCTATTCGCATTATGACTCCACCGGCACGACAACCCAGGGAGATGCGGACTTCGGTGGGAATGCCTTCGACAATAACAACCCTACAAAATACTTTGGTCCCACTTCGCTGGATCGGCACCACCAGTTTTCCATCGGACTGACGACGAAGACCTTTGGCGGGGTTGAATTCAACACAATCGCACACCTCTACTCATCGCTGCCGGCCAGTCTTTATTTGCCGGTTGTGGGCTCCGCCGATATCTTTACCGACGATGTGAACGGTAGCGGCGCGCAAGGAGATTTTCCTGGTGGTGTCGGCTATGTAATGCCTGGCACCAACATCGGCGCATTCGGCCGCAAATACAACGGTGCCAGCATCAACAGGCTCATCAGCCAATACAACTCCACTTATGCGGGCAAACTCAGTCCGGCGGGCCAGGCTCTCGTGAATTCAAACATTGGGATTAGCTCGGCCCAGATGACCGAGTTGGGAGGCGTCTTGGAATCGGTTACGCCGGCGCCCAGCAATCAGGTAAGCAACGACATCCTGCGGACGTGGGATGTGACCCTGGGGCGCACGATTCACGTGAGGGGGGAGCGATTCAGTGCGCGGCCTACCTTCTCATTTTTCAACATCCTCAACGCTTCGAACTACAACAACCGCACTGGAAACAATGGGGCTAATTTGATCAGCGGCGAGTTGAACGGGTCGCAGGGCAGTCCGAACGGTACGGCTGGACACGCTCAGGAACAGAATTTCCGTGTAAGCGCCGGTTCCGGCGTCTATGCTGAAGGCTCGCCTCGCCAGATAGAGTATGGCCTGAAGCTCACTTTCTAGACTCAACCCGCAATCAGCACAAAAGGCGCCCCTCGGGGCGCCTTTTGTTTGTGTATCTGCCCAGCATAAGCGCGCTCTTACGGGTGAAAGCCCCGTCGTTAACTGGTCACAGTGAGCGAAGTGGGGCGCAATTCAATGAGAGGGAACGGGTCGCGGCGCAAGCGGTGGCCAACACCTGCCTCTGGTGGCGCAAAAGCTGAAGGATAGTCAACACTGCGCTGAATATGTAATGGGCCAATCAACTCGGAATCCGTCGTCCGTGGTGACCTCAACTTTATGAACCGCCCGGTGCGGACTCGCACGCCGGGTGGTGGGCAGGGGAGCGGCCCGACCAGGATCGCCCCCTATGACGATCAGCAGTGAGCGCCCTCAGAATGGATTCAGCTTGGCGAGCCCCTTCTTCTTTTTCTTCTTGCTGGAGGATTCGTCGTTCAAGTCCGCCTTATGTTTCTTGGCATCGTCAGGATTGACGGCCGTTGTGGGATTCGAGCCGGGCTTAACGTCGTTGACCTGTTCGGGAGCCTCGGCCGGCTTTTCAGCAGCCGGGACGCTGGTGTCTGCCGGACCTACAGCTTTGACGACAGCATTGGGGTCGGCCGCCGGCGCGTTCACAATCTGAACGCCTACGCCTGTGTTGCCGCCCTCCGGCTTTTCAAGCTGCAAAGGAGCCTGGGAGGGCTGATCGCTGCGAGGAGGCTCGTTGGGGCCTGTGGGCGCGACCGCTCCGATGGGCAAAGGAGCAGGCCTGCCCTCATTGATGGCGGCGTTGACCAATGCTGCATTCTGCTTGGTAACGTCGGGCGCGAGAGTGCGCTTGGGATCGTCCAAGCTCGGCTCGCCCACATGGACGGCCTCGACCACTGACGGTCCGTGTTTGATGATGTCGAATGTCTTGTCGGTAAATCGTATGGGCCGGCGGCTATCGTTTTCCGCGGCGTTCTCGGCCACAGCTTCCTGGGTAGGCTCGGGAACGGGGCGATTCATGGCGACCAGGCGGTCGCGGGCGTCTTCGACATGCGGCGCCGTGGGATAGCGGGTAATCACCTTGGCGTAGGCTTCGGCGGCCCGGTCCTGATAGGCGGCGCGGAGTCGCTCCTTGATCGCAGCAGGAATATTAGGTTGGTTCTGAATGTATCGGGCTTGGCCTGCAAAGGCATCTCCGATGCCCAGCAATGCCTGGTCGCTCTTGGAGTAGAGCGGATAGGTATCGACGACGGTCTGAAGGCGCGCAACGGAAGCAACGTAGTTTTCCCGGCTTCCGTAGTAAAGGCCGATCTCGGTCTCGCGCTCGGCCAGAACCTCTTGCACGTCGCGCAGCTTCTGCTTGGCTTTGGGTATCAATGTCGAGTCGGGGAACATGTTGATCATGGTCCGGTACTCCCGCTCGGCGTTCTGGGCATTGGTATAGTCGCGGTCCGGCTTCTCCATCTGCTGGTAATAGATGTCGCCGACCTTCATCTGCGCCTCGGCGGCCTCCGGGGCATTGGGGAAGAAGGTAATGAAGTCCTTGTACTCGGACTCGGCCTGCGTTAGAGCCGCGGTGCCGCCTTCCTTGAACCAACTATCGCCCACGGCCAGCTTGGCGCGCATCCGGTACTCAGAGTCGGGATAGGTATTCAGCATGGTCTGCAGATCGAGCCGGCTAACGTCGAAGTGGCCCCTTTTCATGGCAACCATCGCCTTGTCGTAAAGCTCCTTGTCGGGCTGCTTGGAGTTCACTCCGGCCAGCGGGTTGACGCTCAGGTCCTCGTTCTTCTTCTTTTTGGGTTTCTTTTCCCTTGCCTCGGCCAGGACTCCGCCCAGCATCAAGACCGTCAGAGCTATTACGGCAATCTTCAACGTCAACCGGTTCATAATGCCTCATTGCGGCTGCGGGCCGTCGACAGGCCGTAAGCCTTTTCCCTATTGCTTTCGAATCTCATTTGCTCTAATTAACTACTGGCCGACAGCTTCCCGTGCTGCCGTAAGCAGTGCGCGCGCATCCTGCTCGGGGTGCCCCGCACCGAAGACTGCATTGCCGGCCACCAGCAGTTCCGCTCCAGCTTGGACGATTCGGGCCACCGTGTCGTGAGCCACTCCGCCGTCCACTTCGATTCTAAATGCCAGCCCCAGTTCCTGGCGCAACGCGGCCAGCCGCCGGATCTTGTCCAGCGAAAACTCAATGAATCGCTGCCCGCCGAAGCCCGGATTCACGCTCATCACCAGCACATGGTGGACCATGGGCAGAATCTCTTTGAGCAATTCCACGCGGGTGGCCGGGTTGACGACTACCGCCGGCTTCATCCCATGCTGGGCAATCAACTCAAGCGAGCGATGCAGGTGCGTGCAGGCTTCGTAGTGGACACTCACCCAATTCGCCCCTGCCTCGGCAAAGGCAGGGATAAACTCATCCGGATTCTCGATCATCAGGTGGCAGTCGAGCGGCAAAGTGGTGAACTTTCGCAGCCATTTCACCACCGGCGGTCCAATCGTTATGTTGGGAACGAAATGGCCGTCCATCACATCCACATGGATCGCAGTGCCGCCGCCCCGCTCGGCTGCGGCAACCTGGTCGGCCAGGTGGGCAAAATCCGCCGAAAGAATCGAAGGCAGCAGTTCTACCATGGGGTCTTCGGGATGCATCTCCTTGCAGGCTCAGTGTATCAGCGCGGAGCCATGCCAGTCCGACCTGCGATGCAGGTCGCAGCCGTCCGTCGTCTTCGCCAACCCACGAAGAATGAGACTGTGCCCCATCCATCGGACGTATTTGCTTTTGTCCGATGGGTGGGATCACAAGATCACCCTTTGTTTTGTTGAACCTGCATTTTTGTTTCTTATCGGTGACGGTGAATTAACTCAGCAGATTCGCGGCAACTGCTCTCCGATCTGTGTCGGGATGACGCGATTGGCGCCCATCGCGGTGCGCGCCACCAACATTCGAGGATGTTCGGAGGTCACCCGGCCAATGCGCGCGGCGTCTCTGCCCAGCAGATGAGCGCGCAGGACTGCAAGAACCTTGTCGGCAGCCTCAGGCGCAACAAAGAAAACCGCCTTGCCCTCGTTGGCTACATAGACTGGGTCCAGGCCCAGCAATTCGCAGGCCGACTGCACCTCGGGCCGCACCGGCAGGCTGGGCTCGTCAATCTCGATGCCCACTCCGGAAGCTTGGGCGATCTCGTTGAGCGTGGAAGCCAGGCCGCCGCGCGTAGGGTCGCGCATCGTGTGAACCCCTGCTCCCGCCACAGCCAAAACCTCCGCAATCAGCCCATTCAGCGCTGCGCAATCGGAGCGAATCTGGCTCTCGAATTCCAGACCTTCGCGCACGCTCATAATCGCCATCCCGTGGTCGCCGATGGTGCCCGAGACGAGAATCGCATCGCCCGGCTTCGCTCGTTGCGGGCCGACCTGAATCCCTTGTCGCAGCAGGCCCACGCCCGCCGTATTGATATAGCAGCCGTCGCCGTGTCCGCGTTCAACGACTTTAGTGTCGCCGGTAACGATCTTCACTCCGGCGATGGCAGCAGACTTTGCCATGGCCTCGACAATCGCCGCCAACTGGCTCAGCGGAAATCCTTCTTCCAGGATGAAGCTCGCGCTCAGAAACTTGGGCTCCGCTCCGGAGACGGCCAGGTCATTCACCGTTCCATTCACCGCAAGCTCGCCGATCGAACCTCCGGGAAAGAAGAGCGGCTGCACGACAAAGGAATCGGTGCTCATGGCCAGCTTGGCCGGATTTGTTCCGAGGCCCAGATCAAAGACCGCCGCGTCGCCCAAATTCTCCAGCTCCGGATTGCGGAAGGCAGGCAGAAACAAATATTCCACCAGCTCGTTGCCCAGCTTGCCGCCGCCACCATGGCCCATCACGATCACTGGGTAGTCGGCCAGCGGCAGCGGACAGGACCAACCTGAAAAATCCGGAGCTGCGGTCTTTCCGTTCTCAGACATTCGCAACCCTCGTCATCCCCGCACCGGCCCCAGCCAGCTCCTCCGCCGACAGGAACCGTCCGTAGTTATAGTAGGCCGCGCAGGCGCCTTCGCTCGAAACCATCGTCGCTCCCAGCGGATGCCGTGGCGTGCACTCCTTGCCAAAGGCCGCGCACTCGGCTGGCTTGATCGCCCCGCGGAGCACGTCCCCGGAACGGCAGAGCGGCGACTCCTGCGTGTGAATGCCGGTGATGTGGAAGCGCTCCTCGGCGTCGAAGGCGCGATAGGCCTCGCTCAGCCGCCAGCCGCTTTTTGGAATCACGCCAATCCCCCGCCAGGCCCGGTCCGTCACCTCGAAGACCTCGGCCAGCAGTTTCTGCGCTGGCTGGTTTCCCTCGAATTTGACGATCCGCTCGTAGGCATTCTCCACCTCGCACCGCCCGGCCTCCAGTTGAATCACCGCCCGGCGAATCCCATCCAGCAGATCGAGCGGCTCAAACCCCGTGACCACCAACGGGACCTTATACTTCGCGGCTAACGGCGGATACTCCCAGTAGCCCATCACGCTGCAAACATGCCCCGCCAGCAAAAACGCCTGAACCCGATTTCCCGGCGACTCAAGAATCGCCGAGATCGCCGGCGGCACCAAAACATGGGACACCAGTAGTGAAAAGTTCCCGAGCCCGCGCCGCTTGGCCACATGAACGCTCATGGCATTAGCCGGAGCCGTAGTCTCGAAGCCAACACCGAAAAACACCACCTGCTTATCAGGATTCTTGACCGCCAGATCGACCGCATCCAGCGGTGAATAGACGACCCGCACATCCCCGCCCGCTCCCTTGACCTGGAAAAGATCGCACTCGGTACCCGGCACGCGCAGCATGTCACCGAAGGAGCAGAAGATCACCCCCGGCTGCGCCGCAATGGCCAGCGCCTTGTCGATCAGTTCGAGCGGCGTCACGCAGACCGGGCAGCCCGGACCATGGATCATCTCGATCCCGGCCGGCAGCATCTGGTCGATTCCGTTCTTGATGATCGAGTGCGTCTGCCCGCCGCAGACCTCCATAATCTTCCACGGCCGCGTGGTGACGGCAGCGATCTCCCGTGCCATCCGCTGCGCGATCTCGCCATTCCGAAACTCGGTCAAGTACTTCATCCGTCAGAGCAACTCCCGGTGATGCTTCAAACTCAATATCCAAAATGAACTGTCATCCTGAGCGGAGCGAAGCGTAGTCGAAGGACCTGCTTTTCCGTCGCTCTCTCGAACACAACAGCTCCGTGCCCCATCCATTCGCCTTCCTTCTGGCGAATGGGTGGGAAACCACGAACCTCAATCCGCTGCCTTGTGAACTTCGACCGAGCATGAGCCGTCTGGGCAGGAAGACTGGGGCGCAGCAGCCGCCCGCGCAAAGGCCTCTTCCTCGCCCTCCAGCTCGGCGTCCAGCACACCCATGGCTCTGAAGTCCTCGAGCGTCTGCAGGGCCGTCTCCTCGTCGATCTTAGAAAGCGCAAACCCAACGTGGACAATGGTATAGTCGCCAACCTCGACCTCCGGCACATAGTCAAGGCAGACCCGCTTGACCACCCCGCCAAAGTTCACCCGCCCAATGCGGAGATCCCCCTCGGTGGTAATCTCCTCGACCTTCCCCGGAATCGCAAGACACATGGTTTTACGTTATACCGTCCCCGGGCAGGTGTATAGAGTGATTTGGATCACCGGAAACCGGGCGCAATCCGTCGTGCTTAGTAGCCAGCCTCGTGTCCGTGCCGGATCGCCAAAATTACGACTTCCTTGCTGTCGTAGCGAAAGAGGGCAACATAAGCCCCACTGCCGAACTCGATCACCCATTCGCGAAACTCGGCCGACATCTCCTCGACCGGACGTCCCATCTCAGGAAACCTGCCGAGCAACTTGACGCCCTGCCGGATCGCCCGAACTGCGCGCTTGGCTGCGTCCTTGCTTTTTGGCTCGAGAAAATCATGGAGTCTGGTCACGTCACGCAAGCTCCGCGGCGTCCATTTCAGAGATGGCATTCAGGGGCCTCGGCGTGCTCACCCGCTTCGAGCTTGGCCAGCCAAGCGTCCGCTTCTTCGGCGGTCACATGCAACCCGGTTGCCTGATATTCGCTCCAGGCCGCCTGTGCGTCCTGCCGGAGCTTTTCGTGCATCTCTTCACGTCCGACATATTGCTCGACGGCCTCGCGCACGATCCAATGCGCTGACCGGCGGCGGGCTGATGCGAGCCGTTGAACACGTTCTTTGAGTTCAGAGCCGAGCTTTACGCTGGTCGTGGCAGTAGTCGGCATAGAGGCACTCCAAGGTGTTACCTAGAGATACTTTATCACACTTGAACTCGCCCGACCCGCTCCTCCGCCAGATACCCCAGCCACTCCTCCATCCCCGCGCCGGTCTTGGCTGAGGTCTCGAAGATTCGTATCCCTGGCCGTATCTCGTTGATATTCTTGAGCGCTGTCTCGCGGTCAAAGCCGCAGGGCTCGGCGATGTCGATCTTGGTGATCACCGCCGCATCGGCCGAGTTGAAGAGCGTCGGATACTTCAGCGGCTTGTCCTCGCCCTCCGTCACGCTCAGCAGGGCCACGCGAATCTTCTCGCCCAAGTCGTAGCTTGAAGGGCAAACCAGGTTGCCGACATTCTCGATAAAGAGATAGTCCAGCTCCCCCAGCACAACTCCCTCCCAGCCGTCGATGTGCTTGCCAATCATCTCCGCGTCAAGGTGGCAGATTCCGTGGGTATTGATCTGCCGCACCGGAGCACCGCTCGACGCCAGCCGCCGCGCATCGTTGTCGGTTTCGAGATCGCCGACCAGCGCCGCAACCCGCGCGCCGCGCGCCTTTAACTCACGCAGAGTCCGCTGCAAAAATTCCGTTTTGCCCGTGCCGGGGCTTGAAACCAGATTGAGCACCAGCACGCCGGCCGCCGCGTAGCTTGCCCGCAACCCGGCCGCCAGCTCGTCATTTTTCTTGAGAATCCCCCGCCGCAGCTCGACGATTCTGGTGGTCATTGCTTCACCTCAGCTTCGTTCATCTCGTCAATCTCAAACGATTCGATCTCCAGCTCGCGCCCTTGCCGCATCTCGCTGCACGGCTCGCCGCAGCGCGGGCAGCGAAAGCTCTGCACGCCGTCAAGCTCAACGTCGTCGCGGCACGTCTCGCAGTGCATCACCACCGGCAGCACATTGACAACCAGCCGCGAACCCTCAAGCGGCGTCCCTTCGCTGGCGATTCCGTAGCAGAACTCCAGCGATTCGGTCACCACCGAAGCCAGCGCCCCAACGCGCAGCCGCACCTCAAGCACCCGCGCACCCCTGGACGAGCCAGGTAAAGCAGCCAGTGCCTCGGTCACCGACTCAACAACGCTCGAAACGATGGAAAGCTCATGCATAAAATATGGATTCTACGCTTATGCCATCTCCTTCCGCCCGTTTGCAGCGGTATGTAAGATGAAATCACAAGGAAATTTGATGCCCAATCCCGCCGCCCAAGAAGCTCTCACCGCCTCGACCCAGCCCGCCTCCCGTCTTGCCCTGAGCCACCTGGCCCCAACCGCCGTGCAGTCTGAGATTCGCGCCATGAGCGTCGAATGCGACCGCATCGGCGGCATCAACCTCGCCCAGGGAGTCTGCGACACCCCCGTTCCCGCACCGGTGCAGGAGGGCGCGATCAAGGCCATCCATGACGGCCACAACATCTACACCCGCCTCGACGGCATCGCCCGCCTGCGCAACGCCATCGCCGCGAAACAACTCCGCGACTACGGTCTCGACTACGACTCTGAGGGCGAGATCCTGGTCGCATCGGGCGCCACCGGCGGACTGCACGCCGCCGCCATGGCTCTGCTGAACCCCGGCGACGAGGTACTGCTCTTCGAGCCCTTCTACGGCTACCATGTCTCGACTCTGCAATCCTTGCGCGTAACGCCTGTCTTTGTCCCGCTGGCCGAGCCGGATTGGGCGCTCGATCTCGACGCCCTTCGCGCCGCCGTCACGCCGCGCACACGCGCGCTCATCCTGAACACGCCGGCCAACCCCAGCGGCAAGGTCTTCACCCGCGCCGAGCTCGATGCCCTCGCCAGCTTTGCCCAGGAACACGACCTCTTCGTCTTCACCGACGAGATCTACGAGTACTTCGTCTACGACGGCGCGCAGCACATCCCGATCGCGTCGTTACCGGGCATGAGAGAGCGGACGATCACCATCTCCGGCTTCTCCAAGACTTTCTCGGTCACCGGCTGGCGGCTTGGCTACGTTCTTGCCGACTCGCGCTGGATCGGCGCGATGGCCTACTTCCACGACCTCACCTACGTTTGCGCTCCATCGGCCTTCCAGCATGGCGCCGCCGTCGGACTCGAAGATCTTCCGCCCAGCTTTTACGCGCAGCTTGCCGCCGACTACCAATCCAAGCGCACCCGCATCCTTTCGGCGCTGAGCGATGCGGGCCTTGAACCCAGCGTCCCCGCCGGAGCCTACTACGTTCTGGCCGGTGCAAGCCATCTCTCCGGCAAAACCGCCGCCGAAAAGGCCCGCCACCTGCTCACCGCAACCGGAGTCGCCGCAGTCGCTGGCTCAGCCTTCTTCCGAGCCGGAGCCGAAGGGCGGGGCCACGGCGAAAACCTGTTGCGCTTCTGCTTTGCAAAGAAGGATCACGACCTCGACGACGCCTGCGCCCGGCTGCGAAAGCTGCGATAGCCGCCGCCTCACCAACTCCGTCCGATAGACTTGAAGGCAATGAGTACGATGCACAAAACGAGCATTGCTGCGCTGGCCCTAATCGCTGCCGGAATGCTCATAGAAGGTTGCGGAACGCCGGGCGCACCGCAGCCACCCTCGCTCAACCTGCCGGAGCCCGTCACAGATTTGTCCGCTGTCCGCGCAGGCAATCTGGTCTCGCTTACCTGGACTATGCCTAAGAGAAATACCGACAAGCTGCTGCTCAAAAACAACCTTGCACTGCCGGTGCAAATCTGCCGAAAAGAGGCTTCGAGCGCCTGCGATTCAGTCAGTGCCGATGCAGCCTTCGCTCCTGGCGCCGGCGGCGCATTCACCGACACGCTGCCTGCCGCGCTGGCTGCCGGTTCGCCGCGATTGCTCAGTTATTTTGTCGAACTCAGAAACCGTAATGGCCGCTCGGCCGGCCCGTCGAATGCAGCGCAAGTCCTCGCCGGCGAAGCCCCGGCGCCAGTAGCCGGCCTCTCGGCCGAGGTGCGAAAACAGGGCGTCGCTCTGCGCTGGATGGCTGTCAGTGCCGCCGCTCGAGAATCCGCCGCTATTCGCCTGCACCGGAAGCTGCTCACGCCGCCCGAATCCAAGCCGCATGAGGGTCTGCTTGCGCCGCAGCCCGAGCCGCTCGATCAGGATCTCCTGGTTGACCCCTGCTCGCCGGAAGGCGCAGCGGGTTTATGCCGCGCGCTCGACAAGAACATTCGCTTCGGCCAAACCTACGAATACCGCGCCCAGCGCGTCACCCGAGTCACCATGGACGGCAAGACGATTGAACTCGCCGGCGAGCTCTCTGCTCCGCTGCGCGTCCAGGCTCTGGATATATTTCCGCCCGAGGTGCCCACCGGCCTGGCTGCCGTGGCCACAGCCGGAGAAAACGGTGAGGCCCAGGCGATCGACCTGAGCTGGCAGCCAGTCACCGACGTCGATCTGGCCGGTTACGCAGTTTACCGCCGCGAAGCAGAAGCCGTCTGGCAGCGCATCTCGCCCGCCGGTTCACTCCTCCCCCCCTCCTTCCGTGACGCACAGGTCCAGCCGGGCCACACCTACCATTACGCCGTCAGTTCTATCGGTCAGAACGGACGCGAAAGCGCCCGCTCCGCCGCAACCGAAGAGACTGTGCCCAATCCCTGACGGTCTTAGCCGCCGATGGAGGATTCCCCGTGAGATACTGCCGATTCATCATCGAAAACCAAACCCACTACGGAGTTGTTGAAGATCGGGACGGGGAGCCGTGGATCGTAGACCTCGCCCGCGCTCCCGAAGAGGACCTCTTCTTCCGCCTGGAGCACGGACGGACCACATCGTGGAGTTTTGATTTTGAGCCCATGCCCCTCAGTGGCGCCCATCTTCTTCCGCCGGTCACGCCCTCAAAAATCGTCTGCGTCGGCAGAAACTATCGGGATCACGTCAAAGAACTGGGCCACGAGATGCCCGCCGAGCCGCTGCTCTTTTTGAAAGCCCCCTCGGCGCTGCTTCCTCCGGGCGGCATTGTCCTCATGCCGCAGGCCTCGGCGCGCGTCGATTTTGAAGGCGAGTTGGCGTTGGTCATCGGCAATCGCGTCCGTCATCTCGACGAGAAGGATTGGCGCTCAGCCATTCGCGGCTTCACTCTGGCCAACGACGTCACCGCCCGCGACCTGCAAGAGAAGGACGGACAATGGGCCCGCGCCAAGAGCTTCGACACCTTTTGCCCGGTCGGCCCATTTGTCAGCGACGAGCTGGAAGTTGAATCCGGCGTGACCATCGAGACCCGCGTCAATGGCGAGGTGCGCCAGCACGCCTCGACCCTCGACTTCATCTTTCCCATCCCCCGCCTGCTGGCCCACATCACCGCCGCAATGACTCTTGAGCCCGGCGACCTCGTCCTTACCGGAACCCCCTCCGGCGTAGGCCCTCTCAACCCCGGCGATCGAGTAGAGATCACCATCCCCGGCTTAGGCGTGTTGTCGAACGCCTTCCAGCCAGAAAAACGCTAACTCCAGCCCCCGCGCGAGGCGAGAACCCCTTCCGGCTACATCGGCGTTTGAACTAAGTCGCTGGCGCGACGGACGCTGCCGCGTGGGCTATCCCCGGGCATTGTCGACGGTGTAAACCTCGGGTCACAGGAGGTCTACCGTGACCCATCTTCGGCAGTTGAT
>Ga0181526_10000239_pt1 | contig 60348 bp, 51 predicted proteins | sample PEATcosm2014_Bin_35_FD_119750 | JGI IMG/M metagenome (GOLD analysis project Ga0181526, IMG submission 119750) | Peatland microbial communities from MTU Mesocosm Facility, Houghton, MI, USA - PEATcosm2014_Bin06_30_metaG | ecosystem: Environmental > Terrestrial > Soil > Wetlands > Peat | place... | reverse complement strand
CCAATTTTAATCCGCAACAGGACACCATCGAACTGGACAGTTTCACGAGCGCGCACACCATCCAGCAATTGCAATCTCTCATCCATACGGACCTGCATAACGACGCGGTCATCGATCTCGGCCACGGCGACAGCATTACATTCGCTGGCACGACGCCCGCTCAGCTCCAAGCTGTTCTGCAGAGCGCCTTCCATCTGCACTGACGAACTCGTCACACGAAAACTGATTGTTCACTAGTGTCCGGAATCGCAAGCGCGGGAAGCCGCCGGCGTTTAATTTATCGGCGCAAACGGCGGCGGTCCGGATGCCCGTCGTGCATCTTGCGGGCTCCCAGGCAGACGTTGCCTACTTTTTGCGAAAGACAGTATCTGGATAGTCGACATCTTTCATCAATTGATTGTCTGGCCCGAAGATTGGCGTTTTCTGTTCTGCGCCAGGATTCTTGACGCTCAGGATTGTTTCGAACGCCGCACCGACTGGCGCGTCGCACAAACGGAAATTGCTGTGGCGGATGACAAGCAGACCGCCGGGCCTTAGGCAGCGGTCGAAATCCGATGCCGCTCTTGCAAAGTATTCAAACTGGATAAGGTGATCGCAACGCGTGACGCCTGGCAGACCCAAGCTGCCGTGCCGGAGTACCGCCATGCAAAAAATCGCGTCGTATGAGGCGGAGGCCTCTGCATCGGTGGAGCTTGCAACTTGGAAAGAGATTGCTGCATCTGGCTCTTTTCGCAGACGCCGCCTGCAAACAGCGATGTTACCCGGATTGACATCGATGCCTTTGATCTCGGCATGCGGAAAATAGGCACGCAGCGAAAATACTTCTTCACCAGTCGAGCAGCCATAGGACAAGATCTGAACCTTGTTTGCGGCACCGAGTTGGGACTGCACGAAGCTGAATATGCGCGGATAGCGATCAGCGCGTGTATCATTAAAGGGCTGAAAAGCCTCCTTCGGCCGCACCAAATACAGCCACATCATATTACGATAAGGCCGATCGACCGCCAACCGCCAAAGCTTGCGCAATGCCCGAATGGCGAAGGCCGGACGGCTTGCAGCCGTAATTTGATTTAGCTCAGGAGCGATCATCGTGATGTGTCGGAATAACTGCTGACAAGACAATCCTCGGGTCTGTTAGTCGCAGCCTCCACTCAGGCCGACGTCGATCCGCTTATCATCCCACCTTAGACGTACCGAACAAACCTGTTGTGGCTGCGTTTCAAGCGTCTCACGAAAGGCGAAAAAGTTCGGCCTCGCATAGAACCCGCGCGGTGCTAGACCTGGGCGGGCCTCGAGGACATGGCCCGCCGCGAGTTCCATACGCAACCACAACGCCACACCATTCACCGCCCCACCACTGCTGATAAGGTTTCGGTCTGATGTTCCACTTGGGGCGGGTAAGTCGTTAGGCAATACGGCCCCCACCATCGTCTCTCCCGCCGATCGAAGCACAATATCGGGATCGGCAGCATCGAAAGTCGTCGACATCGATGCGAGATCGCGCAATGTACTGAGATTGAGGTCGGCTACCCGGTCCGGCACCTCCCGATGCCATCGTCGATAATCTGCCAGGGCGCCTTCGAGCGACACACGCAGTGGAATCGCGATGGCGCCGGGACGAAGCAGCGACCTTACTGAACGTATCGTCTGAAATGGCCTGAAATTGAACAGTGTGTTGGAAAAGAGATCGAGCATTAGGAGATCCGCGGGCCTCGGCAAGTCCGCCGGCACGCGTAGATCGTGTGCGGCTTTTGCGACCACCCTTATTCGATGGCGGAGTCCGTTCTGCCCAATTATCTCGTCGGCAAACGCCGCTAGGACCGGGTCGGCCTCGCAGCTGACAACTTCGGCGTCGGCGCGCGCCGCTAACATCGCCAAGATGCCGCTGCCGGCACCGATTTCCAGCGCGAGCATGCCAGGCCGGACCACGCCAGCGAGGGCCGCCTCCCATGCAGCTATCCTCTCCTGATCAGTGGAAATCTGCACGTGATATCTTGGCGTCACTGCGATCAGTGCCTGCCGGATTATCTCGTCGTCGTGACCACCGCCCGCCTCGCGATTTTGTCGCCAGGCCCGCAACGCAATAATCCCGGCCGCCCGCCGCTCGCCACGTTCGGCCATTTTTATAGCCAAGCCAGCGAGGCGGCACGCCTGCTGCTGGAGCGGCATTCGATCAATCGAATCAATGAAAATTTGCCACCAGCGTGTGGCGACGTCGTGTGGTTGCGTCAAGTGTCAACCCCGCAACCGTAAGATCGAATCCCGACTTGGCTGGCGACCCCGAATTCCGTCTGCACGGAGCTGAATTTGCGCGGGTAGTGATTTGCGCGGGTATCATTGAAGTACCGAAACGCTCTCTCCCGCCGCTCGAGATGCAGCCGCATCAGATTGCGATAAGGTCGATCGGCTGCCAAACACCAAGCTTTGCGGAACGTTCGAACGACGAACGTAGGCCGCTTTTTTCCCGGCGATTGCCTAGGCTCGATATCGGTCATGACGACCACGCGGAATCATTGCCAAGATTCAATCCGATTCTGGGGGGATGTAGCACCAGAACCTATAGTGGTTCTGGCGGATACCGTGATCGCGCGCTTCGAAGCGAACTAATGACGTAATATCTCGGTGCTTAGGATCATTTGGAAACATTGCATCGTACCGCGCAGCTATTACGGGGGATTGCATCTCGTACGACAGCATTCTCATTCCGGCACGTCCGAGAGAGCGTTCGATCCGAGGAAAATCGAAGGGGTCTTCGTGTCGATGCAGCAAAAGGTCATAGGAGCCGGCAAGAGTCGCGAAATCGCGCGAACGCACGACAGACGCCGTAGCGGGGTGCTCAGGCTGTTGCAAAAATCGTTGGCGCACCCGTCTCAACATATCATCGCTTACCGGTTCTTGCGCCAGATCTCCCATTAAAAACGCCCGCGCCCCGCTCACCATCAGTCGTTGATATCGATTGTAAAGCATGATGCGCATGACACCACCAGAGACCAGCACGCCAGCGAGCAGTTCTAGGCCGCGCTCAGGATCAGGCAGATGATGGAGCACTCCCGTACAGTGAATGGCATGAAATCGCTGCTTCAGTTCGGCGACTTGATGCAGATCGAGATTGAGAAAGCGGACGTTGGTAATGCCGAGTGCCGTGCATTGCTGGCGAGCGTAGTTGAGGCTCGCCTCGCTGATATCGATCGCCGTGATCGTGGCGTCAGGGTAATGCAATGCAACGCTCGCGGCTTGGCGACCGGTTCCGCATCCCGCAATCAGCATTTTCGCCGCGACCGGTAGCCTCTCTGCCAACCGAGGGTCCATTGCGCGGATTGTGTCAGGCAGGTGCGTTTGCTTGCCAACTGTGACTCGCGTCCAGGCCGGATAGGGCCAGCCTTCATATTGTGCCGCGACAGCTCGGGTTACCGGATCGGCGTTTTTAGCCGCAGCGGAACTCCCTTTGCGTTCTGCAAACGGCAAATACGCTTCGATCATCGGACCGCCTTCTTGGGTTGCAATCAACCCGCGCTCGGATTCGTCGAAGGGCCAAGCGCCGCCATTCATGCTTGCCTGAAGCTTCAATGCCGCAACTAAATCAGGATAGTCCCGCCATCGCCCAGACAACAGCAGCGATCGGCGCACGAAGCTCATAAGCCGTTCTGCTGCTACAAAACGGACCGGCGATTCGCGCAATAAGGCGAGCACGAGCTCATCGCGCTCAAGCTCGGCGATCAGATCTCCGATGGCGTCGCCACCCAAGCTTTCGGCAAGCCCGTAGGTACGAAACACGAGTCGCCAGCCGGCAACATTAATGAGATCTGGTTCGACGTTTCGATCTCTCAACAGTCTGAGATACGCCGTCTGCCGATCGCTCCGAAGCTTAGCTGGGTAGTAACGCAGCAGGTCGACCAGCAACGCCCTGACCGCACCCGCGTCCGGTGCAACCTCAAAGGCCGACCACGCCGCATCGAGTGCAGCTTCCGGCTGGTCTTGCCTCCAGCATTGCCGAGCGAAGTCCAGTAACTCGGGTAAAGTGCGGTCGTGAGCCACTGCCCGCCCCCCCGAATTGCCCATTTTCTGGCCTCATCGTGTTCCGGATCGCCGCGAGCGGTCGTGGATGGGAGCGCTCATGCTAGGCCCCCGCTGATGGATTAGTTGTCCGTTCGGCGATTTTCCATAAATTTTTGGCCTGTCGCGTATCAGGGAGTCATGTAAGGTTTTATGACTTAACACATTGATATTATTCATAATTTTTGTATTTGGCCAAAAAGACACACAATCATCAGAAATTTATCAATCGGCAATGTCCAATTGCCAGAATGCCCCGATAATCGCTATATTATGAACGTAGTGTGATTCTTGGCTCGGGGAAGTGGACCTATGGATAACAACTCGGATCTCGGTCGGCATTCACCGTTATCAGGTTCCGAGCGCGTCGATGCTGTACCGGCTCGCAAGGCTTGGAAGACGCCTGTGGTGATTACCGGCAGCGAAGTGCAAGATACCGAGAACAGCAACGGCGGCGCCAACGACGGCTCCCACAACTCTTGAGCTGGTTTGCGTTGACTCAATAGAATCTGTGTTCTTCTGGATTTTTTTGCAAACAATGCATCTAATCTAAGGGGCGCTACTGCGCGTCTCCATTATTGGTTCCCAGACTCTTTTGTAAGAGCACGCACGATGGCGCCATCGAGCTTGCCGACAGCGCTATAGGCATAATTCTGTAACGCCTGCGCACATCTTGCCTCAGGAGGCGAGATAGACCAGAAGACTCACGAACCTGAGCATCCAGATCTTGCCGACGGGCCGGTTCCGAAGGCTTGGCCGGAGCTGCGTCGCACCAACCACATTCGGGAGCTTATTCACAGGTGAGCGCGATCGCCGGACTGTGGCATTTCGGCGAAAAGCCGGAACCGGGGGCTGATTGCGCGCGCATGCTGGCAGCCCAGCAACTCTACGGCCCGCACGGTACTCGGGATTGGTCCGACGGTGCGCTGGCGATGGGGCGTCGCCTATTTCGGACTCTGCCCGAAGACGTCCACGACCGGCAGCCGCTTCACAGCCGCGATGGTCGATTTACCCTCGTCGCCGATGTCCGGCTGGACAATCGCGGAGAGCTAACTGCTGCACTCGGCTTGACGTCGGGCGAAGCCCGGCAACTCTGCGATGCAGATATTCTGCTCCGATGCCTCGAACGTTGGGATGAAAGGGCGCTCGATCGAATCGTCGGCGATTTCGCTTTCGCGCTGTGGGATGCACCAGCGCAAAGGCTTCTGCTGGCGCGGGACTTCCTCGGCCAACGCCCGTTGCACTTTCATCGTGGACGAGATTTTTTCGCATTCGCCTCCATGCCAAAAGGGCTGCATGCGCTCGCCGAAGTTCCACGGGCTCCCGACGAGCAAACAGTAGCGGAATTTCTCACCCTAATGCCGCAGAGCGGACCGCGGAGCTTTTTTCAGGATATTGTGCGCGTCGAACCGGCACACATTGTCACAGCGACTCGTAGCGGCGTATCGTCCCGATGCTACTGGAACCCACAGCGCCTGATTGCCGGGCAATCAATCGATTATGTCGAAGGCCTGCGTTATCATCTCGACCAAGCGACTCAGTCCCGTCTGCGCGGCGCGAACGGCATTATCGGCGCTCATCTAAGTGGGGGCCTTGATAGCGCCGCGGTGACGGCAACCGCGGCCCGAACACTGATGCCGACTGGCGGCAAGGTTGTCGCCTTCACCGCTGTGCCGCGTGAGGGTTACAACGGCCCCGATCCTAAGAATCGTTTTGGTGATGAGGGCCCGCTGGCCGCCTCCACCGCGGCGATGTACCCGAACATTGAACACGTGATGATTCGCTCTGACCATGTCTCCCCGCTCGACGGGGCCGATCGAAATTTCTTTCTGTATGATCGCCCGATTCTAAACCTTTGCAACGATATTTGGCTTGCCGCCATCAATCAGGCAGCGCGCGACAGCAAGCTCAACATATTGTTGATTGGACAAATGGGCAATATGACGCTGAGTTACACGGGGCTCGAATTATTACCTGAACTGCTGCGAGCAGGGCGATTTATCAAGCTCTGGAGCGTCGCGACACAGCTTATCGCAAAAAGCGGCATGCGCTGGCGGGGCGCGCTTGTGCAGATTTTGGGGCCCTACGCGCCTGTCTGGCTGTGGCAGTGGGCGAATGCAACCTTCCACGGCCACAAGTGGGATGTGCGCGAATATTCCGCAATTCGTGAAGGGCGGCTGGCCGAGCTCGACCTCGCCACGATCGCAACCGAACGCAATCTCGATTTCTCCTACCGGCCGTGGAAAGACGGATTTGCCATGCGGCTGTGGGTCATGTCTCGCAACGACATAGGGAACATGAACAAGGGAGCGTTAGCCGGATGGGGGATCGATCGACGCGACCCATTGGCGGATCGACGTCTTGTGGAATATTGCTTGAGCATTCCCACTGAGGAGTATCTTTCCAACGGCGTGCAACGCGCTCTAGCCAAGCGCGTGCTTGCGGATCGACTGCCGCAAGCGGTATTGAACGAGCAGAAAAAAGGCTATCAGGCTGTCGATTGGCACGAAGGCCTGACTGGGGCACGCGGCGATATTATGAGGGAATTGGAGCGGCTGGCCGCCTGCGCGCCGGCAGCCAAGGCGCTGGATATCGACAGAATGGAGCGTCTCGTCGAAAACTGGCCGGCCTCGGGCTGGGAAAGACCAGAGGTCGTGCAACCGTACCGGCTGGCGTTGATGCGCGGAATCTCAGCGGGCCATTTCTTGCGTAAAGCGTCGGGCGCGAACCAGTAATCGAAGTTAACTCGCGGCGTCCGCCGGACTAGGCAGCAACGCCGGCGTACGCCTCATAATCCAATCGACGAACAAACCCTCCCACTCGTGGGTCGCCACATCCAAACGAATAAAACCACCGAACAGCGAGAGAGAAGGTAGCGCCAAGAGATCGCGCCAGCCGCCCGTCCTATAATCGACTGGATAGGCTTCGACCGGGAATCCGGCTGCCTGAAACAGTCCAATCGCCCGCGGCATGTGAGACGCCGACGTGACAAGAAGCCAGCGCTCGCCTAGTTTCGGGTTAGCGATTTTCTTGGCGTTGACGGCGTTCTCCATCGTATTGCGCGCGGCATTATCGGCGGTAATTCGGTCGCTCGGTACCCCAAGCTCCTCGAGCAACGGAACCGTATACCGAGATTCCGACGACCCCCGGAAGATAAGATTGGAGTTACCGCCGCTGAATACGATGCGCGCGGATGGATAGCGGCGATAAAGTTCGACGGCCGCGATCAAACGATCCGCCGCCGGGCCTACCGATATTTGGTTTCGCAGGAACGAGACATGCATGTTGATGATGCCGCCGAGCACGATGATCCCGGTGGGTGGCCCACGTGTTTCGTCCCAGGGCGGAAAGCGATTCTCGAGCGGCAGCAACAGCGCCGTGCCGAGCGGCGTCATACCGCCGATCAGCAACAGCACCACGCCGGCAATTGTAACGTGCCGGCCGAGCCGGGCAAAGCGGCTTCGCCACAGCAGCGCGCCGCAGATGACTAGCAGCGGGATACAATTGGAGGGGGTGGCAACATCGCCCAGAATTTTGGACAGATAAAAATACATTCGAGCTACAACCTCACCGATCGAGAACGGAGGGAAAAATACGCTCTGTCCCAGGCACGACGTGCCACAGCACCACAGGAGGCTCGACGAGTACCGCCCTCCTGCTGAGAATGAACGGAAGAAACGCTACCAAATTTGCGCTTCATTCAGCAACCAGTGGCTTTTTGGCGGCTACCATCCCCGTCGTCGGTCGGCCGCCACGCGGCGGCGCCATCGGTGGCGGCGTAACGCGAGCCCCGATTTCCCAGGCGGGACGTGTGACAAAATAGAACAATGACGGATATAACCCGTCTGCACACCCGGGAGGTTGCTTAGAAGTGCTTACGGCCGGCAGTGAATTTACGCCCACATTCGTCCTTGCGGCCGCGTGCTGCCGCTGGCCGCCGTCGGAAACTCGCACTTCCGCCATCCGAGCCGCGACAGCCGACATTGGCGATTGGAACGAATTTCTGTCGCAAGTAAACCGTCAGCGTGTCGCTGGGCTGGCTTATGATGCCACGCTATCGATTGGGATCGAACTCCCACCCCAAGTCGCGCGGAAATTGGCGGCACGCGCGCGGCAAATCGTGCGGGAGAACTTGAGCTTTGCCGCCGAAACAGTTCGCCTGCAACGCACATTGGAGGCGGCCGACATTCCGGCGCTGGTTCTGAAGGGCGTCGCGCTGGCGCAGCTTGCCTATGGATCGCTGGAAATCAAACACGCCAGAGATATCGATCTTCTCGTCCCTGCGGATCGCGCCGAAGCCGCATTGCAACTCCTTGAACGTGATGGTTACGCGCTCTCTTCACCGGCGTTGCATTTGAGCGAACGGCAGCGCCACAGCCTTGTGCTCTACGGCAGGGAAGCCGAGCTCGTGCATCGTGGCCATAAAATACGATTGGAATTACACTGGCGCGCAGCGGACAATCCGCTGCTGCTCCAGGGCGTCGACGCGCATTCGCCGACCCAAAGCGTCGCGGTGTCCAAGGACGGCAATATTCGGACATTGGCGTCCGAAGATCTTTTTGCCTATCTGTGCGTTCACGGCGCGCGCCATGCGTGGTCGCGACTCAAATGGCTCGCTGACGTTAATGCTTTGGTAGCGACTTCCGGGATCGATATCGAACAGCTTTATCGCCATGCGCAGCGTGTCGGTGCCGGACTGTGCGCCGGCCAAACGCTACTCCTGTGCCGGCGAGTTTTTGCGTTGCCACTACCGGTGGGCCTTGCAGGAGAACTTTCAGCAAGCAAAAGGGTGCAAAAACTAGTGAGGATAGCGCTAGCCGCGCTAACCGCCCCGCGTGCCGAGACCGCAGGTGACGCCGGCATCGCCGAAGTGACGCGGTTCGTTCAAACCCAATTTCTGCTGGGCCAAGGATGGAAATTCTACGTGGCGCAATGGAGGACGGCGTCAATCGGGGCGGTGGACGTTATCCGCTGGCCTTTGCCGCGCTACCTGCATTTTCTTTACCCGCTGATTCGTCTGCCGCTATGGCTTTGGCGTCGCGCTTGCGAAGCAATTCCCCGCTCGGGCGCCTGACTCTTTTGGCCACCTACCTCCAACGCTGCTTTCAAATTACGATTGATCTCATTGTCGGTTTTGAAAGGGGCCGCAGCGCTCCAAGGCCTCATCTTGATCTTCGATTTAGCTTTTACCCTGCGTACACTTAATGAGGGTGGGATCAGCCGCTATCTTCGTCCGCCGTGCGCTTCATCACCGTGAGGACTGCAGCCTTCGAAACGTTGCTCAGCGTGCGTTTCGGCGCGCAGGCGTGGAGAACGCCCATTTTGGATCCCGAAAATCTCTTGATAGAGGGCGCCGGGTATCACGATACGGTGTGTCTCAAAACTGCATTATAGATCCCACCGCGCCGAGAAATATCTTCTTTGCGCGGCCCGCTCATTGGGAAGCTACAAGCATCCCATCAATCTTCTTCCGATCCCATTTTCGGAAATCGTAATCAACGAAAGTCCTTAGCACGGCATCTACCTTGCTAGGGTCGCGCATTCGGCTGTCTATAATTACGAAAATTTTGTCTGTGCGGCCGGCCCATTTTTGGCGAGCAATGTCGTCAAACGGAGCGCTATCGAGAAGATGAAAACTAAAGAGAATACGGAAACGCGGGAGGCCATTGGCGGCCTCAGGGTCCGGAACTACTGCGATCGCATTTTGCCAATTATGTTGCATCATCTCCGAACGCAAGTATTCAAGGGCGGCTGGCGATACCAGCAACATTGATGTGCCGCTCGCTGGATCAAAATGCAGCCCGCGCGTGAGTTCGCGCGTGCCATGGGCGTATGACGCCAAGCCATAAAGTGCAAACACGGCCACGATTCCGGTTGCGACAACTTTGCCCCAAATCGCATGCCACTGGTCGATGGCAACCAATAATAATAGAAAGAATAGTATTCCAGCGTAGCGAAAATACCGCTCTTCGAAGGCGACCGTGCCAGTTTCTCCATTTCGGATGTACATCGCAATGAAAGTAGTAATGTAAATCGCAATAAGAGTGAGGGAAAATATAGCCATCGGCCGATGACGTGTATTACGCAATCGATTCCACACCCACCATATCACAAGAAGGCCGAAAGGCCCAAGCACATAACTCGTTTCTCTGATGCTAGATAGCATGGGTGAGGAGGGATACAGAAACAGCCAACTCAAAAGCTCGTGCAAAGACAACCCCGAAAATACAGCCGCGGCGATAGGGAACAAGACAGCGGATGGCGTGAAATTATATTCCGCCCCAGTTACGGGCGTCTGACCTCTTGCGACCCAAAAAGTCAAAATGACTATTGCCGCGATTGAGGAACCCGTCCACAAGGCAAAAAGGGAAGACGTGATTTGTCGGCGCTTGATAATTTCAGAAACGCTAATCGCGGTCACAGTTGTGCCGAACATCACAAGCCCCGAGAGTTTAGCAAAAAAGACCACGCTGGCGGTCACCACTGAAATCGAGAGCGAAATGGCGGGTCGCTTTTGGACTGCAAACTGGAGGGCACACAGTGACCATGGTGACACAGCAAATAAAAGAACTTCGCCACCAGTGTAGAGACGGAAAGGCGACGTGGCATAGTGAAATGACACGAGACCTAGAGCAAACATGAACACGGTAAAATTCGGGACCTCAAAGGCAAGGGCGATTCGAATCCAACCCAGTACGCCTATAGCGCTCGCAATCATTGTGGTTAGAGAAATCGCTAAACCATAGCTGCAGCCGAGCCAAATAAAGAGGCCGGGTACGAGGTATTGTCCTGGGCTCCACCATGTCAGATATGTTCCGATATCGTTGGCAATATTTCCGGGGTCTGGTGTAGAAACGATGTTGAATGATCCCCCAGCCAGCATGTTGCGGAGTGCGAGGAAGCCATATGCTGCGTCGAAAACCATCGCCGGGCGAGCGAGGAGTGAGATGAGGAACAGTATGAGTGGCACCGTCAGCAAAATATATGCAGAGTTGCATATAGTTCTTCGATCTAGGCAGTCAATTGATCGCGCGTGGCGTACTGACATTGATGGCCGCTGCTCTGCGATACGGAGTACCTAAGGCTCAGTGAAGTAAGCCGCCTAAAGTGGGAGATCCCGTAGCTCCGTGAGGGGCCGGGCAGCTGATAAACGGCTAGAGGATTCAAAATCGGGGCTAACGGGAGTGATAATTGCCATGTTTTGATGGTTGGACTTTTAGTTGAAATGATATGAGATCAAAATGGAGGCAATAAATAGCAACAAAATAATCGTCATCCGAATGGAACGCTTTGGCATCGCGTAGCTTCGCTTGTATATGATCGACGGCAGGGTTCCAATTGGCCGACTGAGGATATTCTGCCGTCGCTAGCCTGTAAAGTGCACCAATTTCTTCCTTTCCATTATTACCCCATGCTGAAATTGCTTTGGTAGGGCGTCGTTATACCGTGCTCCCCGGCGTGGCCGATATTTGGGCAGAATGAGTACTGCTATCATGCCGTCGCTATAAGCGGGAGTGGATCTGGCAATTTCGAAGAAAATGCTCGCTTCGCAAGCTCACTTCAATCGCCACCGGCGGACCGCAATATCACCCGGATTGATGTCGATCCCCTTGATTTCGATGTGCGGAAAACATTTGCACAGAGAATAAAGACTTCTTCGCCGGTCGGGCAGCCGAATGAGTGCATCCGCCCCCTGCTCGCAGCACCGATTTGGGATTGGACGAAGCCGAAGATGCGCGCGGACATCGATCGCTGTGACCATCGCGTCACGGTATACGCTGTCGTCGCCGGCACGGCATTTGAGTGGCGGACGGCGCCACAGCTTGATCCTCTATGGCAGAGGAGCCGAGTTCGTTCATCGCGTCCGGAAAATCCGATTGGAAATCCACTGGCGCGCAGCGGACAATCCGCAACTACTTTTGGGCGTCGACGCGGATTCGCCGGCGCAAAACGTCGCGGTGTCGAAAGACATCAATGTTCGGAGGTTGCCGAGGGAAGACCTTTTCGCCTATTTGTGCGTTCACGGCGCGCGCCATGCTTGGTCGCGACTCAAATGCTCGCCGACGTCAACGCGTTGGTTACGGCGGCCAACAGCGATATTGAACGGCTTTATCGCCATGCTCTGAGCGTCGGCGCCGGGCTATACGCCGGACAAACGCTGCTGCTGTGCCAACGCATTTTGGCGCTGCGATTGCCGGCGGGTCTGGCGGAAGAAATGTCAGTGAATGAAAGAGTGGAGAAGCTGGTGAGGATAGCGCTCGCCGCGCTGACGGCTGGTCATGTCGAGACCGAAGGTGATGCCGGCATTGCCGGCGTGATCCGGTTCGTTCACATCCAGTTTCTGCTGGAGCAAGGATGGAAATTCCGTTCGGCACAATGTCGGATGGCTTCGGTGGGAGCCGCGGACGTCATTCGCTGGCCTTTGCCGCGCTACCTGCATTTTCTTTACCCGCTGATTCGTCTGCCGCAACGGCTTTGGCAGCGCGCCTCGCGGAGATGACCCGCCAAGGAACCTGAATCCCGCGGCACCGCCAAGTTCCTGCAAAAACACGCAAACTCAGGTTTTCATCAGCGTGTATGTCGCCAAATAGTGTTATCCGGACAAGCATTTTATGTTACGAGTCGTCTCGGGAGTCTGGGATTTTCCGTACGGGCATCGGTTGTGGTCAAGTCGAATCGCCGCTTAGGAAAGCCGTCGTCGCACACGCGACTGTTGTCACGTGTTGCTGTTTGGGACGTGGTTTGGGGAGGCCTCAGCCCGCTGGCGGCCTATCTCCTGCGTGACGGCGCGATTCTGCGGCCGAACGGTACCGCCACCTATTGCGGCGTCGCCTTTCTCACTTCATTGCTGGTCTTTCAGTGGTTTCAGACCAGTTCACCGATCTCGCGCTATTATTCGATGCGAGACGCCTTCGAACTGATCAAGGCGTGCGCCCTTATCGCGGCGCTTTCGGCGGTCGCATCCTTTGTGCTCACACGTCTTGAGGAAGCGCCGCGGTCGATCCCGGTCCTCCACTTCATGCTGCTGGCTTCTGGCCTCCTCGGCGCGAGATTTCTGCTTCGGTTGCGCGAAACCCGACGTGAAACCCGGACCTATCATGCGGTGGGACAAAGCGCGCATGTTCTGATCATCGGCGCTACCCGATTGGCTTGGTTCTTCTCGAAAATGCTGGAGGAGCTCGCGCCGGGCGAGTATCAGATCGTCGCCATCCTGGACCAGAGGCCGCGCTTGCGGCATCGGTCGCTCAACGGCTATCCGATCATCGGCGCCCCGGCCGATCTCGAGAAAGTCATCGCCGACTACGCACTCCACGGCGTGCGGATCGACAAAGTCGTAGTCGCCGAAGAGCCGAAGGACCTTCCCGAGCCGACGTGGAATGAAATCTGCAGGGTGCGCGACGTACTCAATATTGGTCTCGAGGTGCTGCCCGATCTTCTCATATCGGCGCGCGGTACGGACACCGATGCGGCCGCGGTCGACATGGCCGCCGATGAGATAGCCGCGGTTCCGGAAAGCAAGTTTCACGCATCGCTAGACCGTCCATTCTGGAAGGTCAAGCGCGCACTCGACTTCGCGATCGCGCTCGCCATCGCGATCGTTCTGTCGCCCGTGATTGTGATCGTCATGGTGCTGGCGCTGGTGGACATCGGTATCCCGGCGATTTTTTGGCAGCAACGCGTCGGCCGCAATGGCTCACCGCTGCATCTCTACAAATTTCGGACGCTCAAGACGCTTTTCGACCGACAGACCAAAGAAAAGCGCGAAGCTCAAGATCCGTCCGCGGTCGGACGATTCCTGCGGGCGACGCGCCTCGACGAATTGCCGCAATTGTGGAATGTGCTGGCCGGCGAGATGTCGTTGATCGGCCCCCGGCCGCTGCTGCCGGTCGATCAGCCACAGGGACCGACGCTACGGCTCACGGTCCGGCCGGGCGTGACCGGCTGGGCGCAAGTCTGCGGCGGCAGACTGATCACGGTGGATGAGAAGAATGCGCTCGACGAATGGTACATTCGTCACGCGTCTCTACGGCTCGATTTTGTGATCGTGCTGCGGACGATCGGTATGCTGCTCAAGGGCGATCGACGCAATGAGAAGGCGATCGCTTTGGCACTGCTGGAAAAATCCGGCAGTGACGCCAGCCCCACGGCGCAAGCGACGGCCACGGAAGAGAGCGTAAGCGGCCTCATACCGCCGGCGAGCCCGCGCAACCCCGTCGGCATTCGAAGCGCTTCCGGCCGCGTTGACGGCAGCAAAGGGCAATTCGCCCCGGAGCGCTCGCTCTAACGCCTGCTTAAATAGGCCGCATTCAATTCGTTCGGAATAGCAATCGTGTTCCAGGATGCCCGGTCTATCACGGCGTTTGCCGCCAGCGGCTTTTCCCCATCGTAGAGAACATAGCCGCTTTCCACGAGCATAGCCGTCATCGGCGTTGCCGCATTCTCGGACACCTCGCAAATGATGACCGGGCGACTTTTGGTCAGAATTCCTGTCTGTCCGGAAAATACTTCCGCCTCCGCACCCTCGACGTCGCACTTGATGACATTCGGCGGCGGCAAAATCGATGCCAGCCAATCGAGATTGAAGGCGGCGACGGTTTGGCTCTCGGACGGAAGTCCCATCAGCGTTTGACCGTAACCACGCATCGCGTTCGAGGCGCGCGACCGCGATGCGATCGTGAACTCACGGAGCGAAATTTCCGATGCGACCGCGGCAGACAGGATGGTGACCGGCGCGCTCGTGTCCGGCTGCAGCCGTGCCGATCGCCGCAGACAGCCTACCAGAAACGTATCGGGCTCGACCGCGATCACGCGACCTGTCGGGCCCGCACATGCCGCGGCGGCGAAAGCGAAAAGACCGACATTGGCGCCGATATCCCAAACGACATCGTTCGCCCGGACCAGCTCCGTCGTATTCCGCAGCAAGGACGGATCGATCCGCGCCATCGGCTTGAACAAATACTTCAATCCCGCCGACGGCGTGACGAATATGGGCGCCCCGCCGACCGCTTGCGGCAAGCGCCGCCGGTACACCCAATTCCGCGTGGCGCGCTCGACAATGCGACGGGTGACGTCAAAAAGAGCCAACTTGTCGGTACCGCTCAAAGTGATTTATCCAAAACGCGGACGGGAGTTGCGCTCTGCAATCTGTGTCGCACGAATGCTGCGTCACGCACAAAGATCGCATTATGGCCTCGACCCCCGCCGAGCACCCACCGCAGCTGCCGCGCAAACGGATCGTAGCTGTGCTCGGCAAAGCCCGCATGATGGAGAAAATCGATCACTCGGGGCGATCTGTCCTCCGTAATAATGGCCCTTAGCTCCGGACATCCGAGCGTCTCGACGGCACCGCCGAGAACCTCGCTTTCAAAACCTTCGACGTCTAATTTGATCAAGTTCGGCCGCTCGCCTCCGCAGGCGTGGTCCAAGGTATCAAGTGGCACAGTCCTGGTGGTGGCGTCGGCCACGCTGGCAACGTGATTCACGGTGTCGAGTCCCACGGTAAATCCCACACTTCCTTGCCAGGATCCGAGAGCGCATTCGCGGCTTTGGACCAGGTCATCGAGCCGGTTCAGAGCAATATTCCGCGACAAGGCCGCAAAGGTTATGGGATCGGGTTCAAACGCCAAGCTCCGCGCTCTACAAACGCCTGATGCAAGAACGGTGTAGCTTCCAATATTCGCACCGACGTCCACGAATAGGTCGCCAGAACGCAAGAAGTGCAGCACGAAGGCCATGTCCTCGAACTCGTGCAATCCACAATAGATATTCCCGGTGGCACCGGCCATGCCGCGCCGAGCGGCGAGACGGGTACCCTCAACCCAAGGCACAATCACCTCGCAACGCAGCCGGCTTTCAACTTGCCAGCGCAGCAAGCGGCTGAACCCACGCAATTTCCGGTCTCGCGTCAGCGGATGGCCCGCGATGTAACGGGCGAGATTTAGGATCGCGTCCATTACGTGTCGGCCAAAATCGTCAGGCACCAGTCATCTGACCGCTTCAAGGTCCGCATGGCGACGGCGCGCCGGATGCAGGCGTCGCCGGAGCGCGACGAGCGGTCGTTCAAAGGCAAAATAGGACAGGATCGCGCAACCGATGCTGACGGCGAGCCGCCCGGGATCGCTCCCCAACCAGAGCGCAAGCGGACCGAATAATTGCGATGGGGCAAGCAGGAACGGTTGCTGCCAGATATACAGACTGTAAGAGATCAGACCGAGACTGCGCACCGCGGAGAAGTTAAGCACGGAAAACGAAATACCCGTCTGTACCGACAGCAAGGATGCAATCAAATAGCCGGCGCAGACGGCTTGGAGCATCGGCCCAAGCGTAACTGTCAACGGCGCGAGCAAATAGTGCCACGACAACGCAATCGGTACGTACATTAGCGTCACGGCGAGTGTGCGCCCGACAGCCGGCCGCCATGCCGTTACGCGATTGATGAGATCGATCCGATCGCGGAATAACAAAGCCAACAGGCACCCGATCATCAGCGCGTCAGAATTGGAAGTCGGAAGTGCATACAGGCGTGATCCGAAATGATATTCGAGTGCACGGGAAAACGGCGCCACGGCGATCAGCACCAGAACGGCGGCATACAGTCCACGTCCCCGAAACAGAAAAAACAGCAGTGGCCAGACGAGGTAGAATTGCTCCTCGACGGCAAGCGACCACAAATGCCCGTCCATCCAGCCGCCGCAGGCGAAATTCTTCGTATAGGTCAAAGCGGTCAAATATTGGCACCCGGTAACGTCGATTCCGGCCAAAAACTTCAGCAGGACTAGAAATGCCACAAAGGCCACGTTGACCGGATAGAGACGGAGGAAGCGCCGCAGATAAAAGCTGGAAATGCAGATAGTGCCGGTATCATCGCTCTCACGCACGAAAAGGTAGGTGATGATAAAGCCGCTGATGACGAAGAAAATGCGCACACCGAGCGCGCCTTCGAACAAACCCAGATAGGATAGCCTTTCGGCGTTGTCAGTCGGAATCTGAACATGGTCGCCGAGAACAAGAACGATGCTCACCGCGCGCAGCCCGTCCAATGAAGGTAACCGCCCTGGCGGCATAGCGGCTGGCACAAGAAGTCTACGATTCGCGCGGCGTCAAGAGAATTGTGCCCTGAACCGACTCGGCGGTGTCTAACGCTTCGCCGGTTTCGAATCGCTCGATTTTATAGTTCAAGCGTGATGCAAAGCGCCACGCGGCGGCATCGCATTCCGGATTATGTAGCTCGACAAGAAATAACGGACGAACGTGTGTCGCAAGGAGTTCCGCATAATCGAAGGCCCACAGCTCGGCGCCGTCGATATCCAATTTGATGAGGTCCGGTTTCGGCGCCAAACCTTCTGCCATGACTTGGTCGAGGCCCTTGCACCTGACTTTGATTGCCTTGTCGCGTGTCTCGTTCGACGTGTAGTCCCCTTGCCGGGTGCCGATCCAGGCCCCGGCGAGGTGAGAATTGCTTCCGTCGCTGATAAGCAGGTCGACTTCGGCGTCGGGAACGCCGATGGCCCCGGCGACGAATGTGACATTGGAAAATCCATTCATCTCGACGTGCCGGCGGGCACGGGCAAGGTTGCGCGGGTCAGCCTCAATGCCCACCACCCGACCGCGAGCGCCGACCAACCGGGCGAACAAGCACGTATAGTAGCCGAGAAAGATTCCGACGTCCCATATGGTCCAGCCTGGCTTCACGAAGGATCGTAATTTGTTGGCGATCTCGGGTTCGTAATTGCCAAGCCAATAGCGTAGTTCATAGTTGCCGTGTAAATCCAAACGAAAGCGCATGCCTTTGGCGGGCCCCGTCAGGGTCCTGACGCCGAGCCTACCGTGCTCATCGCCCAAAAAAGGGGTGCACGCGCCGAAGACCAAGCGCTTGAGCTTCGATCGCATCGACCGCAGCGTTCTTGTCATAGATACCTTTTCACTCGACCTCGGTGTGACTGCATCACAATGCTCAACTAGTCCCAACGCGCATCATCAAGCAGCTCGCTCCCCACGCGCACAAAAACGAAGTCGCCCTGCCTCGGGCGATTGTCCCGCGCCCGGCCGGCGAGTGAGGCGATGTCGTAGAGCTGAAAGCCGTTGTCATTGAGGAAGGAGACGAGCCCTGCAATCGGCGGCTCGTAGGCCTGAGCGTAAAACGACACTTCGGTCAGTATCGCTTCCGCGGACCGTAGAAATGCCGCTCCGCCCTTCAAAGCCTGCAATTCGTAGCCCTGCAGATCGAGTTTGAGGAGAGCGCGGTCATCGCGGGTGACGGCTCCGAACAGGCCGTCGAGCGTCTCGGCGGCGACCGCTATGGCGACCTCGCCTCCGGACGCCACGTGCACCCCGGTGCTCGGCTCGGTCGTCGCCGTCAGGTCGATACGACCCGGCGCTTCCGCCAAGGCGCATTCGTGAAAGAAGAAGCCCTTCTCCGCGCATAGCGTCCGCAACGGCTCGCGGCATGCCGGCTGCGGTTCGATGCAATGGAATATGGCGTCGGGGAAGATCGATTGGGCGGCCAGGCTGAAAGACCCGATATGCGCGCCACCGTCGATGATGATTCGTGGAGCGAAACCCCGTGCCTTCATCAATTCCAGGCACGGCTCGATGGCGTGAAATCGATTGGCGCCATAGTGGCGCAAGATGCGATAGGGCGTGCGTTCCATCAGCGATTTAATGAGCCGCTTCATCATGAACGCGGCGCGCCGTTCCCACCGGACCCGCTCAGCCGATGATCGACAATTTCGAGCGCCAGCAGCAATTCGGCAAAGCTGCGCTGCAGCACATAAAACCAGCCGCGCCACCCGTCGAAAGCACAACCCTTGGCAAGGAGCGCATAGAAAAACACCACGATCGGCGCCGGCCAGCCCCAGCGTCTGATGCGATCCATGGCCCCGAGCCCGGCCTTGTCGGCAGCAAGCAAATGTTCGGCTTCAAGCTGAGCGTAGCGCTTTTGCGAGTCGATCCAACGCGACAGCGGCTTGCGATCATCGTGCAGGACTTTTGACCGCAGCGCCGCCACCGCGCCGGTCACAACAACGCGCTGGGTATGGCCGTCCTGCTCGTACCGGGCATTGCCGCGCCGGCAAAGAATGGTCACTGCGGGATAAAGCGTTCCCCGCAACGGAACCCCGCCAATGCAGTAGTGGAAGCCTGCGAAATAACCATTGACGTTTCGATCGGGTTCTAGCGCCGCGAGCTCCGTTATGAGCTCCTCAGTCAGAACATAGTCGGCATCGAGGGCCAAAAACCACTCGGTTGCGATGTCGGTTTCGCCGATGGCGAAATTCCATTGCCGTGCATGACTGTCGAAAGTGCGCTGGAACAACCTGACCTGTGCGTGCTGCGATAGGATCGGAACCGTCGCGTCGGTGCTGTGGCTGTCGACCACCACGATATCGCGCGCCCAATGCAAACGCGTCAGCGTCCGCGCGATATTGGCCTCTTCGTTGAACGTCAGAATGACCGGCGTGATTTGTTCAAGCACTTTTGGCCTGTTCCTCCAGGCAGCGCTCGTACAAGCGTTCGGTCTGTTCCGCAATCCTGGCCCACGAAAACTCCTGCGCAGCGAGTTTCGTGCCGGCCGCACCCATCTGCGCCCGGCGAATGGGATCGGACATCAATGCAGCGAGCGCCGCGCCAAATTGCCCGGGTTCGCCCGAAACGGCAACACCGGCCCCCACACGTTCAATGGCGCCGGCAAGACCAACCTCCGGCGTAACCACAACGGGGCAGCCGCAGGCCATGGCCTCAAGCGCCGCAATCCCGAAATTCTCCGAATAGGACGGCATCGCAAAGATACTTGCCGATCGCATCAGGCTCCACTTCTTGGTATCTTGAACTGCGCCCAGAAATCGAACCCGCGCCGCAAGACCCAAATCGCGGACCATGGCCTCGAGCCGCGGCTGGTAGTTCTCCTCGTCGTTTCCAGCAATCAGGAGTTCGGCGTCCGGCACATAGCGCATCGCCGCAACAAGCCGATCAAGACCCTTTTTCCAATTGATACGGCCGAGACTGAGGATGTAAGGCATCGGCGCCGCGGCGGGTCCAGTAGATCCTTCGGTCAACTCCGGGACGTCGATACCGTTGGCGATGACGGCGACACGCGCGACCGGGATGCCGAGATTTTCCAGCTCCGCCCTTTCCAACTCGGACGTGACATGAATGGCCGCGGCGACGGCGAGATTGGCACGTTCGAACAGTCTGATCCACAGTGTCTTTAGCACTTTGCTTTTGCGCTCGATGAGTTCCCCGACCAGCATGCCCCGCGGCGCCACCACATAGGGCACACGCGCTTTATGCGCGGCGCGCGCGGCGGCGAGCGTCGGCCACAGAAAGACGGAGTGCAGATGCACGACCTGAAATTCCGTCACGCCCGTCTCAAGCGCGCGTCCCATTGCAGGTGACCGATAAAGCCGGCGGCCCAGGCCGCACTTGAAATACCTCACGTTTACGCCGTCGATTGCGACTGGGCCCGTCAGTGGAACATCGGAAATTCCGGGACCGTCGACATTCGTGGTGAAGACATGGACATCGTGGCCGCGCACGGCGAGAGCCCGGCATAATGCATGGACCGAATAAATCGGCCCGCCGTAGCGCACCGCCGGCAAGTAGCTCGGCACGACGTGGAGGATGCGCATGTGCTGGGACAGAACTCAGGCCCGGCGCCGAATTCCCGTCAGCCACGGCTGAAGAAGCGGTACCGCGAACTTGCAGGCCAAATAGGAAACGATGAATACGATAAGGTTGCCGCCCAATATCTTGATCGCGGTTTCCTCGTAGGAAATGACGGTTGCGAATACCACCGGCAGAAGACCATATGCGAACACCAAGGAAAAGCGCCGAGTCGCAAAATATCGGTATTCGAAGCCGACAAGCAGTCCCAGTAATAAGATCGGTACGAACATCCCGACGGGCCCGAAATCGATGTAGCTCTCGGCCATGTAGCCGAGCGGGATTTCAGTGTCGTTGCCACCGCCTGCGAATGCAAGGCCGGTATAGTGAACCGTATTTTGAATGTCGGCCGTTATATCCCCTTTGTCCGGAAACAAGAGCCGCGGCGTGATAACGTGGTAGATTGCAGCGCCCCAGATCCCGCCATCGTCATAGGGCAGGAAACTGGGCACGTTCTCGGTGACGTAGCCGAAGAACCGGGTATATTCGATGCGTTCAGTCAGTGCATCGAAACCGAACCAAAACCGCTGTTCGTCGACATTCCTCACCAGTTCAATCAGGCGTTCGAGCTTGTCGACCGTTCCGACCATGGAGGTTTGCGCGCCGGTACCTTGATTCTGGTAGGACCGGTAATCCATCTTCACCGCCGACCAAATGATGGCCATGTAGAACAGCACGCCGAAGAGCACCGCTAAGCTCATCACCATCCAGACATTTATACGGCGCTGAACCATCAAATAGGAAACCGCAAAAACGAAAAAGACGGTCTTGAAATCGGAGAAGAACGACGCGAGACCGAAAATCACCTCGAACAGCGTCGCCGCCGCCAAATATCCATAACCTCTCTTCTGCACCAGCGTCGTGACCGTGAGAATGAAATAAAACAACCATCGTAGATTAGTTGCCGCGAGGAGCGCCTGTGTGAGGCCAGGAACGATCCAAATCAGTCCCTGACTAAAGATATTCGCCGCCTGCGCAATACAATACGCGGCAACCACCCGCGAATATCGGAACGAATTCAGTTCGGCATGGAGCGCGCCAATATTCATCTGCGCCCTGTTGAAATTCGCCGCTCTGATCCCAAGCGCCAACGTCAAGAGTCCCCCAAGACTAAGCCAATTGGCGTAACTTGCGCCGCCCGTATGAAAAAGCGTGTTAAGGTCGACCCCATTGGCGGTGGCGCGAAGCGTACCGACACTTATTTGCAGCCACTGCGCCATCAGCGCCGCGAACGCGACGGGGGGCTCGTCCTCGCGCCAGACGAGCGTCGCCAGGAACGGCGCCACGGAAATGCAGGCAAAAGTCAGAAATGGGTCCTGCGACGGGAGCGCGGTCAGCAAGGCGACCAGAAAGACAATGCCCCACACCGGGATCGGTACCTGGACGTAGCCGCCCGCGTTGCGGGTACGGTGCGGCGGTACCGCATGCAGGGTTCTCGAACCGGCCAGGACCATCAGCGCTTCACCTTGCGGGTCGCGGCTGCCGCGTCTTCCGCCGCCGCAATGAACGCCGCCGCCGAGCTTGCTGGCGAATATCGGGCCGTAACCTCGCCGAGAGCAAGCCGTGTCGCGGCAGCGTCGGGGCGCTCGGTCGAGCGGGTGTCGGTCCAGTGGCCGATCGCCTCGGCCAAGCGTTCGACATCTCCCACCGGAACGATGGAGCCGGTCGTTCCGTCGTCAATCATATCGGGCCCGCAACCGACGCGGTCGGAAACAACGGCCGGAACCCCGCAGGCAAAGGCCTCATTGACCACAAGTCCCCAGGTTTCGCTGGAGGACGGCAGGACTACGATATCGGCGGCGGCATAGACCTCGGGCATGCGTGCCTGATTCACGAATCCAACAAAGGTCACCGGCAGTGAACGAGCATTTGCCATGGCGGCAAGCTCGCCCGCAAGAGGCCCGGATCCGACCAGAACGAGCCGGACCGTCTTGCCGGTTCGCACCAGCCGGGCCAGCGCATCAACAATGGTCGGGATTTCCTTCAGGGCAATGAGCTTGCCGACGAATAGAACGATGCTTTCGCCCTCGGCCGCGCCGAATTCTCGGCGTTGGCGCTCGCGCCCGGCCCGGCCCCGTGCAGCAGCCGATGCGAAAGCATCGACGTCGATGCAATAGGGCACAATTCGGATCAGCGATTCCGGCACCCGGTAACGGCGCAGATATTGCGCCGACCGCGTACCGGCCGGAAGAAACATGTCGAACAATCCGAGGAGTGGCGGCAGCACGATGGCTTTGACGGCCCGCTTCACCAACGGCCGCGGATTGGCGAGATGAGAGTCGCTGCGCACCATCACGGGGATTCCAAGCCTGCGACAAGCCCTCGCCGTCTGCAGATAGCTCTTGAAATGCCAGCCATAGACGGCAACCACGTCTACTTTGTCGGCCGCCAGCAATTCGCCGATGGACGGCGTATCGCAGCCTGCAAACCGCGTAATGCTAGGCCGCCGCGATATGTTCTTCAAAAAGGTGTGGCGGAAGCCGTGGGTGAGATCGGTATCCCAATCGAAGCCGACATCGAAGCCGGCTTCCGCCTGGTCTGTTCCGCTCGCCTGATGCGCGAAATAAACCGTGAGATCGACGCACGCCGCAAGCGCGCGAAATAGCGGCGCTTGATATTGAATCGGGTGGCTGGTGACGATGCCGAGATGCATGGCGGCGCGACTAGCGGTCCACGCTCTGCCCACAGGACGTCATGACATCCCGATAGGCCGACAAATATCGCTCGGCGAGAATGGTTTCGCTGAATTGCCGTTCGACGCGGTCGCGGCAATGCCGCCGGTCGATTTCGCCGAGCCGGGCAACACCCTCCACCAGGCCGTCGACGTTACTGCGGACGAATCCGCTAACGCCGTCCTCCACGACCTCCGGAACTGCGCCGCGCCTAAGGCCGACGACCGGCGTACCGCAAGCCATGGCCTCGAGCATGACAATCCCGAATGGTTCCTCCCAGAGCACCGGCATCAACAGCGCCCGCGCCTTGCCCAAGAGGCGGTTCTTTTCGCCGTCGTCGACCGGCCCCACATAGATGACGGCGTCGCCATCAATGAACGGCTTTATTCTTGACTCGAAATAGCGCTCTTCGCCGGCCGGCACGTTGCCCGCAATACATAGCTTGACGCCGCTTCTGCTGGCAACCTCGATCGCCACATGGGTGCCCTTGATCTCCTCAATGCGGCCGAGAAACATCAGCGGCGCGTCATGTTCGACCTCGGGCTGAAACTGATAGCTCCCCAGGTTCACACAATTCGGCACCACGTGCCAAGTTCCCATACCAGCCACGGGCTTCATCATGTGTTTGCTGATCGCCGCAAATTGTAGGCTGCCATGCGACATCAGGTTGCCCAGGCGAACGCTGCGCGGCGTTATCGCACGTTGATAGGTCATGAGCTTTGGTATGCGCAGCGGCAAGATCGGCAACAGATAGGCAAGACGCGAAAAGCTGTGAACCACATCGATTTCGCCGCCGACCACGTGACGAACGATCGCCGCGGCATTACGCATTGTGTCGAGGGCCGAAGCGCTCGACTCTCCGGGATAGGGAACAAGACGGCCTGCCGATGCTGAATTGCGATGCGCGAACAGCGTTACCTCGTGGCCGCACCGCACCAGTTCCCGCGCCAGGAGATCGATGATCCGCTCGATCCCGCCATAGTGCTTCGGCGGCACCGGCAGCTCGGGATCCGCGGTCAAGGCAATGCGCACGGGGCCAAACGTCAGCGCGCAACCGCGTCGAATATCTCGGCAAAACGGCCGGCGACGGCGCGCGCCGAGTACGGTGCGATCGCCCCCAGGCGCGGTTTAGCCATGGCATCGGGTGCCGTTGCCAAATCCCGGATCGCCGCGGCGAGCCGGGGCGCGAGCGCGTCGAGCTCCGCCGGCGTTGCAAACGACAGTGCATAGCCGCCTCCGGCCTCCGCCAGGATGCGATGGGCGCTGCTTGCGCTGTGGAATAATGACAGGAACGGCCGGCCCGACATCAGTCCCGGATAGATTTTCGAGGCCGTGTAATGAGGCTCATCCGAGCCCAGCAGCAGAATGACTTTTGAATTTGCCAGGACATCGAGCGCATCGAGATAGGGGATACGCTGCGGTGTTTCCACAACTAGGTCAGCGACGCCGGCCGCTTCGGCAAGCGGCCGAAAACGGTAGGTCGTCCTGTCGTCGGGATGATTGCTGGTACCCACAAAATTGAATCGCAGCTTTGCGGCGAGTTCCGGCGCGGTCCGACGAAGCTCCGCCAGCGCCGCGAACGCGACCCGCGCGGTAACCGCCGATCGCGGCAAAAACGTCCCGACATAGCTGAAGTTGATATAGCCGCCAGTGAGCGGCGGCCGTCCGGTCCGCTTGGCGTCCGCCCGCACGGCCGTGTAATCGTCCGCATCGCCGCCGATCGGGATCGCCGCCATTTTGCCGAGGTCGAACCAGGGATACCGCGAAATCATATCGGCGTTCTGCACATCCGACACGGAGGTGACGAAGTCGGCATGGCGCAGCACCGGCGGCTCGAGATGGACCGCGAGCCAATGTGCAAGGCCGGCCTTCGAGAAGCGCGGTTGCGCCGCGCCGAAGTGCGAAATCCAGGGATCCTGAAAGTCGAGGATCACTGCGACGCCATAGCGCCGCTTCAGCCATCTGGACAGCAGCATCGGATAATAAGGCGAGCCGGTGATCAACACCGCATCAACGGGATCGGCATCGAGAATTTTGCGAGCTGCCGCTTTCAGGTGAAAGAATGCGCGCAAGCCGAGATCGCCCACGCCTGCGAGCTGCGTCAGTAGAACCGGCAGAGCGCCGGCTTTGACGATCTCGACATCGGCGGGAAGTAGCTCTGCAAGCCCCGGGTCGAGCGACTCATCGTGAAAGCGCTCGTCAACGCAAAGAACGATCGGCTGCCATCCGACCGCCGGCAGATGCTTGGCCAGATGGCGTGCCCGGTGCACCCCGGCGAGCGTGCTCGGCGGGAAATAAGGCGAAACAATAAGGACTCTCTTCATGTCCGCGCCGCCGGCGCACCGCGATCAGGCGTCGGCACGGACCGGATTAACCGGGCCATCGTCCCGAACCGCCCGGACATAGATCGAGAACGGCACCGGCGGAGACGGATCGTCCAGCGCGACAAATGGAGCGGCGATAGCGGCCGCCGCCGCCGCACCTGGCTCGCCAAACAGCCGCCGCAGCGGCGCCTGCAATTTTTCCTGCAAAAGGACCAGGAATGACCCGCCGACACCTTCCGTCCGATCGAGGCGGAAGCCGATGGGCTCGAGCAGGTCACGGAATGTCCTTTCGGTGTAGCCGTGGCGTACGTGACCGCCGGATTCCGTCAGATCGAGCGTCTCGTTCCGCCAGCGCGGGTGCTCGGCGTTAGGACAGCAAAGATGGAGAACGCCGCCGGGCAGCAGCATTCGACGAAACATGCGGCAGACCGCTTCGTCGTCGCGGATATGCTCCAGTGTTTCGTAACAGATGATCTCGTCGAACGCGCCGACGAGCTGACCGGCATCGTAAAGGTTCATTTCGCGAAACGATAATCGCTGTTCCGGGATGCCGAGAAAACCGTTGTAGAGCGCCTTAGCCTTCCGGGTCAGTTCCGGTCCGATCGCCAGTGCCGTCACCGTCGCGCCGCTCCGATAGGCGCGGTAGGAGAACCAGCCATTGCCGAAGCCCGCGTCGAGCACCCGCCGCGGGCCTTGCCGCCAGTTCTTTTCCAGCGCGGTGCGGCGCCGGGTAAAGATATCGGTACCCGGCAGCAGCAGAAATCGGAGCAGATTACGGTCGAATAGCTTGTTCAGCACGCCGGGAGTTGCTGTCTGAACCGACCGATCGCCGGAATTCAAGCGTCGACCCGCGCGGGCAGCGGCCTTCGCGCTTTGGCATTGACGCCATTCTGCCCGATCTCGCATTTGAGAATTTGTAACCCTTCGTCCGCAACCCAGCCGCGGACGGTCTCGATTGATTGCGGGTTGTCGTATTTGGGGCTGAGCATATCGAAGACGTTCAACGATTTAATCTGTTTCATCTGTTCCGGCGTCCAGTCGCGGCGTTTGAGTTCGCCGATCTGAATAAGCCGTTGCAGCTTCGGACCGGCGAGCGGAATCCCATTAATGGCCGCCTTGACATTGTACAGAGCTCCGATCGTCGATTTCACGCACCAATAGAGCAGCCGATGCGGCATGCGCGTTGTAACGACACGAAGCGCATGTTTGACGATATAGATCCACGATGCGTCACGGAACGGCTCGCGCTGATAGCAGTCGATGACGATCTCGCCGCCCGGCTTGATATAGCGGCACAGGTATTTGAAGGCTCGCGCGGGATCCGGACAATGCTGAATGACCCCCAGGCACAAGACTATGTCGAATGTCCCGGCGGCGAATGGTAATGCTTCAAGATCGGCCTGACAGAGCGACAGCCGGTCGAGATTTGGGTCGCCACGAAGGTTCTCGATGCAGACATCGACCGACGTACTGAGATCGGAAGAGAATACTCGCGCGCCCGTGGACAAGATGATGCCGGTAAAACTTCCCGGACCGCAGCCGACTTCGAGCACCGTTCGGCCGTGCAGATCATCGGAAAACCCGGTCGTCTGGAAGAACCGCATCCGATACATGTCCTGCCAATCGGCGTCGAGCAGGGTTTTGGGAAAGTTGTGCCATTCGGCACCGAAGGAATCCGCGTAGCTCTTGCTTGGTACAAATCTCGGAATGCCATTGGCGACCGGATAGCGCCGCCGACAACCCTCGCAGGTGAGCCCTCCCGTCTGGATCGCACCCGCTGCATTGGACGAGTCGGCGTCAAGCGCCAAGGTTCCCTTGCATTGTGGGCAGCGGTACGTTTCCAGATCAGCGCGCCGCACGACGCCCTACCAAGGACATGAATTCAGTTCAGCCGGCCCCGTGCCGCAATTGCGCATTCGGAGGCCATCGACGCCTCGACCGTTGCGACGAGAAGCCCGCTTTCGCGTTCCCAGTTCCAGCGATCGCGCGCCGCCGCGAGTGCCGCGGTTTTGGTGCGCTCGAGCAATTGCCGATCTTGCGCCAGATGATCCAGGATCGCGGCCAGTGCCGCGGCGTCGCCAGACGCATAGAGAAAGCCGGCTTCCGGACTTAGTCTGAGCACGTCGTCGTGTCCGCGCGTTCGCGACGCGACGACCGCGAGACCGGCAAGCAGATAAAGAAAGATCTTGTTGGTAATGCAGATATCGCGATTAAGCGGCGTGCGCAGCTCCAGCCCTAACCCGATGTCGTGCCCGGCGGCATCGGCCAGAAGCTCGCCGGGCGGCACGATGGGATGGAAGCGCACGCGCTCCGCAACCCCGCGCTCTCGCGCCAGGCCTCGCAGGGCATCGATTGCGTGCGCCGCGTCGCTGCCGCGGATATGAAGCTCGGCCGGCGCACGCATCAGCGCCATGGCGGCGATGACGTCCTGCAGTCCGCGATCGAGGCTGACGATTTGCGAGAACCAATAGAGTGACAGGGCTGCATTCGGCGGCCGGGTCCGCGGCGCCGGAAGACTGGCGCGATCGGCCCAAGGGAACACATTCAGAACGGTTGTGGGCGTCGGCAGCCCGGTCGTTTTCGCCACGTATTCGCCGATGCCCCACGACGCCGCGGTGACGAAACTCGCCGCCGGCAGGTATCGATCTTCGAGAGCGGCAACGAGCCTGTTCGACAGATCCCCGACATCGACGCCGTTTGCCTCGGCGCGATGGAAATCCTCGAAATCGAAGGCGAATTTCGCTCGGGTGCGCCGCGCCGCCCATGCCACCACCGGCAAGCTCCCGGTATAATGTCCGATATAGAGATCGCTTCGGTGGCGGATAGCGCGCCGCAACAGAACGAGAAAATACCGGGAGTAGGCCAGTTCGGCGACGGGAAAGCGCAGCGTCCAGCGGCACAGCTGGCGAAACAGAAAAAGCTGTACGCCCGAGATGGATCGGCGGAGCTGCCCGGTGATAGATGGTGCGACGTCGACGATCTCGGCCCGCCATTTTGCACGTTCGATAATTTGGCGATCGATCGCGCGCGACCATCGGTAATGTTGGAGAAAGATAACGACCACGTCGTGGCCGGCGGCTGCGAGCGCGTCGGCTTCCTTGACTACGCGCGGATTGTGCGAGACCGAACCGAGCCCGACGATGCAAATTCGCTTCCGCTGAGCAGGCGGGCGCGGCAAAACTTCGCGCGGCGGCATTGCGGGCGGCTTCGCGTCCGATCGCGCCAGATCGGATTCGAACTTCTCGGATTGGACTTTGCCGAACATCTAGGCGCCGACCGCCGATCGTTGCCCGATTTCAACGGCAGACGCCGTTGAGCAACTGAGGCGCGCCGCCTCGGCGAGCCGGCCAAGAAACGCGCTCCACACCATGAGCCGCCACGCATCGCCGAAATGATGAAAGATATCCAGCGTGCGCCAGGCCATAGGCGTCGCCCGCAGCGGCGGCGGAACGCTATTTCCGAATGTTGCCATGGCATTCGCCGAGACCATCTCGCGCAATCCGGCAAAGCGGGTCAGCGCCCAATGCCAGCGCAAATTATAGGCAAAGCCGAGTTTCGGCCGCTCCACGAACCAAGCCGGCCAGCCGTCGAGCTGTTCTTTCAGAAGATATTTCAGCGGCAGGTGGCCGCACAGAATTTCCGGTGGCAAACTTCGAACATAACTCATCAGCGACAGATCGAGGAGCGGACAGCGGATCTCTACGCCCTGCTCGGCCGAGGCCCGATCGACCTTGGTGAACATATGACCGAGCAGCGTATTGCCGGTCACGTCGCGGGCCCACGAGCCCATCCATGGGCTTTCGCCCGGACCCACCCGAACCGTACTGGACTCGTCGCCCGGCGCCAATTCATGCGACCGCCAGTCGGCGGCCGCACGGTAGCCCAAGAACACCTCATCGCCGCCGTCGCCGGTGAGCAGAACTTTGCCGAATGGCGCCGCTGCCTCGATCAATTGGAACAGGAAGAAATAGCTCGGCATTCCGAGCGGCTCATCTTGCAGCGAAACGGCGCGCCGAATGACATCCGGCAAACGCTGGTGACCGGGCCGGACTACTTCGAGAGTAAGGCCGAGTCGTTTGGCGGCATAGCGAGCGTAATATTCGTCCTGGGTGTAAGGGATCATCGAACCGAGCGTAATGACGTTGAAGCTCCGGTCATCGCCAGTGCGTTTGAGCCGGTCGGCCGTGAGCTGCGTTATGAGGGTCGAATCAATGCCGCCCGACAATAGCGCCATCGGATGCGGATTATTTTCGAGGCGATAGTTCACCGCCTGCGCCAGCAGATCGTGAATCGTGCGTTTAATTTCCGTGGCGGATTCGCCGCGGTAAAGCGCCGGGGTTTCGGCTTCAATCCGTGAGCGCGACAATTCGTTGCCGCGCTCGTCGAATTCTAGCACAGTTCCGGGCGGAACTGGCCGGATGCCGCTGACGGCGCTTATATCAGGCGAGACATAGCCCCGACGCCAATAGAACGCGGCCGCCGCGGCATCGATTGACGGCGCAGCGCCGCTGCAGGCGACGAGCGGCAATAGCGAAGAGCCGAATAGCAGCGAGCCGGGGAAGCTGAATGTGAATAGCGGCTTCTTGCCGACCGAGTCGCGCGCCAGCACGACACGACCGCGGCGCTCGTCCACCAGCACGAAAGAAAACATGCCGTCGAGGCGATTAAATCCAGCGATGCCGTCCTTGACGTAGGCCGCAACGACGACTTCAGTATCCGACTCGGTGCGGAATGCGAAATCCGCGTAGTGACGCCGCAGACCGCGGTAATTGTAAATTTCGCCGTTGAGCACGACGACGATGCCGTGCCTGGGATCGCGAAACGGTTGGTCGGAGCGGCTATCCTCATCGACGATCGAGAGCCGGCAATGCAGGAGATTCACCGCGCCGTTATCGGTGTGCCAGGTGTTCTGGCTGTCCGGCCCTCGCCGGCGCAGCCAAGGCAGCGCCCGCTCCGCGTCAAAGCGCCCGCCGATCCGGCCCATGAAACCGCACACGGCCGTTATGCTCCGTTCACCGTCGGCGGCATCGCCCGTGCGACCACGCATATCTCGGCGCAATCGTCCAGGTATTCGCCGGCACGAAGCAGCGTACCGTCGGGAGATCGAAACTCGGCGTGAAAGCCGTGCCGCGGCAAATTGCGAGCGAACCACTCCATCGTGAGCGCCACCGGATGCGCCTCGCCGATGAAGGGCCCCCACCCAGTACCGAGCCGGCGAGCGTCATGACAACTGCCATTCGGAACAAAGACGACAAGGGCAGCGCCCGACGCCGCTAGCGCAACCCAGGCATCGAGCGTGTCGCCAAGCCGTGGCACATGCTCGAGCGAATGATCGGCAAGGATGACGTCGAATTTCCGGCCGCGATGTTCGCCGAGATCGCTGGTGACGGCAAGCCCGAGCGCCGCCCGGCCGAATGAGGCGCGCCGCCGGTCGAGTTCAAAACCTTGAGCCGCCCAGCCGGCAGCCTGGTATTGGTGCGTGGCGTAACCCCATGAACAGCCGAAATCGAGCAGCGTACGGCCGTTGGCCTTGCCGAGCGCCCGTTCAAGAAAGCGAACGCGCTCGCTGCGGTCCCAAGCGGTGCCGGCAAATCCGTTCGCCGCCATCGTCGCCGCAATCGCCGCTTCGGGAATATCGGTCGCCTGCTGACCCTCATAATCGCTTTCGTAGAATTCCCGGCTGGCCTCTGCCGGATCCGTCGGCCACCGGAAAATCAAACCGCAATAGACGCAGCGTCGCGCTTCGATGATGAACCACTTGCGCTGCAAGCGATGGGCGAAACAAGAATCGCAATATGGGCATCGCGATGTATCGTCCGACCACCGCCGTCGGGCCATGCGCCATGCAAACGACAGCCGTGCCACGCTAACCGTGCGCCTTTAGGAATTCGAGAATGACGCGCGCATGCGCGGCATTGGAATCGGCCACGCGCCACGCGCGCGCGCGCTCCGCCGAGAGCTTTCCCATCCGCGGCAGCTCGCTTCTGCCGGTTACGGCAGACACCATCGCCGCGGCCAAAGCTTCGGAGTCGGCTTCCGGCACGATCGTTCCATTTTCACCGTCCGTAACCAAAGCGCCGGCGCCGGAAGCCGCAGTCGTGATCACCGGCATCCCGAACGACAAGGCTTCGAGCACGGCATGCGCAAGCCCCTCCGATAATGTCGGCAGAACCATCACGTCCGAGGCGCGATAGGTCTCGGCCAACGCCTGCGAATTCAGGCTGCCGAGCAGCCGGACATTGCCGAGTGCGGTAAACTTGTGCGGCAAATCGAGCTCGGAACTCCCGGCGACCCACAATTCGGCTCGATTGCCCAGGGCGGCAAGCTGCCATGCCCGCATCAAATAGTGAAAGCCTTTGCGTAGCGACAGACGGCCCACATAGATGAAACGCAACGGTCCATCACCGCTGCCGCTGCGGGCGCCCGTCGCGTCAAGCTCCGGACAGCCGGTTGGCACGGCGACGACCTTTGCCGCCGGAACGCCGTTTTCGATGAAGGTCGTCCGCACGTAGTCCGAATTCGCCACGATCAGGTCCGCCAGTTCCTGTTCGACGGCGCGGCGGCGCTCGTGACCTTCGGCCCGCCGCAAGATCAGTCGATGGTAGTCGGTAGTCAATTCCGGAAAGCGCTCGCATTCCCGGCGCAGCGTCGCGACGAAAGACGAAAAATGGGCCGACACCTGGCGCTGAATACAATAACCGCCGCGTGCCTTTTGTGCGGCGAAGGTTGCGCCGGAGCTGAAATCCATGCCGTAGACATAGGCGTAACGTCCAGCGTAACGCCGCGCGACGGCTTGATCGAAGCGATCGGTCGCCCAGTGGAATATCGCATCGGTGGTTCTCTCGCCGGCAAAGCGCGACGACAGATTCCGGACAAGCTCACCGGCCCAGATATTGTCGACGATGCCGTCGAGAAATTCCGGCACTTCCCGCCGTTTGAGCAGCGGAGCGAACCGGGGCCCCGCCCACGGCAAGGAGGCGACACCGCCGCTCAGCGCCGGCGGTATCGCAATCGTCGTCGCCACACGCCCGATCAGGTTCCGATCTGCGAGGCCGTGTAAAACGCTCAGCAGGCTCGGCCTCAGATCGGGACTGGAAACCAGAATATCGGCGGTCATCGCTTGCCGTCGCGCAAAGACCGGATGCCGCGTACCAGTCCGGCACCGAGGCCAAGGGCCGTCACCGCGAGTTCGCGGCCCGCGAGACGGCTGACCTTAAGGGCGACCTCCGGATAGCCGAACCGTCTGCCCGACACCACCTTGAAGCGCACCACCGCATCGTCGAATTCCGGCAGGCCAAGCTGAAAGAAAGTCCGTGCCGTCATGTCAAAGATGCCGGCGAGCGCATCTTTACGCGCTTGCGTCAGCGGCCCGTCGGCCTCCCACAGCGCCTGGATCTCGGTCGCGTTGCGGTAAACGTCGAGCATAAATCCCGGCAGATTGCCGCGCGAGAGCGACGTCCCGGCGTGTCTATAAAGCGCCGACACGCCCGGCACGTGCACGAACCGAGCGCCCCGGCGCGCCGCATCGAACAAAAACCGGGCATCTTGAATCACCGGAAGCCGCTCGTTCCAAGTGCCGATCGCGTCGACGATGCGCCGCGTGTACAGCAATGCAGCCGGCGGCGCCCAAAATAGAGTGGCGCAAGCGATTTCCGGGTCCGGATCGATCGCTTCGATGCGGCGCGCGACAGTTTCGCCGAGATGGCGCAAGCCATCCGCGCCCGCTTCAAATCGTTGCCAATCGCCATAGGCCACGTCCGCTCCGGCCGCATCGAGCGCTTCAACACGTCTTGCGATGGCGTCGGAAATAAGCAAATCGTCGGCATCGAGATATTGGACATACGCGCCGGTCGCGACTGTGGTGCCGCGATTGCGGGCGGCGCTGGCGCCCCGATTAGGCCCGGACTCGGCCGTGATCCGGCTGCCGAAACCGCGCAAAATCTCGGCAGACCCGTCCTTCGAACCATCGTCGATGACAACGACCTCGACGTCGCGCCAGGTCTGACCCAAGGCGCTGTCGATCGCCTCGCCGACGGTGGCCTCAGCATTGAAGCAAGGAATAACGACGCTGACCCGGCCGCTCATGCGAGACCCGCATAGAGTGACGCCATATCTCGTGCTGCATCCGCCATGGTGCGGACGGGGCGCGCTACCTTGCGTCCGAGACACGGCAATTGGCCGGCGACGGCGGCCCGGATCGCTTCGGCCCAGGCTTCCGAATCGGAAAACGCAACAAGCTCTCCGTCGACACCCGGGGTGACGAGTTCGGCGATCCCGCCCAGGTTCGAACCGAGAACCGGCACGCCGCAGGCCTGCGCTTCGAGCACGACCAGCGGCCCGGTCTCCAGCCATTGCGATGGCACCGCCAACATGTCGAATTCGGCGAGCACTGCCGGAAGTTCCCGATGCGGAACCGAGGGCAGAAATTTGATGCGCGGATCGGCGGCTGTTTTCGCCGCAAGCGAATCACGGTGCTGGCGCTCTTCCTCACCGTTGGCGACGGCGTGAACGATCACATCGAGCGGCAGATCACGCGGTAGCCGCGCCACGGCGTCCAACAAGAACGCCAGGCCTTTGACTGGATCGCAGCGGCCCAGAAAGCCCAGCCGAAATTTGTCGGTGCCGCGCGACCGACGCCGTGCCTGTGGAACGAAGGAGCGGTCGATACCTTGGCGGCTCACCACCAATTTGTCGTCGGCGATGCCGTTCCTCCCGAGCGCGTCGGCGAGCCAATCGCAGACCGCGACGACGCGGTCGGTCGCCGCAGCCATACCGGCAATCTGCCGCTGTCGCGTTGCCGTTAATTCTCGAGAGCCAAGCGCGGTGGCAAGACGACTCTCGGCGCCCGACCGGTACGCCGCCTTGCTGACGATCGCCGGCAAGCGGCTAAAGACCCGTGCCGCGGCCCGCGACAGGCCACGCCCTTCCGACCAGCAGGCCGCACAGCGCACCACCTCCACGCGGCCATCGCACGGCTCGCTGCCGAACTCCATCAGCGTGCCGCGCAAGCAAATAAAAGCCGGCACATGAACGGTGAGCACAGTTTTGAAGCCCAGCGCTTTCGCCGCCGCGAGATGACGAAGGCCGCACGACGTCGTCCAGGAATGCTGGTGATAGATTCCACGCGGCTGCCGTTCGAGCCACGCGGTAAAAGCGTCGAAGTTTCGGTACGGCCGCTCCCCGCGCGTCGCCGCGAGATCTGCTTGATCGGAAAACGGGTAGCGATGGACAGAAACGCCATCGGCAAGGTAATCGGCCGCTTCCTCGCCGGTCACGGCGGCGGCAATTCGGCTCCCGATACCGCAGGCGGCAAGCTCCCGCACCAGGCCCGAGACGTAAATCTCCGTGCCACCGACGCTTTCGGGAAAGTACCAGGCGAGACCGTGGATGATGTTCATCCGTACTCAATTTTTTGCATCGGCTGTCATTGTGGAACGGAGGCTATTGCGCCTTCGCCGTGACGCGCCGCTTCATGCCGGCGAGACCGCGACGGATCAGGCCTTTGGTACGATTGAGAGCCTGGATGGAATCGAAGAGCAGCGGGCTGTCGATCCCAATCGCCTCGCGTACTAACATGCGATGCGGCCCGACCGCTCGCTTGCGATCCAAATAAGCGATCGCCGCCGGATTGAGCCGTCCCTGTGCCAGAAAGCCGTGATGAACCGTCGGCCAGGCGTAGCAGGAGACAAAGTGTGGCTCGGCCTTCGGCCAGCGCATCCCTTCGAAGGCCCAGACATCACCGACGGCTTCCGCCTGCGCATAGGCGCAAGCCGCCTGCAGATAATCGAGCCGCCACAACGTCGGCTGCACCTGGAAATAGCGAAAGAAATCCTGCGGCACCGCGGCCAACAACTCGCCGTCGAGCTCACGCGTTTCCTTGCGCCGCCACGTCCGTACCAGGCCGTCGGCATGCTCTCTCGTATCGGTCTCGTGCCACGGCCAGGCGTAGGTCGGAAATGATACCGCGGCGAAGTCCTCGCACACTGCAATCGCGAATATGCGAGCGAGCCGCTGGGCGTCACAGCGGCGCAATGGACAATGATCCTCCAGCATGTGGAGAACATATTTGGTCCGCGGTCGTTCCTGCCTGATGCGCGCGAGGCCGGCTTGGAGCAACTCGACCCAGGCCAAGTCGGGAACATTCCAGACGTCCTCGGCCGCCTGGGTGGTGCCGTCGGTTAGAAAGTAACATCGCGGATGCTCGGGCCAAAATGTGGCGAGACAATCCCTCACTAATGGAATGTACTTTTCGGTACGGGTGTGGCTCGTTACGACGAGAACAACAGTACTCAAATGCTCAGTCGACATATAAATCGATCTCAGCCGGCGGCACACCTCTGTGTTGGTAGACGTCTACTTGCTGCATTATTTGGCGGCGAGCAGAAAATTGAACTCTGTGCTACGATCAATAAAGCTTGGTCTATCGATTGGCTTGCCAAATCGCCTTGGCCGATTTCGAATGGAATGGATTCCGTATCGGAGAGAATCGCAGTAGTCCCAAATATGCCCACGGTTATCCGGGTTATTAGCAATTTCACAAATGATCGGCGGACGACGCTTCTCGACATATTGCCGGGCACCGGTAAGCACCCGCAACTCGGCACCCTCTACATCGATTTTGATGAGAGATGGCCTTTGCGAGAAATCCGGCCGCTTCGACATCCAATCATCCAACGTCACCATCGGGACTTCAATCTCCTGCGACGAACCTTGGTCAGCCACCCAGTTTCTATCTAGACTGCTCATATAGGGATTTGACGAAACGTAAAATTTGACTGTGCCGGTACGATCTCCAATGCACGTGTTGCAGAGCTTATAGCCGTGGAAGTCATTCAGTGTGAACAAATTCGAAGCGAAATCCCGCAGCTTGTCGTTCGGCTCGAAGAGGATGCACTGCAGTCCCATCGACAAGGGCAGCAGCGACCGCAGGCCCATATTGGAACCAATGTCAATAAATATCGGCTGGCTTGGATCCACGGCAAACTTACGCAGCAACGCCCATTCAAGATCGCGGACTTCGACATCGTGCCAATGATAGGCGTGCGCGAATTCCCAGGATCGAGGATCGTCGGCGCGCACTTGAATCTGTACTTTTTTGCCGTTCAATAGCCGCGTCGTCCACAAGTGGTCGAACTTCGGCTGGGTCTGCAAACGAACGATGAGATCGGCGACCCTGTGTGGCGACGCCTCGTATAATCGCTCATAAAGACTGGTCCCTGCCGGTGTGCGCAATAGTGACGCAAGACCCGATTGGGTAATGGATTTAAGCAAAGGTCGCATACTGCTCGAGCGGCCTACAACCGGACTCAGCGATCGCTGCGCTGCAATGGCAAGCTTGCGAGCGCCTGAACCTCCGCACCTTCGAGTATATCGTCAAGCCGCCTGTTAAGTGGCACTCTTAGTAGAGCGTTCATTCGAGATATCAAAGATCGCAGCGGTCGTATCGAGCCGATGCCGCGCCGATAGAAGTCCGATCGCTCCAGTCGCAACTGCAGTATCGAAGGGGCGTATTGGGAACATGTGCTCGTGCGCAGAACGCGGTAGTCACAGTTTTCCAGGATTCTCGTGAGGCTTTTAGGTGTGTAGTGAAACGCATGATGATCGGTGCGCAGCATATGCCAGTTGCCGGCAAGCAAACGCGACCAAGCACCACCGAAATTCGGTACAACGATCAACAGCCGCCCGCCGGGCTTCAACAAGTCCGCTAGTCTTTTCAAGGAAGCCAGCGGATCAGCAAGGTGCTCGAAGCAATGTATTAGGGTTATGAAGTCGTAGGGGAAATCTGGGAAATAACTATCAAGGCCAGCACGAAAGAAATTGATATTGTCGGGCTGGAAATCGCGAAAAGCATCGATTCCGTGGGCAGTCCATCCGTGGCTGCTGAGGAGCCGGACCCATTCACCCCGGCCGCAACCGATGTCGAGTGCCCTCCCCGGCATGACATCCTTGCAATAGGTGTCGAACAGTACTCGAAAATAGTCAGGCCGATCCGCACCCCCAACTTCCTGCGGGTCTAAGTAATCCTGATCATTCGCAGCGGCGGTGCCGGCAATAGTGCGGCCAAGCCCGCAAACCGGACAGACCTCGATGCCCGCATAGGTCGTGAGAAAATCGGGACACCCCGATCCCGAAACCCGGCAGCTAACCCTGACGATAGGCGTGCGGTCTGGCTGCGCGGATCGCATAGCGATAGGCATCAAGGTAAGCGGCTGCGACATTTGACCAAGAATACTTGCTCGCGGCGATCTCGTAGCCGGACGCTCCCATTCTGTCCGCCACATCCGGATTTTCCAGCAGCCGCAATATGGCCTCGGCGAGCGCCATCGGGCCACCGCGAGGATCTGCTAACAATCCCGTCACGCCATCGTCAACGATGCTGCGGAATACCGGCAGGTCCCACGTCACCAAAGGCTTTCTGTGCGCCCATGCGTCAAGGATGACCATTCCGAACGACTCGGTCTTGGAGGGCAGAACGAGGCAGCGGACGGAGAGCAACAAGTCACTCTTCTCCTTACCTGCGACGGTGTCGTATTCCACTATCCGGTTTCGATCGGATTCAGAAAGGGCGGCAATTTCCAAGTCCATTTCCCGGGTCTCCGGGAGGCGTACGCCAGCGATGACGAGCTCAGCTTGTGGACGCTTGCGCCAGACAATGCGCATTGCCTCTATCAAATCGCCAATGCCCTTGGACCTCGCCTTGCGACCAAGAAATAAAACACGTTCAGAACTCTGACTCGCCGTCGAGCATGTCGGAAAGACGTCGATTCCAACCCCACCGAGAAAAATCTTGTCAGGATCCACGCCATAAGACTCAGTCAAGCGACTAGTTTCGTGCCGAGTCAGTGCCACGACAGCATCGGCGAAGGATAATGCTCTCGCCGTCGAGGGGATATCCAAGTTGGGATCGTGTTCGTGCAGCATTGGAACCATGACCAGAGGGAAATCAACGCTTGATTTGGCGGATACAACCGCCTGCACGTTGACCACTAGATGCGGCATGGCCATCACGACATCCGGGCGAAAGTGGACAATTTCCCTCGAGATCAACCGCTCAAGCCTGTCGTAGAGGAAACGCCGGATACGCCCGGCCACTCTTCGCCCCAGCCACCGTGGCCACAGATCATTATTCGCCCAGCCGCCGATCCGATAAAGCATACCGCTGAACTTCAATCTCTTGACTGGAACGCCTGCGATGACCTCGTCGGAGTCCGCGGCACGTTCGATAGCGAACTCGTAATACGCTTGTACCGCGCCAACGTCGGTCGTCAGTACACGAACCTCGTGCCCTTGCGCAGCTAGAATTTCGCTCACCTTCCTACAAATCAGTTCGGCGCCTCCGACTACAGGATGGTAGGCATGCGGCACATGCAAGATGCGCAATGATTCGCTCCGGCCTGCTCAATCCCGCCGAACGTCGTTGTCCACCTGTCGCAAAGGGCGCGCCGGTACTCCGGCGACGAGCGTGTTGGCTGCGACGTCGCCCGTCACCACCGCACCGGCTGCGACAACAGCGTGTTCGCCGATTACTGCCGGACCAATGATTGTCGCATTGCTGGCGATCCAGGCGCCGGCGCGAACGATGATATCGCGTCCCTCGGCTGGCACAGCGTTCAACCGCGCCTTGCCGCGAGCCTCAATAGCGTGAGAGCCGGTGAGCAGGGTAACGTTGTGGCCGAACATAACATCGTCCTCAATGGTAATACGGCCAGACGTCACATTGAGCAGCGCGTTGTTGATGCGCGCCCCCGGCGCGACCGTAACACGGGATTCTTCGCCAAAGACGATGTATTGGTGAAGGAGCGCCTGCCCGATAGTCCGAGCCACTCTGGGCCGCCGCACGAGCCGAACCGCCAAGCTTTCGCAAAGGCGCTCTGTGAAACGGATGCCGAGCGCGCGCACGGAAATCATTGCCTACGACTCTTTAAGAAACGCCTCCGGAACAAGAGATCGTAATAACGGCCTACCCCTTCCTTCTCCGCGAATTTATCGCGGCGGATGAGGTCAAAATTAAAGTCAGAGAGAAACGCCTCAAGGTCGGCAACCTTCGCGCAGCCTGAATAGGCCTCAAAGTCAGCCGCCTCGGTTTTCACATATCTCATTCCACCGAGCAGCTGGCACGCACCCTTGAGCACCAAAAGTTCCGATCCCTGAGTGTCGATCACCAAGGCCCCGTAATCCTGAGGGTCCACGGCCATTTCGACCAATAATGTATCGAGCGTAATTGAACGAAGTGACATTTTCGATTCGAACTGCACTTCCGGCCACATTTCCTGATGCTGATCCAGATGCAAGATCGATGACGACATGCCGTAATTATTCGCTATATGGAAAACATATTCGGCATCGTCGCGGTCAGTGATAAGTCGGTTCACTGCACGCTGCAGGGGAAACGATTTGATATTCTGGGACAGAACATCGAATATAGACGGTATTGGTTCGATCCACAGGACCCGTTGCCCAAATTTGGCGTAAAGATCGCGTTCCTGCCCGCCGCTGGCGCCGACGTGAATCACGCCACGAACCCTACGAAGGAATCGGTTAGGATCCTTCAGTCGCAATGGGTCGCGCAACCGACGCGCAAGTCCGCGGATGACGTGGGAAAGGTCAGCAAGCATGGACGAGGCGAGCGATGCTCGCATCGCGCCCATGCGGTAGCCGACGGAGCATGATTCCTTTACCCATCGGCGACAACCATTTTACATTCTTCTTGCTTGCTCACGTTCCATTCCATCAAAGGCTTGATTACGCCAGGCAGCTTCAACCCAAGCGGACCGTGGCCTTCCGTATCTTCGATCGTGAACACAAGGCAATAATCAGTCCTCAAATGCGCTTCGAGGTGTGGTGCAGAATCGATTGCAAATGCAACACTGTAAATTCCATGATTCAAGACGTTCCCGGGGAAGCGGCATACGCTACGAAATAGGCCGGGACCGCGAGTGTCGTCCGGCCACGCCCCCCAATCCGTGGAACCTCCGACATAGACGCCGGCGCCATTTTGGAGGAGTACGGCCGCTCGGAGTTGCTTCACTGGTTCAAGAACCTCGTATTCCAGAACAATCGAAAAATCTGAACGGCAATCGATCAGACTCGCCGGGGCATCGTACTGGTCCAGTACATACGCCTTTCGAAGAATCGCTTGAGCACAGCGCGGCGCATCGTTTGCCGACCACGTTATCGAGCTACCTCCACCCAGAGCGCTGCTGATGTAAAAATCAATCGCGGATTCGACGGTGCCATCCTTCACGATATGGCCGCGGTCCAGCACGTTCACGCGCGTGCACAGCGACCGCACCGGAGCCATATTGTGACTGACAAAAACGATCGTTCGACCGTGCCCGGCAACATCCTCCATCTTGGCAACGCACTTCTTTTGGAACGTCAAATCGCCCACGGCCAGGATTTCGTCGAGGATAAGGACCTCTGGCTCCAGGTGCGCGGCCACCGCAAATGCCAAGCGTACGGACATGCCCGACGAATACCGCTTGACCGGCGTGTCAAGAAACTTCTCCACCTCGGCAAACGCAACGATCTCGTCGAATTTGCGACGGATCTCCGCCCGGGTCATGCCGAGGATGGCGCCGTTGAGGTAAATGTTTTCGCGGCCAGTCAGTTCGGGATGGAAGCCAGTGCCGACCTCGAGCAGGCTAGCCACCCGGCCTTTGATGGCAACTTGTCCTTCGGTCGGCTCGGTAATGCGCGAGAGGATCTTTAAAAGAGTTGACTTGCCGGCGCCGTTGCGACCGATGATGCCGACCACTTCGCCGCGCTTAACCTCGAAATTGATGTCCTTGAGGGCCCAGAACTCCTCGATGGTGTCGCCTGCAACCATAGCTTGGCCGCGCAACATGTCGGTTGTGCTGCGCGCGATCGCCCTGGCCCGGCGGACGACGACGTCCCGCAACGCAGTGTAACGTTCGCGCTCGGCCTCATGCCCGATAACATATTTTTTGCCGAGAGCTTCAGCACAAATGACGACATCGGCGCTCACGGGTAGTAATTCCGTAGGAATAAGCGGGACAACTCTGCTATCTCACAACAGGTCCGCGAAGGTCCGTTCGGTTCGCCGGAAATAGCTAATGCCGAACCAGAGCAAGACGGCGACGATGCCAAGACTGAGCAAAAATCCCGGCACATAAAGAGGACTCTCGCCGCCGAGCAGGCACCAGCGGAAACCATCGATAATACCGACTACAGGATTGAGACTATAGAACAGTCGCCATCGTTCAGGCACCACCGCGCTCGAGAACCCGACCGGCGAGATGTAGATACCAAATTGCATGATGAACGGAATGATGTAACGGAAGTCGCGATACTTGACGTTGAGCGCGGTGATGAAAAGTGCTGGGCCGAGGCTTGCCAGCACGGCGAGCAGGACAAAGCCCGGAAGGAATACTATTTTCCAGTCAGGCCAGAAGCCAAACCAAAGCATTAACGCAAGAAGCAAAACGAGATTGATGCCAAAATCGACCAACGCCACGACCGCAGCGGACGCCGGAATGATAATGCGCGGAAAATATACCTTGCCGACGAGTCCGGCATTGTTGACGAGGCTGGTCGAGGCCTCCCCGAGAATGCTCGAGAACAAAAACCACGGCAACAAGCCGGCGAAGACTAGGATCGGGTACGGCGTAGTGCCCTCGCTAGGCAATTTTGCGAGACGACTGAACACAAAGGTAAAAATGACCATCGTGAGGAATGGACGCACGATGGCCCAGGCAACGCCGATCACCGTCTGTTTGTAGCGCACTGCGACGTCGCGCCACGCTAAAATGGCGAACAGCTCGCGATAGTGCCATAGATCCGACCAGTAGTGGCGCGCTGCGCTGCCAGCTTTTAGAACGAGGGTACGCTCGGCGGTCACCCCTCGTACGCTTCCATCAGTCACGAACGCCCCCGAGTGCGTTATCCAAAAAGCAAAGATAAAATGCCAATGACGATCCCCGCATACTATTTTAGCTGGGCGTATACGTCCCCCCACCCACCTCTACCGATGCCGGAAAGGTGCGTTCGCATCTCCGCGAGGCCCACCCAGTCGGCGAACTGAAATTCCATCGATTCCAACGGCGAATAATTAAAGCGATAGGTACCGATTCTTTCTAACCAATCCAAACAGGAGAATGTCGACAGCAAGGCTTCCGGAGCGAACTCGATGCTTACGAGGGGGATTGGCGCTGATAGTCCGCGCAACACAGCCGCCTCGTGACCCTCGACATCTATTTTCACGAAGGCTGGGCATCCGAACTCGTTGCACAGGGCGTCAAGTGTAGTGGTCTGAACCGTACTCGCGGTCTGCCACCGGTGCCCGGCAAATCTGCCGCTTTCCACCGTTCGTCTCATCCACTCCTCGGACATCGATGAGAGAACTTGCGTCTCGCCGACATAAAATTTTGCCGAGCCGACGGAATCCGAGACCGCGCGGGCCACGGTGGTTATCCGGCTGCCGAAGGCCCGCTCCAAAACCGCCGAGCAAAACGCCTGGGGTTCCACGGCGATTACTCGGCAGCCAAGGCGAAGAAACACCTTCACGCGGCCGCCCACATTGGCGCCGATATCGAAAACGAGATCGCCCGACGTCAGGAAGCGACCGTAAAACGCGGCAAACTTATCGTCCTGTCGCGTCCACTTGAGAATTTCGTTCGTCGCTCGCCCCACCCGCAAATTGAAGGCCAGCGGTTCATAGAGTGGCGTCCGCTTGAGGACGCTCTTGAGGATGGCGTACATCAAAAAGCTTGGCGCGTGGCGGCGAAGGCGGCCGTGCTAGCCGGTCGCAACGGCTTGGCGCACGGCCAAAATATCGAACAGCCGCCGATTATCGCGGGTCCAGGAGATCAGTTCGTCAACGCCCTCGCGTACGCCGATCCTCGGCTGCCAGCCGAGCCGCCGTTCGGCCTTGGCGACGTCGCAAACGAACGCCGGCTGGTCGCCGGGCCGCCAGTCGCTCCATTTGAGCGGAATTTTTTCGCCGAGTTTCTGTTCGAGCTGCGCGATTAGTTCGAGGAGAGACAGCGTATTCCTCGGCCCGCCGCCGATGTTGAAGGCCTGTCCGCTCGACTTCTCGCGTTTGTCGTAGGCAGCTTGGTACGCACGAACCAGATCGCCAACATGGAGCACATCCCTGATCTGCTTGCCGTCGCCATAAATGGTGATCTGCTTCTTCAATACCGAGGCGATCGTAAACCAGGCCACCCAGCCCTGGTCCTCAATGCCGAATTGGCGGGTACCGTAAATGCAGCTCTGACGGAAGGTAACGGTCTGCAGGCCGTAGATGCGCGAATAATCGATCGTGTATTGATCGGCGACGCCCTTCGAGCAGCCATAGGGCGAATGGAAGTCTAGTGGCCGCTCCTCGGATACCCCCCCCGGCAGATCGCGATATTCGTAGCGGCCGTTGCGCTCGACGACGCCGAGATCCTCCATCCGGCCGTATACTTTGTTGGTCGCAGCATAGATGAAAAAGGTTGCGGGGCTTTTGCAGCGCACCGCTTCGAGCATGTTGAATGTCCCGAGCGCATTCGCTTCGAAATCCGCGCGCGGATCCTCGACCGAGGTCGTGACCGCGACTTGCGCCGCGAGATGCAAAAGAACGTCCGGTCGGATATCGCCGACGATGCGTTCCATGGCATCGCGGTCGCGCACATCGGCTTGCACGAAATGCACCGGGCAGACGCCCTTCAGCCAAGCAAGATTTTCCGCGGTGCCCTTGCGGGATAGATTGTCGAGAACGGTGACCGAAAAGCCGATATCGGCAAAGTGCCGCGCCGAATGCACGCCGATGAAGCCCGCGCCGCCAGTAACAAGGATCGAACTCACGCCGCCACCCTCATCAATCCCGGAAAGGCGCCGTCGAAAGCGTTCCAGAAAACGCGCTCCGCGTGCGCTGTCGAATAGTGATTCATCACTTTCTGGCGGGCACCCGCACCGAGGCGCTCGTATTCGCCGTGGTCGTTGAAGATGGCAGCGATCGCAGTCGCCATCGCATCGGCGTCGAAATCGACCAAACGGCCGGTCTCGCCGGCGATGACGAATTCTTCGGGCCCGCCGCAGCGGGTGGAGACGACGGGGACCCCGCAGGCCATGGCTTCGAGGGCCGCGATGCAAAGCCCTTCCTGATGCGACGGCACAACAAACAAATCTAACGTCCGCAGATAATCGCGCAACGCGTCGCGCGTGCCATAGGGCCGAAATTCGACGGCGCGGTCTATCCCCAAACTTCTAAGTTGCGCCGCCATCTCCGGACTTGGCTCCGCGCCGATGAGAAACGCGCTGATCTCATGGCCCGCCTGACGCAGGCGCGACAGCGCGGCAAACAGCAGGCCGATATTCTTGCGCGGATCGTCGAACCTGCCCGAAAAACCGATCCGGCCGCGAATCCGCCGCTCCGGATCGGGACTGAAAAAATCGGTATCGATCGGCATCGACAGGACGTCCCGGACAACGGGCCGGCCGGCTATGCCATCGAGCGTCCGGCGCGTGTACTCACTGAGCGACAAAACAACACCATGGCCGAGGATCGTGTGTTCAAGGCGACGCGCCGCCGGACTGACCAGCGTACGGTCAAACAGCTTGCGCGCAGCGGAAAACTGCCGGACCCGGTCGACCCGATCGGCACTCCAGCCCGACGCGAGCCAAGCCACAAAATTCCGGCCGGTCTGGTAAAATGGCAACGCACTCAGCGCATTGCCGGAAACTACGACCCAGGCCTGCGCGCTGTCGATGAGTTCGCGCCAACGCGATGTCGCGAGATAGTGCGTCACTTCAAGTTCGGGTAACCAGGCGCCGATCGCGTGGGTTTCGCAGCCTTCGAGCGTCACGCCTGTCGTGCACCCGACCCGGCCACCGAGCAGACGGATGGCTGGAACCGACATCGCTGGCGACACTGAATGCGGCTCGTAATGCACCAATACCGGCTCGAACCCGCGCCCGCGTAGAGTGCGAACGATAAACGCGGTCATCGTCGGCACCCCGCCGCTGACCGGGGCAATCGTCGAGATGAGGACGCGAGGTCTGCGGCCGGCACTCCCCGAGCCCGCCCCGGGCATCGGAACCGCGCGCTGAGCAATGTCGTTCACCCTCGAAATCCATCGCCGTGATAACCGGTTGGCGCGGGCAAGATTGCGCACACCGGCATGCGACCGAAATAAACGAGGTGGATCGGCAAGCTACCGCAGTTCGGGTGAATCGGATCCCCCGATCGTCGTGGTGAGGGCCGGCCGACACCCGGTGGCCGTTACCCGTCGGTCCCGGTCGGCAGGTTCCGGCCTTGACCCTCCCGCGCCCAGTCCGAATCTGGCGGCTGGACCGATCGGACGGTCATATTACCATCTGCGTGCTCGGCAGCAAACTCTTGAGAAGTCATGCAAACCGAGCCGCTGTCGGTCGTCTTTTGCCGGCCGTTATCCGGCTTGGAACTTGGCTCCGACCAATCGCGACCAGCCGCGAGCCCAGGGTTCTTGGCCGGCCCGCCGAGCGGTACGGCGCAACAAGTCCCGTGAAGCGGAAGCGACCGACCCAGCCTTCAGCGAAACTCGGTTCGCTGCGCCGGGATCCCCGGCAAGCACACGCTCCGCCATCCACGACCCGACCGGGGTCGTGAAGCCGGTTTTGGCGCGAGCGGTGACGGCGGCAGGAAGCAGGCGCGTCGGTGCGCCCGCCAAAAGGTGTTTGAGCCCGCGACTGCCGGCTGCCACCGTTACCGGCGCCACCTGATTCAACAAGGTGCTGTCGACGAGAGGTACGCGAACTTCCAGCGAATGTGCCATGCTCGCCCAGTCGGTATCGCGCAACAGCTGATTGCGCATATAGAGCGAGGATTCGAGCGTCGCGACGCGGGCAAACGGTGTCGACGGCAATGGATTGAGCGTAGACTCGATCATAGCGAGCGGAAGCAATTGCTCAAGACCCTGCGCAACGACATCGGGATCGACGACGTGACCTAGCTCCCAGGGCAGAAACAGGCCGCGCTGCAAGAGGTAGGCGCCGGGATAACTCGCGCCATATTCGAGAAGCCCGGCCGCCTTCGGATGAATGCCGAGCCGGGCCGCGACACCAGCTGCGATCCTTCGCATCAGCACTCGCGGCAGCGGGAGACGCGACGGCAGCGCCATCGCGCTGACCAACCGGGGCAGACTGCGAAACGACGGATAGCCGCCCAGCAATTCATCGCCGCCGAGACCCGACACGGCGACTTTCAGCCCTAATTCGCGCGCCGCCTTGGCGACGAACCACGTGTTGATGCCGTCGATCGACGGCTGATCCATTGCCGCAACGATTCGCGGCAGATCGGATTCGAACTCCGATCGCGTGACGATACGGCTTTCATGTTCCGTGCCGTAAGCGCGTGCGACTTCCGCGGCGAGTATCGTCTCATCCTGAGGCAATCCGCGGAATTCCTCGAAACCGACCGTGATCGTCGTAATTTGTTGCGCTCCCGCATCGCGCATCAGGCCGACAAGCGCGCCGGAATCGATCCCCGCCGACAGGAAGGCGCCGACCGGAACATCGGCAACCAGATGACTGCGGACAGAATCGAGGAGAGCGTCGCGGACAATCTCTTGCGGGTCCGCCGCCGACCGGCCTCGCCCTTCCGCGGCGCAGAAGGTCTGCGCGATCGAATGATAATGGCGCGGTTGGCCGGCGCCATTGCGATCGATAACGAGCGTTGATCCGCTCGGCACGCTGCGGATCGCGCGCCAGGTCGTAAAAGGCTCGGGCAGGCTGCCGAACAGATAAAAGCCAACCTGGCCTGCCGGATCGATATCCCGCGCGATAGCTCCGGTCGCGAGTAGCGCCTTGACCTGTGAAGCAAAACGGCAGGTTCGGCCGTCGTCGCAGTAATAGAGCGGCTTGATCCCGTACGGGTCCCGCGCCAGGACCACAACCCGCTCGCGAGCATCCCATAGCGCGAAGGCGAACATGCCGCGCAAATCTCGAACCATGTCGACGCCGCGATGGCTATAAAGGTGAAGGAGAACCTCGGTGTCGCTTTCGGTGCGGAATTGGTAACCGGCGGTACGCAGCGTGCTACGCAGTTCCTTGTAGTTATAAATCTCGCCATTGAACGATACGGTGAAGCGGCCGTCGTCTGTTTGCATCGGCTGCGATCCGCCGTCGGACAGATCGATAATGGCGAGACGCCGGTGCGCAAGCCCAGTGCGGCCGCCCTCGGCGATCCAGAGGCCGCCGCCGTCCGGTCCGCGTCGTTTCATATGCTCAGCCATGGCGGCCAATTCCGATCGCTCGACATCGCGAGCGGTCTCGCCATAGGCATAGATTCCGGCAACGCCACACATCGTTCGGTTTCAAATCTCTCCAGTTTGACGCGATATCATCGGCCGGCGCCAGAAAAAGCGCCCGTGCACTAAACCAGGGTCACCAGCGCCGCAATCGAGCGCCGGCGCGAACCGACGCGCGGACGCGGCGGCTCCCTCGAATCAGAATCATGTCAGGGTTGGAAAAGCTACCGCACCCCGGGTGACCGCCGGCCGGGACGCGAAGACGAACAAGGGCATATCACGAAGGAGAACAGCTCAGAAGCGATGGTAAAAGCGATTCAAAGATCCGTTAACGCGCCGGCAGACAACGCCACACTTATCAATCGGCTTTTCTGTCATCCGTTTTCTGACCCTTGGGCTTATTCCACTCTTCCGGCCATTCAACGTCGTCGCCCCATCGCCCGCCCGCCGGCGCGGTCGGTACCGGCAGATTTTCCGTCGCCTGGCCCGCCGCCTGGCTGATCTTCGGCCACACGGGCGCAACGGATCGGGTTTGGCCCAACGCCTCCTGTCGCGGCGGCGGCTCAAGGCTGCGTCCATCTTCCTCGATCATCGCGCGTTCCGTCGCGGGCTCGGCGCCGCGAACCGGCTCGATCAGGAGCGCGCATGAAAAGGCGAGAACGGCCATCATCGCCTCGGTCCGCAGCGGATAGTCGACAAAGGAATGCAAGACGACCAGGACGATTGCCATCGTTGCGGCCCGAGCAAGGAGGATGTCGATGGCGCGGATGTCCCCACGAGGGCTCCGCCAGATCGACTTAGCCCGCAGCGCGAACCAGACCGCAAACGCAACCATCAAAGCCATTGCGATCACGCCACCCTCGAGCGAGATCTCGGCAATGTCGTTGTGGGCGTGGTTAGCGTAAATATCGGCGAGCGCGTCCTGCGGCCGTTCGAACATCTGATAGACCGGCACGAACGTGCCGAAACCGCTGCCGAACGGCAGATACGCGATGGCGGCCGAAATCGTGTTGCGGCTGAAAATCGTCCTGGCGCCCTCCAGCTGATCAACGCCAAACCTGTCGAGGATGCGGTAAAGCGCAAATTGCACGCCAAGCAGCAGCGCCACGATCATCGCGCCGATAATCAGCTTGATCGGTTTTGCCCCCGCGCCACGGCGCCGATCCATCAACGGCAGGGCGAATGCGCCGAACATGCCGAGGATCATGAGTCCAAGCCCCGCGCGCGACCGGGTGATGCTTTCGGCCGCTATCAGAATGACCAGGACCATCAGGCTAGCCGTCAGTGCGGCGAGCGATGACGTTTCGAGACTACGCAGATCGCGCATCGTGCCCGTCGCGAAAGCAAGATCCGTCACCCAGGCGGCGGCATACAACATAAGAACATACAAAAGCGCCGCAAAATGATTCCTGTTGGCAAAAAAACCGACCGCCTCATTGGAATTGGTGAAGGCGAAAAACCGCAGCGAACTCGATGGTCCCTGCGCAACTTGCAGCAGACCCAGCATCGCTGTTGCGACGCCGAAGCCAAGGAATATAAGCGATAAGTGCCGCCGCTCGCGGTAGTTGAGCTGCACTACGCAGAGAAACACTGCCATCGGCGGCAGGAGTGACAGAACACTGAGCCATGTTGCATTCGGTACGACACTGACCGGCCACCAGGGTAGCGGAGTTCCGACCAGATTGAAAACCTCCACCATCTTGTCGCGGTGAGGTAACCATTGCCAAATCGAAGGCGGCAGCGGAACCAGCTGCAGCAGCGGCAACAGCACGATCGCGCCGCAGATGAGAAGCGCCGATTCGGCCGCGCGATTGCTTCTTATCCGTGGCAAGGCAAGTAGCGATGACAGCGATAGCAGAAGCGGCGGGATCGCGAATAATTCGAGAAGCGCGTCCGACAAGAAACCGCCGCGCGTACCGCCGCCGAGCAGGAGCGATAACAACAGCGCATAAATCGCGAGACTGAGGACGAGGCCAGGGCGCTCCCGCAATACCGCCGCGGGGATCAGCTTGCCGAGCTTTATCCCGACCGGGTGATTCCGAAGTGTCTGTAGTAAAACCATAATTTCTAGATCCCGCCGGTGCGTCAGTTCAGGCGCTGTGGCGCATTCGAGGTCGCGGCCGGTTGAGCGGCGCCCGGCACTGCCGTCACCGCGGTCGCGTTCGAAGCCGTAGTTACACGGGAAATGCTGAGATCATCGAACAGCAGCGATCCGGAGACGATCTGCTCCGACGCCATGCGCGCATCGAGGTCGAGCTGCACAAACTGGGCCCGGCAATCTGTGGGGGGAACCGTGAAGGTGAAATCGGTTCGTTTCCACGCCGAGCCGGTGCCGGAAATCATTTGGCTTTCGCCGAGATGCGTGTGTGAGTCGTTGGCGCATACGACCCTCCATTTCATGCCGCGGGGTCCGACGATCTTGCCGCTATAATCCCCAGCGAATTGGTACATTCCGGGTGGCAACACCACGAGTTCAGTGACGCTGTGATAGTCGACACGGCCGTATAAAAAATCGACCAACAGCGCATGCCGATTTGGTGCCTCAGGCCGCGGCACGATGTCGATCGTGACGCCGGAACCTTGTTGGATCGACCAATCGAACGGCATGCCCGACGGCGCCAGCTCGAAACTGCCGTTGAATAGAAGGCCCGCCTCGCGCAATTCCTCAAGCGGAAGAAATTGTAGCCAAGTATAATAGGCTAGCTCGTAGAATTTGTGCGCAATCAGCAGGTCGAGATACCGACTGACGTCTTCGGGGGCCGGCGGGGTCGGCGAACTCTTTAGTGCGATCAAAAGTTTCAGGGGCGTCCGCGCATCCGCCACGCTTTCCGGCAATAGCCTGAAGAACAGATTGCGCCATGGCGGATTGGCGTTGAGAACCGCTTCGACCGCCGCGGCCGACGTCTTATCGTCGGCGAAATGCGCCAGTACCGGAACCGCATACCGTGCCAAATTGGGCTCGGTCCGCAGCAGGTCGTCCGCATAGGCGATCGCGGCTTTATAGTCGCCGTCTTGAGTGCTTTTACGCATCAGCCAATATAAAGCGATGCTCTGATGCAGCGAAAGCCGAGCCGATTCCGCCATCAGCTTTGCGGCACCGGCATCGTCGTTGCCGGTGGCGTCGATTTGACCAAGAATTCTCAGAGCGCGCGCGTTCAACGGCGCCCGCATCAGTGCAGAGATGATTTGAGCGCGAAGCTCTCCGAGATCGATGCTTCGATCGGGATCGATGGTGGCAAAAGCATCGTCCACGGCTCGGTTACGGGGGGCGCTTTTTGCCGCCAAAGGAACTGCATCGGGCGTGCCCGGCTGCTGCGATGAGGCGCCGTCGGAGGGCAGCGACGCATCTGAATGTTCCAAGCCTGGCGCTTTTTGCTGCCCGAGCGCCTGATCGGCACCGTCGCCGGGTGATCCATCCGGCGTACGAGAACCATTGAGGGAACGGTCAGCCAAATTGACGAGCGCGTCGGCCTGACCCGGACTGATCCACAAGGCCGTATTTGGCGCCGCGTCGGCGAGATAGGCGGCAAGGCTTCGCGACACGACGAGCCAAGCCAACAGCACCGCGCAACCAACAAAAATGAGCGTTCGCAAGCTCAACCGCGGGCGCGATCTCGTGGTGATAGTCGCTGTGGTCATGGCCGCCCGCGAAGCCGTAGATAAGTCAGGAAATAAGAGGCGGCCACGAGAATTTGACGTGAACATAGCGCGGCACGGCCAGGTAACGGCGCTGATGAACTCCTCCGCATCGATTTCCGTGTCGTCATCATCGTGTAGTTTTGCTTGGCCGCGGTCGCCGTGGCCGGCTCATGGTCGGCCGGGGGTTATTGGGGCGGCCGATGAAACAACGCCGATAGGGCACGGCGGAAGAAGCCGTCCTCGGTGTCGTTCGACGTCCATACCGCATCCCGGCCGTTTCGACGCGCCATCCCGGCGGCAAATTGCTTGCGTTGGTTACGGCGCCAGGCCTTCGCCCTGCCGCGGCTGGTTTGCGACCGGCGCAGCTCATCATAAGCAGTGCGCCGATCGGGAGTTTTGAGGTTATTCCAGGCCCCCGTCACCCTGCCGACAAATACCGACCGTTCGCTTTGCGGATCGACATCGGGGTGCAGCCATTTCAGCAGCAGCCCCACATTGCGCCGTAATTCGCCGGCGGTTGCCTGCGAGCCGGCGCCAAGGACCCGATAACTGTCGGACTCGGGAGCAAATAAAATCTGCTCGATGAAGAAGGCGGCTGCACGCCTTACGGTCTCTATCGATCGGCCGGTCAATTCGACAGCCGTTCGGTCCGCCTCGTTATCGCCGGCCGCGATGCGAAGCAGGAGCGATACCCCCTCCGGCAACGGCTCCAATCGGATGAGCCGAACCTGCGACGGGACATGCATAAGATCGATGGCAATCTTCAATGCCATCCTCCCGGACATTATCCCCCCGCCTTCGTTAGCTTGGGTTGGTGCGCCGTTTCGGCAGTTGCCAGTTCCGGGGTGGAACTGGGACCGCCGTAGCTCTGACCGTAGCCGTAGCCGTAGCCGTAACCATAGCCGTAACCGTAGCCGTACGTGCTGCCCACATCGAACCGCGTGATGACCGTCCCGATGAGCGAGGCCCGGGAGAATTGCAATCGCCGGACGGCGGCGCGGATAAGCTTCAATCGGACCTGCCCTGCACCCACCACGAAGATCGTGGCGTTTACTGCGCTCGACAACAGCGGCGCATCGGCAAGCCCCATGACCGGCGGGCTGTCGACGACGATCAGATCGAAAACCTCCAAGCCTACGGAAAGAAGCGACAACAGGCGCGAACTGCCGAGCAGATCGGCGGCATTGGGTGGCAACGGCCCCGACGCCATGAAGGCGAGGTTGGGAATATCCGTCTTCTGCAACAGCTGGGGTGGCTCGGCGCCTCCCGTCAGATAGCTGCTGAGCCCGCTCGCATTCTCGACGCCGAGCTTGGTATGCAGCGAGGGTTTGCGGAGATCGGCGTCGACCAACAGGACCTTCATGCCGATTTTGGCGAAATGTCGGGCGATCGTCATCGACGTCGTCGACTTGCCTTCCCCCGGTCCGGCGCTGGTAACGAGCAACGTTTTTGGCAATCCGGTCTCGGTCGACAATTGCAGCGCCGTGCACAGCGAACGATAGGCTTCCGCTATATGCGACCGCGGATCGGCCAATTCACTCTCGAGCGTCGAGCCCAATGGCAGCTTCGGAATAATGCCGAGCGTCGCGTAGCCGAGCGCCCGTTCGATCTCTTCAGGGGAACGTAGAGTGTCGTCCAAATATTCGAGCCCAAGCGCCACGCCGATACCCGCGGCCAGTCCGAGCACCAGCGCCAAGAACAGCGCCCGCGACATGCGCGGCGAAGAGGGGCCGCCCGGCAGCGTGGCCGTGTCGACGACGAACACGTTGTTCGAGCCGGCGCCGCCCGCAATGTCGACTTCCTTGAAGCGCTGCAAGAGGCCATCGTAGAGCGAACGATTAGTATCGACCTCTCGTTTCAGAATGTTGTACTCGATACTACGTTTCTGCAGATCGAGGACCTCTTGCTTCAAGCTTTCGATCCGCGACTTCATCGCCGTTTCTTGCTCTAAGGAAGACTCATACGCCGCCTTGTAGGAGCTCTTCAGCGTGGAGACCTCGGTGGCGAGCTGTCGATCTATGTCAGCAATTTGATTGCTGATTTGAATCATCGCCGGGTAACTCGGCTGAAACGTCTCAAGCTTTTGCTGATAGTCAATTTGCAGTGCACTTCGCTTCTCGCGCAACTCTGCGATGACTTTATTGTTCAGGAGCTGCGGAATATCGACCGCTTTCGCGGTCTCGAGCTGTTTCCACAACTCTTCGTCTTTCATTCGTTCGGAAACAAGCGTGCCAAGGGCGGCGTTTGCGCCGGCGAGATTGGTCTCTGCAATTGAGGCCTTATCGGTCGTTTGAACGATTTCCTGCCTTTGCCCGAAATCCAACAGCGCCTTTTCGGATTGCTCCAGGCGCAACTTTAATTGGCTGAGCTGGTCTTCGAGAAATGTTTTTGCGTAAGCGTTAGCCTGGAATCTCTTGTCGAGGTTCGACGCGATATAAGCATCGGCGAAGGCTGCCGCGATTCTCTGCGCGCGCGCCGGATCTGGATCCGAGTAATTGATGTCGACCAGTCGCGATCCGGATACCGGACTTACCGCGCGATTGCCGAGCACGACCGCGGCGGCGGCGGCTTGCAGGTCTGCTCGGTTGCTGGCGTTTGCCTGCGGCGCCGACGTCTGGCGAAAGCCCAACAGCTTTTTCACGAAACCGATGATTGAGAACGACCGCGGCCGGAAGAAATCCGGATCCTCGCCGAGTTTGAGCGCCGACGCCACGCGCTCCGCCATGGTGCGGCCCTCGAGCAGCTCGTATTGCGTCTTCATAAATTCAAGATCCGTGCCTTCAACCGGCGTGATATTGCCGGCCTCGACGATCTTGGCGACGCTGCGGTCGATCTGCAGCCGTACCGTCGAGGTGTAGAGCGGCGTCTGCATCAGCGTCGACAGCGTGGCGTAAACCAGCGCCGCCAGGAGCACACTGAGGATCAACCACCGGCGTTTGATCAGGACGCGCACATATTCAAGAAGATCGATTTGGGATTCCGAACGCGGATCGGCACCCGGTCCATAATAGGGGCCAACCGAACTACTATAAGGGTCGCGCGTAGCCGGGGCATATTGCGCCGCAGGTACTACACCCCCGGCTTTTGGCTCACCCTCTTCCGGCGAATTGGCGCGATGAAAATTCATCAGTCAGGGCTCATAGTCCCGAGAGAACGGCGGCGGTCGAGGCCAAGGGTAGCACTTTTAAAACGTTCGACAGCGCGACTTTGGTGGCCGAGGAGTCGACGACGATGACGTCACCCGGCTGCACCTGAGGATCTTCCGCCTTGCCCGCCTTGATGTCGTCGATGTCAAACTTTGCCGCGGTGCGCTGGCCGTTGACGGTTCTGAATACGACGATATCGCCGGAGTCCGTCGACGTATCGATATCGCCGGCCATCGCGACCAGCTGCATCAGCGAGGTCGCCCCCTTGATGGAATAGACGCCCGATGTCTTGATGGAGCCCGAAATGGTAACGCGCTGACTGTTGAATTCTTTGACCAGAACCGTGACTTGGGGATCGTGCAAATACTTGGCGCCGAGCTTCTGGCTCAAGGTCTGCTCGAGATCTTTGGCGGTCTTGCCGGACGCCTGGACCTGGCCGATCAGCGGGTAATTGATGGTCCCGTCCTCGGCAACCTGCAGCGATTTCGTCAAATCGGGAACCTTGAAGACCGATATTTCGAGCACGTCGAGCGGACCGATCTTGTACGAAGCGCCCGGCCGGGCGACCGCGGTCAGAGCCTCGGCGGCCTGGCTTGCGGCGCTAGAATGGGTGGCAGCAAGCGGGGTAAAGGCGCTTGCCTGCGAAGCGGAGCCCACGGCGCCGTCCGCCCCATAGGCCGGTGCGTCGCCGGCGCCACCGTTCAAGGACGCCACGTTAGCTGAAGAACCGGCGCACCCGGCCAGACAGGCCGCGCAGGCCATCGCCACCAGGGCGCCTACCTGCATCGTCTTCGCCAGATCTTTGGCCACGGCTCCGGGAACGATCGTCAGCTTCCGGTAAAGCCCGTTCGGCATCTACTACCCTCAATGGCCCCGGCACGCTCGAAGGCGCCTCATCCTTCAAAATCGCCAAAGGCCGCGTTAACACCAAGCATTGCGCTTCATCGGCACCTACGCGCTTAGCGAGGCATTCGTACCCCGCCGCCAAATTCACGGGCCGGCGCTCTACGTCGTGAGCATCAGACGCAACCAAATGGACGCACCCGTCGTCCAACATTTTCTCTGCCCAGTATAGGGCATTGCGGCCGAAGGCGCCAGTGAAAGAGCCGGCGGTGATCTGCATCCAAACACCCATACGGACTAACTTTTTTATCGTTTCGTAGCGTGAGGGCACCCACGAAAGACGCTCCGGATGGGTCAGCACCGGCACGTATCCGGCAACCGTCAGGTTGAAGAAGAAGTCCTCCAGTTGCGGCGGCGCGGTGTGATGCGGCGGCTCGACCAGCACGTAGCGCGAATCAGCGATCGACAAGAGCTGGCCCGATCGAAGCCCGGCAAGGAAGTTGGGAGCCATGTGGACATCCGCTCCGGTGACCAAGCGCAACGGAATTCCGTTCTGATCGAGCATGTCCTGAAGCGCCCGGGTCGCCTCGCGAATCGCTGGACCATCATTGTGATAGAGACCCGGCAGGATGTGCGGCGTACAGGCAAGGACCGTTACGCCTTGGGTGACCGCAGCCTCGGCCATCGTCAGCGAGACGGACAAATCGCCCGCCCCGTCGTCGATCCCGGGCAGGATATGGCAATGCAGGTCGATCACCGCGTGCCCCGAAAATCCCCGTACGCCCAGCACCGTAGGTAGCCAGCGCGACTTCTAGAAGCGCTGCAAAATAGGGTAGTAATATGACTGTATGCCTGTTTACTACCGATGTGTTGCACAAAGGCTACAGTGACCGCCAAATAAGAATATTAGGTTTGATGTAAGGGTTTTGAGTGCTATAAATTATGCAGTGGCGGAATCGGGATGGAGACAATGGGCACCAAATCCCTCTTTGGCGCATTTTGCTGGGCTATGCTCCTCAGCAACTCGACCTGGGCCGCAACGCTCCAGCCGGGCGCGGGGCAACTGTCGGTCAATCAGGGTCAGGGGTTTCAACCGGTCAACAGCCGCGTGGACGCCAATGTCGGCGATTCCGTGATGGTGGGCCCGGGCGGTTCCGCAACGCTGGTGTATGACGACGGCTGCAAAGTTGACGTTCAACCGGGCGCGGTCGCGACCGTGGCTCCGCTGTCGCCCTGCGCTTCCGGCTCGAACGCCCAAAGCGATCCCGATTACGGCGCACTGGCGATGGGTGTCGTGGTCCTCGGATTTATCGGCGGTGGCATTTATGCCGCGACGAACAACTCCAACACCACCGGCACCCCCGCCAGTCCCTGACGAGGCGACTGCCGATCGTTCCAAGGTTCGCTGACACCTCCGCCCCAACGCGGGGGTGTTTGTGCTTTACCGGGGGTGCAATGCGGTCGAGAAGACGCCGTGTGATTGCACCGTCCGCATTTTTCCGCGTCAGCGCGACTGTTCTGCTTTGCGTTTGCGCGACCCCGGCACTACCGCAAGCCACACCGGCCAGCATACGAATCACCGACGACCGTGGCGGCAATATCGGCCAATACTGGGCGCGCTATATGGCGGTCCGGGATGCGGGGCAGCCTGTGGTTATCGATGGAACATGCTCGTCGGCCTGTACCATGGTGCTCGGCATCGTTCCGCCGGACCGCATCTGCGTTACCCAGAGGGCGGTGCTCGGCTTCCACGCCGCATGGCGCCCGGGCTTTCTCGGACTGAAGGTCCTCAATTCGCCTGCGACGCGGACGCTTTGGAGTTTCTATCCTCCGGCGATTCGCCAATGGATCACCCGCAATGGCGGCCTCGGCAGCGAAATGCTGTATCTGTCCGGGCCTGAGCTTTTCGCCATGTACCGCGAATGCGGCTGACTGCGGCCGGAACACCGCGCGAAACGATGCCATCGGACGACGTCATACTTGGAATCAACGCCTACCATGCTGACGCCGCCGCCTGCATCCTGCGCGGCGGAGTCCTGATCGCGGCCGCTGAGGAAGAGCGCTTTTCACGCATCAAGCATTGGGCCGGCTTTCCCGCTCAGGCGATCGGCTATTGTCTGCAGGAAGCCAAGATCGATCTGGGCGACGTCGCGCATATCGCGGTCAACCGTAGCGGCCGAGCCAATTTCTTCCGTAAGCTCGCCTATGTGCTGTCGCGGCGGCCGAGCCCGCAACTGCTATTCAAACGGCTGCGAAACCGTACCGAAGTCGCCGGAATCGCGGATGAGCTTGCCGAGTTGCCGGGCCGGCGCTTCGCGGGTGCCATCGATTATGTCGAGCATCACCTCGCGCATCTCGCCTCGGCGTTTTACCCATCGCCGTTTCGCGACGCGGCGGTGGTCTCGGTCGACGGCTTTGGCGATTTTGCGAGCGCCGCGTGGGGAAGCGGCAACGGCACTCAATTGTCGCTCGACGACCGAGTCTTGTTCCCCCATTCGCTCGGCATTTTCTACCAGGCGATGACCCAGTATCTCGGCTTCCCGCATTATGGCGACGAGTACAAGCTCATGGGGCTGGCCGCCTACGGCAACGCCTCGTGCCGGCGCGAAGTGGAAAAGCTCGTCTCGCTCGCCGACGACGGCCGCTTCGCGCTCGACCTGAAATACTTCCGCCATCACAGCGAGGACATCGCCTATGAATGGCACGGCGGCGAGCCGGTTTGCGGCTCGCTGTTCTCGCAAGCCTTGGTGGACGCGCTCGGGCCGCCGCGCAAGCCGGATGCGCCGCTCGAGGATCGGCATCGTAATTTGGCCTGGGCGACGCAGTCCGTCTATGAGGACGCGTTTTTTCATCTCCTCAATACCCTGCAGCGCCGCTACGGCCACCGCGCGGTCGCGCTTGCCGGCGGCTGCGCCTACAACTCCGTCGCCAACGGCAAGATCAAAGACCGCACCGCCTATACGGATTGCTACTTACAATCCGCCGCCGGCGACGCCGGTGGTGCGATCGGCGCCGCATATGCGGTATGGCATCGAAGCGGCGGCCGCTGTGCGCCGATGACCCACGCCTTTTGGGGACCGTCCTTCAGCGACAGCGAGATAGGCGCGCTTCTTGCCGACCGGCGCGCCGCGATCGAGACCGAGGGCTGCAGGGTCGATCACGTCGGCAACGAGAAGGAACTGATCGAGAGAACCGCGCGCGCAATCGCCGACGGCCTCGTGATCGGCTGGTTCCAAGGCCGCATGGAATGGGGACCGCGGGCGCTCGGCAACCGTTCCATCCTCGGCGACCCACGGCGCGCCGATATGAAGAACATTCTCAATCTGAAGATCAAACGCCGCGAATCCTTCCGGCCTTTCGCGCCGTCGATCTTGCGCGAGAAGGTCGGCGATTGGTTCATGCGCGTAGAAGACGTTCCCTTCATGCTGCAGGTTCTGCCGATCCGGCCGGAACGCCGCGGCCAGATACCGGCGGTGACCCATGTCGATGGGACGGGGCGGTTGCAAACAGTCGATCGCGTCAGCAATCCCCGCTACCACGCCCTGATCGAGGCATTCGACCGGCTGACGGGCGTTCCTATGGTCCTGAATACCTCCTTCAACGAGAACGAACCGGTGGTGTGCCGACCGGAACAAGCGCTCGACTGTTTCCTCCGCACCAAAATGGACGTGCTGGTGCTGGGAGATTATTTCGTCCGGCGCACCGCCGCGACGCAGATTTCTTAACAACGGAACGCCAAAGTCGCGGTTCCGCCTTGTGATTTGGCTTCAAATCAGCCGTGTCGCATTAACTCTGCTGCCAAAAGAATCGCCGCGGCAACCAAAATTCAAGCATAAGCCCCCAATAAGCTATTGTCCGGGTCAGCAAATCACAAAGCCTACTGACTCGGGCTGGGCTAGCGTGGGGATGCGCGATGTTCGAGTTGAGCTTCGGGCTGATTGTCGGAGCTTGTGTGGGCTACGGCATGCGAGCCTACCTTTCATATTATAGGCGGACCGCGGCGAAGCGGCGCTTCGGCGTGAACTAACTCTGCCGTTTCGCGCGTTTTTGGGCTTGACCCGCTGCCTGCAATTCCCGATCCCATAGTGCGGCAAGGACTTCTCTGCAGGGATGACCGCACATGCATCTTGAATCCCGCGTGCTGGTAACCGGGGGCGCCGGATTTCTCGGTTCGCACCTCTGCGAGCGGCTGTTGGAACAGGGCGCCAGCGTAATCTGCGCCGACAACTATTTCACGGGTACGCGGCGCAATATTGACGGCATCCTCGATCATCATCGCTTCGAGTCGATCCGCCATGACGTGACGTTTCCGCTCTACGTCGAGGTCGATCAAATCTATAATTTGGCGTGCCCGGCGTCGCCGATCCACTATCAGCACGATCCGGTGCAGACCACCAAGACCAGCGTGCACGGCGCCATCAACATGCTGGGCCTGGCCAAGCGGGTCAAGGCCAAGATCCTGCAGGCCTCGACCTCCGAGGTGTACGGCGATCCGGAGATCCACCCGCAGACGGAAGCCTACTGGGGGCGGGTCAACCCGATCGGTATCCGCAGCTGCTACGACGAGGGCAAGCGCTGCGCCGAGACCTTGTTCTTCGATTACTGGCGCCAACACAAGTTGAGCATCAAGGTCGTGCGGATCTTCAACACCTACGGCCCGCGCATGCATCCGAACGACGGGCGCGTCGTGTCCAACTTCATCGTCCAGGCGCTGCGCGGCCAGAACATCACGATTTACGGCAGTGGCGAGCAGACGCGCAGCTTTTGCTACGTCGACGAT
>Ga0181526_10000237_pt1 | contig 60558 bp, 62 predicted proteins | sample PEATcosm2014_Bin_35_FD_119750 | JGI IMG/M metagenome (GOLD analysis project Ga0181526, IMG submission 119750) | Peatland microbial communities from MTU Mesocosm Facility, Houghton, MI, USA - PEATcosm2014_Bin06_30_metaG | ecosystem: Environmental > Terrestrial > Soil > Wetlands > Peat | place... | reverse complement strand
AGTTGCTCCTCGAGGCCCGTTCCAAAAGGCTACTCAGCACTGTCGCCCTGATTAGCCCTTTTGAAACACCGCAAGTGCTCTAGAACTCGCGGTTTCTGTCCCAGAAGGCGAGTCAAAATGACCGATGCATCCCGATGAAAACAATAGAACGAAAAAGCTCAAAAGCACTGTTCCAAAACCTGTGGGTTGAGAAACAGGCTACAAGCTCTCAAAGCATGCCATGCAACTGAGCCTGAGGAGGTCTACTGGTAGGGGACTAGAATCATCTTCGCGACATCAGCTATATGAACTCCGTTACACATACAACCGCTCAGCGTCCTGGCATACAAGTGCTAAGGTCCATAGTCTGTCTCGGGCTTGTTGCCGCAATCACGTGGATTGCTTTCTCCATGCTGCACGTCAATGGTCTGATTGTAGGCCTTGCCTATGTTCTGGCAGTACTCGTAGTTGCAGCCAGATGGGGCTTGACCGAATCGATTGTGACTTCAGTGGCGGCGATGCTCTGTCTCAACTACTTCTTTCTTCCGCCGATCCTATCGCTTACGATTGCCGATCCGCAGAACTGGGTAGCACTCTTTGTCTTTATGGTGGTAGCTATCACTGCCAGCACACTGTCTTCAGAATCCGGGCGGCGGACTGCGGAGGCGCAGGCCAGAAGAATCGAAGTGGAGCATCTCTATCAACTGAGCTTATCTCTGATACTAGTTGACACAACGAAGGAACTTGGACCCCAGATAGCGATGAGCGTTAAGAAACAGTTTGACTTCGTGTCGGTCGCATTTTGCGATAGAGCGACGGGAGATATCCATGTGGCTGACAGCGGGGACCAGAGGTTCGAGAACGAGATGCTGCGCTCTGTTGCTATTGGTGAAGCCGCATGGTTCGTGTCACGAAAGGCACTGCATCCGGCAGGCTTTGAGATGATTGTTGTCCCGGTCGCGCTCGGGGGAAGGAATCTCGGCAGTCTGGGCGCAATCGGCCCGGCACTATCAGAACCAGCTGCACAGGCCATCGCTAATCTGATTGCAATCACAATCGAACATGCCGACCAACAGGTGGCTCTCAGCAGGATGGAGGTGGCACGGCGAAATGAAAGATTGCGGAGCACTCTTCTCGATGCCCTGGCCCACGACTTCCTCACTCCTCTCACGTCCATCAAGAGCGCCATTACGACCGTGCGTTCCGAATACCGCCACGATGCGGAAGAAGATGACTTTTTGGCCGTAGTTGAAGAGGAGGCCGACAGACTAGGCGAGATGATCAGTGAAACCACGGATATGGCTAGAATCGAGCCAGGCAAACCACGGATCAGGCGTCGTCAGCTACTCGTGCCAGACATCATCCAAACTTCTCTTCGCCGTATGAGAACCCTCTTGGACAGTCGCCCATTGAAGGTTGAGATTGAGGACGGCATCAAGTCTGTCTACGCCGATCCGGATATGATTGGTCTCGCCCTGCGGCAACTGCTCGGCAACGCCGTCAAATATTCCCCACCCGAGACCCCAATCGAGATCTATGCAAACCAGGTCGACGATACAGTCTCAATTGGGGTTCGAGACCACGGACCGGGCATACCTCCGGACGAGCTTGATGCCATTTTCGAGCGCTTCTATAGAGGGAGACAAACGCAAGAATGCACTCCAGGCACCGGAATGGGGTTAAGCATTGCGCGCGATATTGTGGTCGCTCATCATGGAAAGTTGCGGGTGGAGAATACAGCAGAAGGCGGCGTGCAGTTTTCGCTGACGCTGCCCGTATTCCACGGAGAGAAACAATTATGAAGGTGGCAAGGATTCTCGTTGTGGATGATGAGCCCCAGCTACGTCGCGTGATGAAAGCGGCACTAGCCAAACAAGGCTACATCGTAGGAGACGCGCGAAGCGGCGAAGTGGCGCTGGAGAAGATCCGAGAAGAGCGCTACGACCTGATAATTCTGGACCGCAACATGCCGGGAATGGGTGGAGTGGAAGCGTGCCGCTCTATTCGCGAGCACTCCGACGTCGGGATTATTATGCTGACGATTCGCAAGGAGGAGCCGGACAGAATCGAAGCTCTCGACGCAGGTGCCGATGACTACGTTACAAAACCCTTCAGCATGCCCGAACTGCTGGCACGCATCCGAGCTACTCTGCGGCGCGCCCCGATGGCGCCTCGACAGGGCGCTCAACGAATCACATTCGACGGGATTACCGTGGATCTGGACAGCCACCACGTCTCAACAAACGGTAAGGATGTCCGTCTAACTCCCAAGCAATTTGAAGTCCTCAACTACCTGATTGCCAACGCGAATGTTTCGATTCCCCACGCGAAGATTCTCCAAGCTATTTGGGGACCGGATTATGGCGATGAGGTTGAGTATCTGCATGTCGTAGTCAACCAGATTCGCAAGAAGATCGAGCCTAACCCTTCCCGGCCTCGTTACATCGTGACGGAGCCATGGCTGGGGTACAGATTCCAATTACCCTCCTCGAAATAAGAGCTCATTGCTTGAAGGCTTCGTGCGCCCACCTGTGATCTCAGAATGGGTATCAAGACGGCCTCATTCCCTTTAGGAATAATTTAGACAACCGTCAGGACTTTATTAGCCGTCGCGCTCTAGTCTTCGGATTATGAGCGCGATAGCTGCATTGTCCGTTGGTGGCGCAAACTTCTCGACTGGGTGGACAATCCTGGCCGTCATCTGCGTTGCCCTCAACCTGTACATGCTGTATGTATTGGTCCGCCACCACCAGGAGACCGAAAAAGAGGGCCGGGGCGAGCGAGTAGTTTCTCGCTCGAAGGTGCGGTAGATAGCTTACGGTTTCGTTCACCCCATTGGGTGGACTGTTGAATGAACTCACGACTCACAATGATTATTCCGTTGACGGAGATGAAAGAGAGACTCCCATTTTTATTTCGACAAACTCCCATCGCTTTGTGTGCCACGTTGTAGTCCTGGCCATCCTCGCAACCTTTACAGCCGCGTCCTATGCCGCTGGCAACCTCGCAAGTTCCAGTGCGCCGGCGGATGTCCAGGATGCACAGGCATCCACACCCGCTCCGCCTCCGACAGTTGCGCCGGCCCCGGCATCTCCTGCCGCGCAGCCGCCGGCCCCGCTTCCCACATTCGTTCTCACGGGGCCGTTGCAGTGGCTGCCGCCGGCCATCCTCGATGCCGGATCGTTGGGCAAGCTGTCCATCAACGGCATCTTGACCGGTTTCTCACAGTTCCAGAACAATTCTGTGCCGGGAGACGCCACTGCCCAGGCCACTCTGAGCAACGGCCAGATCTTTATTCAAAAAGCGGACGGGAACGTCCAGTACTACATCCAGGCTGGCGTCTACACCATGCCAACGCTTGCATCGCCGTTTGCAAACGCCCAAAACACCGTGAACAATTTCTATGGGCCGATTCCGGTCGCCTACCTGAAGTTGCAGGCAGGAGCTAACACCCAGTTCGTAATCGGATCTCTTCCCACGCTGATGGGCGCCGAGTCTACGTTTACCTACCAAAACTTCAACATCGAGCGCGGCATCGTTTGGAACCAGGAAAATGCCATCAATCGCGGTATCCAGATAAACCAGACCGTGGGCAGGCACCTAAGCGGCGCAATCAGTTGGAACGACGGTTACTATTCCAACCGCTACTCCTGGCTCGCGGGCTCGGTGACCTATTCGAACGGGCCTCATAGCCTAACGTACGACGGGATGGGGAATATCGGGAAGACCATCTATCAAACAACAGCCACACCTGTGCAGAACAATGGCCAAATGCACGCGGTGATCTATACGTACGCCAAAGGCGCCTGGATCGTGCAGCCGTACTTCCAGTATGGCAACGTACCGATAATCAAGCAGGTCGGCGTACTCAAGAGCACGTCAGCAACCGGCGGCGCAATCAATGTCAGCTACGCATTTAAGAGCGGTTTCTCGCTTCCGGTGCGCTGGGAGTATCTGACGAGCTCGGGGACTCCAACCGATGGATCGGCCAACTTGCTGGGTTTTGGATCGGGCAGCGCAGGCACCACGATCACCGCGACACCAACCTACCAAAAAGGAGCCATGTACCTTCGCAGCGATCTCGCGTGGGTGGATGCACTCAGTTCGACGAAGGGAGACGTCTTTGGTCCGAAAGGCACAGATCAAAGCCAATTCCGGGCCGTACTTGAATTCGGCTTCATCTTCGGCAGCAATATCACAGAAAAATAGCCGGATCGAGGCTCTGCCTATGCACGTTTATAAAAGCCCATGAGAGCGGCACTCTATTTCGGTGAAGTCATGGCGGTTGTGACCGGCTCGGTCTTGGTCACAGGCGCAATTGTTGACCGGTTGGTTTGGTGGTTGCGCGATAAGTAGGGTGACTGGTAGGCCCTCTCGATAAAGGAGAAAACAATGTGGGACATAGTAATGACTTTCGCAACGATAGCATTCTTTGCAATCGCAATCGCATATAGCCGTGCGTGCGAGCGGCTGAGGTAAGACGATGACCATCTATACAATTCTGCTGCTTCCAGTGGTTGTGTGTTTGTTTGCATATCTAATAGTGGCGCTTTTGCTCCCGGAGAAATTCTGATGACCCCCAATGGCTGGTTGCAGATTGCGTTCTTCTTCGTCCTGCTGCTGCTTGCGGCGAAGCCGATGGGGCTGTACATGGCCCGCGTCTACGAGAGGCAGAAGACGCTGCTGGACCCCGTGTTGGGGCCGGTGGAGCGTCTGCTCTATCGCATCACCGGAGTCAACCCCGACGCCGAGATGCGCTGGACCGAGTATGGCGCGGCGATGCTGATCTTCAGTGGCGCGACGCTATTGCTGACCTATGCGATCGAGCGGCTGCAGCATGCGATCCCGCTGTGGAATCCACAGCATCTGGCGGCGGTGGAACCGTACCTGGCGTGGAACACGGCGGCGTCGTTCACCACCAACACGAACTGGCAGTCGTATGTTCCCGAAACCACGATGAGCTACCTGACCCAGATGGTGGGGCTGGCGACACACAACTTTTGGTCGGCGGCGACGGGCATGGCGCTGGCCATTGCGTTCATCCGCGGCATTGCACGGCGCGAGAGCAAAACGCTTGGAAACTTCTGGGTGGACCTGACCCGCGGCACGCTCTGGGTGCTGGTTCCGATCTGCGTGGTATATGCGCTGGCGCTGGTGTCGCAGGGCGCGATTCAGAACCTAAAGCCGTACGACACGGTGACGCTGCTGGAGCCGCAGACGGTAACCGCGCCCGGTGCGGATGGGAAGCCGGTGACGACGACGGTGACGACGCAGACGATCGCGCAGGGGCCGTTGGCGTCGCAGGAGGCGATCAAGATGCTCGGGACGAACGGCGGCGGGTTCATGAATGCGAACTCCGCGCATCCGTTCGAAAACCCAACCCCGTTCAGCAACTTGCTGCAGATGCTTTCGATCTTCCTGATACCAGCCGGCCTCACGGTTACTCTGGGCAGGATGGTGGGCTCGCCGAAGCATGGGTGGGCGATATTTGCGGCGATGTCGATCCTGTGGTTTTGCGGCGTACTGACGTGCTACTGGGCGGAGTCGCAACCGAATCCGCTGCTGAAGGGCGTGGATCAGCGCGTGGTGCAGATGGGCGCGGCGCAATCGCCGGGCGGCAACATGGAGGGCAAGGAGGTGCGCTTCGGCGTTGCCAGCACCGCGCTGTTTGCCACGGTGACGACGGACGCGAGTTGCGGTGCGGTCAACGCCATGCACGACTCCTTCATGCCGCTGGGCGGCATGGTGCCGCTCGTAAACATGATGATGGGCGAGATCATCTTCGGCGGAGTCGGTTCAGGCATGTACGGCATGTTGATCTTAGTCATCGTGACGATCTTCATCGCGGGGTTGATGGTTGGGCGAACGCCGGAGTACCTGGGCAAGAAGGTGCAGGCGTATGAAGTGAAGATGTCGATGCTATACGTGTTGATCTTCCCCCTGGTCATCCTCGGGTTCACGGCGGTATCCGTGTTGATACCCGCTGGGCTATCGAGCCTCTCCAACCACGGGCCGCATGGCTTCACGCAGATTCTGTATGCGTACACGTCATCGGCGGCCAACAACGGTTCAGCGTTTGCCGGGCTGAATGCGAACACGCACTGGTACAACTCGACGCTGGGAATCACGATGCTGGTGGGCCGCTTCCTTATGATCGTGCCGATGCTGGCCGTGGCGGGAAGTCTTGCGACCAAGAAGATCACGCCGCCGTCGGTGGGCACGTTTCCAGTGAATTCAATGCTGTTTACGGTGCTACTGACCGGAGTGATATTGATCGTTGGCGCGCTGACGTTCTTCCCCGCGCTCAGTCTCGGACCTATTCTCGAACACCTGCTGCTGCGTGCGGGAACCAGTTTTAGTTAGTCAGCGAGTTAGCAAGTCGGCGAGTTAGCGATTCGGTAACGAAAGGATTCAGAGGTTTGAGATGAGCGTAACGAATACAGGAACGACGAAGAAGAGGGCGCTGTTTGAATCGTCCATCGTTCGCCGCGCAGGGGTGGATTCGCTGAAGAAGCTGAACCCCAAGTTGATGGCGAAGAACCCGGTGATGTTTGTCGTCGAGGTGGGCAGTGTCGTCACCACGCTGTTGCTGATACTGCCGCACGGTTCGACCCACTTTGCATTCAACCTGCAGATCACGCTGTGGTTATGGTTCACGGTGCTGTTTGCGAACTTCGCCGAGGCCATGGCCGAGGGACGCGGCAAGGCGCAGGCGGACGCGCTACGCAAGGCGAAGAGCGAGACGACGGCGTACAAGCTGAAGGCCGACGGCAGCATCGAAGAGGTGCCGAGTTCGCACCTACGAGTGGGCGACAAGGTGCGAGTGGTGGCGGGCGTGATGATTCCCGGTGACGGCGAGGTGATCGAAGGCGTCGCGTCGGTGGACGAGTCGGCCATCACCGGCGAGTCTGCACCCGTGATCCGCGAGGCAGGCGGCGACCGCTCGGCTGTGACCGGCGGCACGCGCGTGCTCAGCGATGTGATCGTAGTGCGGATCACAGCGAACCCGGGCGAGACGTTTCTCGACCGCATGATCGCTCTCGTCGAGGGCGCCGAACGCCAGAAGACGCCCAACGAGATCGCCCTGAATATCTTGCTGGCCGGCCTCACCATCATTTTTCTGCTAGCCGTCGTCACGCTGGAGCCGTTCGCCGTGTATTCGGGCGCGCCGCAGACCGCGTTCGTGCTCATCTCGCTGCTGGTGTGCCTCATTCCCACCACCATCGGCGGACTGCTCTCTGCGATTGGGATTGCCGGGATGGATCGCCTGGTACAGCACAATGTGCTGGCCGTCTCCGGCCGAGCGGTAGAGGCAGCGGGCGACGTGAACACTCTGCTGCTGGATAAAACCGGGACGATTACGCTGGGCAACCGGCAGGCGTCGGAGTTTCTGGCCGCGGCCGGCGTAAGCAGCGAAGAGCTTGCCGATGCGGCGCAGCTTTCGAGCCTCCCGGATGAGACGCCGGAGGGCCGCTCGATTGTGGTGCTGGCCAAGGACCAGTATGGCCTGCGCGGGCGCGAGCTAGCTGGGCTGAATGTTGAGTACATCCCCTTCAGCGCGCTGACGCGGATGAGCGGCATCGACATGGAAGGGTGCAGCATTCGCAAGGGCGCGGCGGACGCGATCGCAGGCTATCTGAAAGAGAATGGGTCGATATTGCCGGACGAGGTAAGGGCCACCGTGGACCAGGTCGCGCGCAGCGGAGGGACGCCGCTGGTGGTGGCGAAGAACGGGCGCGCGCTGGGCGTCATTCATCTGAAGGACATCGTGAAGGGCGGCATGAAGGAGCGGTTCGAGCAGCTCCGCGCCATGGGCATCAAGACCATCATGATCACGGGCGACAATCCTCTGACCGCTGCGGCGATTGCGCGCGAGGCGGGCGTCGACGACTTTCTTGCTGAGGCAAAGCCAAAGGACAAGATGGACCTGATCAAGCGCGAGGAGGGGCAGGGCAAGCTGGTGGCGATGACAGGCGACGGCACGAATGACGCTCCGGCGCTGGCGCAAGCCGACGTAGGCGTAGCGATGAACAGTGGCACGCAGGCGGCGAAGGAGGCGGGGAACATGGTTGATCTCGACTCCAACCCAACCAAGCTGATCGAGATCGTTGGCATTGGCAAGCAATTGCTGATGACTCGCGGTGCGCTGACCACCTTCTCTATCGCCAACGATGTGGCCAAGTACTTCGCGATCATTCCGGCGATGTTCATGGTGGTGTTTCCGCAGCTCGCCATCATCAACATCATGCATCTGAAGTCGCCGGAGTCGGCGATCCTGTCGGCGGTGATCTTCAACGCGCTGATTATTGTGGCGCTGATTCCGCTGGCACTGCGTGGAGTTAGCTACAAGCCGATGTCGGCGGCGGCGCTGCTGCGGCGGAATTTGTGGATCTATGGACTGGGCGGGATTGTTGCCCCGTTCGTTGGAATCAAGCTGATTGACATGCTTATTGCGTCGATCCATCTGGTGTAAGGCAGGGAACAGGAAACAGAGGAAAGAGCGATGAAGAAGCATATTGTTACGGCGGTGCTGTATACGGTGGTGACGGCTGTGCTGCTGGGCGTTGTCTACCCACTGGCGGTGACGGGATTGGCGCATGTGTTTTTCCCCAAGCAGGCCGAGGGTTCGTTGATCGAGCGCAACGGAATGTTGGTGGGGTCGCACCTGATCGGGCAGACGTTCAGCGGGCCGGGATACTTCTGGTCGCGCCCGTCGGCTGCGGGGAATGGCTACGATGCGGGGAATTCTGGAGGCTCGAACTATGCACCCACCAACAGCGCGCTGACAACACGCGTGGCGGCGACGGTGCAGACGCTCAACCCCAAGGGGACCAATGGGCCGGTTCCCATCGATCTGGCGACAGCGTCGGGCTCTGGGCTGGACCCGGACATCTCACCTGCCGCGGCGTTCTATCAGGTGGCGCGCGTGGCCTCCGAGCGGCACATGAGCGAAGACGCAGTGCGCAACCTGGTTACGACGCATATAACGCCGCGCCAGTTCGGGCTGCTGGGAGAACCGCGAGTAAATGTTCTTGAACTGAATCTGGACCTGGACAACGCAACCAAGTAAGTGTCCGTGCTGCGTGGCCATCGGGATGTGACCAAGTAGGCTCCTGACTCCCAACGGATGAACCGCCTGTAATGTTTTCGGCGACTTCGATTCCCAGGTTCCGGCGGCTGGCCGGGCTGGGTGGAATCAGCGCCGACCTGTTTCTCAACCCACACCTTTTGGAACAGAGCCGCGCGTCACTTTCGGCCATCTATTTTCAGCAGTTTACGAAGGCTCCGCCGGGGAGCCTTTTGGAACTATCATGCGCGGGTCTGAGGCTCGACAAGGAACACCGCGTCCGTCCGTGAGAACAGGGCATACCGCGTTTCCAGGACCGACTCCCCTCGAATCAAGCATCGGCTATTCCGCGCCAACTTACACGCTCGATATGGGGGCCAGCCACCCGCATTCCCCTCCAGGATTCCCGTGCCGGCTCTTTTTATGAACCGTCGGGCAGCCTGAATGGTCGAGCCTCCGGCAAGTTGGATGTGGCGGGTGTATGCTCGAAGCAGTAGGCAATTTCTCCTTCTCGCCTCCCGCATTCCAGGCTTTGCCCCAGACGAGCACCGTTCAAGTACGCAACCGAACGACTGGGGCTGCGATGAGCCTCCTCAAGAAATGCGATGCAAAAATCGTCTATCCCTGAGTCGTAACAAGACCCGGGCATTCGTTCAGGCCAGTGGGACAAGCCCATAGTGCCAATCCTTCAGAGATCAAGCCCGACAGACCATAGGCGAACAGGCTGACTTTTGTCGAAGACTTCATACTGGAGCATTCTCTCCCTGGCTGCACATCACTTCGATCGGGATTTCAGGCAGCTCTCGAACCACGACCGCATCGAAGCTACGGTTGGCCCGGCAAAACGCCGGAAAGGCGCAGGTATGGATTGCCCAATCTGTATGGACCTGAAACGAGCGTACGAGGCTGGGCTCAGCGAGTACATCGAGGCTCGTTCCTCAGTATGTTTTCGGGCCTGCACAAGACTTGCTGCCAGGAAGAATGTCGAGATGGAACGCGCCAGGTACGAAGTGGAAGAACACCGGTTGGTATGCGTCTCAGCCGTCAGGGTGTTTGCACGTTTGCCGGGGCGGGCAGTGTCTACGAGTTTGAGACCACTGGCTGCATAGTTTCGTGTAAGTTTTCTTCTGCCGTCGGTTCAGGTCTAGCAGTGGTAGCGGTAGGATCGTTTCCGGGATGACGGACGGGTGGTCCTGCGGAGTCCTCCATCGCGGCCACTTGCTCCTCTCCTACGTCCACCCTCGGCGCCGATGACCTCGGCGCCGCTTACACCTCCGCGAATGGCTTCGCCCAAGTCGCCGCCATCTTCGAGATCGCGATCTCTGCCAACGCACCGTGACCACGCACTTCGCGTTAGCGCCGAGCCGTAGAATGGAAAGTGCTGGCGGTTCACAGCGCTGGCGGGAGAGTGTCCAATGGCATCGGGGACCGTAAAGTGGTTTAACGACGCAAAGGGTTTCGGCTTCATTGCCCCGGACGACGGCAGCAAAGACGTCTTCGCCCACTACTCTGAGATCAAATCAAGCGGCTTCAAGTCACTTAAGGAGGGTCAGAAAGTGACCTTCGACGTGGTCGACGGACCCAAGGGCAAGCAGGCCTCGAACATCCAGGCCGCATAGCTATTACCGAACGAAGGCTATAACGCCTCTGATCTGCGGGGTACAGCCGTTTTCCACCGGGCAGGAGCAGCCGCTGTCATCGGAAACGAGAGGGGAGCCTATGACGTCGGCCGAACCAGCAGCCCGCCAACACGCATCCACCGGCCCAGCATCGCCGCAACTGCCTGAGCCAACCCATGCTGAGCGTGTCCGGACTCTCCTGTCGCTCGTCCCGAACGCCACCCTCTCAACGCTGTCCCGCAAGCATCCGGGGTTTCCGTTTGGTTCCCTGATGCCCTTCGCCCTTGATTCGGCAGGTCGGCCCATCTTCCTGATCAGCAACATGGCAATGCACACCCAGAATCTGAAGGCTGACCCGCGATGTAGCCTCTTCGTCGCGCAGGTGAGTGCCGATGGTGACCCGCTTGGGGCTGCCCGAGCAACCCTAGTTGGAAACGCTGAGCCGGTGCCAGAAAACGAAATCGCTACGGTTCGGGAAGCGTATCTCGCCCGGCACGAGAACAGCCGCTTTTGGGTGGACTTCTCCGACTTTAGCTTCTTCCGTCTTCAGCCCATCGATCTCTACTACGTCGGTGGCTTCGGTGTGATGGGCTGGGTTGATGCGCGGGACTACGCACACGCCGCCCCGGACCCGCTTGCCGAGGCCGCGCCCAGCATCCTCGCCCACGTGAACGCTGACCATGTCGATGCGATGGTCTTGCTGGCAATGTCGCATGCAGGGATCGAAGCGAGCGAGGCAACGATGACCTCGGTCGATCGGCTGGGCTTTACTCTCCGGTTGAAGACGAATGATGCGGTCAAGGGCGTCCGGATCAACTTCCTCCGCGAGGTCGCCACTGCACAGGACACTCGTGCGGCACTCGTCGAGATGGTGCGGCATGCCAGAGCGGGAAGCTGATACTGAAGCCGAGAGGCACCTGCGGCACGGCATCTCCAGTTACTCCCGTCTTTTCAGCCGTCTCGGTAGAATCCCGGCTGGCACGCGAAGAACCTGGAACCAACCCGCAATGAAGTCCCCCCAAAAAGCGCCGCTCCCTATGTGTAAGCAGGAGCGGAGTTCCCTTCGAGAAGGAGAGCTTGCCTTATTGTTCGTAAACCGGCTGGATGATGGTGACTTTTGAGCACCGGCTGCAGAGGTAAGAGTTTTCCCAAGTCGTCATGCGGAGAGGATACTTCCACTTGTTCCACCGGATGGCGTCTACTATCAGGAATATACCGAACAGAAACACCACGCTCGCAGTCTCACATATCTCTGGACGAAATTGGTATTTGGTCGCTGCAGCCAGAGTGCCGACCCCCAGAAGTACTACACAGGTTCGCCAAAGCGCCCGCCTCGGCTTCGGTGGGGAGCATTTCTGAGCGGCTACGCTCTGCCTGAAGGTTTCCGACCACGCGGTCTTCAGGATCAAGCCGCGCTTGGAGTGGGCGATCATCGACCCGGTGCCGTAGACCGTTGGAAAAGCTTTTAGTGCCCTTGACCCGCAGTATCCGCAGCAAAACGGATTCTTCGGGCGCGGCTGTTGCTCTTGCCGTTGCATATAAGGTGTCAGCGCCACGTTCGCCGCCCGGCCTGCACCCAAGGTGGATAGAAACTGATGCTGCGTGTCTTTAGTCAAACGGAAGTCCATTGACGCGATTATACTGCGTCAGAGTGGCACTGGTATAGCTTACTTGGAACTGTGGGCGAGTTGTCTTCCGGGCGCGGGGCGGCGAGGACGATGCTTACTCTTTTTCTTCCCGCGCAAGCCCTGGAGTTCAGCTTCCACTTTGATCAGAGCGCGGATCATCGCACTCTTGTTCTTGGAGGCCAAAACATTCTCACACAGGTACTCCAGCAACGCGTCGATGTCGGTTGTGAAGTTGAACCGCTTCACCACAATAGATTCCGAGCTGGGCGGGTCCTCCAACAAGACATCCGACTCGCTGAGAATCTTGAATCGAGCATCATCAGCCAAGTACTGTTCGATCAGTTGGCTCATCAGCGCCAGATATTTCACGTGCGTGGTCTTAACCAGCTCTGCGAGAAGGTCGACCGTCTCAATGTCCAGGTTGAAACTTGTCGCAATGTATTCAATCTCTTCAGTCTGATCCCCGTCCGCTCTCTTCCCCATCACTATGGACCGATCCACAAATGGGACAACCATCGACGGCAATCTATCCGCCGCGGGCACAATGTTCTTAGGTTCCGCGTTCAGTGAGGACAACAAGCCGCGGACTAACGCATGATCTACGTAATAGCGGATTATGAGGCGACACACCTCGGAGATGCTGCCAGTACCGCAGATGCGAAACGCGAGTGCGGACGCGAGTGCCAGAGTCTCGTCATCCTGACTGATTTTGATCTTTATTGTTTGGTTGCTGTCTTCCCAGTTTGAGTTGTGATCGAGAAAGTACGACCGAATCGCCTCCTCGAGTCTCTCGTTGGCGGACACTTCTTCAATCATCCGACGCGTCAGTTTGCGATACGTCAGGCCAGAGTCAGCCTTCAGCGACTTCAGGTTCTTCCGAAGGCCGTCACTAACGTAGATATATAGGGCTTGTTCTGTAGTTTTCGGGGATGGCATGGTGTCATATCCCGGCCGTAGGGATTACCCACGGTCCTCCGTCAATCACCCACTTATATTAGCATGTCACGCTGCGCCGACTAATTTCATTCTGGCAAGTACGAGTGGCTTCCCATGTATTTCCCATCGGGCACGTCTCGCTGCTGACTTCGCTTGCTCGGTCGGCGTCATCTCGACCAGAAAATAGAGTACATCGATCGCGAGGAGGTCTGGGCTATCGGGGGGTAATAGAGCCCTCATTCTTTTGAGTAGTTCGAGATGCGGGTTCAGAGCTTTTAGTCGCTCTGCTTTCATTGCCTCAAATTCCTGACGTTTACGTGCAATCGACCCTTCATTCAAAGCTTTTGAAGCTAGCGAAGCAGGCATTTTCTATTCGTCCTCGGCAAGTGCCCATTAGTAACCGGTTGAGAGATTATCGGTTCCAAGCAAATATATATTGCGCCGTGAATTCGGAGCTGTGATCTCGCAACCGGCCTAAAGTTTTGATACGAACTAAAGTAACCGTGCGGCGCTGTGCGGTAACCGCCAAAAGAAAGAGTGGAGCGGGAAAGGTGGCAGTGGTATATAGTGAGCGAAGACTAATGCCGTTGCTCTCGTAATTGAGAGGATGCCTGTTTAGGGGTTTCCTGATTGACGCAGTAGACGAGGGACTTCAGGTATAGCGAAAGGTGAAATATCTTGAATCGGTTCCTTCGTAAAACGCGCTATTCGGCCCCGTTAGTGTGGATTGGAGTTGTGGCTGTTGCCGCAGCGATCGCCCAATCCACGGCAACTCTTATACAGGTAGTCAATCGATCGACTCCATCAGTCACAGCAACCTCCTCCCTTAATCCCTCGGCGTTTGGAACGCAAGTAACGTTTTCCGCGTCCTTGACCGCCGCCCTAGCCAATTCCGCAACCGGCACCGTCCAATGGATGGACGGAGCTACAGCCATCGGCAGTCCTGTTCCAGTTTCATCAGCCGCCGCCTCAATGCCTGTAGCCACACTCACCGCTGGAACCCACTCCATCACGGCTGTGTACAGCGGCGACTCGGACTTCACTGGGGCAACATCAGCGCCGATCAGTCAAGTGGTTAATAAGGCCACGCCAGGCGTTGGTGGATTTGCGCCGATCACGATAGTTTCGAGCTTGAACCCGAGCGTTTATCAGAACGCTGTAACCCTCACCGCAACGGCGCCGGCTGGATCCACCGGAACCATCACATTCATGGACGCGACGACGGCCTTGGGGACCTCTCCTCTGGTTGCGGACAGCGCGACCTTCTCCATATCTACTCTCATCGCTGGCACGCACCCAATCACCGCCGTCTACAGCGGTGATTCGAACTTTAACAGCGCGACAAGTACGGGCATTTCTCAGGTCGTCAACAAGGCCCCCACTGTTGAATCCGTCTTTGCTACTCCGCCCACCGGCGGAACGGTAGGGTCGAGCATCACCTTTACCACTCTCGTAAATACCGGCGCACTTCTCCCGACCGGGACTGTTACCTTCATGGATGGCGCAACCACCCTCGGCACTGGCACGGTTTCATCCGCGACGGCCACCAACCTCCTGACGTACTCGTCTGACTTCACTCAGTGGACCAGCGACAGCGCGGGAGTTCCGGCGCCCACGGTTGCAGCAGCTACGGTCGGTCCCGACGGAGCTAATTCAGCGACGACCCTCACCTTCCCGGCCACGACTGGCGGCAACCACTCAGGCCTCAAGTTGACAGGGACCGGCACCTTCGCCGGTCAGCAAATGGCTGTGTCGTTCTGGGCTCTCTCCAGTTCGTCCACAGTGCTCACGGTCAACCTTGAGGATGGCAGCGGAGCAAACACGCAGACGGCAATCGCAAACACCGCGGCCACATGGCAGCGCTTTGTTCTGCCGTTCACAATGGCTGCTGGTGCGAACCCGAATGCAGTCGTTTCGATCCAGGCGGTCAATGAGGCAGCCGGGACCGTTTCAATCTACGGAGCCCAACTCGAACAAGCGGCAACCGCAGGCGTCTATGTCATGACGAATGGCGCAACGGCGGCTGGTCAGGGCGGCATTTCGACCTTCACCACATCGTCACTGCTTGGCGGTCCTCATCCTGTGACTGGAGTTTACTCGGGTGATTCCAACTACCTTGGTAACACGGGCGCACTGAACAGCCCGCTCACCATAGGCCAGGGAACTGCAGCCGCTGTTGTAGCGAGCTCCTTAAACCCGAGCAACTATGGCCAATCCGTTACCTTTACCGCAACCCTCACTGGCCCGAACACTATTCCGACGGGAACGGTTACGTTCCTTGACGGAGCAACGGTCATCGGCACTGGCACGCTGGATGCCACCGGCAAGGCCACGATGGCAACATCTGCCCTTGTTGTGGGAAATCACCCGATTACCGCCCAGTATGGTGGCGACAGCAACTTTGGTGCTGCAACCTCAGCTCCAATCACTCAAACCGTAGATGCCGTGGCCGCAACCGTGACGGTCACCAGTTCGATCAACCCGTCGAGCTTCGGTCAGAGCGTTACCTTCACCGTGACAGTCACAGGCACCGGGGCCACCCCAACCGGTACCGTGGTTGTGACGGATGGAGCAACCGCACTGGGAACCATTACCCTCAATTCGGGTAGCGGTGTCCTCACAACTGCGACGCTGACAGGCGGATCTCATACCCTACTGTTCACCTACAGCGGCGATTCAAACTACACGCACTAACCAAAACGTGGGGGCCTGCCGATATTCGGTGGCCCCCACGCATTTTCTTTGTTACGTTGAGGCCTCTTTCCATGACGATAAAAGCAACATCGAGAATTCTGCTGGCGATCACGTTCCTTGTCTGCACGCCGGGATGGTCTCAAGTACCTCTGACGCAGGTCGTGAATAGAATAGCCCCGGCTGTGACCCTCGCGTCCGTCCCAGCCAACAATGTCCCCAGAGTTGCCGGCTCCTCCATTGAGTTCGACGCGACCGTCACCGGTGTGGCCGTCGCCGCTCCCACTGGGTCAATTCAGTTCACTGTCACTTCTCTTGGCACCTCGCCTGCCCTCTCGGGAACCGCGCCGATCATTGGAGGGTTGTCAACGTGGACCACTACGCCTGCTTCCGAAGGTTTTACGGTAACCGCGTCCTACGCCGGCGATCTCAATTATCTGCCGCTGACTGTTTCGCTGCCGGCTGGCGCGGCGGAAGACTTTGATTTCACCCTACCGGCCGTAACGATTGCCCAGGGCAGCACGTGGAACGGAACCATGCAGGTAGTCTCGCTGAATGGCTTCACTGGAACCATTTCATGGGCTTGCCAGAATGTGCCGCCGCAAATAGGTTGCCCCATGACTCAGACCACTTCCACCTTCACGACGGCGAACGAAAGCGTAGCCCAAAGCTTCCCACTGGCAATCACAACGTCTCCTGGTGACTTCATTCCAGCAGCCGGGTTGCTCCTTTTGGGGTTTGCTTTCTCGTTCAAGTCGCGACGCCGGCTGCAGCTAATCGCGGGACTCGCCTTTAGTTGTGTTTTCCTGTTTGGCATGACTGGATGTGGCTCGGGCGGTACTGCGCAATGGGACCCAATCACTCCGAAGGCCACGTACCAGGTGACGATCACGGGCGTTTCGGGAATCCTTACGCACAGTAAACAACTCACAGTCGTCGTTCAGTGAAACAGGGCAGAAACTGATGATTTATTGACATAGGGCAACTTCGGAGCTCGGCCGGGTTGCCCAATTTGTCGTCTTTACTAGCGCACGAGTTACTATCGGGTGGCCTTATTTCTACGGCCTGCTCTTCCTCGACGAATTGCCCGAGTTCCCCCGCAACGTCCTCGAGGTTCTCCGCCAGCCGCTCGAGGATGGCGTCGTCACCATCGCCCGTGCCGCCATGAGCCTCACCTTTCCGGCCCGCCTCATGCTTGCCGCAGCTATGAATCCCTGAGAGTCGTCCATCGCGGTCAGCATGAACCGCGATGGCATTCTGCGAGTGACTCGGCGATTTTGCGCGAATCAAGAATCGGTCTAGATTATCGACTGTTGGGCAGGTCGTCTTCGGAAGATAATCATCAAATGTCACTTTCCGCCGAAACCCGCCGCGAGGACGCTTTTGCCCTGCTCAAGTCGCTTTATGTAAAACTCGGTGATTTCCCTATCGACTGCACAGCATTTGATTGCGCAGACGCGGCCTATGCAGGGATTCAAAATACTTCGTGGGAAGAGCTGGTTTCAGAAGGCATACTCATCAAACGCGGGAACTCCCTCTATTTCCTCACGGCGAAGGGATGGAGCGAGGCGCTCTTCCTGTATGGAAATCCAAACGATCCCGATCTTCAGCAGAGCCTTGGCAAGCTGTCCAAAGTGCTCAAAGATAGAGTCAAAGGACGCGGCGATTCTGTTCTAGTTCCGTTCGACGAAGTGACAACTGATTCCGGGCTTCCTCCCGGTTGGGTCTTTAGTGCCATTGACGCCCACCTAATATGCCGCATTTACGGAAGGAATGATGCAGGATGGCTTGAGGGAGCGCGTGGCCGCCTGATTGAGATTCCGAGAGACTTTGGTTTGGTCGAAATTGATCTCTTCGCAGACCTTAGGGCGCAGAACATGAAGCTCACTGAAACTGTCGAGGGGATGGAAGAATTGTATTCTGATTATCGCTGTAGCTTCTGTTCTGCCCCTCTTACGGCTCGTACGCCGTGGGAGCACGAGTACGGAACCGAAGAGGTTTCAGAATACGCTTGCGGCATGACAGTTGGCGCACCGCATGGTGATGCTCCATGCACCAAGGACCCGAAGTTCCCGAGATTCGACGACTACGTGCTGGATGTGGGGATAGATGGGGAAGTATGGAGCTGCTACGCCAGTCCTGCGAAAGCTCAATCACCAGCAGGCGTCGTACGGCTTGATCCGACCTACGGTCAGACGGAAGACGAAGCCAGGGAAGCAATGCGTAAACGATATGCCGATCGAGCCAAGCACTGGTCAATTTAGCTGTATGCCGGCTCAATTGACGATAACCCATCAGATCTTTGCTGGGGAACCGTCTTCTTCCTTCATTCCAAAGCTCTTCATGAGGCCATCCAATGCACCAGTCAACAGCTCCATATGTTTCGGCAGGCTTCTCGCAGTTCCCTTGAAAACATACTTGCTGGCCGCTTCGAAGGGGCGTCCCAATTGACGATCCGTGGTGATGCGATTTTCGAGAATCGTACTAAACGCCATCTTCGCCAGCGGCCTCATCGCGCGCTCCATAGAACCTGCGCTCATTGTGACCAAAGGCGTAATGACGAGCGGAAGATAGTCTTTCCTTTTGAACTGCGATTCGAAGCGTTCATTCAAATATGTGTTAATGAAGAAACTCGACCCGATCTCGTCCTTCGTCACGATGAGGGGAATGATCTTGTTCACTTTCGCAAGACATGGCGGCAGGAAAGCGGTTGGCTTGGTTCTGAGATTCTCAATGGCCTTCACCAGCTGCCAAACACCTTTTCTTTTCATTGTCGTCCCGACCAGCTTCGACTCCAGATACTTCTTCATGAGTTCGTAATCGCCGGAGTATTTGGTCTTAATGTTGCATGTTGCGATCTTCGCTTCGATCAGGATTGCCGTACCACCGCAGATGACGATGGCATCGCACACTTCAGTTCCGTCTGCGTATGTGGGCGACGAATGGTAGGTGTTGTATTTGGTGGAAACGTAAGATTCGAAAAGCCACGCGAGATAATCTTCAAAGACCGGACCCCAGAAAGACAGATAAGGGTCCTTCCTGTTGGATTCAAGATTGTCGAGAACTCTATAAATGACCCCGCTTTCCAGTTTGCCGAGCGCGAACTCATAATCCAGGCAAAAATAATGTTCGTCGTCGCGAAGGTAAGGATTATCGCGCAGGAATGTGAAATCCGCATACCCGTGCGGTTCTTTGGGGGGCGTAATCGCATCGAGCGAGAATGATACGGTTGCGAGAACCTTGTGAATCGTTTCTTCGGATAGAGTCGTCTTTTTCAGCCAGTAGGGACCGACAGGGCTCGGAGGGTCGGTATTCGCCTGACGTGCGTCGCGCTCCATCATGGCATGCAGCAGTAGAGAGAACATGAAATTGGTGTAGTCGGCGAGCGAGAAGCCAAATACCTTTTCGAATTCAGCCGCCACGTCGAATTGCAGTGGACCCTTGTTGGTCAGTCGTGGGATGTTCACCGTCAACATGATGTATATCCGCATCAGCTGATCGAAGGGATCGGTTGGGGTGTCTATTTCATAAAATGGCACAAATTCCGCGACCCGGCTCGCTAGCGCGTCCATCGGATCGGCCGGTCTCGGAGGCTGGAACATCATGATCTCAGCCGCCCTCAGTAGAAGCTCGCCTATTTCGTGGTTCTCAATCTCAGGAAGATCGTCCGCGGCGGGAAGCCGCGTCACCTCTGCGGCGATGTACCTAAGCTGTCCTTGAAAGAAAATGACGCGGTCATGCTCGAATGCCCAATTCACTCTTGCCGCAAGATCTGAAGGGAATAGCCGAGGGATGAACTGCTTTGTGATTACATCCTTTGCGACGGTTTTGCCTTCAGGCCCGTAGTTGAACTCTACGGTGAGCCTCCCACACGCAATCAGGAGGCCCCTGCGAGCATATTTGCGGAGGACTTCCCTGAACTCCTCCGCTGTACCGGCCTTCCCGCTTATTTCACCCCAATTGAGCCAGTACTTCATTACCGGCCTTCTAGCCATAACGCGCACCGCTTGAGAGGGATTGTACGATTCAGATTCTATATCTCGAGCTGTGACCTTTACTCATCTTTGCACTAAGAACGTCGACTGGCGAGAACAGGCCTTAGCGCTCAGCGAGTAGTTCCGGTGTCCTCCCGAATCCCGGGCTGGTCGTCGGGCTGCTCAGATTCATCCTTCACGACTCTGAAGGATTCGCCCGATGATCTCCAAGCTCTTTCCAGTGGGCCGGTGCTTCCCAGCTTCCCACCCCTGCAAGGTGCCCGGATCAATACTCAGCGTGTACGCCATCTTTCGCTGAGACAGACCGAGCCTCCTGCGCGCGGCGGTGAGGCGATCAGGGAATGAGTTGACGGAGGGCAATGGGTCGTAACCCAGGAACTGGATAATGGCCGGGAGATAGCGGACCGCAGGGTGGGATGCGTTGCTTTCCCAGTTGCAAACGGTTGGTGGTGTCGACGCCGATTTTCTCCGCTACCTGACTTTGGAGGAGATTGCGGTCCAGCCGACAGTTCCGGAGGTGGTCTCCCAAAGTATTGATTTCCTTGGGATAGCACTCAGGCTTCGGTTTTGCGGCTCGAAGCTCGGTATGGCAGAAAGGCAACGCATGGGTGTCCGTGCGGCTATTTCAACGACGAGTCGCGCGAGTGCATGTGTACCCCGCCCATAATCCAGCGCTACGTCAGCAAAGTCAGCGGGCCGCTGCTCGACCGCATCGACATTCACATCGTGGTCCCAGCCGTGCAGTATAAGGAGTTGTGTGGGAGCGCCTCCGCCGAGGGCTCCGCTGAAATCCGCACCCGCGTCCTCGCCGCCCGCGAACCACCGGTGGCACGGCCGGAATACATGCGGTATGAACGAGCATTGGACGTGGTCTCAGAATCGGGATCGGAATCGGCTGCAGGCGCGGGGCAGGCGTGCGCCGTGCTGGATGCGCAGATCTTTCCCCCATGCCGCTCCGTCGCTGATAGACCTGCGAATCTTTGCCATGCAAGGTGGGTCGGGGCGCGAGGTTCCGTACGCGATCACGCTGAGCGAGGCGGTGACGGAGGAGACGGAATCGGCGCGGGTGCTCAACCTTGGCTCGGGCGGCGGTGCGAAGATCGCCTTCGATCTCAAAATGCCTGATCGAGCTTATACCGGTGTAAACTCGATCTCGATCCGGAGGTGCATGACTTTATGAGCACTTAAAATGAGTTGACCCTTTGTGCTTCCAACTATGTTAACCTCTGAGGAGGCGAACAAAAGACAAAGGAGCTGGCTATGGAGAACACCCCGATCACACCCGAAGACGAGGAATTCTGCTTACAGCCTCCCCCTCCTGGCGAGATAGAGGAGGAGATGATGCTCGCTATTCTCAATGGAATCGGCATCCCGAGCGAGCGCAGGCCCCTCCAGTGCGTCACGTTCAAGCAGCCGTTGCCTGAGTATTTTCGCCTCAAAGAAGCCTGCCAAGGCTGGCGACTGCAGTATTCGGACGTGATCCGGGACGCGCTCCGGAAGCTGATTCCGGTCCTCGAATCGCCAAACGGGGCGGTGCGAGAGCATCTTGAGCGTCATCGTGAGGCCGAGATCGAAAAAGATCGATTACGAAAAGAGGCGCGGCGAAAGCGTCACTGGGCCGGAGCAGAGTCTGAAATGGTTCTGTAGCCCATCCTGACCACCTCTGCGGTCTGAGTTCCTTGAAGTGTGGTCCTTACCCACCCAAAACGCCAGCCTGCGCCCCTAACGCGCCGGCCGCGTTGATCGTTTAGCTCGGCATTTAGTTTGGGCCAGGACCACACTTAAAACAATCTAAGCCGTCGCTTTCTCGGACCAACTTGGTCAGAGTTCTCACCAACAAATTACACATACTAAAATTAGCCGTGGCGCCGAAAGGTGGCAGTGGTATAGTCGAGAAGTACGAAATAACCCGAGCTGAGACGCGCCACGTCTCTAGCTTTGCTCTATGGAGTGACTCCATATAGGGCGAACCAGTATTTGTGGTGGCACCACAAGGAGAGCACGACCCATGGGTTCCTTTTTGAAGAAAGTTTCTTACGGCCTCGCCTTACCCTTTGCAATGCTTTCACTCATGGCGGCCCAAGCACCCACCACTACGACGCTGGCGATTAACCCATCCAGTTATGTGGCTTTCAATACTGTCGTGACCTTGACCGCAACTGTGCGTGATGTGGGGCCCGTAGCGCAGGGCGTTGTCGACTTCTGTAATGCGGATATGGTGAATTGCACCGCTGGGGATGGTCTGTATGGATCGGCCGAAATCACAACCGCAGGCACGGGCAACGCCAGTATTAGTCAAATCTTCGGGTATGGTAATCACAATATCAAGGCTGTGTTCCACAACATACCAGGGGTCGATGCGGGAAGCACCTCTTCGACAGGCACCCTGACCGTCCAGGCCTCGCAGATTTACTCGAGCTCAATAACGCTGAGTGAGACAGGGAGCTCCAGTGACTACACACTAAACGGTAGCCTAACTGCCTTCGGTAGCCAGGTTCTTAGCGGAACGCTGACCTTTCTCGACACGTCGAATGGAAATGCCCCCGTTGGAACGGCGTCTCTCAATTTACCTACAACAACGAGCTTTGCTAGCCCTGTTGCTTACTACACACCCCTGGCAATCAGTCCCACTCGCAACGTCGTGGTAGGAGATTTCAATTCGGACGGCATACCCGATTTAGCTGTCACCGACTTGTACAGTGAGCGCTTGTCCCTGTTTATGGGTAATGGAGACGGAACCTTTCAGGCGCCCATCGCCAGCAACAACGTGCCGGGTGGACCACTCATGGCGACAGGAGATATCCTTCGGACCGGCAAGACTGACATCATTGTTACGGGTGGCGGTATGTTCACCTACATTCCGACCTGTAATTGTTATGCATTTGCGTATACCAATGGGGCCGTAACTGCGGTAGCGACCGGCGATTTCAATAACGACGGAAGGCTGGATGCGGTCATTGGAGAGGCGGGCATGCCCGTTGTCGGGTATCTCGAAACCGCCCCGAACGGTGCTTTCTATCCCGAAATTGACTCCGCGTCCGGCGGATCAGGTGAAGTCGATTCTATTGCAGTCGGAGACTTTAATAGGGATGGCAATTTAGACGTCGCAGTTATTAGCGGCGGTCAGGTATCGATAATGCTTGGCAACGGCAACGGCACATTCAGAGCGCCGGTGTTGTATCCCGTGGTCGGTACGACGATTGCCGCAGCCGATTTCAACGGAGACGGAAAACTCGACCTCGTGGTAGGGAGTTCGTCGAGTAGTACAGGATGGCTGCTATTCGGCAATGGCGACGGCACATTTGGAAGCGCGGACCCATTCAATGCGGGAAGCAGCATCGATTCGCAAATCGCCGTTGCAGACATTAACAACGATGGGCAACCAGATGTAGTTTTCACGAACTCCGCATTGGGCACCGTCACGGTGTTATTTGGCAATGGTGATGGCGGTTTTTCGCCCCCAGCCGTCTTCCCAGCCGGAGTCAGTCCCGCCTCGGTCGCCGTCGGCGATTTCAACGGAGACGGCATCCCGGATCTGGTGGTCACGAATACGACATCTAATCAGGTGTCGGTTTTGCTCGGTCAACAAGTCGCTAGTTACAGCGCTACTGGGATATCTCTCAGCGGCAGTGGCACACACAACGTCCTAACTTCCTATAGTGGTGACGGAAGTCGGTTGCCGAGCCAATCGTCCACGGTGTCTCTCGCTAGTGGAACCCTGCCAACCCAGACAATCAACTTCGCGCCCATAGCTTCGCCCGTTATTTTTGGCGTCCCTCCTATTGCCCTGTCGGCGACCGGCGGCGGCACAGGCAACCCTATAATCTTCAGCGTTCTGTCCGGTCCGGGTTATGTCTCTGGCAATTGGCTGTATGTCACCGGAGTAGGCACAATCGTTGTTGCCGCTGATCAAGCAGGTAACGCGGACTATTCCGCGGCGCCCGAGGTGACTCAGTCCGTCGTCGTCAACAAGATCACGCCGACGTTCTCGGTGTCGTGCTCACCTAACCCTGTTGTCTACGGTGCGAACACCATCTGTACTGCCGTGGTCGGTGGGAGTGCAAGCGGAACGGCCAGTTTCTATGACAATGGATCGCTTTGGGCGAGCCCGACAATTTCGAGCGGCACAGCTTCGGCTACTGGGTTTGCGGGACAAGTACCCGGAACTTATTCAGTAACCGCCTCATACAGTGGGGATAGCCAAAATAGTCCCTCCAGCGCCGGGACAACGGTGACTATTACCCAGGCTCCGCAATCAATCACATTTGCACCCCCGGCGTCTCCGGTGACGTATGGGGTATTGCCAATCTCACTCTCTGCGTCGACCAGCTCTGGGCTGGGAGTCAGCTTTAGCGTTCTGTCGGGACCTGCCACGGTCTCCGGAAGCATCTTGACGATCACCGGGGCTGGAACGGTCATTGTGGCCGCGAATCAGCCCGGCAACGCTGACTACTCGGCAGCTCCCCAAGTGACGACGACCATCGTCGTCAACAAAGCAACGCCAACGCTCACGTGGGCGACGCCGGCTACGATCACGTATGGCACACCTCTCAGTGGTGTCCAACTGGATGCGACGTCTGGTGGCGTCGCCGGCAGCTTCGCATACGCGCCTCCTCCCGGCACCGTACTCTCAGCGGGCACTCATACCCTTTCCGTGGCCTTTACTCCTTCAGACTCGGTCGACTACAACAATCAGACAGCCTCGGTGAGTTTGACTGTCAACCAGGCGACCGCAGGAGTGAGCGTCTCCTGCTCACCTAACCCGATCACCTACGGTTCCCAGACCACAAGCTGCACGACGACCGTGGGCGGCTCCGCGACGGGTACTGTGGCTTGGACCATCAACGGAGGCGCTTGGACGACGACTCCGGTCACCTCGCCCACAGCCGGAGGCTTTGCCGGGTACGGGGTTGGCTCATATGCAATCGGGGTCACATACTCCGGCGACAGCAACTATAGTGGATCGATCTCCAGCACAACGCTGAATATTGTCCAGGCCTCCACGTCGCTGACGGTCTCATGCGCACCGAATCCGATGAGCTTCGGATCCACAACCTCCTGCACAGCCCACGTTTCAGGTGGCACAGGCACTGTTGTCTTCACTGGCGACTCAGGCACGTGGCCGATAGCTGTGGACGGAGGCGGCAACGCCGTTCTGACGGGCTTCGGTAACTGGCCTGCAGGCACATACCCGATCAATGCAGCCTATAGCGGCGACGTCAACTTCACCGGATCGAGCAACAGCACCACGCTGGTTATCAATCCAGCTTCACCGACCGTGACTCTCGCTTGTGCGCCAACATCGATCAGCTTGGGGTCAAACACGACATGTACCGCTACGGTTCCTGCCCCTGATGGGACGGTGGCGTTCTACTCGACGGCAGACTTGACCGGTAAATGGTGGAACGCGGCGTTCCCGGCTGGTGGCGGAGATCTGGCCGCGGCACCGGTTGCCACGACCCAGGACGGTTCACTGAACTACAACATCACTGGTTATCCGTGGGCTGCTGCCACTGCGGCTCCGGCAGGAGTTGCCTCGACTAACGTATATGCTCGCTGGACAGGCACTTTCGTATCACCAGTGGCCGGAATGTACACGATTGGGGTCAACTCGGACGACGGGGCGAATGTTTATGTAAACGGTACGGCTGTCGTGGGCAACTTGGCTACACCGCAAGGAGCAACGACTGACTCGACGTACTCGCAGTCCGGGCAAATCATCCTCACAGCAGGAACGATCAATTCGATAGTAGTGGAGTACCAACAGGGCGCCGGTGGCGCAGGTATCCAACTCCTGTGGACGCCCCCGGGCGAGAGCAACCCCAGCCTCTTGGGCTGGACGGTTGTTCCCGTCAATGCAAGCAGTCAAGCCTCAGTCACAGGCGGAAGCGCATGGAACGCGGGAACCTATAACGTCACCGGTGTCTACTCTGGCGACGCCAACTACGCCGCAGCAACGTCCAATGTGGTCCCCGTGACGGTCAGTCAGGCTACGCCTACCGTAAGGGCTACTTGCTCGCCGAGCACGATGGTGTTTGGGTCGACAACGTCTTGCACGGCCCACGTTTCGGCAGGCACTGGGACGGTTAGCTTCAGTGGTGGATCTTCACAGCCTGGTCCGTGGACCGAACCTGTGGATGGAAGCGGGAACGCCGTTCTCACTGGCTTCTCGAATTGGGCGGCAGGCACGTACACCGTCCAAGCGACCTACAGTGGAGACAGTAACTACAACGGAGCCACCGGCAGCGCCGTCCTGACGATTACAACATCTACGCCGGTTCTCACGTGGGCGACGCCCGCTGCAATCACCTACGGAACACCTCTGTCAGCGACACAACTCGATGCCACATCAGGTGGGCTGGCAGGCACATTCAGCTATACTCCGGCAGCGGGTACAGTTCTAGCTGCCGGGTCTCAGACTTTGTCGGTCACTTTCACGCCGACCGATACCGTCGACTATGCGACTCAGACCGCGACGGTAACGTTGGTTGTCAATAAGGCACCTCTCACCGTAACCCCGAACCCGTCCTCGAAGGTCTACGGGACCGCGAACCCGGTCTTCACCGGCTCCATAACCGGATTGGTCGCCGGGGACACAATCACCGCTACTTACGCTTCTGCAGCGACGACGACGACTGTGGTTGGCGTGTACTCGAGCGGCGTCAACGCAATCTCGGCCACCCTCTCCGATCCTGGCAATAAGCTTGCCAACTACACGCTCGCTCAGAACGTCGGAACGCTTACGATCACGCAGTCCACCACGGTCCTCACGTGGTCTACCCCGGCAGCAATTACATACGGGACAGCCCTCAGCTCAACGCAACTCGACGCGACGGCGGACGGCGTGGCGGGTGTTTTCGTTTACTCGCCTCTCGCTGGCACGGTTTTATCGGCCGGCACCCACACCCTGAATGTCACCTTCACCCCCACGGATGGCGCCGACTACAGTACGGCAACTGCCTCAGTCATCTTGATGGTCAACCCTGCAGCCCTCACGGTAACCCCGGCGCCATCCTCGAAGGTCTACGGGACAGCGAACCCGGTGTTTACGGGTTCGATCATTGGCATGATCCCCGGGGATGGAATCACCGCGACGTATTCTTCCGCCGCCACAACCACGACGTCGGTCGGCGTTTACTCTGCCGGGCCAGATGCAATTGCAGCAACTCTTTCCGATCCAGGCAGCAAACTGGGCAACTACACGCTGAATCAAACGGTAGGGGCCTTCACAATCACGCAGGCGACGACAGTCCTCACTTGGGCGACTCCCGCCGCAATTACCTATGAGACACCTCTGAGCGTGACTCAGCTTGATGCAACGAGCGGCGGCGTAATCGGGACCTACGTCTACACGCCTGCCGCAGGCACCATACTCACCGGAGGGACTCACACGCTCTCGGTGGCCTTCACGCCGTCAGACGCTGTGGACTACAGTTCCGCAAGTGCCACGGTGTCGCTAACGGTCAATAAGGCGACACCAACAGTGGTGCTGACCTCCTCAGGGAACCCAACGGTCTACGGAGGCTCCGTGACCTTCACGGCGCAGACAGCGACATCAGCGACCGGGACGATGACCTTTTATGACGGCGCAGCGATCATCGGTACAGGCACGCTATCTGGGGGAGTCGCTACTTTCACCGTAAACAGCTTGGGAGCAGGCACACACAGCATTACGGCTAGCTACCCGGGCGACTCAAATTACTTGTCTGCCGTCTCGGCTGCGGTATCGCAGATTGTCACGAGAGCCCCAGTTACGATCACCGTCACGTCAAGTCTCAATCCCTCATCTTTTGGCCAATCTGTGACCTTCACCTTCACAGTTGCCGGCGTCTCGGGCTTAGCGACCCCGACTGGAACAATCGCATTTTCGGACGGCTCAACATTGCTAGCGTCGCCCACGCTCAATGCTTTTGGCGTCGCGACCTACACGACTGTCATGCTTTCTGGTGGCTCCCATACCCTGTCGGCTGTATACGGAGGTGACGCTAACTACCAATGAGGCTCTCACATACCGACAAAATGGACGGCCAAAGGTGGCCGCCCCCTGTATTGCACGAGACATCAATTCCCTTCCCTCTGACCACAGGTAGCAAGCGTGAGGAGTAGCACCAGACTGACGGCTGGGAGACGGCGGGCGAGCGAATACAGCACGCACCGAGCGGGCTTCCCGATGTCTGCTAGAGGTGAATCCATCCGCCACGGATCAGCGACAAAGATCCTACTGCGACTACAATCCACAGAAAGATTCCTTGCAGCAGCGGCCGAACGCCGACCTCTTGAAGCGTCTTCTTTGAAAGGCCTGTCCCGATGAGAAAAAGCGTGACCGTCAAGCCGATGACCCCGAGATGCTTGAGACTTGGATAAAGCATATGGAACGTATGTACGTAGGTATTGGCAACTGCCGCCAGACAAAAGAACAGGATGAACCAGGGCCACTGGATGCGCGCCTTGCTCTTCTTGGCTATAGCGGTTACCACCGACAACGGCACAATCCATAGAGCCCGCGCAAGCTTGACGGTTGTGCCGACGGCAAGCGCCACTGCGCCGAACTTGGCTGTCGCGCCAACGACGGAACTTGTGTCATGAATTGCGAGCGCTGCCCAGAGACCGAACTGGGTTTGGGTGAGATGCAGCGCCGTTCCAATCGCGGGAAACGCGAGCAAGGCGACCGAATTGAGCAGGAATACGGTCCCGAGAGAGACGGCGATCTCCTCTTCGCTTGCGTTGGTGATGGGCGCGATCGCGGCAATGGCGCTCCCACCGCAGATCGCCGTGCCGGCCGTGATGAGAAATGAGGTTCCTTGTTTTACAACCAGCAGTCTTCCCAGCCCCCAGCCCAACAGCATAGCGAAGCTGATGCTCCCTGCGGTGTAGAGAAATCCCGTCCTGCCGACGCGAATGACCTGCTGTAGATCCATGCCGAAGCCAAGGCCTACTACGGATGCCTGTAGAAGTAGCTTGGAGAGTTGTCTCGCCGCGAGGTGAAATGGGTGAACGAAGGAGAACCCGTAGATGATGCCGCCCACTAGTGCGACAGGAGGCGACACGAGACCGCTCGCTGCGAGAATCATTCCGATGAAGAATATGTTCTTGGACACACATCAAGTGTTGCCGAGGACTCGGACCGCGTCCAAGCAGTAGTTCTCATGCCGCATTTGCATAACTTATGGGGGGGCTATCGCCGCTTGGTTCTGATCGATGATCGCTGCGTGCCTGCGCGGGAGAAAAGGAACCTGCGGAACTCCTGAGCCAACCCCTGTGGCTCTGGACCAGCCGCGTATGCAAGCAGGAACTCCCGCTTGATGTGCAGCCCTTCCACCTCGACGATTCTGAAGCCGTTGTCGAGTCGAAGGTCCTTGGCAATCGCCCATCGCGAGACGAAGCCGACTCCGAGTCCGGCTTCCACGGCGGACTTGATAGCCTCGGTCGAATCGAGTTCCATCACAATGCGCAGCGTATTTGCTTTGACACCCTGCCGCGCCAGCGCCATCTCGACCACTCGGCGTGTGCCACTCCCACGCTCGCGCATGAGCAACGGAGTAGCGGCAATCTCAGAAGATGGAATGGATTTGAGTTCGGCCCACTCGTGCGCGGCCGATACGATCAAGACCAGTTCATCTTCGAGAAAGGGCTCTGTCTTTACATCGCGGCTTCGTGCCGGCCCCTCGATTAAGCCCAGGTCGATCTTCTGTTCTTCCACGGCCTCGACAATTTGTTCTGTATTGCCGCTGATCATGGTGGGGTGAACGCGCGGATGCTCTCGCGAGAACTCGCCCAGCAGACGGGGCAAGACATATTGGGCGATGGTCGTGGAGGCTCCAAGAGAGAGTTTCCCTGCGTGGTCTCCGGTCATCGCGGCAATCTCGTGTTCGGCCTGAACAAAGAGGGCATTCGCCTGCCGAGAATACCCCAGGAGAACCTTGCCAGCCTCGGTCAAAGCGATATGCGCTCCGGTGCGATCAAAGAGTTGGACGCCGACGTCTTCCTCCAGCGCCTTGATCTGGAGACTGACCGCGGGCTGAGTCAGGTACAGCTCTTCCGCAGCCTTGCGAAAGCTGTGCTGTTCCGCAACTGCCCGAAAGACCACCAGGCGGAAGTTGTCGAGACTCGCCATGGAACGATTAGAACATCGTTGCATGGCACACAATACGAGTATCCGGGAACGCTCGGAGGATGCATGGACGATCTATTCGGTCAGGCATGGTGGAGGGCCGTTTCGCTGGTTGTCAGTTCGATCAGGATCTCAGGCGGCGCCAGCAGCGTGTTGTGGATGAGGCAGCGATGTATTGCGCGCATGATCCCCGCATTCTGGTCTTCGGTGAGGGAGACCGGGCATACGACGTTGACTTTGAAGTTGCCGAGCCGGGGAGGCTGCATCAGCTTATCGGCGGTCACCGAAACCTCCACGCCGGTTTCCGCGAGATTGCGGGCCTTCAGATACTGCACGGCATAGAAGGCGGCGCAGGAGCCCAGAGACGCGAGCATCAACTCCGGAGGCGTCATCCCGGCGTCATCGCCTTCATTTTCAATCGGCTGGTCGCAAAGGACCGTGTGGGACCGCGCCTGAATGGCAAACTTTACTCGTTCAAGATGTTTGATCGTTACCTGCATGGCAGTCATTACCTCTCGTAGAGATAAAGACATGTGAGGGGCAATTCGTTACAACACGGCTGACATTTTTTCTGTGGCTGGCAGATTCAGCATGCGCAGGTATTCCTGAGTGAGGATGGACCGCAAACGAGGCGCAACGGCCGAATCACATGGAATCTCGAGCGAACGGCAACGGTCGATGGCAACTCGCAGGTTTCGGAGGAATGCGACGCAAGCTGGGCAGGCCTCGATGTGTCCTCGCATCTCTTCGCAGCTGCGCGGCTCAACCCTGCCGTCCAAATACTCGGAGAAATTCGAAAATAGTTCACGGCACTCGGTGGGGCGCTGTCCGCCCTTGGTCCGTCTACTCTTGGACTTCGTCCCGGAACGCTCTCGGTCAGCCGGCTGCTCGGGTGTTCCCTCCAGCATCTTGTTCATCTCCTTGCGTACCGAGAGTCGTGCCCGATGGAGACGAACCCTGACCGTCCCGGGTTGCAAGTCGAGAATATGTCCGACTTGTTCGGTTGTCAGTTCCTCCATGTCGTGGAGCACAAGAACGATGCGCAACTGGACCGGGATGCGCAGGACCGCCTGATGCAGCAGGTGGTGCTGCTCGGCGTGGAGTAGATTGCCTTCAGGACTCTCGGCGGCATCCTGCAACATTCGCCCCAACTCGATTTCGTCGGGCATCAGCGCATCCAGCGAAAGCATGTGACGGGGAGCAGATGCGCCTTTTCTGCGCATACGCCAGCAGCGGTTTCTGGTGACGGTATAGAGCCAGAGCGCAAGAGCTTGCGGGTCCTGGAGCTTGGCCAGGTGCCCGAGCGAACCGGAGAGAACCTCCTGCATGGTATCTTCCGCGTCCTGCCTGTGCCCGCAGACCTTCATACTGAAGGAATAGACCGTATGCTGCAGCAAACCGATTGCTTCTTCGACGGCTTCAGGAGTATTTCGGTGCAGGAGTTCAGTAGCCTGGATCAGTTCGGGTCGCATCGTTGGGGTTCTTAGGAACAAGCCCAGTATATTCTCCCGCCAACGATGCCAGTGCCATCTGGGAATGTCTCGCTTTGCCGGATACTGGCCAGTTGCGACGCAATAGGTGCAGTATCCCGCCTACTGAAAGCACCGTTGACCAGTGCCGCTCGTTTGTTGACTGGCTTCGATCAGGGACAGGCAGATTGGGCAGATCTTCTTGAGCCACTCGCGCATTGCGGACGTTCCACGTCCAGAATCCGAAGCGAGCCATGCGCGCACCAAGGCAACTGCGAGATCCAGGTCGGCCCCTGGACGGCTTGCCTCAAGACGGAACATGTGGCGATAGACTTCATCCTTGAGCCGTTCGTCGTGGGTTCTGCGAGGATTGTTCGACCGGGTTGAAGCATCCCGTACGGTCATCACTTCATTTCTCCCTTAACGAGCCACGAATACAAGCCAACAGGTGCAACGGCTATATTCTGGAACCCGCCTGAGCGCAGCGCATCCACAGCGTTCGATGAATGCAGGCGGTGGGCGGCGGGCGGTCCGGGTTCAGGCGGAGCATCGGTTCGCCAGTCGAGGATCGCGATATGGCCGCCGGCCTTGAGAACGCGGGCGGCTTCCTTCAGTACGGCACCGCGGTCTTCGAATTCATGCCAGACATTTGCGGCGAAGAAGAGATCGCAACTGCATCGCGGGAGGGTTGTGTTGCCAGCTTCCGCGTGGATCAGTTCCACGTTGGGTATCGCGGCTTCATCCAACTTCTGTCTCAGAAGCGCGAGCATCTCGTTCTGGGCATCGACCGCGTAGACCTTGCCCTGGAGCCCAACTGTGTCAGCCAGAGGGAGAGAGAAGTATCCCGTTCCTGCGCCCACGTCGGCTATCGTTTGACCGGAATGTACCGCCACCGCTTCGAGCACATCCGCAGGTGGAAGCCATATCCTGCGCGCAGGAAGGTCGAGCCGATGCGCTTCGGAAGCGGGGAATCGTCTATTGTGCATCTCGTCCCTACTTAGTCGCGCCGGAGTTGGCGTCCTTCAATCCGATGCCGCGCAGGATCGCCATGGCTGGGCACCAGTTTGTGAAGGCCGATTGCAACAGGTTGAGTCCGACGAATACCGTCAACCACAGCCAGTAGGGCGAAAGAAAATGGGCAAGTGCAAGCGATAAGAGCACGATCACGCCTGCCATCAGGCGCACGCCGCGTTCGACTGTCATAGGGAATCTCCTTGATCGGTGTTGGGTTGAGGTTCTGGTTCGGACTGGCGCCTTGAGTGGACCATGTAGTAGAGCACCGGTATGGTGGGCCACGAGAGGAAGGTTGAGGCAACTGCTCCGGCAATCAGCGATATTGCAAGGCCCTGAAAGATGGGGTCGGAGAGGATCACAGATGCCCCGACGACGACCGCCGCGGCGGTGAGGAGCATGGGCCGGAAGCGGACTGCGCCGGCATCGATCACCGCTTCTGCCAGAGCCATCCCCTGACGCCGGCGAAGCTCGATGAAGTCGACGAGGATAATGGAATTGCGAACGATGATTCCAGCGCCGGCGATGAAGCCAATCATCGAGGTGGCGGTGAAGAACGCGCCCAGGATCGCATGAGCAGGCAGGATGCCCACCAACGTCAGCGGAATTGGCGCCATGATGATCAGCGGCACGATGAAGGACCGGAACCAGCCGACCACGAGGACGTAGATGAGAACGAGCACAGCGGCGAAGGCAAGGCCGAGGTCGCGGAAGACCTCGATGGTGATTTGCCACTCGCCGTCCCACTTCATCGAGTAATGGTCGGTGGAGTCGGGCATCACGGCGTTATAGCGGGTCAGCGTGTATCCGCCGGGAAGGGTGAGGTGGTCGAGGTCCTTGTTCATCTTCAGGATGGCGTAGACCGGACTCTCTTCCGCGCCGGCCACGTCTCCAGTGACATACACGACGCGCCGCAGATTCTTGTGATAGATGCTGGGCTCGATCGTCTTGTGTTCGACGATGAGCAACTCCCGGAGCGAGACCATGCCGCCGTCCGCACCAGGCAGGCGAATATTCTCCAGGCTCTGTTCGGAAGAACGATCGGCGCGGTCGAGTTCGACAATTGCGGGCACACGCTCGCGTGAAGCCTGATCGTGGATCAGGCCGACCTGAGTTCCCGAGATGGCAAGCGCAAGTGCGTGGGCGACATCGGAGACTGCGATGCCATGCTGCGCGGCCTTCACCTCATCCACGCGCATCACCATTCTCGGTTGAGGGTCTTCGACGTACCAGTCGGTATCGACGACGCCTGGAGTGTGCTGGAAGATCGACTTGATCTGCTGGGCGACTTGCGTCTGACCGGCGAGATCGGGGCCGTAGACCTCTGCGACGAGCGTCTGCACAACGGGGGGACCGGGCGGAACCTCGCTGACCTGGATGCGAGCGCCGTACTGATTGCCGATCGCGTCCATCAATGGACGAAGTCGCTTGGCGATCGCGTGGCTCTGCACGCTGCGCTGGTTGGCCGGCAGGAGGTTGACCTGGATATCGGCCTGGTTGGGCTGGCGGCGCATGTAGTAGTGGCGCACCAGTCCGTTGAAGTTATAGGGGCCGGAGGTTCCGGTATAGGTCTGGTAGTTAAGGACATCGGGCTGCCGCGCAAGTTCTTCGCCGAGCGCCTGAGCGACCCGGGCCGTCTGCTCGAGCGGCGTTCCGTCAGGCATATTGATGATGACCTGCAGCTCACTCTTGTTGTCGAACGGCAACATCTTCACGCGCACCAGCCCAGTAGGCACCAGCGCCACGGAGATCAGGAGAAGCACTGCGACTCCGATGAAGAAGAAGAGGCGGTTGCGCGGGGAGCGGATCAGCGGCGTCATGATGCGGCGATAGAGCCTGGTGCGCCAGTTCTCGGTCTCGGGTTCGAGTATCCTGGCTCCGCTAAGGTGCTTTCCAAGTAGCCGGATCGCGGCCCAGGGCGAGACCACGAAGGCGACCAGCAGCGAAAAGAGCATCGCCGCGGAGGCTCCGACAGGGATGGGACGCATGTACGGCCCCATAAGACCGCGGACGAAGGCCATGGGCAGCACTGCCGCGATCACTGCGAAGGTGGCAAGGATGGTAGGGTTGCCTACTTCGGCGACTGCTTCGACCGCGACTTCGCTCATCGACCGGCCGTGGCTCTCCGGGAGGCGGAAGTGCCGCACCATGTTCTCAACAACAACGATGGCGTCGTCCACAAGGATACCGATGCTGAAGATCAAGGCGAAGAGCGTGACACGATTGATGGTGTAGCCGAGGAGATAGAACACCGACATGGTGAGCGCGAGCGTGACTGGAATCGCCAGCAGAACGACGCCCGACTCACGCCATCCCAGGAAGAGCGCGACCAGCAGGGTTACGGAAAGCGTCGCCAGCAGCAGGTGCTCGAGCAGTTCGTTGGACTTGTCCTTGGCCGTCTCTCCGTAGTTGCGGGTGGTGGTGACGGTCACGTCGTTGGGCACGGTGACGCCCTGCATCCGGTGTACGCTCGCGAGGACGGCATTCGAGATGTCCGTGGCATTGGTGCCTTTGCGCTTGGCCACGGTGATGGTCACCGCCGGGTATTGCCCCGTTGCCGACGTACCTTCATTGCTGGAGTTTGCCGTGCCGAAGACCACGTAGTCCGAAGGGTCGGCGGCGCCATCGACGATCTTGTCGGCGACGTCCCGCAGATAGACCGGCTGCCCGCGGACTACACCTACGACGACGGCCTCGAGGTCTTCCTGACGGGTGAAGATGTTCCCGACGTCGACCCGGATCTCCTGGTTATTCTCGGCGAAGTTGCCGGCCTGCAGCATTGCATTTGCAGCTTGAAGATGTCCGACGATGGCCATGGGCGAGATGCCGTAAGCGCCGAGCTTCGCTGGGCTGAGCACCACGCGCATGGTTCGCGGCAGTCCGCCGATGATCGTCGTCTCCGAAACATCGGAGATCTGCTCGAAGTTGTGTTGCATCTCCGCCGCGATGGCGCGAAGTTGATAGCCGTTGTAGTGCTCGCCCCACAGCGTGAGAGCAAGAATCGGAACGTCGTCGATCGAGCGAGCCTTGATGAGCGGCTGCGACACTCCCGGCGGCATGCGATCGAAGTTGGAGTAGAGCTTGCTATAGACCTTGATCAGCGCATCTTCCTGGGGAGTGCCAACCAGGAAGCGAACGATTACCAGGCTCTGCCCGGGAGACGACGTGGAGTACACGTACTCGACACCCGAGATCTGATGAACCAGGTTCTCGATTGGCAGCGTTACGCGCTGTTCGACCTCAGCCGGTGATGCGCCGGGCATTGCGGTGGTGATGTCCAGCATCGGGACCAGAATCTGCGGCTCCTCTTCGCGAGGAATGATCGCAACCGCGAACGCTCCGATCGCCAGTGACGCAGCGATGAAGAGCGGCGTCAGCTTGGAGTTGAGAAAAGTGTGGGCCAGTTTTCCGGCGATGCCAAGCTCCTGCTTCATCGCTGAGCCTCGATGCGCTTGCCAGCGATGTCACGGTCAGCAGGATCGTCCACAAACTGTTCGCCGGGGGATACGCCCGACAGAACTTCCACGAAATTGCCATGTATGGCGCCAAGAGTTAGATATCGGAGTTGCGCGATTCCCTGAGCGTCGAGAACATACGCACAGACCAGCGATCCGCGGGAGACGACGGCCGAGCGCGGAATGACAATCGCCTGGCGGACACCGTTGGCAAACTCCGCTGTTCCGTACATGCCTGCGCGGAGTTGAGTCGAGGAAGGCAGGTCAATCTTGACAGTAAAGCTGTGACTGGCAGGATCGGCGGCTGGGTCGATCTCGGCCACAGTGCCCGTAATATCCGCGGAAGACGCTCCATCGATCGCAACCTGCGCTTTCATTCCCTTGCGGACCGTGGCGATTGCCGACTCATCCACTGTGACTTGCAGTTGCAGCGCTCCGGCCTGATCGACCTGAAGCAAGGGAACGCCCGGCGAGGCCAGCGTCCCCGGATCGGCCATCCGTGCTGTTACGACTCCCGCAAAGGGCGCGACCAGACGGGTATAGCCAAGCATTGTGTGCGCCCCGCTTTCCTGGGCACGAGCTGCGTCGGTTTGCGAGCGAACTGCCTCAAGCCTGGCGGAGGCTGCAGCGGCGCGCTGTGCAACCTCATCCATCTCCTGCGGGCTGACGCTCTTCTCGGCCTGGAGTTGCCGGTATCGGTCCAGGGTGCTGGCAGCCAGCTTCGCATCGGTTTGTGCGGCAGCCTGCTGCTGTTGAGCAGCCGTGACCCCTGCCTGCGCCTGGTCCATCGACGCACGCAGTGTTGCATCGTCGAGCACGACCAGGGTTTGTCCTGCGCGGACGCTGTCTCCCTCGCGCACCAGGACCTGCAGGATACGGCCGACAACCTGCGCGGACACAACCGCCGTCTGCTGAGCGTGGACAGTCCCGGTCGAACGGATGTTCAGAGGAACCTGTTGCTGCTGGCTCTCGACGACCCGCGCCTGCATGGTTTCGACGACAGCCTGTGATGCCGGCTCGCTACTATGACAGCCGGCCATCGTTGCCGCAAAAGCGGCAAGCAAACTCGCTCGTAAAACTATCTTCATTGCAAATCCTCCGCCGCGTCAGGAGTCAGTGTTCCCGTCGCGTAAAGCAGTTCGGCATACGCCATGGCATTTCCGTATACCGCATGCCAGTAGCTCGATTGGCTCTGCCGCTCGGCATCTTCGGCCCGCAGCAGATCGGTGATATTGGCAAGTCCCGCGCCATAGCGGTTCTTGAGGATGCGAAGGCTCTCCGCCGATTGGTCCAGCGCGGCCTGCGCCGTCTCCAGCGAGAGTTCCGCTGTCCTGCGGTGAATGTGCGCCTGGCTTACTTCCAGCCGCACATGCTGTTGCGAGGCAGACAGTTGCGCGTCGATCTTCTGTTTTGCTGCGGTCTGCTGCGCAAGTTGGGCGCGTTTGCCTATAGGAAGAATGTCGACACTAATCTGAACGCCGGCCACCCAGTTGTTTCCTCCCGAACTGCCCAGCGATCCCCGGTCTTCCTCCCAGTTGCCGTATGTGTTTACGACAGGGCCGAAGTTCGACTTCGCCGCCCGCAGGCCCGACTCCTGCGCCGATTGCGCCTGCGTGAGTGCCGTCAGATCGGGACGAGTCTTAGCGGCTGTCGCAAGCTCTTGCTCGAGCGGAAGTTGGTCGAATGTATGCGGCTCAATCGGCTTCAATTCAGATGGCTTGAGGTCGGGGACTCCCATCGCCTCGCGTAATTGTGCCCAAGCCAGGTCCAGGTCACCCTGGGCAGCAATCAGTTCCTGCTTGCGCGCGGCCACGTTGACCTGAGCCGACATTCGATCGGACTCGACGGCCAGACCCGCTTTGACGTGGTCGTCCACTGAAGCCAGCAGCGCCGATGCCGTCTCCTGTTCATGCTGGGCTACGTCGATCTCCCGCTGCGCGTAGAGCACCGACTGGTACGCTCCGACTACGTTGAGGACGATCTGTTGGTCAACCGCCTTGGCTGAGGAAGATGCGCTTGCCCGGAGGAGATCGGCGCTGTGAATCTCCCTCTGTATCTTGAACGAATCAAATGCTGTCCACGAACCCGTGAAACGGGTGGAGAAGTTGCCGATCGCCTGAGGATGATTCAACGCATCGAGCGCGAAGTCAGCCTGGGTGAACTGTCCCTGCCGCAGACGGGTACCGAAGGCGTAGACGGGGTCGTCTCCGCCGGAGATGTCTTCCGTGAAGTTGAGATGGGGCAGCAGTTGGGTGCGCGCCATGGTGGCCACCGACTTCGCTTCCTGGTCATCGGCGCGTGCGATGGCAGCTTGGGGGCTTTGTCCGAGAGCTCGATCTACGGCCTGACGGAGTGTCAGAGGATCTTGCGCAGTGGCGGCCGATGCTCCCATGCAAAGCAGGAGAGAAAGGCCCAGAGCTCGATACAGGCGAGAAATCATTGGATGAAGTGTCCTTCGCTGATGCGTTCATAGAGATAAAGTCACGAAACATGGAATTAGTTACAAGAAACGCGAGATTAAATTCACGCCTGAGCATGACAGCGCAGTTCTATGCGGCCTCCAAAGGCGGTAAGTCCAAGGATGTCTATGGCATCGCGATCTGATTCATCGCGGAAGGGAAGGATGGACCGAGTGAGATCTGGCGCACTTGGGCAGGCTCAGCACACGAGTTGCAGTTCTTTGATTGTCAGCTTCACCCTTGCGCTGTTCTGAATCAGGATGGTCGATATCGTTCGAATGAACGACGTTCAGCACGTCGAGGTCTGCGGAAAATGCTTCTGCAAGAGCGACGGCGATGGGAGCAGCACGGGCGGCTTCGGGCGAAAGGTCGGTTGCGTACTCCGCTCCAGGGTCGAAACCTATCGCTGGCCCCGAGCGGCTTCGAGAGCGCATGAGGTCCGAACCAACTAGTAAAGCCCCCGGGGAGTTTGACGCTAGTGCGTGAACGGTGGATCATACAAATCACGGTCCAGCGTCAGGCGCTTGGCTCGATGGGAGAACAACGCATGGCAACGAATCGCAACGAGACCAATCAAGAAGAACAGAATTCACCGTGGCTTGGAGTTGCAAAGTTCCTGTTCATAGCGTTCTTGACAGGCATGCTTTTTCTGCTTGTCAGAAGCATGGAGCATCACCACTTTTTTAGCGGCGGCCAGATGAACCGGCATGACGTAACCGGACCATAACAGAGCTTGAGATCAACAACGGGGCGATCGGTCTAAGGCAACAATGGTGAGTCAGGAAATCCGCAGCTTTCCGAAGATAGGGATCTTGATCAGATCCAGAAGGACTCCAAACGCGACTGCGGCTGCGAGTTCACCACCTACAACCCACACTGGTAAGGGTGACATGGCGATGCCGAAGGTCGCGAGTGTGGAGATGATAAGGACATCCGCCACCGAGGACGAGACGAGCCATACCGAAGGCCGCAGTCCCCACAAGTGCTGCCGGGCTCGCAGGGCGTAGATCGTGGCTTGGCTGCCGAAGACAGTTGCGACGACAGCAAGCGTTCTCAGTCCGTCGATTCCAAGTCGCAACTCGATCTTGCCAACTGCCAACAGCGCAGTGCAGAAGCCTAAGAAGCAGATTCCGAGTATGACGCCTGCTGTGGTAATCCTGCCGATGGCCCAGGAGTTTGGGGACCCGGAGGGTCTCACTCGATCGGTGCTGAATGACATTGCCAGGAAATCGCCCGTAATCATCACGATGACCATCAGCATGGGCGTAAGCACCGCATGTCCAGTCATCACCAGCCCAATTGCCAAGAGCAGGACCTGTACGATCTTCTTGATTACCGAATTCAGCGTGTAGGAGAGAATTCGCTGGAACGTGATCCTGCCCTCCTTAACAGCGCTGACAATGCCGCCAAGGCCGGCCGTTGTCAGAACGACACCCGTGGCTGACTTTGCAACATCGGTGGCGGTCGAAACCGCTATTCCGATCTGTGCCTGACGCAAAGCCGGTGCATCGTTGGCTCCATCGCCGCACATCCCGACAGTGTCTCCATTCTTCTGAAAGGCCTTGACGAGGTCATATTTGCCCTCTGGAAGGATGCTCGCGAAAACGGCGAAGTCTGCGGGCTTAATATCGTTCGGCAGAGGCCCAGCAGGGCAGACTGCTCCATCGATTCCCACCTCGTGCGCAACGATGGCCGCAGTTGCCGGTGCGTCACCGGTTACCATGACGGTTCGTACACCCAGCGCTTGCAACTCTGAGACCAGTGAGGCGGAATCCTCTCGCGGCGGATCGCTGAGTGCAATAAGGCCGACCATCTGCATGGATGCGGGCGGCCCTGAAGCGACAGCGAGCACCCTGAAGCCCTGCTTCTCGAGTTCATTGGCTATTCCGTCAGCAGAGGGCGCGGGCGTTGTGAGGCTAACGATGGCGGTAAAGGCCCCTTTGACAATGCGCTGTTGGCCCCCATTTGCATCTGTTGCCGTTGCCTCGGCGATCTTTTTTGCAGGATCGAAAGGCACGAAACTGTTTAGTTTTGGCAAGTCGGAAGCCGGCTTATGTGAAGCGGCCGAGCGAATCGCTGCGTCAACTGAGTCCTGGCCACCGTCGGAGCTAGCCAGAGCCGCCAACCCCAGCGTGTGAGCTTCGTCGAACCCTGGCAACGGTCGGACACTGGTGACAGAAAGTTCGTTGCGGGTCAGCGTTCCCGTCTTGTCTACACACAACACATCAATGCTGGCAGCTTCATCGACGGCAGAAAGCCGCGTCGGAAGCACTCCTACCCTGGTCAGAGCACGAGCGCCCAATGCAGAAGATAGTGTGAATGTCGCAGGCAAGGCTACGGGGATGGAAGCGAGCACCGAAGTTAGCAAAAGGGGAATCATCTCATCCCAAGGCATGGAATGGGTGTAGGCATAAACGCCGATCAGGATAATGACTGCACCGTTGAAAATGGCCAGGTTGCGGACAATCCGTAGCACGGCTTTCTGTTGAGAACTGACGACGTGGGCTGTGCGGACGAGTTCAGCCGTCCGACCAAACTTGGTATGAACGCCGGTCGCCGTCACCTCCGCGGTTGCTTCGCCACGCCGCACGAGAGCGCCGGCGAAGGTATCGGTCCCGGCTCCGGCCTCGATCGGCAAAGACTCACCGGTCAACATCGACTGATCGAGCAGGATCGACCCATCCAGCAGATGCACGTCGGCGGCCACCACGCCACCAAGGGACAGCTTTACCAGATCTCCTCGCACCAGTTCTTTCGCAGGAATTGTCTTCCAAACGCCGTCACGCTTCACGGAGGCGTTGAGGGCGAGCCGCGATTTGAGAGCGTCGAGAGTCGCTTGGGTCCGCCCCTCCTGGATTGCAGCCAGCGCCGCGTTGAAGATCAGCAGGCCTCCAATGACCGCGGCCTCGATGTACTTGTGGAGTACTACCTGAAGCACAATCGCAGCTTCGAGGAGCCATGGGACCGGTGCCCAGAACTTGGCCAAAGCATTTTGAATTGGGTGGATGGATGTATCCGGAACCGCATTCGGGCCGTCCTGTTGAAGGTGGCCTTGTGCGACAGCGGTCGTTAGGCCGTTGGATGCAGAACTCGACGAAGGCACTGAGGGAGCAAGAGGAATCGCGATGATAAGCACCTAGCCTTCGGCTAACGGCTGGACAAGAGGGATTGCAATCGGATCTCCATTTTGCCCAGGTCTGTCTCTCCTTGACACTTTGCCTGAATCTTCCCGTGACGATCGATTAGAAACGTCATCGGCAGGCCAAGGACCCCGCCGTAGAGGTCTCCTAACTTCACATCTCCCATGGCCACTGGGTAATTCAACTTCAGCTTGTCAGATGCTTCACGCACGAGTGCCGGGTCGTCATCCATAGAAATCCCGACGATCTGAAGGCCGCGTGAGCCATACCTTCTTTGCCAAGCCACGAAAACTGGCATCTCGACCTGGCAGGGAGCGCACCAAGTGGCCCAGAAGTTAAGCAAAATCACCTTGCCTCGGTACGCATTGAGATCGAGTCTCTTGTGATCCAGGTCAGTGCGAACAAACTCCGGCGCCTTCTTGTGAACAAGAGTTGCTGCCGCGAAAGCTGACTGTGCCACGCTCGCCATGGAGCATACAGCCAGAAACAGAAATGTCAGCGCGAACCGGCGAAGCGCGAAGAACGGCATTTGTATGACCCACGGCCCCCGGGCGGTCTTCCCGGCGATGCCTAGACTAGTGGCTCCGTTCAACCGGATAGCCCTTGGCGACCCAATCTGTGCCCAGATTGTCAGCGAGATACAGAGCTTTCACATTGGTGAAGCCCAAGTCGTGCAGTTGCTTGAAAGCTGGTCCCAGGTTGGGACAACGGTTCCACGGACAGCAGCCGCAGTACAGGACGATAGCCTTCTTCTTCGAGAGCGTAGCGACGGCGGTTTGCAACTGCTGCAAACCCGTGGGTTGCGAACCTGCCCCGGCGTACACGGAGCCGGGAATATGGGCTTCATCGAAGAGAAGGTGCGAACCGACCTGGAGCAAGAGCGGTTTGTCGGTCCCCTTGGTTTGAAGCAAGTTATTCAGCGCGTCGGGTTGAATCAACTGCGCCTGGGGAATCGACAAAGCGCTCCCAGGTCCGGAGGTGGGGATGTATTGTGCTTGGCATTGCAAGGAACTGAAAAGAAGAGCCAGTGTCGCCATGCCCGCGGTCAGGGCCAATTGGGGAATGCGAGTGCTTTTCATTGAATAGTCTCCGCAGCCAGTCTAATCCCGAAGGCCACCGACAACTTCGGAATGCCCGTCCCATGAAGCCGTCGGGAATTGACAGTGGCTACCCGCTAGGCTCAGCTGGCACTCACAATCCGCGCTGCTCGGCCATAAGAGCCAAGGTTGAAGACATTCGCATAGCCCAAGCCTGCCAGTTTTGTCTTGGCAACGCCGCTGCGCATCCCGCTCTGGCAATGAAGTAGCAATACTTGATTCTTATCCTTCACCCGGCGTGGCAGCGCGGTTTCGATTTCCTCCAGCGGAAGGTTGATCGAGTTCGGTAGGTGACCGGAGCTGAATTCAGCGGAGCTGCGTACGTCAATCACGAGTGCCCCGTCTTTCAAGTACGCCAAGGCTCTCCCGGGCGATATCTGGCTGGCGCGTTTCCATATGGAATAGATGGCTACAACTATGACCAGGGCCACTGCAGATGATGTCGTACTCACTAGTTTCAACTTTCCTTAGGCACGCCTCGATTTTGCTTCGCGACAGTTGTCTAAGACCGGAATATGCAGAGGCCTATTGCCCATGCTCATTCCATTCTGCGCCAAGATGTCAAGGCGAAGTCTGACGAACGTTGAATCGCAGTCACAAAGAGATGCTCCTTGGAAAACTTCCTAAGCTGAGCGAGGCCCAAGCCGACGAGGTGCGAACCGCTTCTCAGGATAGGCGCCAGTGCATTGCTGCGTATGCCCGCCAGGGCCGCCGCCGCTCGGCGACATGGATTGCATGTACTGGAGACGCTATCGGCATCAGTTCAGCAAGCCTTCGTCTGAGCCCAGGTTCTTTCGCGGGAAACGCGTCGGGTTCTCCAAATGCCCGCATAGCGATGTAGTGTGCCGTGCTCTCATCGATGCCATGGACGGCTGCCAATTGAGAGACGGTCTGCTCCAGTGTCCGCAGAGTTGAAAACGTAAGATGCTTCCGCATGGTGGAGCAGGCGAGCTTGCGCAGAACACGGGCGGAGGAATCGCTGATCCCTGCCTTAGACAAATCGGCATGGACCAGGATTTCCGGCCTGGGAAACGGGTATTTCAAGCCGCGAACCGGAGTATTGACCGGGGTTCCAAACACCTGGACGAGGCGAGTTACGACTCTTTTCGAACCGGGCATTGTCAACTTTTGCCCGAGGACAGCAAGGACTGCCGCTTCAAACCCATCCCACACTCCGGGCACCCGGAGCACTGGACGTCGTCTCACGAGTTGCCGCAGCTTGGGGTCGCGCGATAAATGACTGGCGATTTGAATGGGGTCGGCACCGAGGTCGAAGATGCGACGTATGCGTTCCACCGTCTGTCTGAGCCCCTCGTAGCTGCCTGCTTCGAGGAGGACCAGCAGCCGAGACCCGGTGTAAGCGCCGGAGCAAGAATAGATCGTATGACGCCGCGTAAGCGGCGTGCTACGGCGGAGTAAAAGTAGACCACCGCCGGATTCAGGTTTCGTGAGCTGTTGCAGAACAGCGGAGTTCGTGGAACACCGGAGGGATGTTCAAGGTGGAGCTCTACGGGCGTGTGCGGCGGCATGGGGGCGGGCGGCCACCTTTGGCCGCCCCCTCTATATCCGTCGGCAACGCATGCCTTATCGCGTCCGCCCAAACGCGATTGTGAATTGATCATTCTTACAGAAGCAGCGTGGCCGCGTACTACTTAGAATCATGCCAAGTACCGTGAGATAACAAGCGCAGCGTGTCGCCCCCATGCCTAACGGGACTGATTACAGAGTCATGAAGAAGAAGCATGCCCATTCAGCTCCTCGTCGATGACCAGCATCTCGATTTTAGCTATTGAGTGAAAGCCTGAGTGACGCTCCTGGCAACTGTCATGATCTGCTCACCGATCGCTTTACGCATGTCATCCGGCATCAGGTTCTTTTCATCGAGGGTCTCCCACGCGGCAACGGTGCGTTCGGTCATCTCCGTCACCATCGGCCACAGTGGGCTGGCGGGCAAGCGCGCAGTATCCGCAAAGCGGCGCACCTGATCTCTCGTGATTTCAGTCAGACTGCGGCTACCGCCGAAACTCAAGGCGAGGGTATCGTTCGGGATATAAGGAAGCGTGGCGACAAAATCATAGGCCGGCGAGAGGACGGGCGTGCGCCAGTCCGGATAGAGCAGCGACCAGTTCTTGAGGTGCATATCGGCGTTGCCGATCAGCACGGAAAACACGAGGCGCCGTAAAAAGTCATAGGTGCCGGCTTCCCCGGTTTCCGCCCACAGCACGGCCGCAATATTCGCGTAGCTGCGCTCGCGGTATTTGTCGTCGGGAAAGAGCCCAAACACTTGCGCGAAGTCCTCCATGTGCACGGATTCGCCGCCGGAGCGCCGGTCGAAGCGCTGCACCGCGAGAGCGTGGCCCTTCATCGCGCCGGCGTCCTGCGGCAGGCCGCTTATAGAGCCAACGTCGATAAGGCGGTTCGCCGGAACCTCGATGCCCACGGCCCGGGCGAGGGCCAGCATGGCATATTCGTTTTCGGGAACAGCGGGAAACCGGGCCGAAGGCAGCTTGACGATCCACGAGCCACCCATGCCTCCGGCCGGAATGGTCAGCCCCCCGGATGCTTCGATCACGGCCGAGAATTTGAGCTGGACGCCGGCCAGCGAGAATCTCAGAGCGGTATCGCCGGCGCGTTGTTCCTCATGCTGATCTTCGCCCTCATGAGAGGCGGCGTTTCCTTCCATCGGCTCGACCACGAGCGCGCCGGGCAAGTCGGCGCCGAGCACGGCGAGAAGAAAGAATTCGCGCTGCGGCTTGACGTCCGCGCGCGCGGCCAGATAGTCGCGCAGATGCCCTTCCGGCAGCAGGTTCGAGAAGAAGGTGGGGAGGCGCATCGCGACGGCGCGCGTCGGCACAACGAGTCCGCCCGACTGGCCTTTGTAGGAAAGGCTGAGGGTCGGCCTGTCCGGATCGTCGATATAGCTCTGCTCGAAGGAAAACAGGTGGCGGTCGCCGCCCAGCCGGTTGATGACGCCGATCTGACGGCCATGCAGTTTCACGGCGAGCGCATTCAGGGTTTTAGGATCGAACATCATCGGCGCTACTTCCCTTCTCCGCCAGTGTCCTGATCGCCGCTGGCATAGAGGGACCGCTCTTCGGATCCCTCCGGCTCCTGTTGCGCGCGGACGAGGGACTGCACGGCAGGCACGAGCGCACGCGGGACGAGCAGCAGATCCAGGCCGAGAACGCGGACGAGGTCGAGCAGTGTGTCGAAGCGGGGCACGACTTCCCCGGATTCAATCGCGGAGATATGCGGTTGCGGCAGGCCGATCTGCGCGCCGAGTTCCCGCTGCCCCCAACCCCGCTTTGCCCGCGCACCCTTTAGCTGTTGGCGCAGATCAGCAGGCAGGCCTTTTAGCCGCAGGGGTTTGATATGTTGTGATATATTGCTTCTCACATTTATATACTATCACATATCATCGCCTGTCCAAGTGATATGTTTACATAGATCACGTGACTCGCTTTATATCCTTACACATATCTTGTCGCTGATTGATTGTCCTGTGATGGAAGACACGCCGCCAGATTATGGGCGGAAACGGAACGCCCAACCAACACCGCACCAACGACTTCCGCGCCAATCTGGCGGCCACAGCATGGGATTGGGAGCACCGTTTCCCGCAGCACGGCGGTCCAAATCGAGTCTCGCGAGAAGCCGGTCAGGAGACCTTCCATTTGGGCGAAAGCATGGCGAGCTTTTCGCTCAGACTTGGTTGCGGCTTGGGAATCGGTTGCGCTGAATTGGGCCGACTATTCTTCGGCATGGAACTGCTCATGAGCGCCTTCATCGATAGCGCAATCCGCTTCGACTTTGCGGCGGCACTGAGCATTTTAACCTTTACAATCTGTCCGGCTTTGACCGCCTCGGAGGGATCTTTAATAAAGCGGTTCGAGAGTTCGCTGATATACACAAGGCCGTCCTGATGGACGCCAATGTCGACGAATGCGCCGAACTTGGTGACGTTGGTGACGACGCCTTCGAGGATCATTTCGGGTTCACGTCGGCGAACTCGCGGACTTTTTCATTGAAACTGGGAGCGATAACCTGCTCACGCGGATCGCGGCCCGGCTTACGCAACTCCTCCAGAATGTCCTTGACGGTGAACGCGCCGGCGTCGATTTGGAGGGCATCGACCTTGATCAGAAGTTGAGGATTTGTGATCAACTCGCCGACCAGTGTACCCAGCGAGCGAGCGATTTGCTCGACCACCGGATAGGATTCCGGATGGACGGCGGTGCCATCCAGCGGGTTCTCGCCGTCGCCGATGCGCAGAAAACCGGCGGCCTGCTCGTACGTTTTGGCGCCGATGCCGGGGACTTTGTTGAGCTGTTTGCGCGAGCGAAAGCGTCCATGTTCGTCGCGGTAAGAGACGATATTCAGCGCGACTCGTTCCGTGACTCCGGCGACGTAGCGCAGCAGCGTCCACGAGGAAGTATTGAGATCGACGCCGACGCGGTTAACGCAACTTTCGATAGTTGTCTCCAGTGATTGCTGCAACTGGCGTTGGTCGACGTCGTGCTGGTACTGGCCGACGCCGATCGACTTGGGGTCAACTTTGACCAGTTCGGAGAGCGGATATTGCAGGCGCCGCGCGATAGAGATGGCGCGGCGGACGGTCAGATCCAGGTCGGGAAACTCCTGGCGGGCGACGTCGGACGCGGAGCAAATGCTGGCCCCCGACTCGCTGACCATGACCGAAAAGATGCTGTCGAGGCGATGCTCACGTAGCGTGTCGCGGACGAAAGCGTCGGTCTCCCGTGAGGCAGTCCCGTTGCCAATCGCGATGGCGCGGACGTTGTACTTCGCGAGCATTACTACCAGCCGGTCCGCTGCTCCTGCCTTGCACGAGACAACTCCAAGCGTCCTTCTGAATCCGTCTCTTCTCCGGAAAGCAATTGCTCGCTTCCTGCACGGGTTGAGAGACCAACTTGTACAAAATTGACCAGTATGGAGATGAGCGCGATGGAATACTTAATAGACGCTATGGTGCGGCGCCCAGGAGAGTGCATGAGACCCGATGAAAGCTCCCTGTCATAGCGAGGACTTGGCTTTGCATGACACTGCCATAACTCTTCACCGCTTCTCGTCGTGATTGACGTTTCTGGGTAGCCTTCTTCTTCATCGGCGCGGGTTTGTTCATTTACATGACGAGTGTCGATCTGTCGCTGGTGTCTAATCAAACACCCGTATTCCGTTAACGGAGCTATCTGGATTCTTGCTCTCTGATCGAACTCTCGCAAAAGAGCGGCGCGAGATTCGACAAACGAGTCAGACGCCGTCAGACGGCGGCAATAAGAGCGACGAGAGATTCAATGACCGAGATGAGTTTGTATCCGCTGCGATTTGAACCGATTTATCAATACCGACTTTGGGGCGGCCGGCGTTTGGCCTCGCTGCTCGCCGCGCCGCTCCCGAACGACGGCCCGATAGGCGAGGCGTGGGTTCTCAGCGATCGCGACGACCATCCGAGCAAGATTGCCAACGGACCGCTCCAGGGGCAAACCATCGGCCGGGTGATGATGCAGTCACAGGAACAATTGATGGGAAGGCTGGCACGGCGTTTCCAACGGTTCCCCTTGCTGCTGAAGTTCCTCGACGCGCATGAGATGCTCTCCGTCCAGGTGCATCCCGGATATGCGCGCGAATGCCCGCCAGCGACGGACGGAACCGCGAAGACCGAAGCGTGGGTTGTGCTCGAATCGGGGAAAGAAAGCCGCATCTATGCGGGCTTGAAGCCTAGCACAACTGCGGACATCCTTCGGCAGTCGGTCACGAGCGGAACGTTAGCAGACCATCTCGTATCGATCGCGCCGAAGCCCGGCGACGGGGTCTTCATTCCGGCCGGGACAGTTCACTCTCTGGGTGGAAACGTCGTGGTGTTCGAGGTTCAGCAGAACAGCGACACGACATTTCGCCTCTACGACTGGGGTCATGTCGATGCGAAGACGGGTCGGCCGCGGGAACTCGAAGTCGATCAGGCGCTTGCTTGCATTGATTTTGTAGATGGCGCGGCCGGTCTGGTGAGGCCGACGGTAGAAGCGGCTACACCTGGAGAGCGCAAGCGACTTTTCGACTGCAACGCATTCCGGTTGTGGCGCCTGCACGGAGAATCGCCGTTTACGGTTGGAGCCGCGGATGTACCGCGCGTACTGGTATGCACCGAGGGCACCGGACAGATCGAGCACGGGGGCGAGACGTATGCTGTCCGTAAAGGCGAGGTATGGCTCTTGCCTGCGGTAGCGGGCTCGTGCACTTTTCGCCCGAGCAGCGCAATAGGTTTATTGGAAATCGCAATACCGGAGAAGTCCGAAAGCGGTCGGGCCAATAAGAGTTCAGGGGTGGACACCGAATGAAAAAGCTGGTTGTTTTCGATCTCGACGGTACGCTTGCCAAAAGCAAGTCGTCTCTGGACGCCGAAATGTCGAAGCTGCTGCACGACCTTCTCGGTGTCGTCAAAGTGGCCGTGATTTCCGGGGGTGATTGGCCACAGTTTGAAAAACAAGTGCTCTCCCATCTCCCCCACGACCAAGGCCTCGCGAATCTGTCCCTCCTTCCAACGTGTGGCACCAAGTTCTTTCGGTATTCCGGAGACTGGAAGAAGATCTATTCGGAGGATTTCACCGCGGACGAAAAGAAGAAAATCATCGACTCCTTGAATAAGGCATTCCAGGCAGCGGGCTTCAAAGTCGAAAAGGTCTGGGGAGAAGTCATTGAAGACCGCGGAAGCCAGATTACCCTCTCCGCATTGGGTCAGCAGGCTCCACTGGCGGAAAAAATAAAGTGGGACCCGGATTTCGCGAAGCGGAAGAAGATCAAAGCAATTCTTGACCCTTTGATTCCCGGCTTCTCCGTGCGGCTTGGCGGCGCAACGTCCATCGATGTAACCAAACCCGGGATCGACAAGGCCTACGGGATGCGAAAGCTGAGAGACATCCTGGGCATTTCACTAAAAGAGATGATCTACGTTGGCGATGCTCTTTTTCGGGGAGGCAACGACTATCCTGCGGAACAAGTCGGAGTGATTTCGATTCCGGTTCGGGGACCTGAAGATACGAAGCGGGTGATCGAAGCGATCATCGCCTGTTTAGGCGGAAATCAACAGGCTGATTTTCAGGCGGGACTTCGATGACCGGGTTTAAGCTACAACGCATCGGCATGTTGATGGAACCGGAACCTGGCAACCCCCGGGAGGTCGAAGGTGTTCTGAATCCTGCCGCTGCTCGTGGCCCGGATGGCCAACTCTACCTCTTTCCGCGGCTGGTCGCGAAAGGAAATTACTCGCGCATCGGCATTGCGCGGGTGCGGTTCAATGCGGACGGAGACCCGGCTGGCGTCGAGAGGCTTGGCATTGCGCTGGAGCCGGAAGCCGATTATGAGCGAAGGCCCGATGGCGGCGGTGGCTGCGAGGATCCTCGGGTCACTTTCGTGGAGCCGCTTCAGTGCTACCTCATGACCTATACAGCGTTTTCACCCCGGGGCCCGAGGATTGCCCTGGCACAGTCGAAGGACCTGTTTCACTGGCAGCGTTTGGGGCTGGCCACGTTCGCTCCATGCAATGGTATCGCTCTGGACAGCGTAGATGACAAAGATGCCAGCCTGTTTCCGGTTGCCATTCCAAATCCATCCGGGCACCCGGAACTCGCGATCCTTCATCGACCGCTCTTTCCCGGTACTCGTCCTGAAGAGACTGCTTGCCGCCCCGAATCCCGCGAACTGGATCTCGATCGAGAAAGTATCTGGATTTCCTACTCCGCGATGGCCCCGGAGGGTGGTGAACCCGATCGGCTGGGCCGATTTACCTCGCATCACCGGCTGGCGACTCCGGTGTCGCCCTGGGAGCGGCTCAAGATCGGTGGAGGCACTCCGCCCATCCTGACCCGGCATGGCTGGTTGATTGTTTACCACGGTGTCAGCGACCTGGCAGAGCCGGGCAACGAAGAGCATCAACTGTGCTATTCGGCCGGGGTCATGGTGCTCTCAGAGCAGCACCCGCAAGTGATCCTCTATCGCTCGACGGAGCCGGTGTTGAAGCCGGAGTTGTCGCAGGAACGCAACGGTACCATCGCCAACGTTGTGTTTCCTACCGGCATCGACCGTCGCGACGATCTGGGCGCACCGGACCGGTTTGATGTCTATTATGGAATGGCCGACAACCGGATTGGCGTGGCGCGCCTGGACGTGCCGGACCTCCTGCCGCTGGGAAGAACCGCCGATCCGCCGGAAGCAAGAGTGTAACGCCGGTGTTTCATGGCGCGACCTGTCATCCCACGTTTCAGTGGGCTGCGCAGGTATCTGCGCGAAGAAGCACAATCTGTTCTCACAACACTCGCCGGGCTTTTGGCGGATGTTCAAGACTGACTTCGGTTTGCTGCCTGCGACAATTTCCTAACTACATGGCTGACGTAACTCACTGCTCCGTTGAGCGTGAGGCCCGTGGAGCCTGGATCAGATGGCTGACAGTTTTCCTGAAGTTTTCAACTCCCTCTTGGAACGTCGACCCTTGGAATGATAGAAGTGACGGTAGCTTGTGCGGCACTGTCTGAAAGTTTCCATCCTGTTCTTAGGTCCCTGGAGCGAAACGGCGCGGCCAGAATCGTTTGGCTCAGAGGCGTGTCTAAGCACCGCACAACAGTAATGTCAGCTATGTTCAAAAACTTGGCGTGCATGCAGACTTAACGCGGCAACCTGCCGACGTCATCCTCCACGTCAATCGTTTAGGGAACTTCCACATGAAAGGCTATGGCGAGACGAGCGAGTGTCGCCTATATGCCATGGGATACGGCGCGAAGATAGCTACCAAGGATGAGCAAAACGAAACAGATTGCTGCTTGTACAGGTGTAATGCTGTTGTCGTGCGCTGGTGCGACTGTGCTCCAGCATGGAGTACGGGCGCCCGCCCGATCGAATGATCAGGTTCCCCGCACAGCATCTTTCTTCTAAGAGAGGAATGCATTCAAAGCGAAGGAGTTCTTATGAATGCAACGACAAAATGTGTCCACCCCGCTTGTAACTGTGTCCCGGTTGATGGGAAAGAATATTGTAGTGAAACCTGTTCCGATGCTAAGAGCGTGACGGAACTCGTATGCCAGTGCCAACATCCTGCTTGCCACGGCGCAGCGCTCAAGCCGTAGCCGGCCCGCTACATACTCGGAGAAGTATCCGTGCCGCCACTTGCTAGCGGCAGCACCAGCGGCTTTCACGCCGCAAAAGGAGTCTCAGTCATGACACGATCGCAGGCTCGCTTCTCAATGCCTAGCACAATCCTCTTGCCGATGGACTTCAGCGCGTCTTCGAGCGCAGCACTTGGGGCTGCAACGGATCTAGCCCAGCATTTTCACGCCGAACTAAAGCTCTTGCACATCATCCCTACAGCGCCGGACTTCAATGGCTCTGACTTCTTCCCTGAAACCTCGGTGCTCCAGGAAGCGAGGGCCGACATCGAGGAAAAGCTCGCCGGGTATACCACCTCCATCCTGGCCAGGGGGATCAAAGCATCCTCCAGCATCGAAATCGGCGATGATGTGGCGGACACTATTGCGCTTGTCATCGAACGGGAACACCTAGATATGGTTGTCATCTCAGCGCATGGCATGTCAGGGTGGCGGCCCATGATCTTCGGGTCAACCGCCGAGAAGGTCATCAAACTCGTCCAGTGCCCGCTATTGCTTCTTCACTCCGCCGAGCCCGCCACAATGTCCGAATAATCAATTTCGCTGCCTGAGAAGGACGCGTTGGGTATTTCTCAGCCGGGGGACCGTCTCCATCTGTCCGCACTCGCTCAATCTCCCGCTTCCGAAACGCCATCCAGCAAAAGGTTGGAGCAACTTGCCAACGAGGCTTTGGAGCGAGCTGGAAGAACGTAAAGAAGCTATGATCAGGACCACCAGGACTTCACAAAGTAGTCGGCTGAAGGGTCACCCCAAACACGCAAGGGACGGTATCGCGCATTCAGTTATCGGTGTGGGAGCCTGACAAACCCTAGCTAGGCGGTTTATCTGGCAAGCAGTTCAGAGATTATCGTATGAACTTCTGGCGCGACGACACGGCTACTCTCGGCAGCGGCGCGGGCGGGGGCATCACCTTTGAGCATGAACTACGCAGTGGTTGGACACCCTTTGGGAGACTTGGCTTTGCGCCGAACACGGGAACCTCGATCAAGCAAATGGAAGAGCTTGGCCTGGACCAGGTGAAGCCTTTTGAAAGGCGCGGAGATATGTTCGGCATTTCTTTCATTCACTCTGAGCCACGTGTCGGCGTCAAACATCACGAGAGCGCAATGGAGATTTTTTACCGGCTTCGCTTGACGAAGCGTGTTGACCTTGGCCCGGACCTCGAGGTATCGAATCATTCCACCTATACAAGCAAAACTTATACGACTGCACTGCTAGGCATAAGAATGCGGATCATGTTCTGATGCGGCAACACGGCGGGAGCAGGGCAGAATCTTCAATTCGACTCATAGGCATACGGCGATAGTGACCAAAACTGAACAGATAGACGCGGCAGCTCATGGAATTCTAAGTGTGTCCGCGCATGCAAACGCACTGCAGACCGGAGCGCCAACGCGGTTCAGATCGAGGAGCATATTCCTGGCACAACCGAGTCTTCAGAAGGTTGAAGGCATGTTCAAGCAAAAGGAGCTTTTATGACCACCACGCAAAAGTGCGAAAATCCTGGCTGTAACTGTCAGCCCTTAAGCGGCAAGAAGCATTGCAGCACCACATGTGCAGACGCAACGAAGAAACCAAAGACACCCTGCCAATGCAAGCACCCGGAGTGCAGTGATATAGGCCTCAAGATGTAGCGGGGTGTGATTCTTGACGCACCTGTGCAGACAGGCTCATCATGTGCTCGACCAGCTCAAGGAGGAAGCATCATGCGCGTAGGAATAGCATCGGACCATGGAGGGTTCGCTCTGAAAGAGCAGATCGCGGAGTTGCTGCGAGGCGCGGGCTACGAGGTTGTGGACTTCGGCGCGTTTTACTTGAGCCCAGGAGACGACTATCCGGATTACATCATCCCCATGGCTAGGGCCGTGTCCGCTGGCAAGGTGGATCGCGGATTGGCGCTCTGCGGCAGCGGAGTGGGAGCATCCATCGCCGCAAACAAGGTTGCCGGTGTGCGTGCCGGACTTATACACGACGTATTCTCCGCCCACCAGGGAGTTGAAGACGACGACATGAATGTCTTTTCACTCGGTGGACAGGTAATCGGGCCGGCGCTAGCCTGGGAATTGATCGAAACATTTCTTAAGGCTCGCTTCAGCGGCGCGATTCGCCACCAACGGAGGATCGAGAAAGTGAAGGCGCTGGAAATGCAGGAGGTTCTTCCTTGACTGTCCTCTTTGAGCTGACCGCATTCTGGTACGAAAGAGGAGCGGTCGTCAATTGCAGATTGCTGGATCGAGATTCCCCAGGCGGCGATTGTGAGATTCGGATGTGTCCGGTATAGGCCTGAAAATTGTAACTACGAAGCGTAATGGAGGATGTTCCATGATCGCGATTTTGAAGAACTTTCCCGATAATGTTATCGCGCTGTCCTGCGAGGGACAGGTCACAAAAGAGGATTATGACGGGATTCTTGTTCCGACCATTCTCAAAGCGCTCAAGCGGCACGACAAGGTCCGGCTTTTCTATAAGACGTCGGCGAATTTCACCGGCTACGACCCAGGTGCTATCTGGGAGGACCTGAAGATTGGGGTGGAACATCCCACGCGCTGGGAGCGCGTCGCAGTGGTCACAGACGTTGACTGGATCGTACAAATGGTGAGGCTATTTAGCTTCCTTTTGCCCTGCCCGGTCAAGTTATTTCCGTCTTCGGAAGCTGCGCAGGCGCACACCTGGATCATCGCCGCCAGTTGATCCCGGAAGGACACAAGCAGCCTTGCAATGAAAAGTGTTGGAAGAGGAATGAAATGAACGCTACGCAGAAACTTCACGAAATCGGCCAGAGCCTCTGGCTCGACAACATCACCCGCGGCTTGCTGGCCAGCGGCACCCTTCAACGCTATGTCCAGGAGCTATCGATCACCGGTCTTACCTCGAATCCCACGATCTTCGATCACGCCATCAAGAACAGTCACGACTACGACGACGCCATCAGCCAGAAAATGAAAGAAGGCAAATCGGGCGAGGCTCTCTTCTTTGAGTTGGCGATCGAGGACCTGCAGCAGGCCGCCGATCTCTTTCGGCCGATCTATGACCGGACCAATGGTGTGGATGGCTGGGTGTCCCTGGAGGTATCGCCCTTACTGGCTTGCGACACCGCCGGAACTCTTTCTGCGGCCAAGGCGCTCCACGCCCGCGCGGGACGACCCAATCTATTCATCAAGATTCCGGGTACCAGCGAGGGCCTGCCCGCCATTGAGGAGGCAATCTTCGCAGGAGTCCCGATTAATGTGACGCTGCTGTTCTCTGGCGCGCAATATGTGGCGGCCGCCGAAGCATACCTGCGCGGCATCGAGCGGCGCATCGCCGCCGGGCTGAATCCCGATGTCGGCTCCGTGGCTTCGCTGTTCGTTAGCCGCTGGGACGTCGCCGTAGCGCACAAAGAGCCCGAGTCGCTACACAACCAACTCGGCATCGCCATCGCCGGGGAGACCTATGAGAGGTATCGCGTTCTGCTTGACTCGCCGCGGTCGCGGCGCATCTTGAATGCCGGCGCGCGGTCCCAGCGGCTTCTATGGGCCAGCACTGGAACCAAGGACCCGAAAGCCTCGAACATCCTTTACGTCGAGGCGCTCACCTTGCCTTTCACGGTTAACACGATGCCCGAGTCCACCTTGAAAGCCCTTGCCGCGCATGAAGAATTCGGCGAAGCTCTACCCGAGGATACCGACAAAATACTCGCGGAATTCGCGAAGGCTGGTATTGACACGAACGCCGTCGCCGCCCAGTTGCTCGGAGAAGGCGTCGCATCGTTCGCCAAATCATGGAACGATCTATTGGCTTGCATCGCATCCAAGAGCGGTAGGCTTACGACTGCCTAAGCCCGGGAAGGAGCGGGTCGAGGAACAACTCCGTCCCGCTCCTTTGGGCTTGCCTGAGGGAGTCGCCTCCTCGTGCGCGCCGTCGGATCGATGAGGAAGACCGCGAAACTCACGCACAGCGTAGCTCGGGAACTAACCTGGACGCCGAGCACAGGTGCGCGATGAGCAAACCGGAACAGCATATCTCCTTGGCCGGTGAAATGCTCTTAAGATAAATGCACATATCCATCACGGCCACGAAGAGCTGCTTGAGAGTCTTGTCGGCGGCAGCGATCATGTTCCCGAGGAGGACCCTACTACGAGGAGATAGCCGGGGACCTTGTCCATGCCGAAGAAATCATACTCATCGGCCATGCAACGGGAAAGAGTAGCGTGGTCGAGTTCTTGAGCGAATACCTGAAAATCCATCATCCAGACAGACAGATCATTCCAAGAACTGCTGAATGAGATTCTGGGCTTCTGAAGAGACGATGAACCGCTAAGGGGACACGCTACATCTCTCTGAAGGCAAGCCCCCTTCTACACTGCCGCCGCCCAACATCTTTCATTCATCGCTCGGTCCAGACCAGTCTTCTGACAATGTGCAATAGTGCACAGCCCTCCCAAGCCGATCTGGAGTAGGGTCAGGCGATGAGGAATCGTTTAGTACGCCACGTTCATAGACTCGGGCCGCTTTTGTGGGATATCTGTGTTTCCTCCGTTGGATGCTTCGTATTCACCAGTGGCTTCCGCTCGTTCGCGATGGAAAAAGAAGAATCGGAGACGGGAATTCTATTCGCGCCGTCGGTCCGGCCCGCAAGCCGTTGGCGGATATCGACGCCGCCCTGGTTTTGCCCGGCCTTCGTTACGAGTGAAGCACTGGCGACGATTCGGGCGCTTGGCCCATTGACACTCCTTTGGAGTGTTGCCTCCGAGCCCATCTGCGCTCGCAAGTTGTAGACAGGAGCCTGGAATGGCTGTATCTAGTGTCTCTTTAAGTTCGCAACCGAGCGCATTGGTGCGGCGCGAAGTTTGGCCTCCGGCGTTGGGGAAAGAGTCAATATCCCGTTTGCAGCTGATACCCAACCGGTCGCTTCCGCTTCGGGTTGCGGTTGTCGGAAACCACCTTCCTCGACAGTGTGGAATTGCAACCTTTACGACCGATTTGTGCGATGCGATAGCTGCCGAGTACGGAGCCGGTGGAACTTCAGTAGTCGCCATCAACGACCCGCGATCGTCATACGCCTACCCTGCACGGGTGCGATTCCAGGTTGAAGAGGGCGACATCTCTTCCTATCGAGCAGCCGCCGACTTTCTGAACGCTAGTCACGTGGACTTAGTGAATTTGCAGCACGAGTACGGGATTTTTGGAGGGAATGCCGGCAGCCATGTTCTTGAGTTACTGAAGCACCTGACAATGCCAGTGGTCACGACTCTCCATACTGTTCTTCGTCAGCCAGATATCCGCCAACAATTCGTTATGCAACAGATCGCCGCACGTTCCGAGCGTCTTATTGTTATGAGCGAATTCTCTTCTCGGGTTCTACAGGATGTATTTGGAATTACAGGCGAGAAGATCGACCTGATTCCTCATGGCATCCCCGACCTGGCCTTTGTGGAATCGGATGTTTACAAAGATTCACTTTCCCTCGGAGGAAAGTCTGTATTGCTTACATTCGGCTTGTTGTCCCCCAACAAGGGGTTCGAGAGCGCGATTCAAGCCCTGCCGCGCATCTTGGTGCGGCACAGTGACGTCGTCTACGTGATCGCAGGCGCTACTCACCCGCACGTCAGAGCACGAGAAGGGGATCGATACCGAGATCAGTTGCAGGCCTTGGCCAGGGAACTAGGAGTCGAGCGAGAGGTGGTCTTCCACAACCGGTTTGTCAGTCCCATGGAGATGGCTGCGCTGGTGGGTTCGGCAGACATTTACATCACGCCTTACTGCCACGAGGCACAGGCTGTGTCGGGGACACTGGCGTATGCCATGGGCGCAGGAAAGGCGATCATCTCGACCCCATACTGGCACGCCGCAGAGCTTCTGGCTGATGGACGCGGAGCGCTGGTCCCGTTTGGGGACTCGGATGCCATCGCAATTGCGGCAATTGAACTCCTGGACAACGATGCAAAACGCCAGGCAATGCGCAAACGCGCTTACCTTTACGCCCGCAAGATGGTCTGGAACCGGGTAGCGCAGTCTTATACGCGCTCCTTCGTACGAGCTCGCGTCGATCGCATCCAACCAGCTCGCCTAGGAATTTCCGTGCAAGCTGTCGAGAAGAACGCTACGAGCCAACGCCCAAATGGCTACGCGGAGGTTTGAGCCGTGCGCTCTTCGATATCCCGGCGTCGGGCAGCGCCGCACCGAGCCGTGAAAACCCATCTGACAATATCAGGCCAGATTATTGCGACGCAGAAGGCCTCTGCCGCTTGTGCGAAGTAGAGTGCGTTTCAATGGTCCTACTTCAATGCTCTTATCGCAGGGATATCAGTAGGCCTATTGCTGCTGCGCTCATGAGGATGGCGCAGGTCCACCCCAATACCTGCATGCCGCGTGAATTCTTGCGATTTCCCATGACTTGTCGATCACTCGTCAGCAGAACGACCATAATCACAAGCGGTGGGGCCAATAGACCATTCAGGATCGCCGACCAAAATAGCATTTTCACGGCGTTGAGTCCGGCAAAATCCAACGCAAGCCCCACGACTATGGCCACAGCAACCACGGCATAAAACTTGCTGGCCAAGCCCGGTTTGATGTTAAGAGAGGCTGCCTTCCAACTCGCACCTTCCGCGATGGCGTAGGCGCAGGAGCCCGCCAGAACGGGAACCGCGAGCATTCCCGTCCCAACTAATCCCAGGGTGAAAAGCCAGTATGCTCCCTTGCCTGCAAGCGGACGCAGAGCTTCGGCGGCTTGCTTTGCTGTCTCAATATCCTTCATTCCATGGACGTTCAGAGTTGCGGCCGTCGTCAGGATCAGGAAGTACATCACCAAGTTTGAAAGCGCCATGCCGGTGATAACGTCTCTTCTTGCAACTCGGAGTTCTTTGTTTGTCGATCCTTTCCTTTGGGCGACGGTCATCTTGCCATGGTCACGATCTTCCTCGACCTCCTGCGCAGCTTGCCAAAAGAACAGGTAGGGCGAAATCGTGGTTCCCAGGATTCCCACCAGGACCGCGAGATATCCTTTGGTCCATTCGATGTGGGGAATGAAGGTTGCCCGGAGAATTGACGTCCAGTTGGGATGAACGAGGAAGGCTGTGATGACGTAAGCAAAGAGGACCAGAGTTAGCCATTTGAACACCCGCGCCATGATGCGGTAGGAAGTCCAGAGTAATAGCCCCATGATGAGAGCTGCGAAAAACAGAGTCCAGATGTATGCATGGACCCCGGTGATCATTTGCATCCCATCCGCCATGCCGCCGAGATCGGCTCCGATGTTGAACACGTTAGCAATCACCACCAACGCGCAAGCAAACCATAAGACCCAGCGCGAGTAGCGGCTGCGGATCACACTGGCAAGACCACAGCCTGTCACCATGCCCAGTCGGGCACACATTAATTGGATCGCGGCCATTAACGGAAAAGATAAGAGCGCAGTCCAAAGAGTTGCGTACCCATAGGACGCGCCAGCTACCGAGTATGTCGAAATGCCTGACGGATCATCGTCTGCGGCTCCCGTGATCAACCCAGGACCGAGGTCCTCAAGAAACTGCAGCACGCCATGATGCGACGTGAGTCTCGGTGTTGCCGGTAACGGCGTGGCCTGCGATTTGGGCACGAACTCATCCTACGTAACCGCGCTGCATGTGTCGCGTTCCTGCATTTCGTAGTTGTTCTCGCGTTTACAGATGTCATGCCGCTGACGGATGACGAGTTGAATGGCGGCGGGCCAAATCCATCCGTAGGTGGCGGATCGGCCGCTTGATGAATTGGCGTGCGGGGAACCACTGCGTTTCAAACTTAACGCCGCCACCAAGGACCAGCGACGAGGCATTTCACTCCCCCCAAAACGCTCATCATCAAATCGACATCCTACCGTCCAGAGGTAAGAACCAATGGACCCCACAATACTGATACCCGTGGGCGTTCGTGTCTCCGCTGTATTGCATCTCACATGTATATGGCGATCATTCGCTATTTGGAGTGCAAAATGTTGATTCTCCTAATTATTCTGATCTTTGTGTTTGGTTTCGGCGGCTATCGTATGGGGCCGGGACTCGGCTATTACGGCGGGGGCGGCCTTAGCCTCATTCTCACCGTCGTCGTCGTCCTGCTACTGCTGAAAGTGATTTAAAGCGCGAGGCGCGAAGGACTATCTTCGCTGCTGACTAAATTGTCCACTGAGCACTCTTGACCAGTTTAGGGGGCCGGGCATTGTCAGGAGGGGTTAATGTTAGGTATGGGCGTGGTAGGAACAATTATTGTGATTGTGGTGATTGTGTGGCTCGTGCGTCGCGCATGAAGCAAGTTTTAAATCAAACCTTGAGGCTTCGCACGCGCTCGTGCGTGACTTCTTCGGATCACTCATCACAGCCCCGTCAAACGGAAGATTCACAAATTCACCTCACGCGAGGGTCACTTCCGGGCTACTAGCCGGATAGGTGCCTATCCGGCGACCGTTGTCGGGGGGGGGCCGCATCCCCCAGCATGAAAAAGCCAAGTCGCGGTACTGCGCTCTTCGAATCGAGGCTGAAACTGGTCACGGCTTCAAGTTCGTAGATGCTTCCTTAGGTTTTGTGCTCGATTCCCGTATCCAGCGAAGGCTCTTCCGTCGAGTCGGATCGGTCCGAATGCACGGGAATTCCGGTGATAAGCCCCTGATAGTTTGTTAGCCGTTTGCCGAGAATCACCACGCCCCTGGAAGTGATTTCATACTCGCGAATATCCTTGGCATGATTCCCGCCCCGCATCTTAATCACCACCATGATCT
>Ga0181526_10000236_pt1 | contig 60603 bp, 51 predicted proteins | sample PEATcosm2014_Bin_35_FD_119750 | JGI IMG/M metagenome (GOLD analysis project Ga0181526, IMG submission 119750) | Peatland microbial communities from MTU Mesocosm Facility, Houghton, MI, USA - PEATcosm2014_Bin06_30_metaG | ecosystem: Environmental > Terrestrial > Soil > Wetlands > Peat | place... | reverse complement strand
GCAAATGGCGGTGCTCACAGTTAATACAATCTTCCGGGGGGTGATGGGGATGAAATCCTGCCATGGGTTCGCCGCTGTGCAAGTTGAAGTATAGCGCACTTCGGCGAGATTGAAGGCAGGGATTTTCTCTCGACCTTCGTCACGGGCTTGGAAAGGCCCGCCGAGAAGACTGGCGAAAACAACGAATTGTCAAACCGCGGCTAAGCCGCGGAGCTTCCCCGCCGGTGAGGTACCACCCGGCTGAGACAACAGTTGCAGTAGGCGCGTGAGACTTCGCGGGCCAGTTCCTCCAGCAACTGCATCCGCAAGGGTGGATAGCACTGAAAGGCCTGGTTGAGCTCCTTGATCGGCAGCATCAGCATCGAACCGGCGCTTTGAGCCGCAAGCGTATAGGTATGACGCCCGTCCCCCAGTGCGGCAGCTAGCTCTACCAGATCCCCGGCGCGGGCAGGCGAGAGCGTCAGATGCGTCTCCAGCCGTGCGGTCTTGCGCTGGAACTGGCCCGAGACAACCAGGTAAAGCCCCTGACAGCTCTCGGACTGACGAAACACAACTTTTCCGGCATCGAAATCGATGCTCTGAGCCGAACCGTTGAGCAGAGGCGCGACGTCCGAGGGGCACTTGAGGAGCTCAGCCACGGGATGTGCTTGAACCGCTTCCAATCGCCTCGATCTTGCCTCACGTTGCATGCCTCTATCTCCCTTGACCTCCGCCCCGGAATGAACCCCGGAATCGGTCCCGCCGCGAATCGTGACTATGACCCGCCCTTCGGCCGGCTGCGGGCCGACCCGCCTGGTGCTGTGAGATTGCGTTGAGCCGAATTGCATATGCGGAGTCTCTCCAAAACCAACAACTCCGGAAAACCGGAGCTAAAATGCTGGACGTCTGGACTTCAGTGGCCTACCGTTCGTTCAGAAATAAGACCCATTCCGCGCCACCGCACCAGCCACTGCCATCACCCGCAGGAGCAGGAACAAGTGTCCGGCTTATCCCGAGCAGGCGCCGCATCCGGGGGCACGCAGAGCACCGGTACCCGCGAGCGAGCCAGCAGAGCGAATGCCGTGCCATGCGGCCCGGGCGTATCGCTGGCGCGCTTGACGCCGGCCACCAGAATGCAGGGATGGTTTTCGGCAATCCCCTCGACGATTGCCTCAACCGGATCGCCGTCCTTGACCATGCAATGCACTGGAACCTTCACGCTCGAAGTGATGCCATACTCGCCCAGATCCGTAGTGGCGCATGGATCGAGAGAGGCCTCGGCCTCGGCCGCGGTGCGGGCGTGAAGCACCAGCAGTGGCCGCTCAAAGATCTGCGCCAGCGAGTAGGCCATGGCAGCAGCGGCAGAGGCCGTTTCGTTGCGCTCGATGGCCAGCAGAACCGGCCCGCCCGGTGTGGGGCGAAATGCGCCAGCGTTCCAATCGGCGGCCACCGCAAGCACAGGACACGGAGCCATCCGGACCAACTGCTCAGCGATCGCACCCACAATAACCGGACCCGCGCCCTCCATGCCCTTCGTTCCGACCACGATCAGCCCAGCCTCGTATTGCCGGGCCACATCCACCAGCATTTGCGCCACCTCGCCCTGACGAACCTCCGAGTGGCTGCGGATACCCTCCCGAAGCAGGTCGGCAGACAAGCTGTCCAGAACCGTGCGCACCTCCTCGGGAAGGTTCTTCAAGAGCTGGCCAGGAATCTCGTCCAAGGCCGCATATTCCACGGGATCAGCGCCATAAGCCAACACAATGCGCGCGCCATAGGCCCCTGCCAGCTTGCGGGCATACTCGAGAGCAGCCTCGGACCGTCCCTTAAGCTCGGTGGCCACGACGATCGTCTTCAAACCGTTTGCGAAGCTCATGGTGCCTCCCGGCGCCCAGACGGCGCCCCCATGCTTTCCTGCCTATCAGGATTCAGAGTCTGCGCCCTCGAATAAGGCACCGGCAGTGACACGATTCACCCGGTCCTGTGACTTTCGTCACAAGTGACCTCTTACGAAGCAGTTGACAGCGTCAGGATTTTCACCGCCATCCTCGCAACTTGGAAAGGCCCGTCGGAGGGCTACGGATTTCATCATGCGGTACGCCGACCCGGCCTGTGACCCCTGACACTTGCACAAGAGCTCTGCTCGGCGAGAATCAAGCTGTGAGGCCTGACAGCCATCCACGGCGCGGGCCAGGAGAAAACCTCAATGAGCGATCTTGCACAGTTGGCTGAATCCGTCAGCGTTGACCCCCTTGTCGGCCATCCCGCCGACTACCACGTTTTTCACCAGTTCTTGGAGCGCTGCAAGGAACTGCCGGCGATTACCACAGCGGTGGTCTGGCCGCTCTCTGACGTGGCCCTCAGGGGCACAGTCGAGGCTGCCGAGGCGGGGCTGATCCAGCCGACTCTGATCGGCGATGAAAGCGAGATGAAGGCGCTGGCCGCGAAGATCGGCGTCGACATCAGTCGTTATCCGATCGCCCAGGCAGAGACGGAGCGTAGGGCAGCCGAGATTGGCGTGGCCATGTGCCGCAGCGGCAACTCACAGGCCATGATGAAGGGCAGCCTGCACACCGATGAGTTGATGAAGGTGGCCATGAAGGCCGACACCGGCCTGCGCACCAACCGCCGCATCAGCCATGTCTTCGTAATGGACACACCGGCCTATGCGCGCACGCTGCTGATCACCGATGCGGCCATCAACATCGAGCCCGAGTTGGAGGACAAGATCCACATCGTGCAGAACGCGATTGATCTGGCCCATGCGCTGGGCATCCCTGAGCCTAAAGTGGCGTTGCTCTCCGCCGTCGAGACAGTGAACACCAAGATCAAGTCCACGCTGGATGCGGCTGCCCTCTGCAAGATGGCCGACCGCGGCCAGATCACCGGCGGCATCCTCGACGGTCCATTGGCCTTCGACACTGCCGTGAGCGCCAAAGCAGCCAAGATCAAGGGACTGGTCTCGCCGGTTACCGGTCAGGCCGACATCCTGGTCGTGCCTGACTTGGAGAGCGGCAACATGCTGGCCAAACAACTCGAGTACCTCGGCGGAGCGCAGTTGGCCGGCATCGTGCTCGGCGCGCGTGTTCCCACCATCCTGACCAGCCGTGCGGATTCGGCAGAGACCCGGCTGACCAGTTGCGCCGTGGCCGTTCTGCTGCACTATGCCAGCCATCCGCTGGGAGGGATCTAAGCCTCGGCTCAACTTGAACTTCTGAAGGGCGCTACCTTCTCCGGGACCTTCTGCGACTGGCCATTGCCGCAAAGCCGGAAGAGTTGGCGCCTTTTCCATTGGGCTCATCTGGCTGGACCGGGTCTGCGTAGTCGTCCAAGAGGAGATTTCTAAGATTCCTTTGACTGTCAAGAAATATTGGCTCTACAAGGTCCAATTTTTAGTGTATAGATTTGAATGGGGATGATTTAGTCGCTAATTTCCCTAAAGAAACTGCCCTAAATGGTCGATAATGCGCACTTTGGAGCTGTGCGAATCGGTCATGTCAGATCGAGTTCTCGCCGGGGCGGGATCGGGTCGAAATGCACATTCAAGCAGAAGCGAACCTATCGGCCTTAATAGAAAGCACCGAAGACCTGATCTGGTCGGTGGACCTCGAAAATCGCCTGGTTACTTACAATAGCGCGCTTCAGCGCCACATAGAGTCCACTTTTGGCGTCCGCCTCATCCCCGGCATGTTCCCGAAAGAGATCGTCCCGCCGGAAAGAGCAACCCTGCTGCCTCCACTTTACGAGCGTGCAAGGACCGAGGGTTCGATTCGAGTCGAGTTTTCCCTCGTAGATGGCAGGACCATGGATCTGGCCCTCAGCCCGATCCTTACAGACGGCGTCTTAAGCGGCGTTTGCGTCTTCGGCAAGGACATCACGGATCGCAAACGGACTGAGCAGGCCCAGCGCGAGGACTTGGACGTCCTGCGAGAGACGCAGATCGTCGGGGCCCTTGGCAGCTATGTCCACGACATTGCCGCGGGCGCATGGACAAGTTCGGAGGTCATGGATGAGATCTTCGGGATCGGCAAGGAATATGTACGCAGCGTGGCCGGCTGGGCTGCCTTGATCCATCCCGAAGACCGGGCGATGATGACCAGCTACTTCGCGGACGAAGTACTGGGCAAGGGAAAGACCTTCGACAAGGAGTATCGAGTCGTCCGGCAATCGGACGGCGCAGAGCGCTGGGTGCACGGAATAGGCAGGCTTGACTTTGACGCCCAGGGGAAACCCGCAAAGATGCGCGGCGTGATCAAGGACATCACCGAACGCAAGCGGGCAGAGATGCAGCTTTGCGATAGCGAAGAGCGCTATCGCAATACCTTCGAGCAGGCCGCTATCGGCATCGTTCATACCTCCTTCGAGGGCAGAATGCTCAGGTGCAACGCCCGATTTGCCGAGATCGTCGGTTACCCTCTGGTGGAGATCCCCGGCATGACTTTCCAGCAAGTCACTGAGCCGCAGGATCTCGCGCCGAGCCTGGCGACCCTGGAACGGCTTCTGAGCGGCCCCGTCGACAACACCCATTTGGAAAAGCGCTTTGTCCGCAAGGACGGCAGCTTGACCTGGGCAAAGTTGACCATCTCGATCCAGCGCGACAGCCAGGGACGGGCTTTGCACTTCATGACCTTCGCCGAGGACATCAATGCCCGCAAGGCGGCGGAAGAGAGGCTGGACAAGGCCTCGGAGGCGCTGGCCGCAAGCGAGCACCGCTTCCGCACCTTCTTCGAGAAAAACGGGTCGGTCATGGTGTTGGTTGAGCCCTCTAGCGGGGAGATTGTGCACGCCAACCGGGCCGCGGCGAAGTTCTACGGTTATAGCCGTGAAGAACTGATCGGCATGCCCGTAAGCCGGATAAATACCATTCCGCCGGAAGAGATTGCCCTTGAACGCCAGCAGGCGCTAAGGGAAGAGCGCGGCTTCTTCAATTTCCGCCATCGCCTCGCTTCCGGGGAGGAGCGCGAGGTCGGAGTGTACTCTTCTCCAGTCGAGATCGAGGGCAAGCTCCTGCTCTTTTCCATCGTGCACGACCTCACCGAGCAGAAGCAAGCCGAGCGGGCGCTGGCGGCAAGCGAGCTTCGCTTCCGCACCTTCTTTGAGGAGAATGGCTCGGTCATGTTCCTGGCCGATCCCGAGACCGGCGAGATTGTGGCCGCCAATCGTGCTGCCTGCGAGTTTTACGGCTATCCGAAGGAACGGCTGGTCGGCATGTTCACATGCCAGATCAACCTTAGTTCGCCCGAGGATTGCCTTCGCGACCGGCAGACGGCTCTGCGCGGGGAGTGCTCCTGTTTCTATTATTCGCATCGCTTGGCCGGCGGCGACGTGCGCGAGGTTGAGCTTCGTTCTTCGCCCTTTGAGATCGATGGCAGGCAACTGCTCTACGCCATCGTCAACGACATTACCGAACGCAAGCGTGCTGAGGTCGAGCGCCGCAATAACGAGGAGCACTATCGCAGCACATTCGAGCAGGCCGCGGTCGGCATCATTCACGCCACATTCGAGGGCATCATCCTCAGGTGCAATGCGCACTTTGCCGAAATGCTCGGTTACGCTCCCGAGGAGCTCAAGGGCCTAGATGTTCAGCAGATCACCGCCCCCGGGGATGGCCCAGCAAGCCGGGAGGCGCTTGAACGTGTCTTGAGCGATGGCGCCCCTGCCAGTGTAGAAAAGCGCTATCTCCGCAAAGACGGCAACCCGACCTGGGCGAGGCTGACCATCTCGTTCCAGCGCGACGGCGAGGGACGCCCGCTTTACTTCACAGGGTTGATCGAAGACATTAATGCTCGCAAGGCAGCCGAAGAGCGCCTCGCAGCGACGGCTGAGGCTCTCCGGTTGGGCGAGGAGCGCTATAGGATCGTCTTCGATACCTGCCCCAACGCTATCGTCGTAAGCCGGCTCAGCGATGGGGTCGTCATCGAGGCCAATCGGACATACCTCGATGCGGCGGGCTACTCGCGCGAGCAGGCCATCGGGCGCACAACCATGGACCTCGGTATCTGGGCGAATGCAGCCGACCGGCAGAGGTTGATCGATTCCCTGCTCCGCAATGGCGAATGCCGGGATATGGACTTCCGGTCCATCCGAAGGACCGGAGGGCCATTCTGGATGCGAGTCTCGGCATCTCTCATTGAAATTGCCGGGGAAGAGTGCATTGTCGCCTTCGCGCAAGACATCTCCGAAGCCAAAGCCTCCGAAGAGCGCTTGGCTGTTGCCGCGAACGCCCTTCGACTGAGCGAAGAGCGCTACAGAACCGCGTTCCAGACCAGCCTTGACTCCATCAATATCAATCGCCTGGACAATGGGGTTTATGTCGATGTCAATCGCGCGTTCGTCGAGATCATGGGATACGATCGCCAGGAAGTTATCGGATATTCATCACTGGAACTCGATATCTGGGCGAACCCTGGCGATCGGGAGAAACTGACAGATTCGCTGCGCCGGAACTTCGTCGTGCAGAATCTGGAAGCTCAGTTTCGAAGAAAGAACGGCACTCTGCTCTGGGGGTTGATGTCGGCATCGGTGATCGAGCTTGATGGCGTTCCCTGCATCCTTTCCATCACGCGGGATATCACCGACGCCAAAGCCTCTAGAGACCGGCTGGCTGCGGCTACCGATGCGCTGCGGCTCAGCGAAGAACGCTACCGGTCGGTCTTCCAGACCTGCCCCGATGTCGTAACGATCACCCGGGTGCGCGATGGGAGGATCCTCGATGTCAACCAGGCATTCCTTGATTCCTCGGGATTCGAGCGCAACGAGGTCATTGGGCGGACAAACGAGGAACTTGGCCTCTGGGTTAATGCTCGCGAGCGGCAAGATTTCGTCGACGCCGTGGCCTGTGGCAACTCGGTTCGAGATCTTGAGGCTCGGTCCAGGAGAAAGAACGGAGAGATCTTCTGGATTCGCCTGTCGTCATCCCTGATAGAGATCGAAGGCGAGCAGTGCCGCCTGACCTTCGCAAAAGAGATCACCGAAGTCAGAGCCGCGGAAGAGCGCCTGGCCTCGGCCACCGAAGCGCTGCTGGCGAGCGAGGAACGCTATCGCACCGTCTTCCACACCAGTCTCGATTGCATCACGCTCAGCCATCTGAGCGATGGACGGTACATCGATGTCAACAAGGCGTTCCTGGATCTCATTGGGATAGAACCTGAAGAGATCGTGGGGCGAACCTCGACGGATCTTGGCATCTGGGCTGATCCGGGGGCGCGGGCCGAGGTCGTCGAACTGCTCCGCCGGAACCCAAACGTCCGGGATTTTCAGACCGAGTTTGTCAAGAAGAGCGGGGAGAAGATCTGGGTCCTGATCTCAGCCACCGTCATCGAGATCGGAGGCATTTCCTGCATCGTTTCGGTAGTCAGGGATATCTCCGGGGCCAAGGCCGCGGAGAGCACGATTCACAGCCTCGCCTTATATGACCCTTTGACAGGACTGCCCAACCGCCGCATGATCTTCGAGGGGTTGGGCCAATCGCTGGCCGACGGACACGGGAGGGAGCGCCTGAAGGCGCTGCTGCTGGTCGATGTCGACAACCTGAAGACGCTGAACGATACTCTTGGCCATCATGTAGGCGATCTTCTACTTCAAGAGGTCGCCCGGCGCATCGCTTCCTGCGCCCACGAAGCCGACACAGTGGGCCGGCTGGGAGGGGACGAGTTTGTCGTCATCCTCGACGACCTGAGTGAGATCTCCGGGGAAGCTGCAACCCAGGCCAAGGCCGTTGGCCAGCAGATCCTAAGCGCGATAAGCCAGCCGTATCTGCTGGAGAATCGCGAGTGCCTCACGGCAGCCAGCATGGGCGTGACGATCTTCGGAAACCAGGAAAAATCGGCAGACGAGATCCTTCAGAAGTCCGATATCGCCCTGCATCTGGCCAAGGCAGACGGCCGCAATACCTTGCGCTTCTTCTCTCCATCCTTGCAGGCTGTCGTCAATGCCCAGGCGGTGCTGGAGAGCGATCTGCGCCAGGCGATCAAGAGAAAAGAGTTTATGCTTTACTACCAGCCTCAGGTGGAGCGCGGCAGATTGACCGGCGCCGAGGCCCTTATCCGCTGGATGCACCCCACCCGCGGCATTGTGCTGCCCGATGAGTTCATTCCGATCGCGGAGCAATCGAGGCTCATCCTGCCGATGGGAGATTGGGTGCTTGAGACCGCCTGCGAACGGATCGCTTCATGGGCGGCCCGGCCGGAGACAGCCCATCTCACGTGCGCGGTCAACATCAGCGCACTGCAATTTCGTCAGCCGGAGTTTGTCGAACGTGTCCTGACTGCAATCAAGCACACCGGAGCCAACCCGAAACGCCTGAAGCTGGAACTCACCGAGAGCATGTTGGTCGAGAACATCGAGGACGTCATCGGCAAGATGACGGAACTCAAATCCCACGGCCTGAGCTTCTCGCTCGACGATTTCGGTACTGGCTACTCGTCGCTGGCCTATCTCAAACGGCTGCCCCTGGATCAACTGAAGATCGACCGCAGCTTCGTGCGCGATATGCTGGTTGACCTGACCAGCGGCGCCATCGCGCAGACCATCGTCTCTTTGAGCCGCGCGATGGAGTTGTCGGTGATCGCCGAGGGCGTGGAAACAGAAGAACAGCGGGGCTTCCTGGCTGGCCTCGGATGCCACTGCTTCCAAGGATACCTCTTCAGTCCCGCATTGCCTCCGGATGAGCTTGAGGCGTTTCTCTGAAGCTTCGCAGAGTGCCCGACGGCACGGCAAAGGCAAGCCGGGGTCTTTCTGACCCCTGATCACTGACCCCTGATACGTGTCGTTCTCAATCCATCGACATGCTAAGCTGGTGGCGCACGTCGGCGCCGCGAATCCAGAAGATGACATCGGTGGCGATATTCGAGGCGTGGTCGGCGATCCGTTCCAGATGCTTGGCAACCAGGATTCCGCTGACCGCCTGCTGGGTAAAACGCGGCCTCTCCTGAATGAGCGCGAGCAAGTCGTTGTGAGCCAGGCGATTCATTCGGTCGATCTCGTCGTCCATCGCGCGCACCGAGTCGGCCAGCCGGGCATCACCCTCTAGCAGAGACTGCAGCGCCGAGCGGATCATACGCCCGGCAAACTCGCCCATGGCCGCAAAATCCACGGGAAGATCGACCTCTTCACGTTTCATCGCTTCCTTGGTGCGGCGGGCAATGCCCATCGACTGGTCGCCGATCCGCTCCAGGTCGGCGTTGATCTTGATCACTGCCAGAATGAAACGCAGATCGATGGCCATGGGCTGCTCTTTGGCCAGCAGGTCGTAGGCCATCTCGTCCAGTTCGCGTTGGGCGGTGTCGATGGCCCGCTCGTTCTGCTTGACGTATTTGCAAAGCTCCCTGTCGCGCTGCAAATAGGCGTCGACCGCGGAATCGACCGCCTGCTGCGTGAGGGCTGCCATGGCCAGCAGCTTGTCTTTGAGTTCTGCGAGCTGGAGTTGAAAATGAATGCGCGGCAAAACAGTCTTCTCCTCAGGTTCTGATTGTGCATCATGCAATGTTACTGGCGTGAGAATTTCCCCCCGATTGCACCACAACGGTCACATCTGGTGGCCGGCGAGTGCCAATATGGGTTAGACTCCGCCCGGTTCAAAACGAGCTTCAGGCGATCGACAGGTAAACCATCCTTGCGTGGGTTCATCGCGCAAGGATGAATTACCACGAACCCCACGCCACTGGCGGGGGCGATGTACTAGGCTATCACCATGGACGCCGCAAACATTTCACAAGCTTCGATGCACAGCTTCAAACCCTCCGGGCTCCAACCACATGAGATTTACAAACTGATGACCGGCATCATCGTGCCGCGCCCGATTGCGCTGGTTTCCACAATGAGCGCGGGCGGCCTAGCCAATCTTGCGCCATTCAGCTTTTTTTCCGGCGTGGGCGCGGTACCGCCGACGGTCCTCTTCTGCCCGGCGCTGCGCGACGGGGTTTCGCCGGGAGTAGGCGAAAGAAAAGATACGTTGCGCAACGTCGAAGAGACGAGCGAATTCGTCATCAATGTCGTCAGCGAGGCCATCGCCGAAGCGGCCAACATCTCCGCCGCCGAGGTGGAGTTCGGTGTGGACGAATTCGCGCTCTCCGGCCTGACGCCGATTCCCAGCGAGGCTGTTCGCCCGCCGCGCGTCGCCCAGTCGCCGGCTCAGATGGAGTGCAAGCTGCTCCAGATCATTTACACCGCCCACGCGCCGCGCGGCGGCGTCATTGTGCTTGGCGAGGTCGTGCGCTTTCATGTGCGCGAAGAACTGGTCGAGGAGTTCCGCGTCGATCCCGCGGGCCTGGATGCCGTAGGCCGCATGGCCGGCAACACCTGGGTTCGCACTCGTGACCGCATTGAGCTGATCAGGCCAAAGTGAGAATGCAGGGAACAGGGAATAGGGAACAGCCGGGCACCCACCGGAACTGGGTGCCCCGCTTTTGGCATGTCTCTGTTTTTGTGCCTAAGGTGGGATAGATCCACCTATCTATGGTTTTTAGCGTCTTTTATGAGTTTTTGCTTCCGGGTTTCCATGCGGGAGTGGATCTCACGAATCCCATCAACACAGAAGCAATGGAATGCGGTAGAATTCCCTGAAATCTGGAAGAACGCCAAAAAGAGATCCACAAATGGTCACCACAACAATGAGAGCGGAGTGCGTTGGCAGGAAGGTTCGACCGTTGATTTTGGGCATCTCGGCAGGGCTGTTCCTTGCGCTGGCCCCCATGCCGGGCTGCCGCGCCTCGACCGCGAAGGGCGGAGCCATGAATCTCAGCAGCACCAGCTTTCAGGGCAGCCGGATTCCGGCAAAGATCACTTGCGATGGAACGGGAGTCTCACCGCAACTGGCGTGGTCCGCGGCTCCGGCAGGAGCGGTGAGCTTTGCCCTGATCGTTACCGACCCGGACGCTCTGGTTCGGACCTTTGTGCATTGGGTGCTCTACGATCTGCCTGCCGGAACACGCGGGCTACCTGAGGCGGTGCCGGCGCAGGGCGATCTTGCCGGCGGAGGCCGCCAAGGCAGTAACGATTTCGGCAACATCGGCTATGGAGGCCCCTGTCCGCCGAGCCATTCGCCGCACCACTATGTTTTCACGCTCTATGCGCTGGACACTAAGCTCGATCTGCCCGCAGGTGCAACGCGGGCGCAAGTGGAAGCCGCGATGAAAGGCCACATCCTGGCGCGCGGCGAACTTGTTGGCCTCTATAATCGATAAGCGACGATCCTTTTTCTCACACCGCTGTCATCTCCTGCCCCTTGGCCTCGCGGCCCGCAAGCGCAAGTCCAGCGAGCGTTAATGCCACCACGATCACCGTGACCGCCAGCACCAGGGGATAGTTGCCGGTGCGTTCGGCCGCGAGGGCCTGCGCCTTGCCGTTCCACGAGGTGATGAGGCCGCCCAACTGGTAGGCCAGCCCCGGAGCCGTGGCCCGCACTGGAGCCGGCGAGAGTTCGGTAAGATAGGCCGGGACCACTCCCCAGGCTCCCTGCACCATGAACTGCATCAGCACCGCGCCGATGCCGAGCGTGACAGCCGAGTGGCCGTAGGCATAGAGCGGAATCACCGGAATCGCCATCAGCGCCGCGGTGACGATGGCCCGCTTGCGGCCCCACTTTTCAGACAATGTCCCGAAGACAAATCCTCCGGCGATGGAGCCAAGGCCATAGAGCACGCCGATGAGGCCGATGGTGCCTGGCGAGAGCCGAGCCTGGGTGGCGAGGAAGGTTGGATAGACGTCCTGCGTGCCGTGCGAGAAGCTCATGAAGGCCGTCATCAGCAGCACCAGGAAGAGAAAAGTGGGCAGAAATGCCAACAGGCGCGTGAACTCCCCGGCCTTGGCGCTTCGGTTGTCGATGGCGGAGAGCTCCAGGCGCTTCCTCTTCCCTTCCAGCCAAACCGGCGACTCGTCAACTCGAGCCTGCACATAAAAGACCAGCAATGCCGGCAGAGCGCCCAAGATGAACAACCCCCGCCATCCGATCCAATGGAAGAAGAGTGCGAAGGCGCCCGCGGCCAGAATCGAACCCATCGCGTAGCCCTCCTGCAGAATGCCAGAGAAAACGCCGCGCCCTTCGACGGGCAGGGTCTCAAAAGCCAGTGCCGCGCCCACGCCCCACTCCCCGCCCATGGCCAATCCGAAGAGCCCGCGCAGGACCAGCAACGCCGTCAGCGATGGAGCAAGACCGCAGGCCAACTCGATCGCCGAGAAGCTGAGAATGTTCACCATCAGCACCGGGCGGCGGCCATAGCGGTCAGCCAGCATTCCGAAGACAATCGCGCCCACCGGCCTGAAGGCTTGCGTCAGAAAGATCGCGCCCATCACGGCAGAGGGCACTGTATGGAACTCCGCGGCAATGGCCTTGGCGCAGAAGACCAGCAGAAAAAAGTCGAGCGAATCCATCGTCCAACCCAGGAAAGCGGCCACAAAGGTGTGCCGCTGCGAGCGGTTAAGGCGCCGGAAGTCGTTCAGGAAGGACATAGTCGGGAGGATAGCAGGAGCGAGGGAATAGGGACTAGGGATTAGGGACTAGAGAAGAACTTCGCTTTCCCAGCCGGAAAGCAGAGAATTATTTGTTGCAACGAATAACATGCCCGCGTCATCGTATTGGTATACGAGATTTCGCGTGGACTTTGACTTTGGATACACTTCGCTCCGCGCGCGTCCGGCGAGCGCATCGTAAAAGTGCAGCCGGCAACCCCCAAATGCGGCCCAACGGTCCGGCACCGAAAGGATCTATCGATGAAGCGTTTCATTCTACTCACCGGCATTCTTGCGCTGGCGGCTCCCCTCGCCTTGACGCAAACTTCAACATGGAAGTCCGATCCAGCCCATAGCGAAGTCGACTTCAGCATCAAGCATATGAGTCTTTCCAACGTTCATGGCCGCTTTGGCAATGTAGCAGCGACCATCGTGTTGAATGAAGCGGATATCACCAAGTCGACTGTCACGGCCACCATCGACGTCAGCACCGTTGACACCGGCGTGTCGGGGCGCGATGCCGATCTTAAGTCGGATTCCTTCTTCGACGTAGGCAAATTCCCCAATGCCACCTTCACGAGCACCAGCGTCGTGAAGAACAGCAGCGGGTTGACGGTGAACGGCAACCTGACGCTGCGAGGAGTCACCAAGCCCGTTGTGCTCACAGTTGAGGGCCCCACCGGGCCGATCGAGGGCATGATGGATCACAAGCCACACTCGGGTTTCTCGGCCACCACCACCCTGGACCGCACTGCCTTCGGCATCGGAACGAAATATCCGGCAGCTATTTTAGGCGACGAAATAAAACTCACGATTGAGCTCGATGTCGCGAAGCAGTAACAAACAAGCGCTGCGAATGAATGCATACTGAAGAGTACGGGTTTATCTCCTGTACTCTTCAGCCAATCTATTTTGAGCTGCTGCGCAACCGATTCAAGAAAGACCGCTTATGGCAGGATTGAAGCTGGAAATCGCGCAGGAGCGGCCCTTTGCGAGCCTGGAAGAGGAGGCTCTGCTCAACCTGCTGCGCACCTCCGACTGCCTCAACCGCGCCTTCCACTTGAAGACCCGTGGTTGGGGCGTCACGTCGACGCAGTGCAACGTGTTAAGGATTCTGCGCGGGGCGCATCCCAATGGGCTGACCTGCGCGGCCATTGGCAGCCGGATGATCGCGGCCGAGCCGGATATCACGCGGTTGCTGGCGCGGCTCAAGGCGCTCAAGCTCATCCGCCAGCGGCGCGACGCGCACGACCGGCGCTCGGTGCGGACCGAGATCTCAGAGGCCGGCCTGGCGCTGCTCAAAGAGATGGACCCGGTGATTCTGCGCCTGCCAGGAGAGTTGCTGGACCGGCTGAAGCGCGCGGAACTGGCCGAGCTGATTCGGTTGCTGGAACTGGCCCGCGGGAGCAATGAGGAGACGCGAGCGCAGCTATAGATTCAGGTCAAGGAAGTGATGAGGGCGTGTATCAAGAACCGATTTTGTGTCAGGGCATGACCGTAGTCGTGCCGCGACAGGCCCAAGAACTCAAGAGCTTTAAAGTATATGGGCATGACAGGCCAAACCGATCGGCCCATTTTTGAAAATTACGGTTGAACTGTCCTACCTTAATCGCAAATCCAGGCAAGAACGCTGTGACGCCATCAGACAATGATTTTTCCCGCAGCCTGTGAATCCCTGCGTCATTCTCAGCCCTATACGGAACGACTGAAGTCGTGCCCCTTCAAAACACAGACGACCATCTCTGAGGTGGACATCACCAGAGCCTGACGGGACAGAAACCGGGCGTTCTCCCGATCTCGGACGGTCGTGTGACCTTTTTCAAAAAAAGTGGAAACGATTTCGAGTGAGCCCTCACTATTCCCTGTGAGGATGTTCAGAAGCCGAGCGGTTTCCGCAGTGATGATCATTCGATTCAGCGCGGCCAGGACCTTTCCGAGCCGGCCGGAGCCGGCGCCGTTCATCAATCGTGCATTAGACCTGAGCTGGTTTCGCGATCCAAGAGGATAGTTGATGGTTTCCCCAAAAGACAAGAGCGCGGCGCATGAATGCCTCTGTTCGAGAGAGAAGCCGCCGACGCTCAGCGAGATCTTCCCGTTGGAGTCCTGGCCGCCTAATCCTCCGGAATGGCTCTCTCGGCAGAACCGCGCGCAGAGAGCGCCGGCCAAGATCGTCGGCATCAATGGCATACAGCAGCCCATCCTTCCCGACGGGAGCGACGTCAAGCTTATCGACAAGATCAAGCTGAAGATCAACCCGAGTCGATCGATCCAAATCGCCGCGGCGAAGAGGCTGAGTCCTGCCGAATTGCATCGGCTCTATGCCAGCACATCGGTTCCGAAGCATCGCTACCTGGCTCCTTTTCTGAACGAGGCAGTGAACTGTCCTGAAATCGCGCCGCACCCGGAGAAATGGCTCGCTGACGTCTCCGGGATCGATCTCTCGAAGGTGGTCAATGACTGGTTGAATACTAACCGCAGTACCGAGTATGAACAGTTGTACTGCATCGGGCTGGACCCGGATAACGGCAAGCTAACCGGCGTGTTTACCGTGAAACAGGGCAGCGGCTATTCCGGGGGACCACGCACGGCGGGTAGCAGAGAGTACGTTGCCTTTTGGGTCGACTGGGGTTCGGGGTTCAAGTACGAGGGAACTGCCTCGGTGGCGGTGCACGACTTCGGATGGCTACCTCCAGCCGGTCTCGAGTACAGCGTCTCGCTGTCGATCGACCTTCACTCTCGTGTGCAGCCTCGGAGCGAGGGAAGAAGGACGGTCAAGGTTCGGGCGGTGCTTTCATGGAATACACCACCCTTGACCACAGATCTAAACGCTCCGGTGGTCTGGGGAAACATGATGGAAGGCCGGATCCTCATTCCATCCAGCCAGGATGCTCGAGAGAGCAATCGGGTTCCTTGTTTCACTTCGGCCCGTGCTGAAGAGATCGATGAGGGCGGCGCCGATGGGCAGATCGTCGATGCAGCTATCAAAGCAATAACAGGCATGGCCTTTGGTCCGGATTTGGGACTTACGGTCGTGCCGAACGGAGCCATCACCAACGCTGGCGCGACCGATCGGAGTTTTGCAATCCACACTGGAGACATCGAGGACGGGGGCGCCACATTCGCCCTCTACGTCTGGAACCGTACCAACCTGAACCGTGGCGCAACTTCCAACTTGGATCACACTCCGGCTGGACTATGGACGGAAGAGAAGAGTTAACAGAATCGAGCGGCCTCCCCCCAGAAGCAGACAGAGTCCGCTTTTCGAAGCGGGCTCCGTCTGCAGCCAACCGGAAAGAGAAGGAGATCCCGATGTTTAAGCCTGCGTTTGTTTGGTGTTTATCTCTGTGCGCACTGGCAGCTAGGCGAGCCGGAGAGTTGCTGCAACGGGCTGCGTGGAGGCCAAAGAGAGCTATCCGGATAACTCCAGTTTCAACGTCCTATATCGACAAAGTCATTCGTGGAGTGTGAGAGCTATGCAACACAAGACACTAACATCAGCGGCGAGTATTGAGAGGCTCGATCGGGAGATTGAGCGCGGGGAGTCTCTCGACCCCATGGAAGCGATCGCGTCCTCGACGGAGCCCCGCCGCTCGAGGCTGGACGGACCGTGCCGGTTGGCCTGGCGCGGCGTAGGGTTTTGCAACTCCTTCCTTTCCCGGTGGCTCAACTTATGCGAAGTTGGCGTTGAAGATGTCTTTTATGCGTTTCGAATGCGGAGTTTCTTTGCTGGGGCGGACATGGAACCTGTAACTGCTCCGCAGGAAATCGCAACTTTTCGTTCCCATCGTGTGTTGGAAGAAGACGACTATCCAGAACCGGAAGACAGCTCAACGATGCCTGGAAGTCAGTCGAAGCTCGCGATCTCATGGAGAACGCCCTGGTTGTACCTTATCTTCCTGTTGTTGGTTTGGCTGCTCTTGTTCTGACATGGTTGAGGTCCCACCGGGAACCGGCAACCCATGGGGCTCCGGCTTCACCTCCGGAGAGTTCTCCCAAAGGAGGTACGTCATGCACCTCGGTCGAAGACAAAACGAGTTGAGAGATTGTGGAAGCCCGCAGAATATCGCCTTGAACCTTCAATACACAGGGCAACCGCCGGTGATCGTTCACGGCCCGGTTACTGGAAGCGCATACGAGTTCACTTGCGGGGAATCGGTAAAGCCCGTGGATCTGCGAGATGCGAGATTCCTTCTCGCCAATCCACTCTTCACGCTGTCGAGATGAGGCCCGCCACTCTGCCCGCGGCGCCTCCGCCTCGCGATAACGCACGGCACCCAACTCGGCCCTCTTCCAGAGCGCATGAATCTCATCCGCCCGTCAGATCTGCAATACTGTACACGTCTGCTCTTGTTGGGACGGGACGAGTGTTGCAATTTCATTCATTCGATGCGGGTTACGTTAATAACCTCTGCGCTGGTGACCCCCAGACGCAGGAGCACTTCATTGCGTATTTTACGGGACTGCTTCGACTCAAGCTTCGCTCCCGGCTACAGTCTGCTCACGCCATCGAGGATGTATGCCAGGAAACTTTCGCCCGCGTCTTTGCGGTTTTGCGCAAGGATGGCGGATTGCGCCAGCCGGAGAGCCTGGGCGCCTTTGTCAACACAGTTTGCAACCGTGTGCTTTTTGAGCAATATCGCACTGCCAGCGGCAGCGAGTCTCTGGATGTCGAGGGCCGGCCGGAACTGCCTGACAAGAGCGCAAACGCACTGGAGATTGCGGCTGCCGGACAGATCAAGGATAAAGTCCGCGAGATTCTGCTCAAACTGGCCCCGCGCGACCGTTCCCTGCTAAAGGCCGTCTTCCTCGACGAGCGCGACCGGGATGAGGTCTGTCGGGAATTTGGCGTGGATCGCGATTATCTTCGGGTCTTGCTGCATCGCGCCAAGCAGGAGTTCAAAACCGAGTATGTAAAGCGCATTGGAAACCCGATGACCCTGGGAGCAGGCGCCTAAGGGGCATGTTGGTGCGACTTTTTGTAACGATTGGGTGTTCACGGCCACTATAAGGGGTTGGGTAGTAATTGGGGAACGATTTTATGGATCACAGCGAAGCTTTGCAACAGATGGCCGCGGAGCGTTACCTGCTGAATGAGCTGACGCCGGATGCGCGCGAAGCCTTTGAGGCGCACCTCTTCGATTGTCCCGAGTGCGCCCTCGATCTTCGCGCCGGAGCCGCATTTGTAGAGGAGGCTAAGAGCCAGTTGCCTGATCTGACCCGAGCCTTGCCGACTCCCGCTCCATCCACTTCCCGCGAGCCTAAGGTCAAGCGGCAGTGGTGGCTGGGCTGGCTTCAGCCGGCCTTTGCCGCCCCGGCCTTCGCAGCCTTGTTGCTGCTGATCGGATACCAGAATCTGGTCACCCTTCCGGCGCTTCGGGCTTCGGCCGACCAGCCGCGCCTTCTTCCCTGGGCTCCGCTGCACGGGGCCACCCGAGGAGGCGCTCATCTGACCATCACCGCCGATCGCCGCCACGGAATTGCTCTTCCGGTCGATCTGCCTCCGCAGCCCAGCTTGGGAGCTTACGCATCCTACGCTTTTGACCTCTACGATCCGCAGGGAAAGCTCGCCTGGACTGATAGTACCGCCGCTCCCGGCGATGAAACCGGCGAATCGCAGCGGCTCTCGCTGGTGATTCCCGGCGCTATGCTCAAAGAAGGCGCCTATACCGTCGCTGTTTTTGGCGTAGCGGCTCATGGGGAACGCACCGAACTCGACAGATTCGTCTTCGATCTTCGTATCTCCGATTGACGTATTTCGATTGACACCCTAGAATTCTCTCGACCCAAAGAAAGATTGGTGAAACGCCTATGTCCGAAAGAGTGCACAAATACCATGCCGAAGCCACGGCCATCGCAGGCCACCTGAAACTCCCGCTGGTGCAGGAGATCAAACCCCAGGCTCACGTGAAGCTCCCCTGCGAAGGCGGGTACATCTCCCAGCGCGCGGAGAATTACAGGCTTGAATCGGTCATCTCCTTCCGCTCCGCCTACACCCATGTCGCGGGCAACCCCAGCTCGAAGGGGGCGGAGGGCTTTACCACCTTGACGACCACTGCGATCGAGGGGCTCAATGTGCTGGACGTGCTTACGGCCGACCGGGTCGTCGGGCAGATCATCACCGACCATCCCATCGATGGATTTGTGCCGACGGTCTCCTTCCTGGGTACTCGCTTTGAGAATTTACGCATCGCCGGCCACCTAGTCGAGGTGGACTTCGATCCCAATATTCTTGGACCCAAGCCGGCTAACGACGCGCCGTACACCTCTGATGCGGAGTTCTTAGCACGCGTCGCGCGCCAATACGAACGCATCCGCGAACACAAGCAGCTACCGGAAGCGCTGGCCGAACGGTACAATCGACTTTCCTCTACTCTTGGGAGCCGGGAGGCGGTCGAATGTTCATTGGTCAATCAGGCTGTTGGCTCCTACCCTGGGAGCTCCTACGGCCACATGATCAAGATTCCCCACTTCGGCACCATCACCCTGGGCAAGCTGAGCCTGAGGCACGAAGACTGCCACGAGGGGACCGGAGTCCCCAAGAAGACGACCGTTCACCTGACCATGATCGATCTCGAACTGGGCTGCGCAGTCCACGGCAACGTGCCGATCGGGAACGGCGGATCCAACGGCGGCCCGACATAATCGAGAGAATTGGCCACTGATTTTCACTTGGCAACCTAAGCCGCCAACGATAGAAAGTGAGCTAGGAGGATATTCATGTTCAGCTGGCTCGCTTCATTCCTCGTATTTTTTCTTCACAACAATTCCGCAACGGTGACAAGCACTGTTCAGCAGAATTCCACGGGTGCTGCGATCACCCAAACACTTCACGAGGCACCTGCTGGCAACGTGCCGATCGGGGATGGCAATTCCAACGGGACGCCAGGATAGCTGCTCCAAGGACATTTCCTAGAGCCCGCTGGAGAGAAGACCTTGCGTTGGGACTGGCGGGCATTAGCTCAGTTGAGTTCGGGCCAGCTTCCAGCGCAGGGTTCTTCCCGGAATTTGACAATACCCCGTTTTCATTAGCTCCCCTCCAACGATAAGTACGCTGGCACCGGCAGGAATGCGAATAACCACGCCTTGAAACTCTTTGGGCATATATTTTGAAATGAAGGAACCCGCACACAAGACAGCCCTCGACCTGATACGGCTCTGCGATTATAACGGTGCTAGCCGAGTTGTTGATGCGGAGCTTGACGGCTGCGGCGAAAAGGGTTCCTCGTCTGATTTATGGCATCTGCGCTTTCTGCGGACGGATCTGATCAGGCTGCGTGGACACACCGATGAGGCCTTGGCTTATCTTGCGGCCAAAGAGACAGAGTTCCCCCTGGAAGGCAGCGACACCCCCTCCCTGATCGGACTCAAGAGGACGCGTGGCTATTGCCTCGGTATGTTGGGGAAGTACGGCCCGTCGGATGGCTTACTAAAAGAGGCAGAATACCTCGCGAGGGACGCTGGGTTGCTTGAATTGCTTTGCGAGGTATGGCACTGCCAGGCGTGGTTTTTATATGTCCGAAACGAGTTTGAAACCTCAGACCGGCTTTTTCGAGAGATTCTCCGCGCATCTGAGGAGATCGGGGGATGGTATTTCCGGGCGATTGGGCTATGGGGTATCGGGAAGAACATCATGATGCGAGGACACGCCAACAACGATGCTCTGTTGCTCACGGAAGCTCTCGGATGGTTTGAACAGTCACACGATCTTTTCGCTGCTGCGGGTAGGCGAATGTTTGCGTACGGGGACATGGCAGTCTGTTATCTTGACCTCGGAGATGATCAAAAGTCCTTGGATTTGCTTGAACAATTGTTACCGGTTTATGCGGAAGCCGGCTGGGTGCACACCTATCAGGTTACGATTGCAAATATTGGCAATGTCTATCGAATACGGGGCGATTATTTACGGGCCATCGACTATTACAGCAACGCAATCGAGTATGCCAGGGAGATCAAGGATCCCGTCTCTGTTTGGAAGTGGACCTACAATCTAAAGCTGTCCTATAAGCTCCTTCGAGAGTCCGTGGAGAGGCTGCGCTCAATACCGGCCTCAATGTAAGCTTGGGACATGCCAATTCTTAGGAGTTTACGGCCTGCTGGTCTCCAGTTCGTGTGGGTCGCGGCCATGTTGCTCCTAATTCCGCTGAAGGACACACACCCCGAGACAGCTCAGGATGCGTATAGCAGCGCGTGGAAGCTTTTCGTGAGCGGCAGATTGTCGGAAAGCCAAAAGGAGGCAGAGACAGGAGCCAGACATTTCCAAGTTTCCAATCCAGAGTGGACCGCAAGATTCATAACGCTGGAAGCTCAAGTCATGGTTTCGCGTGGTATGTACAACGATGCCCTGTCTGTCCTTAAAGCCTTCCGGCCTCCTTCCAATGATCCAGACGGAACGATTCGCAGACTCGCAATCGAGGCCGACGCTTTGACGCGACAGCGTCAACTGGCCGTAGCCGACCGAAGTCTCGCAGAGGCGGATGGAATCTGCGGTCTTGCTGATTACCCGTCCTGCGGCTATGTTCTTCGCTCACACGGAACGCTTGCAGTATGGCAAGGACAGATTGCTCGCGCGCGTCAGTGTTATCTCGACGCGCTTGCCTTTGCGAGGAGCCACCACGACCGGTATTTGGAAGCGAGCGCATTGGTGAATCTTGGATTCGATGCTCTGCAAATGGATCATTTTGATGAAGCGGCGGACTGGTCGATGTCCGCACGCCGGAACGCGGCGGAACTTGGCGCCGAAGATCTTGCGCAAGCAGCATCGGGCAATCTCGGTTGGGCTTATCACCAGTTGGGAGACAACGAGAGAGCATTGCAGCAGTTTCTCGAAGCAGAACAGAACGCCTCAAAGCTTGGGAACATAGGCTTTGAACTTAGATGGATCAGTGATGCTGGGGCTGTTTATCACGATGCGGGCGATTCGGAACGCGCCGCGAAATCCTATCGTGAAGCACTCTCTCTTGCAAGGCAGATCGATAACAGAGAAGAAATCTTGGTATTGCTGGGCAATCTAGCGCAAATATCGGTCGAGACCGGCAAACTGGACGAGGCAAGCACATATATCGATCAGGCGGCTTCTATGGAAGGCGCAAACGTCAATCGACTGAGCGCTAATATCATGCTGACGCGGGGAATGCTCGCGGCTGCGCTGCATCAGGATCAAGAGGCGGAATTGATTTTTCGCGCAGTCCAGAAGGACGCTACAAGTCACACAACAACTCGGTTGGATGCCGGCGATGAGTTGGCCAAGCTATTCGAGCGGCAAGGCAAGCCGCAGGAGGCGGAACGAACTTATAAGTCCACGCTAAGCGACTTCGAGTCGGCGCGGGCGCAGCTCAGGAACGAAGATTCGCGGCTACCATTCGCCGCCAACGCCAACGGCATCTACGACAACTACATTCATCTGCTGGTCCAGCAAGGCCGGAGCGATGAAGCTCTGGCTTTGGCCGATCAAAGCCGCGCGCGGACGCTGGCGCAGGGCCTGGGCGTAGCTAGCGCTTCTTTCCGGCCAGCGACTTTGAATCCCCGCCAGATCGCGCAAAAAACCGGCGCAACGCTGCTCTTTTATTGGCTGGGCGACGAGCACTCATACCTATGGGCTATCACGCCGACGAAGATAGCGCTGATCGAGCTTCCCGCGGAAGGAGAGATTGTTGCCCGCGTCGAGCGCTACCGCAAGGCTCTGCTGGATGTTGAAGACCCTCTGCAAACAAAGAACGAGGATGGGCAGGCACTTTATAAGTTGTTAGTCGCTCCTGCCGCGAAGCTCATCCGGCGCGATGCCCCGGTCATGATCCTGGCCGATGGAGAGCTGAGCAAGTTGAACTTTGAAACGCTGCTGGCTCCTGGCCCGAGTACGGAGAATGGCCACGGTCCAGAATCGAGCCGAGAGTTGCATTATCTGCTCGACGATGCGACTCTGCTCTCGGCGCCTTCCCTGGCGATGCTGGCTGCGGCGAAGCCCGCTCGGAATCGAGATCGTAACCTGTTGCTGCTCGGCGACCCGGTGTCGCCCGATTGGGATTATCCCAGCCTTCCCTTCTTCGGCTCCGAGATGGCGGAGATCGAACGACACTTCACCCCACAACGTCTTGGGGTATTCGCGGGGCGGCAGGCCACTCCCGCAGCCTATCTCACCGGCAATCCGGCGCAGTATGCCTATATTCATTTTGTCTCTCATGCGATTGCCAGCCGCACGGACCCGCTGGATTCGGCGATCATCCTTTCAGATGCAACGCTCACCGGCAGCAGGGCAAGCGACGCCTCCTTCAAGCTCTACGCACGCGACATCATGCAGCATCCAATCGACGCCAAGCTTGTTACCATCTCGGCCTGCTATGGCAGCGGCACGCGTTCCTATGCGGGCGAAGGCTTGGTGGGGCTCTCGTGGGCGTTTCTGCGGGCCGGCGCACACAGCGTCATCGGCGCGTTGTGGGAGGTGAGCGACGACTCGACCCCGCGGCTGATGGACGCGCTTTATCAGGGAATTGAGAAGGGCCAGGAGCCGGCCGTCGCGCTTCGCAACGCCAAACTTACTTTGGTGCATTCGCACAGTAAATTCCAAACGCCATTTTATTGGGCCCCATTTCAGATCTACACCCGGCGGTAGAAGCTCTTTCTTTCGTGCTTCCAGATCTCAGTGCGAATAGATCCCGGTTGCCATGAAACAACTGGAGGTGCGCTCCATGTTGTGTCTTTTTGAGTTGAAGTCTATCGAGCCGGGAAAGCCGGATTATTAAGTTCTCAGGAACCCAGGCGCGATTCATCTGCCATTGACCGTCATTTCACAGAGATTTTATCGAGACTCTATAGCCTCGCAGCCATGACGAACTTACGATTCCTCTGCAGAACTGTCTTGGTAGGCCTCTTGATCGCAATCTGTGGCATGGGAGCAAGGGCGCAGTACGAGGATGGCAGCCTCATCGGCTCCATCCATGACGCCACCGGCGCGGCGGTTACTAGCGCGTCCGTCACCGTCACCAATGTGAACTCCGGAGTTTTAATTAAGATCGATGTAAACGGTTCTGGCGATTATGAGGTTCCATCGCTTCGGGCCGGCGTCTATACCATTCAGGCCAGCGCGCCGGGCTTTGCGCCCGCCGAGGCGAAAAACATCACCGTCTCGGTGGCCGGACGCCAGCGCATCGACCTCACCCTCAAGGTGGGTCAGGCCGACGCGACCACCGTTGAAGTCAGCGACGTGGCCTTGCAGATCGAGACCGAAACCAGCGAGCGCGGCCAAACGGTCTCTGAGTATCAGACCGAGTCTCTGCCGCTGGTCAGCCGCAATTACTCCGACCTGCTGGGGCTGGTCACCGGCTCGCGCCAGGCGCCGACCGCAGCGACCACCACCGCCGTCACCAGCCTGGTGCGCGCCGGCGCTTACAACGTCAATGGCCTGCGCAGCATGTTCAACAACTATCTGCTGGACGGCATGGACAACAACGCATACGGCGAGAGTAACCAGGGCTTCGACAACCAGATCATCCAGCCGTCGCCCGACTCCATCTCGATGTTTCAGGTGGTGACCAACAACGAGAGCGCCGAATACGGCCGCTCCGCCGGCGCCACTATCAACGTCGCCTCCAGGAGCGGCGGGAATCAATTTCACTCGACGCTCTACGAGTTCGTCCGCAACACCGATCTGAACGCCTTCGGCTATTACCATGCGGTCAGCGGCACCCACGTCTTTCCCAAGCCGGGCTTCAACCGCAACCAATTCGGGGCGGACTTCGGCGGACCGATCTTGAAGAACAGGCTTTTCTACTTCCTCGATTACGAGGGATTCCGCCAGACGCTCACGCCAACAACTGTGTTCACCGTTCCCACACAGAATGAAATCGGCGTTGGCACCTCCACGGGCACACCTGTACTGGTGACCGATGTGCAGAATCCGATCACCGGCCAGTACTTCAAAGCCGGCACGCCGATTCCCGCCTCGGCCATCAATCCCACCTCGTTGCAGATTCTCAAGTTTTTCGGCAGCTTGCCCTCGCAGTGCCTGATCCCTGCCGGGAGCAACCTCATCTCAACCTCGGGCGGCACGCTCGGCCTGGCTACTAACGATTGCGCCGTCAATGCGCCATTCACCGACAAATCCGACAAGGGCGATCTCCGCATCGATTTCCAGCAAAACGAGAAGAGCGCCTGGTTTTTGAAGATCAGCGACCGGAAAGAGACCGGCATCAACTTCCCCACCGAACCCGAGCCTCTGGATTCTCAGGCCAACGGCAACGGCCGCATCAAGATCCTCGATCGGCAGGTCGCGCTCGGCTACACCCGCCTGATGGGGGCCAACAAGGTTCTCGACGCCCGCCTCGCTCTTTCGGGCACCCAGGCCGGAAAATATTCGCTCGCCATTGGCAATACCGCCATCGCCATTCCTGGTCTGCCCACTGTTGCAGCCGATCCGACCGTGGCCGGCGGCCTGCCCACCATCACCTTCGGCGCCGGATTCTCGAGCGTCGGACGCCAGAATACCAACCCGCAATGGCAGAACCCCTCGCTGCTCGACCCCAAGGTCAACTTCTCCTGGGTCAGGGGCAAGCACTCGCTCAAGTTCGGGTATGAGTACGAGCACATCTGGATGGAAGTGCAGGACTCGAACCCGCTCTATGGCGCCTTCGCCTACTCCGGGGCCTTCAGCGCATGCTCGGCTGGATCGGCTTGCAGCTCGATTTCAGGCAACGACGAGCTCTACTGGGCCGACTTCCTCTTCGGCGCCACCTCCCAATACCAGTTGGCCACCTTCTTCAAGGCCCACCTGCTACAGACCATGGACAGCGTCTATGCCCAGGACGACTGGAAGGTCAACAGCAAGCTGACCCTCAATCTGGGCGTCCGTTGGGAATACGGTTCGCCATACTCGGAGGCCAACAACGACCTCTCCAACTTCGACCCAACCACGCTCACCATGCTTACGCTCACTCCCGGCGCGAAGGCAGGCCCCTTTCTCACCCCCACCAGCGACACCGGCGTCTACGGCAAGACGCTGGTCAACCCCTCGCTCGGCGACTATGCCCCGCGTATCGGCTTCGCCTATGCCCTGACGCCGAGCGTCGCCATCCGCGGCGGCTACGGCACCAGCTTTGTTCACTACACTCGCGCCGGCTCGGGCGACATCCTGCCTATCAACGCGCCCAACGCGCTGTTCATTACAGTGAACCAGTCCAGTCCCAGCCCCGCTACGCATTGCACCGCCGCAACGGGCGCCGCGACCTCCTGCTACGCGACCATGGATCAGGGCTTCCCGCAAGGCTTGGCGACGGCCACAAACTTCAACCCTGGCACCGACAACGTAACCTATATTCCCAAGGACACCAAGGACGGCTACGCCGAGAGCTACTTCCTCAGCGTGCAGAAATCGCTGGCCAAAAACACCCTGTTGGACTTTGCCTATGTCGGCAACCATGGCGTTAAGCTGCAAGGCTTTGTGAACGCCAACCAGCAGAACCCCGCGGCAGGACTTACCACCGTGCCGGGCGCAACGGGCTTCGCTCGCCCTTACCCAACCTGGGGGACGCAGGTCTCATCCACAAGCTTCCTCAACGGGGACATCACCGAGGCCCTCAACGAGTTTTACTCCCACTACAACGCCTTGCAGGTTCGCTACGAGCAGCGTTTTGTTGAGGGGTTGACCCTGCTCAACTCCTTTACCTGGGAGCACTCGCTCGACAACGCCAGCGAAGCGCTTTCGGGCATCACGCCCTCCGCGCAGAACGCCTACAACCTCCGCGGAGACTACGGCCAGTCGGACAACAACCTCCCGGTCGCTAACATCACCAGCCTCGTTTATGAGGTCCCGGTCGGACGTGGGCGTCAGTTCCTCTCGAGCGCTAACCCCGCCACGGACGCCCTTCTTGGCGGTTGGCAGATCAGCGCCATTAACACCGCGCAGGCCGGCTCGCCTTTCACCCTGGATTATGGTCCGAACTCCCACAACCAGGTCTCGCCGCAGATCCTGCCCTCCAGCGCCACCTATCGCGGAGCCATCCTGTACCGGCCAAACTATCTCCCCGGCAACCCGGTCACCGATTGCAACTCAGGCCACTCCTGCCTGAGCCACCAGGCGTCAAGCGGCGCCATCAACTACACCAATTGGGGTGCCTTTGCCCTGCCTGAGACCTATACCACCGGCAGTTCCCTCACCACCGGCGGGACCATATCGAGCCCCTTCGGCAACGCGCCCCGCAATATTGGCCGCACGCCGAAGTACTACGAAGCCGATCTGGCCCTCAACAAGCGCTTCAGCACCCCCTCGGAACGCTTCAAGGTCGAATTCCGTGCCGAGGCGTATAACGTTTTCAACCACACCAACCTCTACCTACCCGGCGGAACCTCCGGCGCGGCCTTGACGGGCACGCTGAATGGAGCCCCGAATGGAACGACTTCGAATGTCACCGGTGGCGGCACCATCACCGGCACCCTCGAGCCGCGCATCCTTCAATTTGGATTGAAGATCCTTTACTAGAGCATTTTCGGGAGTTGTGTAAACCGGAAGTTTGTGGGTATCCCTTCCATTCCGCAGAAAAATGCGGAATAGAAGGGGCACGGAAGTCTACAGTAAATCCGAAAATGCGGTAGTGTCTCAGTTTGAATTTTGGCTTTGGGTAGAGAGCAGGCATTCCCCTTTTCGGGGAAGAGTGAGAAAAACAGAGATGGTTGGCAGTCATCGCATCCTGATTTTGGGAAACAGTGGGTCAGGTAAAAGTTGGCTGGGCAATAAGCTGGCACAGCGGCTTAAAGCCCCTTTCACCGAACTCGACGGTTTGCACTGGGTACCAGGGGGATTTAATCAGAGACGCCCCGCTGATGAAGCCAAAGATGCCGTCCGAAACGCCGCAGCGCTTGACGCGTGGATTATTGAGGGCGTCTTCGGTTGGCTGGCCAGAGAAGCATTATCTCGAACGACAATCCTCGTGTGGCTCGTTATTCCTGAAGACGAATGCGTTGGGAATTTGAAAAGCCGACCTATAAAAAGTGGAGAAGATCAGGAGTCACGCTCAGCTCTGCTTCAGTGGTGTTCGGAATATAAAACGCGAAAGAATGCCAATTCGTATTTGGGGCATCTGGATATTTACGAGGGTTTCGTCGGAGAAAAGCATCTCCTGAGCACGAGGGACGAAATCGAAGGCTTTCTGTCGGCTTTCGATCACGGCTGAAACTGCCTGTTGTGCCGCCTTCGGGTCGAAAACTGGATTTCAAACTGAGGCCCCACCGAAGATGCGCTAGAAGATGCCTTGCCAAATGCAGTCGGCCCGCGCTTTTCACGCGGGCCGGCTCTTTTGTGGCTATGCATGGCTGACCGCAGGCTGGGTTCCGAGGCAAAACAGAGGCTTACGGTAGCCGTCCCAGCGCACGGTTGCGCAGCCACTTGGTCAAGCCGAGCAGCAACAGCAAGCCACCAAAAGGAATGCACATCAGGGCGACGATCAGGGCGAACCAGCCGGTGTTGGTGCTTGCGCCGGTGGGCGAGAAGCCACCCAGCACGGCCTCCAGAAGCACCGCGGCCAACAGGCCGGCGCCGAGCATCGACGCGCCCCATTGCAGCAGTTGGCGCGTGCCGTCACCGGTAGAAGCGGGACTCGAGTTGGGGCTGGTTGAAGCCATCGTCGTTCCTTGCAACGCTGTTTGAGTCTCTTGGTCTCCCACCCGTTTCACAAAGAACGTGAAAAGGATGGAGCACCCAAAGTCTTCTGTTCCCTAATCCCAAATCCCTTTTCCCTGCCTTTATCGCGCCAGCCTCAGCATCGCCCAGGTCACGACGCCGGTAATCGAGACGTAGAGCCACAGCGGAAAGGTCCAGCGGGCCACCTTGCGATGCTGCGGAATCCGCCCGCTCAGCGAGAAGAAAAAGGTGACCAGAATCAACGGCAGCGCCACGACGGCCAGAATGATATGACTGGCCAGCAGCGGCAGATAAACCGAGCGCAGAGCCGCGTGGGCCGGATAGCGGACATCACCATGCAGCGCATGGTGCAGAATGTAGCTGACCAGGAAGAGCGTCGAAAATCCAAAGGCCGTGATCATCGCAGTCCGATGCGCTGCAATGCGCCGAGCCTTGATGAAGGTGTAACCGATGAGCAGAGTGACCGCGCTTAGGCCGTTGAGCAGCGCATTGAGTGCGGGCAAGAAGGCAAACTCCGAGTTGGACGCGGCAGCGGGATGGACATAAATCAGCCAGAAGAGAAAGGCCGTAGCTGCCGCGCTGACGGCGAGAATCGCTCCGATTGCGGGCCGTGTGCTTGTCGATGGAGCTGCGATCTTCATGGCATCCTTACTTCTTCCCGATGGCGCAAAGCATCAGCGTGGTGAAGAGCAGCGGCAAATAGAGCACGCTCACTTTGAGCAGATCGCGCGCCAGCTTGCGGCTCTCGACTTCGGGCACGCGCAGAATGCGGGCGAAGCGGATCGTGTAGGCCAGATAGACCAAGCCCAGCGCAACAGCCAGTGCGGCGTAGGCTGCGCTGGCCAGCCCCAGCCACCACGGCGCCAGACTCACCGGGATCATCGCGACGGCAAAAAACAGCGCCTCGGCAACTGTCGAAAATCCGTCCGGCTGGACGACCGGCAACATGCGAATCCCGGCCTTCGCATAGTCGTCCCGGTACAACCACGCGATCGACATGAAGTGAGGAAACTGCCAGACAAAGAGAATGGCGAAAAGAGCCACGGCTGGCCACTCGATGCGTCCGCGTGCCGCTGTCCAGCCGAGCAGAGGGCCCATTGCGCCGGGGAATGCGCCGATGAAGGTGGCCATGGCGGTGATTCGCTTGAGCGGCGTGTAAATCGCGACGTAGGTAAAGACCGTCAGCAGCGCCAGGGACACCGTGGTCAGGTTTGTGTGTAGAAGCAGCCACACCGCGCCGAAGGCCAGCGCGCCGAGGCCTGCCAATACTCCCAGAGCCAACGGGAAGCGGCCTGCGGCCATCGGCCTGTTCTCAGTGCGCTTCATCCGCGCGTCGGTCCTGCGTTCCAGTGCCTCGTTGAGCGCGCCGGCTCCGGCCGAGACCAGGCCGATGCCCAGCAGCGTATCCAGCAACCCGCGCTGCACGCTGGTGATGCCGGACTCGATCGATCCCAGGTAGAATCCGCCCCACCCCGTCACCAGCACCAGGGCGACAACCTTGACCTTGAAGAGTTCGCGCAGGTCGCTGATCAACGTGGCCGTAGCGCCTGCTTCCGGCGCGTGCATCGGGAACTGAGTCACAAGCTCATTGGAAGGGTCGGCCTGGGTTGCGATAGTCATTTGAATGAAGCTGAACCTCTTTGCTGGTCAGACAGCGCAGATTCTTCCAGGGAAGCGCTGAACCAATCGATTCTGCGAAGCCGCATTTCCTCAAGAAGGAATGCCCACATTGAATTTGCGGAACTTAGGGCACGACTGAAGTCGTGCCCTGACCTCTGTTTTTCACTGCTTCCCGAAGCGGTAGACGACCCCGGTAGTGAAGCCCCGGGTGTACTGGATCGTCGATCCAAAGCCGCTGAAAAAGTATTCGGGAGCGACGCGAAGTCCAACCCGCGGGGTCAGGTTGTACTCTACGGGAACGCTGGCGCTGCCGGCGAAGGTGTACCCGTCGGGCCAGAGCCCGAATTGGGTGGAAATTGGCGCGTAAGCGCCTAGATCGCTCGAGAAGTTCCCGTGGTCTACACCGCCCAGAATGCGGCCGGAGACGGAGAACTTGGGCTGCATGTAGAAGCGGTAAGTTGGCCCAATCAGTGCCGTGTACTCGTTGATTGCTGGGTTGGTCAGCGTATTGTCGGACGGGTTATACTCGCCGCCCACGTAGGCGGAGCCGTAATAGCCGCGGGCGTCAAGGGTCACGCCCAGGCGCTCGTTGAAGTTGCGTGTGAAGCCGGCGTCCCATGCGTACTCATGCGCCTGTTCGAGACCCAGAGGCTTTGTCGTCCCAGGAGCGACCGGTCCCGGGCCAGGCTTCCAGCGCAGGTAGCCGAAGCCGAAGTTCATTTCATAGGTGTGATCATAGGCCTCGTGGATCGCCGCGGCGCGGCGAGCTGCGCGGCGGGCCCTGATTCGTGCCTGAACGCTCGTCTGGCCCTGAGACTGCGCGGACGGCTGGGCTTGGGTTTGATCTGTGTTTGGGGTGGCGGGAGCGGGAGCTGCGGGAGAACTCGAGCTTTGAGCCGGCGTTGCGGTCACGGCAGTGAGACCTAGCGCCAGCAAAAGGGCAATACGGCGAAATAAGGACATCGGTTTCGGGTTACCTCCACGGGAGTGCGGAAGCACATCGCCAATCCCTGCAGGCAGTGCTCCCCCCATAAGGTATTAAATCACCTCAGGGGGGAGCCTTGGGTTGCGCCGGCAACGGATTGCGAGGATTGCGAAGGGATTTGGCCGCGGCCCGCTTTACTTGATTGCGCGCAAGTCGGTCTGTAGCTGGGCCTGGTCGAAGCCGGCCGGTGAACCCTTGGCAGTGAGCCAGTCTTGACCCAGCAGGGTGTGGGCCTCGTCGCAGTACTTCTTCCAAAAGGCCAGGGTCATGGTCTTTGGCGCACCCCAGGTGATGCAGGTGAAGCCGTTGGCGTCGTACTTGGGCACGAAAACACAATGGCCGCCCCAACTGCCTTTCTTGGCATTGGCCCCACCTTTGGGAACCACATCCCAAACATCCTGACTCTGAGCTGTCAGCGGCAGGGAGAGTCCGATGTAAACGCCGCCGAAGAGGAGGATGGACTGGCGGATCTGCACCAGATTGGTGTACTTCGGATCGGCAAAGGCCAATAGCTTATGGCCGGCAAAGCCGTTCTTCTGGAAGTCGTTCAAAACGTCGAGTTCGACACCTCCGTTGTCGGTGTTGGGGTCGCCGGGGACGTATCCGTCCCACTGCTCATAGTAGCTTTGGATGGTGGGATCGGGCACGGTGAAGATGCCCGTGGTATTGGTCGTCCACACCTGCACGGCATGGCCTAGGCCGGCGATGGTGCAGTCGCCCAGCGTGTCGTTGAGCATCATGCCCCAGTCCGTGAGGCCCTTGGTCCAGTCGGCCTCCGGGGGCGGCGGCGGCAGAGCAGGGGTGAGGTAGTCGCCGAAGGCAAGAGTGCGGCTGTCGGTCTTGATGGCCTTGCGGCCCAATTTCATCCTTGAGTGATCTGCCATGGGAAAGATTCCTTTCAAGATTTGGTGAAATCCCACGAGCGGGGAGGCCGATTTCCGGCCCGGTACAGGAACTTCAGGTACCGTCGATCCCGGAGCGGTATGGCGAGACTGTGTCAAATCCGGGCGGTTTTGTCCAGTAAATCTTTTGCTTTCATCCGCAGGTCGCCCACCGGTTCCACATGCAAGCACGAAAATGGACTACCATGAAGGGCAGCGGAGGCTGAATAAAGATGGGACGTGTGTTCTTTGGGTTCGTGCTGGGGTTCATGCTGCTGCCGGTCGCCGTGGGCTTATGGGTATGGCGCGGTCACATGCCTGTGGCAGTGGCTGATCCGCCCATTCCGCAAGAGAGGCAGATCGCCGAAATGATGCTGGATGCGCGTATCCAGCGCGAGATGGTGAAAACCTCGCCGATCACCGTTGATGAGGCCAACCTGGTGGCCGGTGCGCACATTTACAGCGAGAACTGCGCCGTCTGCCATGGGCTTCACGGCAAGCCTTCCGTCTTTGGCGAGCATATGTTTCCCGATGCGCCGCCACTGTGGGAGAAGCACCAGCACGGCGGTGGTGAGCCGATCCTCGGGGTTACCGACGACCCGCTCGGCGAGACTTACTGGAAGGTGGCCAACGGTATCCGGCTCACGGGCATGCCGTCTTACAAGGATATGCTGAGCGAAACCGAGATGTGGCAGGTAACCCTGCTACTTGGCAATGCCGACAAGCCGTTGCCGCCGACCGCAGTTGAGATTCTGCGCGGCGAGCCTGCGGGGCTGGAAGCAACGACTCCGGCAACAAGAAAGTAGTTGTGCGGGAAGGGAATCGATCGATGAGCCTACTCGACTGGCTGCGCAAGGGCTTCAATTTCTTTCTGCTGGTCATGGGCGTCTCCGCCCCGGTGAGGAAGCAGCAACCCGCGCCCAGGCCCACCGCGAAACGGGGGGACGGCCAACCATAAATTGGTAGAATCAGGACTATGTCGCTGACCCGCCAACAGGCACTCGATAGCTTCCGTTCCCCCGACCTGATCGGCCTTGGTTTTGAGGCTGATGCCGTGCGCCGCCGTCTGCATCCCGAGGGCGTGGTCACCTACATCATCGATCGCAACATCAACTACACCAACTTCTGCACCGAATACTGCACCTTCTGCGCCTTCTACCGCCCTCTCAATGGTGCGCGTTCCGAAGAGGGTTACATCCTCGACTTCGAGGTGATCTACGACAAGATTGCCGAGACGCTGGAGATGGGCGGCACCGGTGTGCTGATGCAGGGCGGCATTCATCCCGATCTGAAGATCGACTGGTTTGAACGCCTCTTCAGCGGCATCAAGCAGCGCTTTCCGCAGATCTGGCTGCACTGTCTCACCGCCTCTGAAGTGCTGGCCATCGCAAAATACTCCGATCTCTCGGTTCGCGAAACCATCATCCGCCTGCGCGCCGCGGGCCTCGACTCCATCCCTGGCGGCGGGGCGGAGATCCTTGACGACGACGTGCGCCGGCGCATCGCCCGCATCAAGTGCAACACCGAGGACTGGGTCAGCGTCCATCGCACTGCGCATCAGCTTGGCATGAGAACCACGGCCACCATGATGTTCGGCGTCGGCGAGACCTTTGACCAGCGCATCAATCACTTTGAGGTGGTGCGGCGCTTACAGGAAGAAACCGGCGGGTTCACAGCCTTCATCCCCTGGAGCTTCCAGCCAAAGAACACAGCGCTTGGCGGCCACGGCTGGGAGGAAGCGACCAGCGTCGAATATCTGAAGGTGCTAGCTATCTCTCGCCTCTATTTAGATAACATCGAGAATGTGCAGGCAAGCTGGGTAACTCAGGGATTAAAGGTGTTAGAGTTAGGCCTACACTTTGGCGGTAACGATGTAGGTTCTGTGATGTTAGAAGAAAACGTAGTCCGGGCCGCCGGCACGAGTAACTGCACAACGGAAGAAGAGCTAAGAAGAATCATTCGCGACGCCGGATTTAAGCCAGTCCAGCGGGACACCCTCTACAGGACGATGTTCTTGAACTGATGGCTCGAAAAGCTCGTCTGGGCCAATCCCTAAGTCTCCAAAGTAAGAGGGAATACTGTGGTGTTTCTCATAGGATGCGATCATGTCGCAACGCAAACCTATCCAGAAGGCACTGAACTGGATGATCCGCAGAACACTACACAAAGAGAATTCCGAGAGCTACTCGTCAGAGCCATCGAAAAACACGATCCGCTCCTAATCGCCGAAGAATCTCATCCGGAATTCCTGAAAAAGAGAAAGAAGCGCTCAGTTGTCATCGAAGTTGCTTCGGTGGCGGGCGTCTGTCATAGGTTTTGCGACCCGTCGCTGGAGGAAAGGAGGAGGCTGGGAATCTCCGATGGGCCGCCATATGCTCCCCCTGGATGGGATAATCACAAAGAAATGTACAATTACTTCCTCCGGGAATGGCCCGTTCGCGAAGAGTTCTGGATTGGTCAATTGGGTGATGAAATCCAAAAGAGAATTCTCATTGCCTGTGGCGCAGGTCATCGAGAGACACTCAGAAGACGACTCGAACGAAGGGGTATTCTAGTGAAGATAATAGAGAAAAGGTTCGGAGCAACGAGGATATGGGACGGTGATTTTCCTGCATACAAGGCCGCATACAAGGACCTTCGTCGGAAGGGCTTTCCGCCGGTAACTGATTGCTTTCGCATCGGTACACAGGATCGGGACACTGCGGGGTTTCCGGATTTGGCATAGAATCACCTCGTGTACGAATGGGATGAGGCCAAACGCGAAGCGAATCTGCGGAAGCATGGGTTCGACTTCGACGATGCCGATATGGTGTTCGAGGCCCCGAACAAGATCACCTTTCTGATGGAAGGGCGCGGGGAGGAACGCTGGCTGGATATCGCCCTCGTTGAAACCAACGGCATAGTTCTCGCTCTCGTTTACACCGTTCGGGGATATAATATATGTATCATTTCGTTCCGTAAGGCCTCACGAAAGGAGCGCCGCATCTATGACAATCTCCGGCCAGCCCAGCAAAACTGATTGGGAACGCGTCCGCAGAAGCATAGCGACGGACGAACCCATCCCCTATGACGCCAACGACACCGACGACGGCCCCTACGATCCCAACGACGATGAGGCCGTCGATCGATTCCTCACCGAGGCGAATCGCGTACTTCCAGTTGTGCCTGCGAAAGACCGGAAGATCGCCAAGGCCTCATAAACGGCCCGCCTACTTAGCCGTTGCCTCTTCCTTCAGATAACTCTCGCTCAGCGTGTGTTTCTCCTTCGCAATCGGTAACAGCGTCGGATAGAACTGCACAAAAGTCGTATCCACCGCTGCGTGGTCGGCGTGGCAGGAGTAACATCCGGCATCTTTGGGGAAGAAGCTGCCGGTGGTAGGCTTATCGAAGTCGAAGAAGGCCCACTTGCCGGGGAATCTGGCCTCATCCTTCACGTGAACCTCAAGGCCCATGATGTCCGTGCCCTGATAGTGGCCCTGGTGGTTGATCGAGCCCTTCTCCAATCCCATTCGCGACTCCAGCACCAGCACCGTTTTATCCGGCCAAATGCCTGTCTGAAGGAACTTCGCAAAGGCCTCCGGATTCACAAAAACATTGTCGAAGACCGTGTGTCCCATGGCCATCGCCTTGGGGTTGTAACTCATATCGACCCCGGAGCTGAGAAAGACCCACTCGCGATAGTGCTCGGGGAAGAGCAACTTACTATCGTTGGTGTAGGCGGGCACGTAGGGCCCTGCGGCCTTCGCACCGGGCGCGACCGGGGCTGGGGATTGCGAGCGCAGACCGACGGCAAGGGATGCGGCGAGAAGAAGACCGCCAAAGGACAAAAAGATCTTCATGTGGATTCCGACCTCCAGATGAGGTAAGGATACGCAAGAGAAGGCCATGATGTTCCGTCGCTCGTGCGATCGTTCAACCGGTGAGACACAGCTTGCGCTCACGGAGGAGCGCCTTCATTCAAGGGTGCGATTGGCCGCCCGCCGCGACCTCCAACCCGTGATCGAGCAATCTGAGAATGGACGATAAACTGCCCTCGGCGCCGCGCCGGCTGCCCGGCAGGTTGACGATCAACGTGCCCCCCTTGAGGCCGGCAACACTTCGCGAAAGCCACGCGTAGGGATTGTGCTCCGACCCTATCGAGCGCATGGCCTCGGCCAAGCCGGGAGCTTCACGATCGATCACTCTGCGAGTTGCTTCGGGAGTGCGATCGCGCGGTCCCAGGCCGGTGCCGCCCACCGTGAGCACCAGCGACGCGCCCTGGCTGCTCAATTTGTTCAGCGTGGCGACAATCGTCTCTTCGTCGTCGGGAACAAGATTGCTGCGGATTTCGGCCTCCGGCCATTGCTGGCCGAGAAGCGTTGCCACAGCGGGACCCGCAGTGTCGGTCATCAGGCCCTGGGAGCAACGGTCGGAGACGGTAATCACGCCAATCAGCATGAGATCGATTGTAGTAGCTATTGCGCCGGCAGCATCCTGATCGCGCGCGGCCAGGTTCCGGCGCTTTCGATTGCAACTAAGTAGATCACGAGGCAAATCGAGGTCGGGATCAGAGCCGGGCCGGCCATCGGCGGGCCATTCGCAGAATCCGCTGGCCGAGTTCGTGCATCTCCATCTCGTGTCTTCGATTGACCATATTCTCCCATCGCCCCGTGAGAGACTCACTTTGTTGCAGGAATCCGAAGCTGCAACAGAAGGATTCACGCACCTCGCGAATACGCTGGAAGGAAAATATGCTTGGAACGATCCTGATCGTCGTACTGATTCTGATGCTGATTGGCGCTCTGCCAACCTGGCCGCACAGCAGGAACTGGGGATACTATCCATCCGGAGGGATCGGAATGATCGTCCTCATCCTTGTGGTTCTGCTCTTGCTCGGCCAAATTTGAGCTGGGAGTTCCATTCGATGATCAGGAATAGGCTTCTGCGGCTTGCCGGCGCAGCGGCGATTCTTTTCGTGGCGCTCGCGTCAGGTAGAGTTTCGTTCGCCTACTCGGTCCTCACGCACGAGGAGATCATCGACCTTGCATGGATCTCAGAGATTCGGCCCCTCCTTGTCGAGCGCTTTCCGGGTATTACCGAAGACCAGATCAAGGAAGCTCACGCCTACGCCTACGGCGGCTCGGTCATCCAGGATCTGGGCTACTATCCCTTCGGAAGCAAGGACTTCAGCAACCTGGCTCACTACGTCCGCACCGGGGACTTCGTCCGGGAACTACTGGCGGAAAGCCAGAACGCCAACGAGTACGCCTTTGCTCTGGGCGCACTTTCGCATTATGTGGCGGACATTGACGGTCACCCGGCCGTCAACGAAGCGGTCGCGCTCCATTATCCAAAGCTGCGGGCGAAGTATGGCAACTCGGTCCGCTATGCCCAGGACAAATCAGCGCACTTGAAGACGGAGTTTGGATTCGACACCTTGCAGGTAGCGAAGAATCGCTATGCGCCGGAGCAGTACCACGATTTCATAGGATTCCAGGTCTCGGAGCCGCTGTTGGAGCGGGTCTTTCCCGTTGTCTATGGGCTGGAGTTGAAAGACGTGCTGACGCACGAGGACCTTGCGGTTGGCTCTTATCGCTTCTTCATCAGCCGGCTGATTCCGCAGATGACACAAGTGGCGCTTCAGGTTCACGGGAAAGACCTGATGCGCGAGACACCCGACTTTGCCCGGAAGAAGTTTCTCTACCGTCTATCCCGATCGGACTATGAAAGGGAGTGGGGAAAGACCTATGCAAGGACTGGCATGGGCACACGAATCCTATCGACGCTCCTGCGCTTTGTGCCCAAGATCGGCCCGTTCAAGGGACTGGGCTTCAATAACCCAACCCCGAAAACGGAAGACCTGTATATCAAGAGCATTAACACCACCACCGATCATTACCGGACTTTGCTAGATGAGGTGCGCGCGGGCAAGTTGGTGCTGCCTAACTGCGATCTCGATGACGGCGTCGTCACAAAAGCTGGAGAATACTCCCTTGCGGATGAATCTTATGCGAGCCTTTTGGCCAGGCTGTCAGCGGGTCAGTTTGAACGGACATCGGCCCAACTGCGCGATAACATTCTCGATTTCTATTCTGGTTCCTTGCAGCCGGCTGTAACCGGAGCGGACCCTGCGCCCGAACAGGCAGTTCTGGCCAATCTGAACCAGTTGAAGTCGGCCGACTTGAGCAATGCTTCCGCCCCCAAGCAGTGATTTCGTGACCTCGACAAGCGGTTGGCAGGACAGGTCTGGCTCAAGGTCTTGCATTGGGCGGAATCAGCAGGGTCACAGCATCCGGCACGATCTCGATGCGCACCGGCAAATTGCCCAGCAACTCCCCATCGGCCTCGGCATAAACGCGCGTCGATGAACCGTTGCGTGGACGGCACTCGACCGATACGGCATCGAGCAGTTCGATGTCGCCAGAGAATGTCTGACGGCCGAAGACGACACTGATCAAAAAGCGGAAGTAGCGAAAACGGCTGCGCGTCTTGAAGGCCACCAGGCGCAGTCCGTTCTTGTGCAGCGTTGCGCCGGGGACCATGTGGTTGAGCACGCCGCCAAAGTCGCGGATGCGCACCGCGAGCAGTTCGGAGATCTCCTCCACGCGTGGCCGGCTTCCGTCGTGTTCCACAAAGGACGCTTCAAAGAGGGGAAAGGAGTGGGTGGCCCAGACGCGAAAGGCCTCGACCAGGTAGAGAACATAGCCCAGCCGCCGTTTGAGGCTCGGGTTGAGGCGCGAGAGGAACAAAGCGTCGGCCCCCACTCCAGCCGCCACGGTGAAGTAACGCGAATGGTTTTCGTCCGCGTTGTCTGCATAGGAAATCCGCCCCACCGAGAAGCGCACCGGCTCCGCCGTGAGCAGCTTGCGCACGGCCCTCGCAGGCGAGGAGTGCAGGCCCAGATTCGCCGCCAATGCATTGGCGGTACCCAGCGGCACAACGCCCAAGGCCACGTTCGTTCCCACCAGGCTCTGCAAGACCTCATGCACCGTGCCGTCGCCGCCGCAGGCGAGAATCGTGTCGCAACCCCGCTGCACGGCATCCTTGGCCAGCGCACCTGCGCTGCCGGGCGCAATCGTCTCCAGCGCCTCGACCTTGACTCCAGCAGCGCGCAAGACCGCGACCGCCTTGTCGATGGCCGCATGGCGCCCTATCGAGTGCTGGCCCGAAGCCGGGTTGTAGATGAGCGCGACGCGTTGCATCGCGTGTTTCCCCTGAGGGGCAACGCCCTGAGTGGGAACGGTAGCAGAGGTCATTCCTTAATCTTCGCACCCCGCAGCGGTTCGGGAGGTTTGCAACTACGATTCCTCCCAGGGCACGGAGATCGTTCCATACTGACACAGTGTCACTTAAATGCCAATGCCTCCATAGCACCACCACGGATTCGAAGCTTATTTTCGCCCCGCGGCAGCTTCAGCACGGAACCGCTGCCCATATCGCGTTCATAGATCTCGCCGTAGTTCCCGGTGACCGCAATCACCCGCGCCGCCCAATCGTTATCGAGCCCAAGGTCGAGGCCAATCTGATGTGAGCCTCCCAGCAGAAACCGTAGAGTGGGGTCGCTTTCGGCACGCGCACTCATCGCCTGTACGTTGGCCCGCGTCACGCCGCTCTCCTCGGCCTGGACAAGCGCCTCCATCACCCAGGTGACGATCGCCGTCCACTGCGGATCGTCGTCGCGCACAGCCGCCGCCAGCGGGTCTTTAGAGATGGTTTCGGGCAGCAGGCGCACCTGCCTACCGTGCCGGGTTAGCGCCGCGCGGCTCTGCGCCAGGCGTGTCCGGTCGCCGGCCAGCGCGCCGCAGTTGCCGGTGGCAAAGGCAGCCTGCATCTCGCCCTCCTCCTGAAAGGGAAAGGGCACAAAGTTCAGCTTCTCGCGGGCAAACCACGCGCGCACGCTCTCCTCCACCGTGGTCTCTGCCAGAAAGCAGATCTTCCTCCCGCTCAACTGCCTCGCCCGCGTCACCGGGCTTCCTTCAGGAGCGAGAAATCCGACGCCATCCCATAGCACAGGCCGTGTTTGCGTCAGATTCGTTCCCGCGGAATGGGTGAAGTCGGCGGACAGTGTAGGAACCATCTCCACTTCGCCTTTTTTAAGTCCCTTGATCGCAGTGCTGCCGTCGGGATAATGCGCTACTTTCGCCTGCGCATCTTTTCCCAGCACGGCCACAGCCACCGCGCGGCAGAGGTCGGCGTCAAAGGCCTCGCGATTGCCGTGATCGTCGGAGGTCGTGTACTCGGCCTGCTCCACGTCGATGCCGCAATGCAGCACTCCTGCCGCCCGCACGCGAGTCAAGGTCGTTTCGTGGTTTGGATTCGTCTCTGCTGCGCATGCCCCGCCACATACGAGCAGCGCAGTCAATGCCAACGCCTGGAGTTTCGTCCCGCTTCGCACTATGGCGTCCACCCGCCCGCCGTAGGAATCCCCGGTGTAGTATCCGGGCGCGGGTTGAAGTCCACCGGCACGGGGTTGGCTATCCCGCTGTCCGTCGGCTGGATCTCCAGTCGTTTGCACCCCGCGCCGCCCTCATGAGGAAAGCTGGTAATCTCCTCTGCCGGAATCGTCGCGTAGTCGGCGCTCAGCGGCGCTCTCTTGCCCTCAAGCCGCAGCGTGTCGAAGGCTGACGTCATATCGCCGACCCCCGGCACCATGTCGTCGGCCGGCCCCAGACTCGGCTGGCCAAATTTATCCATGCCAATCTGGCGCGCCCTCATCTCATCGGGCAGGTCGGCCAGCGGAATCAGATTAAACAGCTCGTCTACGAATTTAATAATCGAGCTATGCTCCGACGGCACATGCGAGACGCCATGCGCCACTGCATACGGTGAAATCACAATCGCCGGAATCCGCGGCCCCTGCTCCAGAGGCAGCCCGTTCGCGTCATGCGACCTGATGCGCGGCTGAGTATGGTCGTAGAGCCCGTCCGACTCGTCGTAGGTAATGACGATGGCGCTCTGGCTCCAATACGGACTGGCCGCGATGGCGTTGACCTCTTCGGCGAGCAGTCCTTCGCCGATCTGCGTATCCGAGTAGCCCGGATGATCGTCGTTGCCGCTGAAGACCTCAGCCAGCTTCGGGTTGGGATCGACCGGCTTCCAGTTACGAATGTTCCCATAGCCGCCGCGCACATAGAAGACGCCCGATGGTGGCAACTGCTTTCTGGCCACCGCATCGAAGAACTCGCTCAGCCCATGCAGATGCGTGCTGACTTGAGGATTGTTCGCAACGTAGCCAAAGTACTGCGGAGCGTTGTGATGCGCGACGTAGCCCTCGTGCGAGGCCTTCCATGAGGCATCGTTGATTTCATGGTCGTAGCCCTGCTGATACCAGCCCCAGTCCACCGCCTTCACGCCGTGCCCGGAGATCTTCTCAATGTCGTTCTGCACATCGGGAAGATCGAAGTCAGGATTGTAGTCGGCCGCCGCGGTGTCTTTGATTCCGTCGCCCATGAACGAGAGCGGAAGGCTTGCGAAGGTCAGGTTCTTCGAGATGCTGTTGGAAGGCGGCACGGCCTGCGGCTGCCTGAGCTTGTTTGCCGTGTCCAGCACCGATCCCCAATAGGGCGCAGGGTCATCGACCACCGGTACTATCCCGCTCTTGCCCTGGCCGCCCGTCGTTGCCGCATCCGGGTGCAGCATCCACTGCGTTTCGCCGCTCTGGCCCGAGATCATGGCAATCGCATTCGGCGTCGAGGGCCCGATGATCGTATCCATGAAGTGGTCGAAGAGCGTGAAGCGGTCCGCATACCTCCAGAGAAACGGCGCAGTATCGCAGTCCACATGGCTCATCACCAGCTCGCCAAACTGCTTGCGCTCGAGAGTCGGCGTCATCGATGGAACACCGTTGATCAGCGTCGCGCCCTCTTCGGTCAATGCATACTCCGAGTTCTGCGCCAGGCCATTCGAGTCCAGCGCGAGCTTGCGCGCGATCGCCGTGTGCGAGTGATTGACCGAGGCGATGTCTGCGGGATAAAGCGGCACCGTCTTGCCTGCCGAATCAGTCACCGTCGCCGGAATCTTGAACGGAGTGATTACTCCAATGCTTCCATCGGTATTCACGATCAGCTGCGTGAATCCAGCAACCTGCCCCAGAGGATAAGGGCCTTCTGCTCCCTCGTAGATCCCATCCGCGCCAGGATAGCTGCCAAAGTAAAAGTCAAAGGACCGATTCTCCTGGAAGAGCACAAAGACGTACTTGATCTTGCTGCGGATCAGCTTCCATTTTTCATCCGGCGAGATCGCTGGCTCTTTGGCCTGATCGATCACCTGCGTGCTCACCGCCGCGCTCGACTTTGGCGCGATGGTCACATCCGGCAACGCGGCCTTCTCTTGCGCCGCGCCGATTCCAAAGCCGATCGCGCCAAAAGCGATCAGCACCGCTGAGGCTCGCCCGTAGTTTATGTTTTTCATGTCCCTAAGCTAATTCGTCCCCCAGGGCGTTGCAAACGAAAACATGCCCACAGGCTGGCGGTGATTGATGAATTTCTGGAGAATGATGATCTCCCGAACTGGGTTCTGACCACCCGCGAGATAGGCCATTCGATGCTGTCCCGTCGCGACTACGAGATGGGAACTCTCGCCTGATCCTTTCGTAGCGCGCGATGGCGGTCGAACCACCATGCCCAGGGAAGCAGGACGAATGGAGCAATTACTCCGGGCCAGGCAATCTCCGCCGCACTCGTGGGTAATGGGCTGAAGCGGTCTGCGGCGTAGAGAAAAAGCAGCAGTGCGACGAAGCCGAGGCACGCATAACGTCCGATTCGGTCGCGCGCACTGGTGTCCGCGAGATACATTCCGACGCCAACGGCGAAGATCGCCAGTTCCACCGCCAGCGTTCCGTCGATCGAATTCCAAAGCCCGAGACCGTAACGCCGGCTTCCCGGATAGAGCGGCATGTCGGGCCGGTGCGAGATCCAGTCGAGGATCCAATGGCTGACCACGCCGATCCAGACGACGACCGTTCCCGGCCAGTAGCGCGTGATGAGGTGATAGATCAGCGCAAAGACCGTTGCCCAGACAACCGACATCAGCAGGCTATGCGACCAGGGATACGACTCGAAGTCAAAGGGCGTGAATCGAGTATTGCCCGGATCGATGCGAACCCGCTCCCAGCCAAGCAGAACGAAGTAAGGCCAGAGAATATCGAGGAAGAGCGGCGCGGCAATCAGAACGGCAAGATTGGTTCTCGGCGCGAATCTCTTGCTGGCGAAGCCAACGGCGAAGTGACCAATGAACATATCGAAGACATCCGGGCCGCGACGCCAGCCAGATCCAAAGCTGGCGCGCGGGTCTCTTCCATCTTCGCATGGCTGGACTCCTTAAAAGTGATGCGAGACGCTTGCAATCACCGTGTAGTCCGCAAAAAAAGCGTCCCCGTTGGTGATGTTGTATTGGATCTCAGGCACGCTGGGCGGGCGATCGCGATAGAGCGCCCACGGTCCATTGACGGAGAAGGTATCCCGTTTGTAGTTAAACATCAGTCCAGGGTCCAGCGAAAAGATGAAGCCAGGGCGCCGGAATCCATCGCTGGAGCCCAACAGGTCCCGAACCGGCACACCCTCGCCGCGCACGCCGAGGCTGAGCGCCAAGCCCTTCAGCTTCGGCATACCTTGGGAAACTCCTCCGCGGTAGAGATACTGGTCGGTCACCGACATGACGCCCTGTCCCGGTTGGCTGCGAAAGGTTGGCACGCCGTTTGTATCTTCGGGATTGAAGAGATACGTCGCCTGGCTATAGATAGAGGCTCGCCGCCAGAGCGACTTGTAAGCCTGCGCGCCAACATTGAATCCCCACGCCCCATCGCCAGGCTGCATCGACTGATCGGCCGTAGCCTTGATGATCTGCCCCTGGTACAAGGCGGAGCCCGTTGCATTGTCGATCCCCGTGGGAATCTTCAGGGCTGCGCTCACAGCCACGTTGCCGCCGTTTTCCGTTGGCGGTCGGAAGAGCCAGGCCTGCGCGCCGATCGTCATATCGCCGAGGCCGCTCACTTGGTAGATCCCCTTGGGAGGATAGATCTGGTCGCGCGTGCCGTTGTAGACAGGCACGTCCGCAATAATGCTCCACCGCTTGTTGAGGCGATACTCGATACCGATGTCGAAAATGTTCTGGTGGTTTTCCACGGCGGTCGGCCTGGCAATCTCGTCGGTTCCTTGGAAATACTTGTTGGAGTTGAAGACCCGGTAGCCGATATTCACGGTGAGGTTGTGGATTGACAAGGGCGACGGAGCGCTCTCCGGAGGCGGCGCGACCAGTTCGTCGAGAACGCGTTGATTGCTGTGGGCTGCAACGCAGCCCTGGGCCCAGACGTTCGCGTCAGCAATTAAAATGCCGCCAACCGCGACGATCATGAACAACTTCTTTGTACATTTCATCAGGAACCTCCAAAGGTGGCCTCGCAGAAAAATGTGATCTAAATCACATTTGCAAGTGGGTATGCCAAACCTAGCGGAGAAACCGGCGGCTGTCCTCAGTCCTTTGGTGGAGAGAAGCCTCCACCCGCTCCGGTGCGTCCCCCTCAATCCAGGAGATCCCTCAACGCCAACCCCTTCGCGACCATGGTAAAGTGAGAAACCACGGGGGTTTGTGCGCGATGGCGGCTGGAATTCAGCTTCCCGGCAACGGCGAGACGATCGACCTGCAGCAGCAGGTAGCACGCTTGCAGGCGCTGCTTGAGGCTTCACGGCAGGTCCACTCGACTACCCGCGAAGAAGAGGTTCTCGAACAGGTGCTGCGCATCGTCGTGCGCGAGCTGGAGATGGCCGGAGCGGCCTTTCCTTCGTCCGGAATGGCTTATGGCGAAGCGCCAGAGGGCAACGACAACGGCACGGCACTCGCCTATCCGCTGGATGACCGCCTTGGCCAGCGCATGGCCGAGTTGCTGGTCGCTACGCCCGACGGCCGCCCGCTGACCATCTACGAAGCCGACTTCATCGAGGGGCTGGCCTTGCAGGCTGCAGTGGCTCTTGAAAATGCCCGCAACCACAAGCGCAACATAGAATTTGCCCGCGTGCAGCAGGATATGGACGCCGCCCGCGCCATTCAGCGGTCGCTCCTGCCCCACAAGCTCCCGGAGATCGCAGGCTACTCGCTAGGCTTCCGGTCTGATACCTGTTATGAGGTCGGCGGCGACTATTTGGACATTGTCGCCCAGCCCGACGGCAGCCTGCTGATGGCCGTGGCCGACGTGGCCGGTAAGGGGATGGCCTCGGCGATGATGTCCACCAGCTTCCGCTCGGCCTTCCGGGCGATGGCGGCCGAAGGTCCGCCGCTGGGCGAGCTCGCCGCGCGCATGAACCAGCACCACTGGGCCGAGGGCGAGGAGGCGCGGCGCCGCTACGTCACCGCCATTTTCCTCCTTCTCTATCCCGACGCGGGCAAGATTGAGGTTGTCAACGCGGGCCACAATCCGGGTTTTCTCGTCCAGCCCGATGCCGCCCCCCGATTTTTCGAGGCCACCGGCACTCCGCTGGGAATGCTGCCGGGAATGCGTTATGAGAGCGAGCGCTCTGAGTTTGCGCCGGGGATGCGGCTACTCTTTTATACTGACGGGCTTACGGAGGTCTTCCGGGGGGATGAGGAGTTTGGTCCCGAACGGCTCTTGGATGCGTTTTTGAAGTGCCCGGCCCAGAAGTCCGATGATATTCTCGATGCATTGTGGGCGGCCATCGAAGACTTCGCTGAAGGCAGGCCGCAGGGGGACGACATGACCGCACTGGCGCTGTGCCGCGGCACGAGCCCGACGGAGAATCCGGCATGAACGAGCTGAAGTCCGACGGCGTGCCCAAGGCTACCAGGGTCGAGGTGAGATTGCCCTCCCGCATGGGCTTTGAAAAGGTGGCCATGAGCACCGCCGCAGCCGTCGCCAAGCTGATGGGCTTCCGCGAAGACCGCATCGAGGACCTCAAAACCGCCGTCGCCGAGGCCTGCATCAACGCCATCGAGCATGGCAACCGCCTGAACGAAAAGCTGAGCGTCGGCGTAGTGATGTCAGCAGGCGAAGATTCCCTCGAGGTCAAAGTCATCGACGACGGCAAGGGCATGAGCAAGCAGCCCGCCCGCCCGGACATCGACCGCAAGATGCTCGGCGAAGAGGACCCGCGCGGCATGGGAATGTTCCTCATTCAGGCCTTGGTCGACGAGGCAGAGTGGGTGGCCGGCTCTGAAGGCAAAAGCAGCTACGTCCGGCTCGTCATCCGCCTGGATAAATGCGTGGAATAATAGAAAACAGTTGAGATTACGGAGAATGAATCGTGCAGAGCGAAACCAAGGCGCGTGTTGACCAGCTCACTTCCCCGGCCGGGCATCCGGTGGCCGTCCTGCGCTTCGAGGGCGACATCGCCAGCACCTCGAAGGACGCCGTCCTAGGCACCTACCAGGCCTTGCCCAAGGAGACCACCAAGCTCGTCCTGCTCGACTTCAGCAAGGTGGATTACATCAATTCGAGCGGCATTGCGCTGGTGATCCAGATGATGATCGAGGCCTCGAACTCCGCGCAGAAGATCTTTGCCTTTGGCCTCTCGCCGCACTTTACCAAGGTCTTCACCATGGTGGGCATTACGAAGTATGCGGGCCTCTTTCCCAGCCAGACCGAGGCGCTGGCCGCGCTGTAACCCGATCCAACATGACCCTACTCGTTCGGTTCGGGAATCAGCTTCGGGCCAACTGGAAATGGGCGTTGTCGTTTCTTTCGCCGGACTGGAAACTGGAAGATTATCCGATCTCCATTCGCAAACAGGCCCCTGATCCGGACGGATCATACGACGATAACCCACGCTTTAAGCTGCATCCTTATGTGGCTTCGATAACCAATTGGAATGTAGTTGGGCTCGGAGATTCCAAGGAGGAAGCGTTGAGCAATCTCCGTTCAGCGTTTGCCTCGCGCAAGGCAAAGTTGAAAAATGACGGGACGCCACTCCCCAGACCGGGTACGAAGGTTCCGATCCAGTTTGTTTCGCAGGAGCGGGTGAATGTTCATCCTGATCTAACCAAGGACTTCATTGAGCGTGTGCTCGGATTTGAATGGGCGTTCATTTCAGATGAGTCGAATCTTTGGGATTTCCACACCGATTCAACGAACGAGGTCCTCTTGGTAAAGATCAAGGAGATTTACGGCGTGAACGTGGAGGATATCCAATCGGCGAGAGTCTGGGAAATCCTCGACCGCATCGCTGAAGCGCAAAGGTTCCAGTAAGGGCTATTTCGCGTTATTATTGCCCCCATGAAGCTCGAAGCGATCCAAGCGGCAATCCGCGAGGCCGGCTTTGACGGCTGGCTCTTCTACGACCATCACCATCGCGACCCCATCGCGGGACGCATCCTCGGCCTCGACCCTGGCGCGCACGTCACGCGCCGCTGGTACTATCTGGTGCCCGCCGTGGGCGAGCCGCGCAAGCTGGTTCATCGGGTCGAACAGGGCCGCCTCGACGCCCTGCCCGGCGCAAAGGGCCTCTATTCAAGCTGGCAGGAGCTGGCCCGCGGCCTTGAAGCGATGCTCGACGGCACGCGAACTCTTGCCATGCAATACTCGCCCAACAACGCCATCATGTATGTCTCGATGGTCGATGCCGGGACGGTCGAGTTGCTGCGCAGCATGAGAAAGCAGATTGTCAGCTCCGCTGACCTTGTAAGCCAGTTTGAAGCGGTGCTCAGTGAAGAGCAGGTCGCAAGCCATGTCGTCGCACAGCGGGCCATCGACGCTATTCTCGCCGAGGCCTGGCGGAAAATTGGCCGCCGACTCCGCCCCGCAACCGGGATCGTCAGCACTTTGACCGAATTCGAATTGGCGCAATGGCTCACTACGGCCATGCATAACGAAGGGCTGGTCTGGGAGAACGGCCCCGACGTCAGCGTCAACGCCAACAGCTCCGACTCGCACTATGAGCCCACCGCCGGCCATTCCGCGCCTATCCGAGAAGACGATTTTCTGCTCATCGATATCTGGGCTCGGGTCGACAAGCCGCGCAGCATCTATTACGACATCACCTGGACCGGAGTCGTCGGCCGCGAGCCCACCGAGAAAGAGCAGCATGTCTTCGAGACCGTGCGGAACGCGCGCGATGCGGCGATCACTGCCGTCGTGGAGGCCTTTGCTGCTAGCCGGCCTATCCGCGGCTTCGAGGCAGACGACGCGGCCCGTGCGGTGATTCGCGACGCCGGATTCGGCGAGTTCTTCACCCATCGCACCGGCCATAACATTGCTCAGGAACTACACGGCTCCGGCGCGCACCTCGACAATCTCGAAACCCACGACGAACGCCGGTTGCTGCCCAATACCTGCTTCTCCGTCGAGCCGGGCATTTACCTGCCGGAGTTTGGCGTTCGCAGCGAGGTGGACATGTTGACCGCGCCCGGCAAGGCGTGGGTCACGGGGCGAATTCAGCAGGAACTGGTGAGGATATAAGGCTCAGGAGCAGGGAACTTCGGGCTTCCCCGGTGCGTTATAGTCATAGAGAATGGCAACTGAAGAAAACAAGATCGCCGCCCCGACACCCGCGACAAAATCCGCTGCGCAAGCTGAATCGCAACAGGGTTTTGTCTACCTTCCACTCATCGCCGGTTGGCTTGTGCCGGGAGCTGGGCATTTTCTGCTGCGCAAGTGGTACCGTGGAGCGCTGCTGGCGGCGTCGATCGTGGGGATGTTCGCGATGGGCATCGTGATGCAGGGCAAGCTCCATTCGAATCCGCACGACATTCTCGACATTCTCAGCCTTGCCGGCGATCTGGGCAACGGGCTTCTCTATGTCGTCAGCCGTGTCCTTGGCCTGGGTGCGGAGCATGTGCAGGTAACCACTGCCGACTACGGCACGCGCTTTATCGTGGTGGCCGGCCTGCTCAACGTGATTGCCGCCGTTGACGCACACAATCTCCGCACGGGGAGGAAGTCGTGACTCACTTTGCGGCGGTTCTGCTCTTCGCTCTCTTCGCTTCCACGGTGTTCGGGATCACCATGCGCGAGACGCCCATGCGCATGCTTCGCTATGGAGCCTATTGCTTTGTACTCTTTGTCGGCTCGGCTATCGCGCTCAGTTGGCTGATGTTCCTGATTGCGCGGTAGGCCCCTGTCCTCCACACGGCGCAAAAAGCGGGTTGTAAACGCCAGCGTTTCTGGGCTGCACTCGGTCATCGGAATGACCACCTCCACACGGCAGAAACCACGTCTTGACAACGCAGTTATGCCACGAAAAGGCGGCCTTTCCAAGCCTTTTGCAGTCTACTGTCAAAGCACTGCACAACGTGCGTGTGAGAGCGTTACGGATTAGCTCAGCAAAATCTTGCGGACATCACCCTCAGGATCGTCAACCATGCGGCACTCGTTGTCCCACACCATGGTCTGGCAGCGCGCTGGATCTGCGGGCATCCAAGTCAGACCCGGTTGACTGGGATTTCCGGTCCGGGCAAAGTTGGCCCATGCCGTGGCCATTTTCTTTGCCAGAGCTTGCGCCTCGGGTGTGTTGCCCGTGCCTTGCTCGCACCGCTTGGTGTTGTCGAAGCAGAAGGCCAGCTCAGCGGTGTGCCATGCGCCCGCATCCTCCAGCATCGGCGACTGCCATGTGAAGTAGTACGTGAAGACGGGCGCAGCCTTCTGCGCGATCTTCAGATTGGCCATTCTCACAACATTGTTGCGAATGGAGATGCTGTTGAGCATCGAGCCGCCGCACATGTAGGACAGCGTGCGGATACTCTTCTCCGGATGGGCCTTCTTCAACGCCACGGCGATGGCGGCAGCCTTGGTCTCGCCGTAGAGACGAGTGAGCGCGGCCATCCACTCGGCCTCGGTGGGTTTGGAACGCATACTATTGCCTTCTTCGCTGACCGATCCGATCAGCATAGGCACATTCTTTGAGATCTCCGGAGCGGCTTCATTGAAGGAGCGCACGGTGATGACGCGGCCATCCAGAGTTGGACCGAAGCCAACGCGAGGCGGCGCGCCTGGGGGTGAAAATGGACCCATCCCCGGTTTCATCGGCGGGTTGATCTTGGCGACGACGGCGTTGCCGGCGGCATTCAATTTTGCCCACTCCATCTTTTGCAGGCTGGCGATGTCGTTGGGCTGCAGGCCGAGCTCGATCATCACCTGCTTGGCTAGTGCTTTGGATTGCTCACCGCTGGGAGGATTGCCTCCGCCGCCCGATTGGACCGAAGCGCAATGGAAGAGTCCCGCCGCCGAGGGCATGCCCATCAGCGTAGTGACCTTGGAGCCGCCTCCGGACTGCCCGTAGATCATCACGCGGTCAGGATCGCCGCCGAAGTTGGCGATGTTGTCGCGCACCCAGCGCAGCGCCGCCACCAGATCGGTCATGCCGACGTTGACCGAATCTGCGTAGTCGGTACCGCCGATCTCCGAGACGTCGAAAAAGCCGAGAATGTTGAGGCGGTGATTGACCGAGACCTGTACCACGTCGTGATGCCGCGCCATCTGCGCGCCTTCATGCGAAGGCAGTTCATAGGAGGAGCCGAAGACGAAGCCGCCGCCGTGAAAATAGACCATCACCGCGCGTTTACCACTGAAGCTGGGAGTCCAGATGTTCAGCTTGAGCATGTCTTCGCTCATGTAGCCATCGTCCCAATCCTGGATGAAGGACTGCTCGATCGCGGTGAAGTCGTGCAGATGCTGGGGGCAGTTGGGGCCGTAGATCAAGGCAGGGTATTCGCCTTCCCAGGATTTGGGGGCCTTGGCGGGTAGCCAGCGGTTCTCGCCGCCGGTGTCCTGGCCGTAGGGCACGCCCTTGAAGGTAAGCACGCCGCCGTCGACGAAGCCGCGCACCTTGCCATACTGCGTATTTGCCACGGCCGTTTTGGGCGTGGAGCAGTTGCCCGGCTCCTGGTGCGCGGCGGTCTTGATGTTATCCATAGCCCGAGCGGGGCTTGACAACGCAGCGCCTATGCCCGCTGTTGCTGACAGAAGCATGGCCTCGCGGCGATTCATGAGGATACGATTTCCTGTTTCCGACATTGAGATTCCATCTCCTCTTTCCGTTGATGAAGCCGATTGACACAGATGTTTGCGACTTGGAGGGCGGCTTGGGCGTCTTCTCATAAAGATGCCCCTAACACTTCTCGTTGAGAAAGCGAATTCCCGTGCTGCACAGTAGAACCCTCGACTATTTGCTGTCAAGTGGAGGATTGTCGTCCGCGCGCTCGTCTCTTGGTGTTTCGATCGCCAGGCTGACGATGGAATCTCGCACTGAAGGATCCGCAACACGATCGGAAACATTTGCACAGAACCACCGCAACTTCGCGTAATGTCGATTAGACAGGCCTTTGAAACGGGATTTACTCTGCTGATGGACGTCTCCGCGCCGTATGGCGATTGCCGAAAAGGGCGCGGAGACCAGGCCAATTCTTGCTGCTGTAACCTGGAGAAAACAATATGAAGAAACTCACTAAGCTGGTTGCTGCACGCTTTGGCGCGTGGACAGCGACGCTCTTCTTTGGAATGATTCTGCAAACCGCGGTTGCCCAGGATACGGCGAATCTCCCCTACATGAATCCAAGTCTCTCACCGGAGCAGAGAGCCGCTGACTTGGTACATCGCATGACCCTGGCCGAGAAGGCTACCCAAATGTACAACAACTCCGCGGCGATTTCGCGGCTCAACGTTCCCGCGTATCAATGGTGGAGCGAGGCGCTCCACGGAGTAATCGACCAGGGTGTCACGGAGTACCCTGAGCCGATCGGTCTCGCTGCGACCTTCGATGCGCCGGGGATTCATACCATGGCCACGCAGATTGGCATTGAGGGACGCATCAAGCATGTGCAGGATTTGCGCGAAGGACATCCGGGCATCGGGGGCGGCCTGGATTTCTGGTCCCCGAATCTGAATATCTTCCGCGATCCGCGCTGGGGCCGCGGGCAAGAGACCTACGGCGAAGATCCCTTCCTCACCGGCCGCTTGGGAGTTGCCTACGTGACCGGGATGCAGGGTGACGATCCAAAGTTCTACAGAGCAATTTCGACGCCCAAGCACTATGCCGTCCACAGCGGGCCAGAACCGACGCGGCACTTCGCCGACGTGGACGTGAGCAAGCATGACGAGGTCGACACTTACGAACCGGGATTCCGCGCAGCGATTGTCGAGGGCAAGGCCGGATCGGTGATGTGCGCTTACAACGCAATCAATGGCCAGCCCGCATGCGCCAGCCAGTATTTGCTACAGGACCAACTGCGCGGTAAGTGGGGCTTCCGAGGTTATGTGGTCTCCGATTGCGACGCGGTCAGGGACGTTGCCGCCAATCATCGCTATCGTCCAAACCAGGCGCAGGGCGTAGCGATCTCGGTGATCCGAGGCATGGACAACGAGTGCGTCACCTTCACATCAAGATTTGGCGAGCCGGTCGAGAAGGCCTATATCGACGCTGTGCAGCAGGGGTACCTGCCCGAAAGCACGCTGGACACGGCGCTGATTCGCCTCTTCACCGCGCGCATGAAGCTCGGCATGTTCGATCCCCCTGAGATGGTTCCCTACACGAAGATCGACGAGAAGGAACTTGACAGCGCCGAACATCGCGCGCTGGCTCACAAACTTGCGAATGAAGCCATGGTCCTGCTCAAGAACGACGGTCTGCTGCCGCTCAAACCGGGGATCAGCAAAATCGCCGTCGTCGGGCCGCTCGCCGACCAGACCCGGCCGCTGATCGGAAACTACGCCGGAACCCCCACGCACATCGTCTCCGTGCTCGATGGCCTGAGGGCAGAGTTCCCCAACGCCGCCATTACTTACGTGCCGGGAACGCAGTTCCTGCGCAACGACGGAGATCTTGTACCGGATAACATCCTGACCACTGCGGATGGAAAGCCCGGTCTCAAGGCGGATTACGGCGAATGGCAGAGACGGCCCCCCGTCGAATCGGGCCCTCCGCCGATCGTCAGCCGCACCGAACCGAACGTCAACCTCAGCGAGGGCAATCTGCCCAAGGAGATTGCCGGCAAGAAATCCTTCGGTGTGCATTGGACTGGATTCCTGACACCCACCGAGTCAGGCGACTATCTCATCGGCATTCGCTCCGAGGGTTTTGCGCGGCTCACCGTCGACGACAAGCAAGTAGCTATGGCGGGCAGAGGCGGCGGATTCGATGCCGGTGTTGGGCGCGTCCATCTCGAGAAGGGCCACAAGGTTGCCATCAGCCTCAATTACGGCAACAACAACGGCAAGACGCACGCGCAATTGATCTGGGCCAAGGTGAACTACGCGCCTTCGCCTGAAGCAATCGCGGCTGCAAAGGACGCCGATCTGGTGATCGCCGTCGTAGGTATCACAAGCTCACTAGAAGGCGAAGAGATGCCGGTCACAGAGCCCGGATTCCTCGGCGGAGATCGCACCAGCATCGACCTGCCAGAACCGGAAGAGAGGCTCGTTGAAGCCGTGGCGGCTACCGGGAAGCCGCTCGCCGTTGTCCTCATCAACGGCAGCGCCCTGGCCGTTAATTGGATCAACGATCATGTCAATGCGATCGTCGAGGCATGGTATCCAGGCGAGGAAGGCGGAGCAGCTGTCGCGGAGACTCTAAGCGGCAAGAACAACCCGGCGGGACGGCTGCCCGTCACTTTCTACAAAGACCTCAACCAGTTGCCTAACTTTGAGGATTACTCGATGGAGAAGCGGACCTATCGCTACTTCACCGGCAAGCCGCTTTTCCCGTTTGGCTACGGGCTCAGCTACACAACCTTCAAATACAACGACCTCAGTGTTCCCGCTCAGCCTATTGCCGCAGGACAGCCCGTCGCCGCCGATGTGACAGTGACCAACACCGGCAAGGTTGCGGGAGATGAAGCTGTTCAGGTCTATCTCAGATTCCCCGCGGTCAAGGGCGCGCCACAGATTGCTCTTCGCGGATTCCAGCGCATTCATCTCGAAGCGGGAGCGTGCCAGAAAGTTCACTTCGAGTTGAAGGACCGAGATCTAGGCATGGTTACCGAGGACGGCAATCCGATGATCGCCTCAGGCGATTACACCATCATCATTGGCGGAGGCCAGCCCGATACTGGAGCGCCAGGCGCGAGCGGGCACTTCCACATCGACGGCCAACTCACCTTGCCCGAATAACGGTCGCGCCGCGCGCGGCAAATTGCCCGGTAGGCCCGAGTTTCTTTGGCCTTGAGCGCTGGGTGCCCCACCCTCGTCGCGTGTTTGTTTTTGCGACTAGGGTGAGATGCCCGATGCGTGGATCACACGAATTGAGAAGATGCTCTGACTGCGCAGAAAGAGGCACAAAATGAAACGGCGCGATTTCTTGAAGACAGGTACAGCGGCAGCGATTGCGTTGGCAGGCTCTCAACAGGCGCTCCAAGCCTCCACTAAAGGTGAACTGCCTCCAACCCTGTCTTCTGGTGTACCGGCTGTTCCTGAGCAGGCTCTCGCTTTACCTCATGTTGGCGGTACTCCGGAAAGCAACTTCCCGCCCAAGCCTCCGGTCTTTGCGGCATCCCGCATGTCGCCCGAAGTGAGAGTCTCGCCGATGCCTCTGAAAGATAGGATCCAGCGCGGCATTGTCCCGCGGCGAGGTTTTTGCAGCACAATTCCCGGCACGACGGTTAGCGAGGGGCTCACCTCCGGCAACGGACACATGAACATCGAGGTGGCGTGCGATCCCTACTCGGAGCAGATCCTTTTCCGCCACGAGAGCCTTCTTGTGCCGTGGAAGAGACCCCTTGAAGCGCCCAACGCAGCAAGCGTGTTTCCGCAGGTGCGGCAAATGGTGTTGGATGGGAAGTACCAGGAAGCGATTGAACTCGCCTTCAAGGAGATGAACAAAGGTCCCATCAAGCAGAACACCGGGCCGCACCCAACGGTCCCGGCATTCCTGATGCATCTCGACCTTCCAAAGTCCGCTGCGGCCAGGGACTATCTGCGCACCGTCGATTTCGAGAGCGGTGAGGTCAAGGTGCATTGGAGCGATGAGCGGGGCGAGTGGCTTCGTTCCGTCTTCACCTCCCGGCCCGATGACGTCGTGGTGCAATTGCTCGCCGCCCCTAGTGGGCAGCAGGTCAATGCCCGAATCGCCGTGCAGAAATACTCGCGCGGCAGGCGCGCCCAGGGAGGGTTGTTCGGGAACAATAGCGGCGAGAGCGACATCAAGCAAGACTTCAACGACGAACGGCTCATCTACAAATGCGTTTTAGATCCATCCGTGGATAACAGCGGCTATGCCGGGGTGGTGCGCGTGGTCCGCAACGGCGGCTCGGCCCGCATGGATGGAGACACTCTGGTCGTCGAGAACGCATCGTCCGTGATGCTTCTCACGCGCATCGAATGGTTCGCTGACTTCAGCGAAGAGAAGGTCGAGGCGCTGCGGAAGGCCGTCGAGCAGTTGATTACGAATTACGACACGCTGCTTGAGCGCCACCGCAAAGTCCAGTCGGAAGCAATGCGCCGCGTGACTGTCGACTTCGGCGGCGCCTCGCAGTACGGAATGTCTTCTGAGGAGCTTCTTGCCGATCAGCGGTCGCGGCGGGACTACTCGCCCGCGTTGCTGGAGAAGGTCTTCGAGATGGGGCGCTACTGGTTTATGTACACCAGCGGCAAATACCCCACGATGGCGGCAGAGACCAACGCCAACATCAACCTGCAGATTGCTCCAGGCGTGCAGGCCGATCTGCGCGAAGGCATGGATGCCTACTTCAATTGGATGGAGAGCCTGGCGCCGGACTTCCGGGTAAATGCGAAGAACATCTTCGGGATGCGCGGCACGCATTATTCTCTCTGCCCGCAACAGAATGTCGGTGTCTCCTTCCATTACTCCTTTGCTGAATCGACCGGTGAGATCTGGCCGCATCCCTATTGGCTCTCCGCTGGAGGCTGGTGCGTCCGCCCGTTCTGGGATCACTATCTGGTCACAGGCGATTTGGAGTTCCTGCGCAACCGCATCGTGCCTGCGTACAAAGACCTGGCGCTCTTTTACGAGGACTTCCTGACTGCTACGGATAAGGACGGGAACTACATCTTTGCTCCATCCTTCTCGCCGGAGAACAATCCCGCAAATACCGGTCCAGGGGCCATGATAGCGATCAACGCCACCATGGACATTACGGTCTGCCGCGAAGTGCTGGCCAACCTGATCGAGGCCTGCGATCTCCTTGGCACAGATGCAGACGGCGTGCCCAAATGGAAGGCAATGCTTGCCAAGTTGCCGCCTTACCTGTTGGAAACCGACGGCACCTTGAAGGAATGGGCATGGCCCACATTGCAAGAGCGCTACAGCCATCGGCATATCTCGCATCTCTATGGGGTCTGGCCGGGCGACGAGATCGATCCCGATCGCACGCCGAGTCTGGCAAAGTCGGCGATGATGGCTGACCGAAGGCGCGTTCCTGAGAGGCTGGCCGCTCACGGCCGCTGCCATCGCGCCCTGGTTGGAGCGCGGCTCAAAGACTGCTACATGGTCGACACCGAACTGCGGCAACTGATCGAGCAAGGCTACGTCGCCACCACGCTCAGGTGCTCGCACGATCCCTATGCCTGGCCCATGCCCGATGCGCAGGGAGGAATTCCCGCCATCATGATGGAGATGCTTCTCTACTCGCGCCCCGGCGTGATTGAGTTGCTTCCCGCTCTTCCGGAAACACTCCTCAAGGGTTCCATCAATGGAATGCTGGCGCGCACCTTTGCCAGGATCGACACGCTTGCATGGGATATGCAGGCGCGAACTGCGGAGGTAACGATCACCTCGCTCAAAGATCAGGAGATCAAGCTGATGGTTCGCTACGGAATTGAAAAGATCTCTGCGCCGGCGGGAGTCCTGGTGAAGCCGCCCCTGCCAAATGCGGCCTCGTGCGATTTGCACCTGCTGAAAAACGAACGGGTTCGGCTACAGCTCGCGCTCGGCAGGAACAAGCCGTTGGATTGGGTTGCGCGGACGGCCCAATCCTGATTCGGCCGCCGGGGCACGCTAGTAGAGTTGGCAGTCCTTTTTCAGTTCCACTCCCAGTTCATAGGTGAACTTGCGGATCGCATCCCAGTCGCGCTTCTCCGGCGGCTGTTCGCGCCAAAAGCGAATCTGCGCGGTCGGAGGCAAGGACATCGGAACCATCTCCGCGGCTTCCATCAGGTCCGCCGCATCCTCGGCCGCATCCAGCAGTTTGTCCGTCTGCTCTTTTGAATGGAGCTGGGCGCCGAAGACCGGGTGATCGTCCTTCTGTGCCAGAGCCACCTCGATTTCCTTCACAATCTTTTCGGCCCAGCCCTCGCGGTTCGGCGTCGTTTTGACGATTGTGTTCAGGTCGCGATTTCGATAAAAGCCCATGATGGCTGCGACGATCGCAGGGTCCCGCACCGTGCCATCCGGATAGAAGATCCCGTGAATCTCGCCCCAGTACCCTTGAATGATCAGGTTGAAGAGATACCAGCCCGTCTTATGCTCTCCGGCAATCTCAAGCACCATGTCATATGGGTTGGCGCGGCCGATGCAGCCGGTCTCGGTGTTGAGGACCGGCTTGCCGTACTTCATGGCGTAATCCTCAGCGATGGCATAGGCGTGCTCTACAGTGGAGTGCCGCGTCGTGTAGTCGTGGAAGCTGATCACATCCTCCAGATCGGCCGCGCCATCCAGTTGGCTTGAGAACTCGTAACCCACCGTCAGTGCGTTCACCGGATCCAGCTTGCGGGTCAACGTGAGATAGTAGCGGACGAACTGGGTGATCTCGGCGATGCGCTGCGTCTTCTCTTCGCCTGTCGCTTTCATGACGTAATCGTTGGTCACCGGCTCGTTCATGATGTCCCACATGAGCAGTCCCGGCTCGTCCTTGACGGCTTCGACGACAGCTTTCACATAGGCATCGCCCCGCAGACGAAACTCGGGTTTCAGCGTGCTCGGGTCCAGGTCGTTTCCATTCCACAAAATCGGCATTGTGGAGAAGCCCATCCGGTGCGATGTCTGGATGTAGTTCTTGAGCCGCGCGATGAAGGCCTTCGGATCTTTCTCGTAGGACCGGTAGCCAAGCCAGATGCGTGTGCTGTTCAGATTGATTCGCTTGGCGTAACCAAGGTCCCTTTCAATCACCGCCTGGTCGCCGTTCATGCTGTAATTGACACCTCGGATGAAGCTGTAATCCTGCAGCGGTTTCTCAGCCAATGCGGGTGCAACGGCTGCGGCGAGGACAATGCCCGCCAATAGGACAAGACGCGTCTTCATCGTGTTTCTCCTTTGATGAACGAAGAATGAACCGGGCCCTGGTCGAGAGCAATGCACATCGGGAGCGCGTACTCCCCGAAAGGAGTCGGGCCACAACTTTCGGGATGACAATGCAGGGTGCGTCAAATCTGCGGCTTGCTCTCGATGTTTTCCGAGTGGAATCCCGATAAGGGCGCGTCATTCGCTCTCAATGCGTTCTTCTGTGATACCGGTTAGAAGCGCCGGGCGTAGGAACGTCGTTTGTGATCTGCGCTCCAATCGAATGCGCCTCGGCCAGTGCTTTCGTGAGGGTAATCCCGGTGCCGGAGAGTTGGGCGCCGGCCGCGTGCGCATGGGTGAGCGGTGATTTGACGATAATCGCGGTTGCGCCCCAGGTCCGAATGGAGGCGATCACCGCCGTCTCGGAGTTTGCTCCGCTATCGATGGCGATGGTCTGCCCTTCGCTGAAGCCTGTCACGCCGGCGACAGGAATCACGGTTGCGTTCGCGTCTGTGGCAATGCGCACCGTGGTGGCTCCGGCGGTGCCCACTTTCGCGATGACTGCGGTTTCGAGGTCCGCGCCCGCGTCAATCCGAACCGTCTGGCCAGCCTCAAAGCCTTCTACGCTGGCGACTTTGATATTAGTGGCGCCGACGGCCGTGGCGGCCGAGAGAGGGGCAGCAGCCTGAGTCAGGAAATCGGCGCAGTTGCTGTCGGTGCTCGCCCCGTCAGGGAAACGCCCCGCGCTGGCGGTGACTGCGGGCGTCTGAGCGAACACGTCAGAGCTCGAAACTGCGCCGGGCGCGGGCGCGAAGCAGCCGCTCTTTCCAATTCCGGAGTTGGCTTGGTAGCCCTCCGCGGCCCATGGGTCGACGAGGCCGCCATAGTTGAGACTGTCAACGACGAGGCCCGCAGCGTCACGCAACACCATGCTGCCCTCTTTGACTGTGATGGTGCGGCCAAATAAGGGAGCGTAAGTGGTGAGCTCTGGGCCACCGAACCACTGGTTGGGCGCGGGTGTCCCCTGGTAGCCCGCAGTCGTGACCGCAGCGTCGTGCACAACCGAGTGAATCTCGTGATTCTTTGCCAGCGGGTTGTCGAGCGTGATGCCCGTACCGAGCGCCTGAACCGGCTCGTTGCTGGAATGAGCAAATGTCGTCGCCGGCTGGAAGGTGATCCCCGTTCCGCGATTGCTGAAGGGGAGGTTGGCCGCGTGGTTGAACTTGAGTGGAGCGGCGAGGTCGAGGCCCGTACCCGGTGATACCACCCACTCGTCGCGGATATGCGCCTGGGTGAGGGCAGGCTTGAAGTCGATGCCTGCGCCGCCTGGTCCTCCGCCGCCAACGGCGGTGATGGTCACGACCTCCCTGTTCGCGGGGGTGCCAACGGTGATCTTGTCACCGGCTCCGAAGCCGTCCGCGCGGCGGATCTTGATCGAGGTCGCGCCGGCGCTCGCATCGGCTCCGAGATTTGTCTGGCTCGCCTTGGTGCCCACGTGCGTCGCAGTGACTGTTTCGATTCCATGGCCGACGCTGTCGATGTCCAGACGAATCTTGTCGCCGACGGAGATATCGGAGACCGAGGTCACTTTAATGTTTGTCGAGCCAGCGGGCGCATCTGCCGCCAGGTAGGCTTGTGTTCCCGGCTTGCCGACAGCGGTGACTGTGGCCACCTCGTACTGCTCCTGATCTCTAGCGACGGCGGGGTAGGTGGCGCCATGGCCGAGGGCGATCTTTTCGCCAACCTTGAATCCGGCGATGCTCGCGACAGAAACGTTGGTCGAGCCGGCGGGAATGGTGATGATCGGACCATCGGGGAGAGGTTGCCAGAGTGTCGTATGGTTGCTCGCCGCCGTTCCAAGGCTTGCGATCTTGCGAGTCTCGGAGTTGGAGCCCGCGTCGATTGCTATCGTATCGCCAACCTTCATGCCACCGATGCTGCGGAGGTGGATGGTGGCGTCGCCCGCATGCGCGGAAACCGCAAGCCCTGAGTTAGAGAGGCCGAGAAGGTAGAAGCCGCCTGCCGCGAGCTTGGTCCCGGCCGGGATCTTCACCGTCGAGAAGATGGCCTGCTGTGCTGGGCGGGCGGTCAGACTCCAGTTGGAGATGTCAACACTCTGCGAGCCCGCGTTGTAAAGCTCGATGAAGGAATCGGTCGGGTTGGAAGGAGACCCCGAAGAGATGCGGAACTCATTGATCTTGACCGGGCTGACGTTCCGGACCTTTTCGAACGTTGTCTCCGAATGCTCCGCGCCGCTGGTCGAATTCTTCCACGAGACGTTGCCGATCAGGTCGCCATTGAAGGTCGCCGGTCCCGAGATGACCTTGAAATTCGCACTCACGCTCACACCCGGCGTGACCGGGTTAGTAAAGGTCTTCGACGTCTCCGTCGTGCCCGAAACGAAGGCGGTCCACTGCTGGCTGGGCACGGAGATACTCAACTTGACGCCCCAGGCGGGCGCCCCCGTGGTATTCGTGAACGTTACGACGGTCCCCTGCGGGGATCCCGGCGAGAAAGTCTGGAGTCCCGGCGGGGTCGCGGTGGCCGACGCCGGGGCCATTCTCAGCCGCGCCACGTCGTATCCGGCTGCCACGACGTTGGCCTGGACCAACTGGTCGGTGGCATCCGTCGGAAAGGTGCCCGCGGCGGTCACCGCGCCTTCATAGAAGGTGCCTTGTGAGCCGTTGCTGTTGTCGCCGCCGTTGCCCAACAGGATAGCGCCCTGCTTGCGCATCGGGTCATAGGTGCCATTCACGCGCCCGCCGTCGAACATCACTTGCAAAGCGCCCCGCTGTGCATCACCGCCCATCGAGGTCCAGTGGTGCGGCTCGCCCTTGGCGATCCCGGTGACGAACCGCCAGGTGATATCCGGCAAGGTTGTGCAGAACTTGGATCCATCCGGGTTGACGCATCCAACAAGATTGTTCTCCTGGTCGGTCATCACCCAAGGGCCGGGAAGGGTCCCGTGGTACCAATAGG
>Ga0181526_10000234_pt1 | contig 60743 bp, 60 predicted proteins | sample PEATcosm2014_Bin_35_FD_119750 | JGI IMG/M metagenome (GOLD analysis project Ga0181526, IMG submission 119750) | Peatland microbial communities from MTU Mesocosm Facility, Houghton, MI, USA - PEATcosm2014_Bin06_30_metaG | ecosystem: Environmental > Terrestrial > Soil > Wetlands > Peat | place... | reverse complement strand
GCCATCGCCTCGTCGACGGCGTTATCTACCGCCTCGTAGACGAGTTGATGCAACCCTCGCTCCGCCGTGTTGCCAATATACATTCCCGGGCGCTTACGCACCGCTTCTAGCCCGCGTAGGACCTCGATTTGCTCACCAGTATAGTTCGTCGACATCAACCTTTTCGTTCATTTTGTTTTCCTGCGCCACTCGCCGTCGCTAACGGGGAGCCGGCGTAGAGCAGTTCGTGAAGTTCGTCGCCCAAGAGATTGCGCACCGTGGCCGGCATGATCTCTTCCGGCCGAAGCTTGCTGTGCAGCAGCACGTACGAGCTTGCAACCAGCCGTTCGCGGCCCCCGCGCGAAAGGCGTCCGGCGACTCGCGCCCGCTCGAGCATCCCCCACCAGCGTTTAAGCAGCCGGCTGCGAATGCGTTCGTACTCCTCCTTGTTTAACCCATCTACGAGCTGGGCCGTTCCGGTAAAGCCAAGCCAGGGGGCTTCAAAAAGCAACCGCGCGGTTGCGAGGGTTCTCGACTCGCTCGCAGCGGCATCGCAAGCTGCGCAGCTTGCCTTCTGGCATTGGCCGATCAGCGCACCGCAGCTATCGCAGGCTATCCATCCCGCGGAGCGCTTTGTCCGGGTAGCGTCTTCCACATGCCGCGCAAACTGTGCCAGCGCCTCTTGGGCGTTGGCCGAGGGAACGGGTTCGCCGGGTAGGCGCACCGGATCGGCCATAGAGCGGGCGGCCCGTGGTGCGTTGCGCTTTGGGAGTACTCCCACGCGGAAGCGCAGGCGCTCGACTCCGGCGCCAGGCAGCCGCGCTGCCACCGCGCCGAGAACTCGGTCCGCGAGGAAACTCAACTGGTGACTCCATGCGCTCGACCGCGTAACAATGACCAGCGTGCCGTCCGCCACGCGGACGGGCGCGGAGTTCGCTGCGACTTCGTCGCCGACGATATCGGTCCAACCGGCCTGCAGCAGCGTCAAAGGATCGCGTAGCGCAACCTTCTCCGGCGCCGTCCACGCGACGATGGCTTGCGAAAGCTTCAACATGCCGCTAGCGCCTCGACCTCTCCGTGACGAACACACGCTACGTGTGCGCTCGACTGCAATGGGGCCGGCAGATGCGTCGCGGTCACGAAAGACTGTTCGTAGTCGCCGATCTCGGCAAGGAAGGCCGTTGCGCGCGCTTCGTCAAGCTCTGAGAGCACGTCGTCCAAGAGCAGCAAGGGGGCCTCATTGGAACGTTCTTTCATTACCGCGTACTCGGCGATCTTCAGCGCGAGAACCGCCGTGCGTTGCTGGCCTTGCGAGCCGTACGCGGCCAGTGAAACGTCGTCGAGCGAAAGGCCGACATCGTCGCGATGCGGCCCCGCCAGTGCCGTCTTTCGCGCCCGCTCCGCGTCGCGCGTCTGCCGCAACCGAGCCTCGAAGGCCGCAGCGGCCGCATCGCGGGTGGGAACATCGAAGGGCACGTTCGGCTCGTAGGTGAGCTGCAACCGTTCGTTACCTCCGAAACGCGCGTGCGCCCGGCTCGCCTCTTGTGCGAGCGCTCTGACGAGCTGATCGCGGGCCAACATGATTTCGGTTCCGGCATCGATCAGGGTGCGCTCATAAATCTCGAGCAGGTCGGCATCGCCGGCGATGGTTCCACGTAAAAGCGCGTTCTTTTGCTGCAGCGCTTTGCGATAGCGCGCCAACTCGTGATAGTAGCGCGGCTCGCTTTGCGAGAGCGCGACGTTTAGAAACGCACGCCGAACCCCTGGAGTGCCGGCGGCCAACTGTAAATCCGCCGGTACGAAGGTGACGACGCGAATCTTTCCGAGATAGGCCGCATAGCGCACGGCGCCGCCGTTGACCGTATAACTCTTGCGGGTTCCGCGCCCGCTCTTTTCGATCGCGCAGACGAGCTCCACTTGACCGGTACGCAACGTTGCTTCACCCCGCACGACTGCTAACTCTACGCCGTTACGTACCGCATCTCCGTCGCGCGACGTGCGAAAGGACTTGCCGGTGCCGAGCATCGCTATACCCTCGAGCAGGTTGCTCTTGCCCTGCGCGTTGGCCCCGACATACACGTTCAATCCGGTGGCCGGCTGGAGATCGAGCTGTGAGTAGTTGCGAAAGTTCGATAACGCTAGATGCCGCAGAAGCACATTACTGCCGCAGCGGCATAAGCACGTACAGCTGCTGGCCGCTTTCAAGCGGTTCGAGCGGGCGGATCGCCGCCGGAGAGAGCGGCCCGAGGAACTCCATCACGACCTTGTCGCTCTTGATGTGGTTGAGGATCTCGACCAGATAGCGTGCGTTGAACGCGATTGCCAGATCCTCGCCGCTCTGCTCGACTTCGAGCTCTTCGTAAGCGTTGCCTGAAATGTCGGAGCTTGCCGTGACGATCAGCGTCTGATTGGCGATCGAGAGCTTTACCATGCTGGCGCGATCCCCGGCAACCAACTCGGCTCGTCGCAGGCTGCCGATGAAAGACGCGGTGTTTACCGTGACCGTCCGATCGAACTTCGCGGGAATGACTTGCTGATAGTTGGGATATTGCCCATCGACGAGGCGCACCGTGATCGAAACGTTACCGCTGGTCATTTGAAGCTGATTGCTTTGCGCGCCGAGCGCGCTTACCGAGATACGTTCGCCCGTGCCGCAATTACGTGCGACCTCGGCCAACGCGCGGGAAGGCACGATAAACTTTTCGTTGCCGGACATTCCATCGTCGAGCGTTGTGGCGAACTTCGCAAGCCGATACCCGTCGGTTGCGACCATGGTCAGCGCGTTACCCTCCACTTCCAGTAGAGTACCCATTAGCACCGCGCCCCGAGCCTCTTCGCTCGACGCGGCAAAGACCGTGGCGTCGATGCCGTCGCGTAACCGCTTGCCGGCGATCGTGAAGTGCGATCCGCGAGTAGCCGCGGGCAACGGCGGATATTCGTCGGCGGGCAAGGCGTGGAAGTCGTAGTTGCTGCGGTCGCACTTCACGCTGGCCCGAGTCGGGGTGCCGGTCACCTCGAGCGTCCCCGGAGCGAGATTCCCAAGATAGCTGGCAAACAGCTTCGCCGGAACGGTTACCGCACCGCCCTCGGTTACCTCAGCCGGAAAAGCATGTTCGAACGTCAGCTCGAGATCCGTCGCTCGTACCGCTATTTTTTCGCCTTCGGCTTGCAGCAAGACGTTCGATAGGATCGGGACCGTCGTGTGCGCATTAACGACTTTGCTGGCGGCTCCGACGGCCGCGGCGATGTCTTTTGTGGTACAGGCGAATCTCATTGGTTCCACCGTTGGGCGTGTGAGGGCGATTTCCTAGTAGAATAATACAAGAGACGCAGCAGCAGTAGTGCGGTGTAATCTGGGGAGAACTCCGGTTTAACCTTATGCGGCGAGGGTTTTCCGCGTGGGATAAGCTGTGGACCGGGCGCGGCGAGCCATACACTTTTCCACGACGCGTAAGCTACGGATGGTTTATCCCTGTGGGCAGCCCGAACCTGTGCACGGTTGTCCCCTGCCCCTAGGTCAGGGGTTCTGGCACATCGCGATTAGCTGGCGAATCTTGTTCCGGTAGGCTTCGTCCCGCTGCATCTGGTCCTTGATCTTGTCGCGCGCGTACATGACCGTGGTGTGGTCCTTCTTGCCAAAATCGCGCGCGATCTGCGGCAAGGAGTAGTTCGTGAGCTCCGTCGCGATGTACATGGCGATCTGCCGCGGCGCCGCGAGCCGTTGATCGCGCCGGCCGTTGTCCATCTCCTTAACGGTGAGCCCGTGCGCGCTGGAAACGGTCTCCTTAATCTTTGAAATCGTTATCCTGTGCAACGGCGCCTGAGCGACGGCGCTCTTGAGAACGTCGGCCGCGAGATCGGTCGTGATCGGCGCTTTGGTGAGCGACGCGTAGGCGATCACGCGAATAAGCGCGCCTTCGAGCTCGCGGATGTTGGACGGAATGACCTTGGCGATAAAGGACGTCACTTCGACGGGTACGGGAATGTTCTCACTCTCCGCCTTTTTGCGCAGGATCGCCTCGCGCGTTTCGAGATCGGGCGCCTGAATGTCGGTGAGTAAACCCCATTCGAATCGTGAGCGCAAGCGCGCTTCGAGCGTCTGAATCTCTTTGGGAGGACGGTCCGACGAGATAATGAGCTGGCGCCCCGATTCGTGCAGTGCGTTAAACGTGTGGAAGAACTCTTCTTGCGTCGTCTCCTTGCCGGCAAGGAACTGGATGTCGTCGATGAGCAGCACGTCGACCTGACGATAGCGATTGCGAAACTCTGGCGTCCGATTGTTCTGCAACGCAATGATGAACTCGTTGGTGAACTTCTCGCACGTGAGGTAGACGACGTTTGAGGCTAAGTTATCCTGGATAACGCGATGTCCGATCGCGTGCATCAAATGCGTCTTCCCTAAGCCGACGCCGCCGTAGAGAAAGAGTGGATTATACGCGTGGGCCGGCGCCCCGGCCACTGCCTGCGCGGCGGCGTGGGCAAACCGGTTGGAGTTCCCAACGACGAACTCTTCAAAAGTATAACGCGCATTAAGGTTGGCTGTACGAAACTCCTCAAGGGGATGCGATGCAAAAGGCGTGCTTCCGCGGGAACTTTCGGCCGGATCGGCGACGGAGAGCCGCAGCTCGATATTGGTGCCGAAGAGCTCGCTCAGCATCCCGACCATCTGATGACGTAGCTTGCTCCCTATCCAGTCTTGAGCGAACTTGCTGTGCACCGCGAGGTGCAGCTCGTTGCCATGGAAGGAGATAAACCGAATCGGCTTGATCCACATTTCGAAGACGGGCTTCGAAAAGGTCCGTTCTAAGGTATCGAGTGCGGACTGCCAGAGCTCATTGGAGATGTCCGAATTGACCGCAAGCGCCATCATCTGCCCTCTTTACGTCGTTCTGAGCCACCCCCGTGAGGGCGCAAAGGGTTGGCTTAATCAAGCCGCGCTCCTCTGGGTTTTATGCACGATCTTATACACTTATCCACAGATCGCCAGGAATGGTTTTTCCGCAATTTTTCCAGAATATGAACCGGGCCGGCAACTCGCGCCGGATGGCGGTAGAAGCCTGATGTCATATGGCTCTCACCCGTATTGGAGGGTCGCCGGAAAGGGGCTTCTCCACAGGCCTGTCCACAGGTGTGGAGAGGAAGGGTCGTGGTCTCGTCTGATTTTGACGACGAGTGCCCCCCGCGAGGTCGGCGAGCCCACGCAAACAAACAAGCGCCCATGCGACCATGGATGCGGCGCAGCCCTACAGCTTCAGCGCTAGGCACCCGTGGTTGCGCTGCTCCCCGCCTTGCTTTTTGGGCGGCCTTTGGTACAATGGCCCGGCTATGTTCGAGTTAGATCTTCAGCTTTTCGCCTCTAAGAAGGGCGCCGGCTCGACCCGGAACGGCCGCGATTCCAACTCCCAGCGGCTGGGCGTCAAGCGGTTCGGCGGCGAGCGGGTGATCGCCGGAAACATCTTAGTCCGCCAGCGCGGAACGCGGTTCTATCCGGGCACCAACGTCGGCCTGGGCCGCGATCACACGCTTTTTGCCCTGACTGACGGGATTGTCACCTTCAGCGTCAGCCGCGACCGTCAGCACGTTTCCGTGCTGCCGCCTGGCTAAAGCCGTCCGCCCACCACGCATCGGGGCCGTTAGGCCCCTTTTCTTTTTCCGGCGAAGGTAAGCGCCGTGCAGTTCATCGACGAGGCCGAGATTGAAGTGGCCGCCGGGGACGGTGGCGACGGCATCGTCGCTTGGCGTCGCGAGAAGTACGTACCCAAAGGCGGCCCCGCCGGAGGCGACGGGGGGCACGGCGGTAGCGTCTACCTCGAAGCCACGCCCGAGCTATCGACCCTGGTCGAGTTCCGGTTTCGACGCAGCTTCTCGGCCGAATCCGGCAAGGCCGGTGGAACCTCGAGGAAGTCCGGCCGAAGCGGGCCCGATCTGACGATTGCCGTCCCGGTTGGAACGCTGGTGTACCGCCGACTCGGCGACGCGCCGGAAGCCCTGCTTTCCGATTTGGATCGGCCCGGCGCTCGCCTCGTGGTAGCCAAAGGCGGCCGCGGCGGCCTGGGCAACCAACACTTCGCCACCAGCGTTCGTCAGGCACCGCGGTTTGCCGAACACGGCGAACCCGGCGAGCGCGCGCATTTGCGTCTCGAGCTGCGCCTGCTCGCCGACTGCGGAATCATCGGCGTTCCCAATGCCGGCAAGTCCACGCTGCTCTCGGTCGTCTCATCGGCACGCCCAAAGATTGCGGATTATCCTTTCACGACGCTCGAGCCGCAACTCGGCGTCGTCCGAATCTCCGATGAAGAGTCGTTCGTCATGGTCGACGTTCCGGGTTTGGTCGAAGGCGCTCACCAAGGGACGGGGCTCGGCGATCTCTTTCTCAAGCACGTCGAGCGCACGCGCGTCTTGCTGCACCTGCTCGACGGCTCGAAACCGTTGCCGGAGATTCTCGCCGACAAAGAAATCATCGAAGCAGAGTTGGCGGCGTGGAATCCGCGATTGGTCGACAAGCCGACGCTGGTCGTGCTCAATAAACTCGATTTGCCTAATGCGCGCGAGTCGTTACCGGAGCTGCGTTTGCGCTTCGCGCAAGTCCACGCAATCAGCGCGGCAACGCACGCGGGCGTGCGAGAGCTTATGCTCGACGTGTGGCGCGCCATCGAATCGGCACCGATGCCGGAGATCGTTGCGCAAGAGCCGGTTCGAATCGAGTTGCGCGATCCCGACGCGTTTTTAATCGAGCGCGGCGCCGCCGGCGAGTTCGTCGTGACCGGCGAACGCATCGAACGCCTCGCGGCGATGACGGACTTCGATTCCGATGAGGGTATGGCACGTTTCGAACGCGTTTTGGGAAAGATGGGCGTCGAGAAGCGTCTGGCAGAACTCGGTGCCGAGCCGGGGGATACCGTCCGAATCGGGGCGTACGAGTTTACGTACTCATGAGAATCGGAATCTTTGGCGGAACGTTCGATCCCATTCACAACGCGCATCTTTTCGTCGCCGAATCGGCGCGCATTTTAGAACGGCTGGATCGGGTGCTGTTCGTCCCCACGAACAATCACCACTATCGCGACGAGCCTCGTGCCGATGCGGCGCACCGTTGCGCGATGATTTTGGGCGCGATCGCGAGCAACGCGGGCTTTGCGCTCGACGACGCCGATTTGCGAGAGAGTGCAACGGGTTATACCGCCGATCTCTTGCCGCAACTGCACGTGAAATACCCCCGGGCCAAACTGACGTTCGTCATCGGAGCGGATTCACTGGTAAATACGGCTTGGATGCGCTTCGACGAAGTGCTGCAGTCTTTAGAGCGGTTCGTTATCGCGCCACGCCCCGGCGTTCGAGCCGACGCGCTGGCGCGCGTGATCGCGGCGGTCCCCGCGCCGCTGCGCGAGCGAGTCAGCACCCTGAACCTTCCGGAGATTCCAGAGTCGGCGACTTTGATCCGGACGTTGATTTCCCAGGGCCGCAGCATCCGTTATCTCGTTCCTGAACCGGTCTGGCACTACATCGTTGCCCACCGGTTGTATGGATTCGATACCGGTGGATAGTTGTCGCGCAGCGTTGGTCGCGCTGATCTGCGCGTCGTTCTGTGCGTGCGCGACCGCACAGACTCCCGACGATGCCGCACTTTGCTCGGCGTATTCGGCGCAACGTTCCGGCGTCGAGGTCGTCGCTGCGGGCAGGGTCACGCGGATCTTCGGAGTCCAAGCCGGTCGTAGCAGCCCGCACGAGGGCTTTCTGTTTCGACTTGACTCCGGCTGCGCTCTAGTCGTACGCGTGGAGGCAAACACCGATTTTACCGGTGCGATCCCGCTCTCGACCGGCCAGAGCGTCCTGGTCAAAGGCGAATACGAGTACTATCCGCTCGGCGGCGTCATCCACTGGACGCATCGCGACCCGCGCGGTCGCCATGAAAACGGATACGTCGACGTTGGCGGTACGATGTATTACTGAAACTCTGTGAATGGCAGAACGCCCCTCTCGCGGATCGTCCTCGCCAGCGAGTCCCCTCGCCGGTTGGAACTGCTGCGCTCACTGGGTTTGATCGTCGACGTGGCGGCAAGCGGCTACGCGGAGGTGCCGCTGCCGGGCGTGTCGCCGGCCGGCCTCGCCTCGCATCACGCGAATGAGAAACTTCGCGCTGCGCTCGAACTGCAGCGCCGGCCGCTCGACACCCCGGTTCTCGCTGCCGATACGGTGGTAGATCTCGACGGCACACCGCTAGGCAAACCGCACGATCTGCCGGACGCGGCTCGAATGCTGGAATCGCTCTCGGGACGAGAGCACGTCGTCCATACGGCGTTTGCGCTGGCGGTTCCGGGCATCCCGCAGTGGGTGGCGGAGCGTTCTTCGACGCGCGTGCGCTTCTATCGCCTGGAGGCGTCCGAGATCGCCGACTACCTGGCAACCGGTGAGCCGCTGGATAAAGCCGGTGCCTATGGCATTCAAGGGCGCGCAGCGTCGTTGGTAGAGGCGATTGAGGGCGACTTCTACACGGTCATGGGTTTGCCGCTGGCCAGGGTAGTGCGAACGCTGCGGGGGTTGGGATTTACGCTTCCAACCACGAAATAGCCGTCGCCATGAACTAGGAGCGGTCATCTTCACGTATAGAGACGAACGAAAACTTTTCGCGCTGATCAGCATCATCATCGTCGCAGGGCTGCTCGCGCTGCTTCAGATCGGTGCGCAGCGTGCCGGCACCGCTAGCCCCATCTCGACGGTCGCAAGCGCCTTCTTTGCCGTTGCCGAGACCGCAATCTCGGCGACAATCGGCGGCATTCGCAGTTTCGGTGCGGCGATCGTAGCGCTGCCTCAGCTTGAAAGCGACGTGGCACGGCTGCGCACCCGCAACCAGCGGCTGATCGAAGAGAACGATCGGCTTGCGGAACTCGCTTCGGCGTACGCGGCGCAAAGTGCTGTGCGTCCCGTGGTGGACCTCTACCACGGCATCGAGGCTCGAGTCATCGGGTTTCCGCCCGAAAACGAATCGCGCGCGGTGACGATCGACAAGGGCTCGTTAGCGGGCGTTCGAGCCGATGAGGGCGTCCTCGCGGCCGGCGGGGTGGTCGGCCGTGTCATTGCTGTGGCTCCGTTGTCGAGCACGGTCGTGCTCGTCACGGATTATGCGAGCCGCATACCAGCCGTCGTGAGGCGGGGGCGCTGGTGGGGAATCGCGCGCGGAAATCTCACGAGCGTCGTCGACGACTACATCGAGCAGGATGCGCCGTTGCGCGTCGGCGACGTCGTCGTGACCGGGGAAGGACGATCGTTTCATTCCGGCGTTCCGATCGGCACCGTGACCCAAATCGAGCGCGGCCCCGCGACGCTCTATCAAACCGTCGTGTTGCGGACCTCCGTCGATCTCGGCGCCCTCGACCGCGTTGTCGTCGTTCCGAAGTAAACCCCACGTCGCGCCGTTTGCCGGACCGCCGTGGTACGTGGCGGCCGCGTGGCTTGCGGCGGCAATCGTCGCTCAAGCCACGCTCGTGCACGCTCTCGCTATTCGCACCGTGGCTCCGAGCTTCGTCTTGGTCGTGGTCGTCTGGTACGCGATTCGCGTCGACGCGCGCCGTGCCGCCGTTTACGGCCTGATCGCCGGGCTCTGCGAAGACGCACTGTCCGCCGGGACCGGAGCGGCTTGGATGATTTCGACCTGCATCAGTGCCGTCCTCGCAAGCATGCTGTCGCGCGGGTTCTTTTCGGATTCCATTCCGCTGGTCAGCGGCGTCACGGTGCTCGCGACCCTGCTGCGCGCCCTGATTTTTTGGACCGCTATGGCGTTGGGCGGGTATCCGGCCGGCCTTGGAACGATGCATCTGCATGAAGCGCTCTTCGAAGCTTTCCTCAACGGTGCGATCGTCATTGCGGCCATGCTCGCCGTGCGTCGTTTCGAAGCGCCGCGATGATGCAGCGGCGCGATTCGCGCTCGGCGTCGTGGCGTCTTCCAACGTGGCGGCTGGCGGCCTTCGCGGCGATCGTCGCGATCTCGCTGATCGCACTGGTAGCTCGAATCGTCCAGATACAGATCGTCGACGGCGCAACCTATCGCGCGCGGGCGCTCGCGAACCGGATCCGCCTCATTCCCGTGGCGGCGCCGCGCGGAATCATAGCCGACCGTTACGGCAGAGTTCTCGCGCGCAGCCGCCCCTCGTTCGTCGTTGCGCTGATTCCCTCAGAGGTTGACGACGTCGAAGGCGAGCTGACGTCGCTGGCTCGAATCGTTGATCTGAGTAAGGCGTCGCTCTGGCAGCGGCTGCTGCATCATCGGGGCCTCGATTATTCAAGTTTTGCGCAAGTCGCCGCGAACGAACCGTACGGCCCCGTCGTGCTTGCAAAGGGTTTACCGGTGCCGGCGGTGGCGCGGCTCTCGGAGGTACTCGCGGACCTTCCCGGCGTCGATCTCGAGGTTCAGCCGATTCGCGACTATCCGCAAGGCGCGCTAGGTTCGCATCTCATCGGTTACGTCGGAGCGATTACGCAAGACGAATTCGAACGGCTCAAATCCAAGGGCTACTCACCAAACGACGTGATCGGCAAAGACGGCCTGGAGTTTTCCTACGACGACTATCTGCGCGGCACGCCCGGCGGCGAGCGCGTCGTCGTCGATGCGACCGGTGCCGTGGTGTCAAACCTCAGGCTCGGATCGAAACCCGCCCTGCCGGGCGACACGCTGGTCACCAACGTCGATTGGAGACTGCAGCGCATCGTCGAAGAGGCGCTTTCGGACGGGTTGCGCGTAGCCGGACGGGGACACAGGCTATCGGGCGCGGTCGTGGCCGAGGACCCCTGGACCGGCGGCATCTTAGCCCTTGCGAGTTATCCGAACTACAATCCCAGCGACTTCGCCGGCGATCGCTGGAAGCGCGTGACCTTCGATTTGACCGATTCGTCGCAGCCGCTGTTCGACCGCGCCATTGCTGCCGCGACGCCAACCGGTTCGACGTTCAAAATGGTAACGGGATCGGCCGCATTGACCGAAGGCGTCGTAAAAGTCGATCAAATCATCGACGACACCGGCGGCTGGAACTGCGGCGGTTACTACGCGCGCGATATTGCGGCCGGCGGCCTCGGAGATACGACCTTCGTTCCGGCGCTCGCGGCGTCGAGCGACGGTTACTTCTTTCGCCTAGCGTGGTGGCTGGGCAATGTGCGCTTGCGCAAGTACGCGTTGGCTTTCGGACTCGACGCGAAGAGCGGCATCGATCTTCCCGGCGAGAATGAAGGGAACTGGCCGACAAACGCCTGGGAGCTGCGGGCGTTCGGCGTTCCGATGGAACCCAGCGACGCGTGTTTCTTGGGGATCGGGCAGGGCGCGATGCAAGCCACGCCGCTGCAGATCGCCAACGTGGCCTCGGCCGTGATCAACGGCGGTACGCTCTACCGGCCGCAAGTCGTGCGCGAGGTGCGCGATCCGAGCGGCGGACTCATCGTTCGGTTTTCCCCGCGAATCATTCGCCAAGTTCCCGTCGCCGCGTCGGCGCTTGCCGCGGTCCGTGAAGGAATGGCGAAAGTAACCGATCCGGGTGGCACCGCGTACGGTTTGGCGATTGACGGACTGCCGTATTCAGGTAAGACCGGAACGGTCGAAACGGCGGGCGGGAACGGTCCCAATACGACGTGGTTCGTCGCGTGGGCGCCAACGGTTCGCCCACGTCTGGCGATGGCCGTGTTCGTCGATCGCAGCGGGGGCTACGGTGCTACGGTCGCCGCACCGATCGCGCGTCAGATCTTGGTTAAATACTTCAACAAGAAGCCTTAGCAGGCTGCGGACAGACCCGTCCGCAGCCTGCTAAGCGGCACCGTCATGCGAGCAGCTCCAGGCTCGCCGCGATCCGGTCGCTGCGCCCGCCGGGGCGCTCGGCAAAGAAGCGTTCCAGCGGCATCGTGCTTCCGGCCGTCGTCAACGCGTGAGCCGCAGCCAAAGCGACGGCTTCGCAGGGGTCGTCGAGGGCGCGTTCGAGCAAACGCAGCGAGGACGGATCGTCGAGCGCGCCGACTGCAAAAATGAAATCGCAACGTTCCGCATCGGAAAGATTGGCGAACTCGTCGATCAACCCGTCGGCATCGCCCTTGGGCCGGCGCCGAGCGCGCGCGTAGGCCAGCGCAGCGATCGCTGCAATCAGAACTGCGATAACGAGTGCAGCGGCGAGTACCACCGGCCTAGGCCATCGAGTGCAGCGAAGCGGCCATTCCGTCGAGTGCGGCATCGAGACGCTCGTCGCCGCGATGTTGCAGCGCGTCGATGAACTCGTTGCAGTCGGAGTCCTCGAAGTCGTCCAAGGCTTCGATCAAGAGCGCGCGGTAATCCGCCCAAGCCGGCGTTTCGCCGGGCAAAAGCCGTGCGAGCGCAGCCCATGGGAGTGCCGTTGCGAGTTGCGCATGCGCCATGCGCTCCCCGAGATCTCGCAGCTCCCTTGGATCGAACGTGCCTCGCAAAGTAAGTGCGGCGGTTGGAGACTCCGCCGGCACGCCGCGTGCGGCGCCGGCCTCGCGCACCAGGCGCTCGAGCGTGGAGTGCAGCGAGGGCGTTTCGATGTCGCGCGCCGTGAGAACGTACAGCGGCAGGCGGAACTTGATGAAGAGGCGATCGAGCTCCTCGCGCAGCAGTTCGCGCGCCGGCTCGAGCGCGCCGCAGCGGGCGTCACCGACTCCCTCCGGAAGAAAGGCGCGCACGGCAAAAATGTGCGTGATCAAACCGCGAAAACGAGCCTCGCGCAGGAGGCGTAACGTGCGGTTGAGGCGTTCGGGCGTAAAAGCGGCGATCGTTCCGGTCAGGCCCGTCCGAGTCGTTTCGAAAACCTCGACTTGCAGATCTTCGAGGTCGTCATCGCGGCCGGCCGAAAGCTGCGCGAGCGGATGAGCGCCGTCTACCTCCCCGACCGGCGTTGCGGGAGGGAGCTGAAGGAACCGCTCCTCCGGAAGCGCGCGCTGGTGACTCGCGATAGACGGCCCGAGCATTCCGTCGAGCCCGAAGGGCAGTCCCGGGATCGCGTTGGCAAAGATCGGCGTCGCACGGACGCGCAGTTCGGCCGAAACGATCTCATCGTCGCGTTCGCCGTCGTAGCGGATATGCGCGACGTGCGCGATCGAGGTGCCGGCGGCCGATGCGTTGTGAACGACGCTGCACCAGCGAATCGTTGCTTCTACGCCTGGGTCGACATCGTTGAGAACGATCCCGCGGGCACCGGCAAATGGCGGGAGCGCTCCCGAGTCGCGGATAGGGACGTCGTTGACCGTCGTGGAGTTGGGAACATAGATCAGCGATTCGGGCGAGGCGATGCTAATCTGGGCGATACGAGCCGTGCCGTCGCCGCCGTTACGAACGTGCAAAAACCATTCCACGGTTTCGCCCAGATCGACGGCATCGGCCGGTTCGCTGCGCAAGTTACCGGTCGAGAAATCCGGCTCGGCGCTCGTGGCGATGGTCAAGCGCTCCAGCGGCACCGGCAGTACCCCGTCGGCGGTAAGCAACCCGTCGACGGTAACGGGCCAATCCTTGGCCAAGCCGCGTAACAGCCGTAATCCCAACCGCGCTCGCGCATGCGCGGCTGGAGCCAATTCCCCAAAGAGAAGCGAGGATTTCTCGCGCGTCGCTCCGTCCACGCTTTCGAGCCGTGCCTCCGGCGAGACGTAGCAACGCAGGGTGACGTTGTGCGCCGTATCTGTACCGATGTTGGTCACGACGACGTCGACGTCGGCCAGCTGATTGGGACGTAGTACCGATTGGCCGCGCAGTTCCAGCCGCGATGTCTCGGGGTCGAAGGCCGGATGAGACTCGACGCGCCACTGCGTCTCCGGCAAGTGAGTTTCCCCAAGCTCGCGCGTGTGTAGGCTAGCGCCAATGCGTAGTTCGCTCGCGTTGGCAAACGGCGAAGGCACGCGGGCCTTCACCGTTAGACGGCGCGTCGCATAGGCCTCGATCGTTCCCAGCTCGGCCGTGTCGGGAGGCGAATCGGCGGACCGTCCCTCGAGCGCGAGCCGGCGGCCGCTTTCGAAAACGGCCACGTCGTCGAGTGCCGGCTCGATGCGGACGTGGAACACGCAATCGTGCGCGTCGGCGCTGCCGTCGTTGGCGAGCACGATGGCCGCTTCGATCCCGCTTCCCGGAACGGCGAACGCGGTGCCAACGCGCGCCAGGGCGTTGCATCGTGGCGGAAAGGCCGGCTCCGAACGCACTTGGAGGTCGCACTCCAGGCGCCGCGATGCGGCCGGCGGCGATTCCCAATCCAGCACTGCCGCTGCGCTCACCACGGTCTTGTCGGGGAGGGGCGAAGTGACAACGCCTTCGGCACAAAGCGTTACGCATTGGCCGGCGTCGATTGTGCCCACCTGGAATCGCAGCGGCTCTTTCCGACGCTCGCGCAGTGGCCGTCCGTCGATCGTGGCGGCCCCGCGCACGAAGATCAGATGGTCGGAAAGTTCGAGCTGTACGCTCACACGCTCAGCCGCGGCGGTTCCGGCATTGAAGGCCGTCAGCGTAAACCGTAAGCGTTGCCCAGGCTGGACGTCGTGGGCCGGGTCGGCGGAGAAGCCCGTGCGATCGTCGCCGAAATCGGAAGCCGATACGACGGTTAACGACGCGGGCTCGAGTGAAAATGCGGGCGTTTCTTGTGAAGCCACCTCGGCTCTCGCGAGCAGCTGCGTTCCACCGGGCAGCGGCGCGTCGATCGCTACCCGGAACATTAGGGTTGCCGAAGCGCGTGCGGGCAGCGAGCGCACCACCACGGGCGCGTGCATGCGGTCGAAGGACGTGCCGAGTTCGCGCTCGATCTCGCGCCCGTTGACCCGAGCCGACCCTGCAACGTAGGAGGTGTGCTCGGGAATCGGCGAGACGACGACGACGTCGCGCGCGGTCGACTCACCGGCGTTGTGAATCCGAACCGTTACCGCTGCTTGCGAGCCGGGAACCGCGTCGCGTACGGACTCCATCGCAATGCCGGTCAAAGCATTGGCCAGCTGAGGCTTGCTGCGCGCAACCAACCGTACGACGTTCGAGCCGATGCACGGCAGCTCGAAGGAGGCAACCGCCGCCTGCAACTCGACCGTCGTCCCGTTTTCGATCGCTCCGGCGACGCTGTACGCGATCTCGATTCGCCGCTCTTCGTTCGGAAGTACGTCGCCGACGTGAGCGCCGGCGCGCGCGAGCAGGGGCGAGTTGCCGAGCTCGTCGTCGAGCTCGCTGCCGTCGAGCAGACCGCTGCCGACAAGATAGACGAGCCCGTCGGGAAGGTTGAAGCGAATCCGAACGCCGGTTGCCGGCGCGCCGCCGTGATTGCGGAAAGTGAACGTCGCGCGTACCGTCATCCCAGGTTCTAACTCACGCTCGGGCGAAACGACGAGCGTCCTGAGCCGCTCCGGCAAGGTCGGCGCTCCCGGCGCAAAAACCTCGGAGAGAGGTCGCATGACGCGGGGACGTTTCGCCGCCGCGAGGGAGGCTCCCGCGCTCGCGTGCACGGACGTTTTCAGAAGTTGACCTTTTAAGAAAGAATGAGGATTGGCATGCTCGCTGTTCACGAAGACCGTCTCGCCGCCGCCGTTGCGCGGTTGGGCTCGGAGAATGCCTTCGAAATCTTAGCCCGCGCGCGAGAACTCGAAGCCGCCGGCCGTCGCGTCGTTCACATGGAGATCGGGGAGCCCGACTTCGATACGCCCGATGGAATCAAGAAGGCAGCCGTTGATGCGCTCTACGACAACCACACGCATTACACGCCTTCGAGCGGGTTGCCATCGTTGCGCGAGACGATCGCCGAGTACGCCGGCCGCTTTCGCAACATAACGCCGGTATGGAACGCGCAAAACGTCGTGGTTTCACCGGGCGCAAAGCCGATCATCTGGAATACCTTGAGCGCACTGCTCGGTCCCGGTGACGATTTCGTCTACTTCGATCCCGCGTATCCCGCGTACGCATCCTGCGCCTCGTATTTGCAGGCAAACGTCCATGCCATTCCGTTGCGGGAGTCGCGCAACTGGCGGATGGACCTCGACGAGCTGGCCCGGATCGTCTCCAAGAAAACCAAACTGGTCGTTATCAACTCACCCCATAATCCCACGGGTGGCGTCTTGACCAGGAGCGACTTGGAGACCATCGCCGAACTGGCCGAGCGCTACGATTTCCTCGTACTCGCCGACGAGATCTACAGCCGGAACTTCTACCTCGAGTCCGAGTACCTATCGATCGCGTCGCTGCCCGGAATGCGGGAGCGTACGATCGTCGTCGACGGTTTTTCGAAGGCCTACGCAATGACCGGCTGGCGCCTGGGCTACGCGATCCTGCCCGAGCGCTTGGCGAAAGCGGTAACGCTCTTCAACAACAACACGTTTAGCTGCGTCGCCACGTTCGTGCAGATGGCCGGCATTGCCGCGCTAACCGGTTCCGACGAACCGGTGTTGCGGATGAACGAAATCTTTCGCCAACGCCGGGATCGCCTCGTCAAAGGGCTCAACGAGATCCCGGGCATCTCATGTCTGCTCCCCGAGGGCGCGTTCTACGCCTTCCCCAACGTCGCCGAAATTACGCAAGACGACCGCGGGCTTGCGAAGTTTCTACTCGAGGAGGGCGGCGTGGCCTGCGGCGGCGGATCGTCGTTCGGGGCTGCCGGCAAAGGCTATCTGCGCTTCTCGTATGCCGCGTCGCTGGATGACATCGACTGGGCGTTAGATTCGATCGCCAAAACGCTGCCGAAGTTTACGGGATAAGCTTCATCGAGTGCTTGACGTCGCGCAGCGTCTGCGCGGCAATCTCGCGCGTACGGCCCGTTCCCTCGGCGATGATCCGCCGCACCGTTTCCGGATCGCGGCAGTACTGCGCGTAGCGCTCCCGTACGGGCCGAAGATAGGCGTTGAGCTGCTCGGCGAAGTCGTTCTTATCTTGCACGCAGCCTAGCGCTCCCGAACGGCACTCCGCTGCGATGGCGTCGAGCCGCAGCGGATTGACGAATCGCCAGAGAGCGAAGACCGGACAAACATCCGGGCGTCCGGGATCGCCTCGGCGGACCTTGAGCGGATCGGTGATCATTGACCGCACCTTTTTCGTGGTCGTATCTTCGTCATCGGAGATAAGAATGGCGTTGCCGTACGACTTGCTCATCTTGCGACCGTCGATACCAGGGACTTCGGGAAACTCCGAGAGCGTCGGTTGCGGCTCGACGAGGATCTCCTGACCCTCGCCGTAGAGGTGGTTAAAGCGGCGCACGATCTCGCGTCCCAGTTCCAAGTGCGCAACTTGGTCGCGTCCGACGGGAACGTATTGCCCGCGTACGACCGCGATATCGCAGAGCTGCAGCAGCGGATAGCCGAGAAAACCGTAGGTCGCGATGTTCGCGCCGAGCGCATCGATCTGTCCTTTATAGGTCGGCACGCGCTCGAGCCACGAGACCGGCGTAATCATCGCCAGCAGCGCCTGCAGTTCGGCGATCTCCGGGACCCCCGACTGCAGAAAGATCGTCGAACGCTGCGGGTCGACTCCGGCCGCCAGCCAGACCGCCACCATCGCTTCCCGCGCGCCACGCACCATCGAGGGATCAGCAAACTCGGTCGTATACGCGTGCAGATCGGCAATCTCGAAGAACGCGTCGTCGTTCTCGCTGTACGTCTCCCACTGCGTTAGCACACCGACGAGATGTCCGAGGTGAAGGTCGCCGGTCGGCCGCATCCCCGACATCACGCGCCGTTTGGTCAAGCTCATCCGCGCGTCAAATGTTACGTGCAGCCGTCAATGCCTTGCAATTTCCGCGCGAACGAAGGCGCGCGCCGACCGCACAGCCTCCGGGAGCGGCGTGCCCGAGGCCAGTTCGCACGCCAGCGCCATCGCTAACGTGCAGCCCGTGCCGTGCATCGCTCCGGCGATCCTCGGTTCGCTAAAAACTTCCACGCCGCCGCTGGTGGCGAGAGCATCCGTCGGGTCACCGTCAAGGTGACCACCAGTGAGAAGCACGGCGCGGGCGCCGCGCGCGCGCAGTCGCGCCGCCGCGTCGGCCAGCGTGCTTCTCTCGATCGTTCCGACGTGCAACAGTACGGCGGCTTCGCGAAGATTGGGCGTCAGAATAACGCTCGAGAGCGTCGCGAGCTCGGCTTCGAGCGCGTCTTGCGCTGCTCGATCGGCCAGCTCGCCGCCGCTGCTGGCGGCAAATACCGGATCGACCACGGCGGGCAACCATGGGTGCGCTGCGAGGGTCTGGGCCACCGCGCGAACGCTACCCGGCGTCGGAAGCGCGCCGACGCGCACGGCGCCCGCGCTCTCCCACGGCAGCACAGAGAGCTGAGCCTCGAAGAGCTGCGGTGCAACGGGGCCGAGTGCGATCACGCCGGCCGCGCTTTGCGCGCTGACCGCCGCCACGGCGGTGAAGACGCGGCACTTCTTTGCCGATCCGACGACGAGATCGCGCCCGACGCCCGCTACGTTCCACGGGTGAGTCGTGCCGACCGAAAGGACGATGGGAGCCAAGCGCGGGCCCCTTATCCGTCCGAGTCCCAGCCCAAGACCAGCGCAGCCGCGGTCGTGCGGGGGTCCTCGGCTGAAGCGACGGCCGAAATAACCGCGGCCATCGCGACACCGCTCCGCCGCACGTCGCTAAGGCGTGCGAGGGAGATCCCGCCGATGGCGGCTACCGGAAAGGGCGACGCGCTCGCGAGGCGGCGCAGTCCGTCGACGCCGAGTGGTCTGCCGGCATCCGATTTCGACGGTGTTACGAAGACCGGCCCGACTCCCAAGTAGTCGACGTCGCGCTTGCCGGCGTCGCGGATCTCGCCGGTGGTTCCGCAGGAGAGCCCGATCACGCGGTCCGCCATGGCGTCGCGGACTGATGCCGTTGCTGCGAACCCGTCGTCGCCGGGTCCGAGATGTACGCCGTCGCAATCATAATGAAGCGCTGCTCGCCAGTCGTCGTTGAGAATCAAGAGGCAGTCGCGTTCCCGCGTAAGCTCGCGCAGTTCGCGCGCGCAGGCCGAACGGATTCCGTTCTTAGCGCGGTATTGGACGATGCGTACTCCCGCGTCCACGACCGCACGCGCCAACGCCATCGTTTGCGATCCCTCGTCGAGAATTACGTAGATTCCATGCAAGAGTTCGGCTCGTGCCGCACGGGTCACGCGCGTGGGCGCATGCGCTGCCATAGAATTACGTTGGCGGCGAGGTAGGCGATAAAAACGACCGCAATAAAAACGGCGAGCCCGATATTGTGGCGCGCCAGCGACAGCGGCACGAGGATTCCGAAGCAAAGCACGCCTGCCATAACGATTGCGACGATCCGCGAAACCGGTACGAACACGAGACGGACTCCTACGGTTCTCTTGGCAGAAGGAGGTCGCCGAGGCGCAAGAGTTCGTCTTCGTTTTGGAAGCGAAACTCGACGCGGCCGCCGCGGCGGTTACGGACGAGCGCGACCGCAGTGCCGAAGCGTTCGCGCAGCCGTCCTTCAAAATCGTGCTCGTCGGCCGAGAGCACGCGCGCCCGCTTGGCCTTGGGGCGTGCGTCGGCAGCTGCACCGGCCAACCGCTCCAGCGCGCGAACCGTCAAACCCTCGTTCGCAGCGCGCTGCGCCAGCGGACCCCGTGCGGATTCGGGCGCGGCGAGAAGTGCGCGCGCGTGACCGGCGGAAAGCCTCGCGTCGGCGAGCATCGCCTTGATCGAATCGGGGAGTGCGAGCAGCCGCAGCGTGTTGGCGATCGCGGGCCGGCTCTTGCCGAGCCGGCGCGCCACCTCTTCTTGCGTCAGGCCGTGCTCGTCGACGAGATACTGAAAGCCGGCGGCCTCTTCGAGCGCGTTTAAATCCTCACGCTGCAGATTTTCGACGATCGCAAACTCGAGCGTTTGACGATCGTCGCTGGATCGAACGATGGCCGGAATCGAGGGTCGTTCCAAGGCCGCGCTGGCGCGCCAGCGCCGTTCGCCCGCGATCAGCTCGTATCCATTGCCGCGCCGCCGCACGATGACCGGCACCAGAACGCCGTATTCGGTGATCGAGGCCTTGAGTTCGTCGAGCGCCGGGCCGTCGAATGTCTTCCGGGGCTGAAACGGATTGGGCGTAATCTCGGTCAACGGGATCTCGCGCACGACGTCTTGCGAGCTCGAAATCGGCACGGCACTCTCGCCGAGCAGCGCGGCCAATCCTCGGCCTAAACCTCGCCGTGGCGTGCTCATGCCGAGGCTCGCGCCGGTGCGAGCATCTCGCGCGCGACGGCGAGATAGGCTTGCGCTCCGCGGCTCTTCAGATCGAAGAGAAGCACGGGTTTACCGTACGACGGTGCCTCGGATATTCGCACGTTACGCGGAATCTGCGTCTTGAAAATTTGCTCCGGAAAGAACTTCTCGAGTTCGCAAATCACTTCGAGCGCCAATCGCGTGCGGCCGTCAAACATCGTGACCAGAACGCCACTGACGTGGAGCGTCGGGTTGAGCGCGTCGCGTACGCGCCAGATCACGCTGGTCAGCTGTGCGAGTCCCTCCAGAGCGTAGAACTCCGCCTGAACCGGAATCAGGCAGTCGTCCGCGGCGGTCAGCGCGTTAATCGTCAATAAGCCGAGCGACGGCGGCGAATCGATCAGCACGAAATCGTACGCGCTCGCTACGGGCGCCAGCGCTTGACGCAGCCGCGTCTCTCGCGAGAGCGCGGCCACCAGCTCGACGTCCGCGCCCGCGAGATTGATTGTCGCAGGTGCGAGCATCAAGTTTTCGACTTCGGTGGGCACGAGGACGTTCTCGAGGGGAACCTCTTGCATGAGCGCGTGATAGATGTCGTGCGACAGGCGCCCTTTGTCGATGCCCAAGCCGGTCGTCGTATTTCCCTGCGGATCGCTGTCGACGACGAGCACGCGACGGCCAAGCATCGCGAGTGCCGCACCAAGATTGACGGCCGTCGTGCTTTTTCCAACGCCGCCTTTTTGGTTTACCAGCGCGATGATGCGACCCAGAGGGTTTCTCTCCGTAGTATCTATGGAGCGCCGACGCGATCGAGGTACTGCTCGAGGTTGTGCAGCAGCAACGTCCGCTCGTTACGTTCGGGCTCGTCAGTGACCTGCTCGAAGAGCCAGCGTAGCGCGGCGCCGACGCGTTCGTCGCCCGTAAATCCCGGCTGCGCCTCGCCCCGGCGCTGCAATGCGCCGATCACGTCGTCACCGTCGACGGCCAAATCGGCGACGGAGAAGGGTGGCTTCCTCGCCAGCTCCGCCCGGACGCGGTCCTCGAATCGTTCGTTGCTGTCGTCGCGTTTTGGAAGGCCGCTACCGCGAACGTCCGCATGGCGTAATGCGAACAGGCGTTCGATGTTTTCCGGCTCGACTCGCCGTATGAAGCGGCGCAGCGCGGCATCGGTCAACTGGGGATCGGCGCTATACATATGGTGGCGCACCAGATGCTCGGTCGTCTTCACGACGTCGTTGGAGAATCGAAAACGCTCGAGCATCGCTGCGGTCATCTCCGCCCCGACGATCTCGTGACGGTAGAAGTGCGGGCCGTCTTTGGTCCGCGGTTTTCCGACGTCGTGCAGCAACGCTGCTAAACGAATCGTCAGATCGCCGGGCGGAGATGCGTCGAGCGTGGCGAGCAAGTGAGTCCAAACGTCATACGCATGCCACTCGTTCTGCTCGATGCCGACACCTTCGAGAAGCTCCGGCCAGAGGTACGCCAAAACGCCCGTGTCGCGGAGAAGTTCCAAGCCGATCGACGGCTTGTGCGCCCTTACAAAAAGCTTTGCCAGTTCGTCGTGAATTCGCTCGGCCGAAACGCTCGTTATCAGCGACGCGGCCTCGGTCATTGCTGCGCGAAGATTTGCCGTTGTCGCGTACTCGAAACGTGCGGCGAACTGCGCCGCGCGCAGCACGCGCAGGGGATCCTCGACAAAAGATGCCGGGGCGAGGATATCGATGCGGCGTTCCCGGATGTCCGCCTCGCCGCCGTACGGATCGATCAGTAGACCGGAAGGAAGTGCACGGGCGAGCATGTTCATCCGGAAATCGCGACGCGCGAGGTCCTCTTCGAGGCTGACGTCTGGACCCGCTTCGATCTCGAACTCCCTGTGACCGACCCCCAGAGAGCGCTCGCGTCGCGGCAGGGCAACGTCGACGGTTTCGGCTCCAACCGAGAGTTTCACGACGGAGAAGGAGGCGCCCACGACGTCGAGGCGGCCCAGGGGCTGCAAGGCGGCCAGGAGCTGGTCGAGCGGCATACCGGTCACCACGTAGTCCAGGTCCTTTGTGGAGACCGGGGCCGCTTCGAACTGCGCCCGAAGCTCGTCGCGCACCCGCCCGCCGACGGCATAGAGGCTTCCCTGCGGCAGCGCGGCCGTCAGTAGGGCATCAGTGAAGAAGCGTAGCGGCATTACCGATATCTTATACGTAGCGCGTCCGATTCAATCGCTCCAACCTCCCGGGCCGGGCTGCCCCCGAAGGATCGCCAAGGATTTTTTAATCTAAAAAGTATCCTACGGGTGGCTTGCTAGGAGGAATGCCGAGCGAGCCAGGAAGTCAGGGCACGTCACCGCCGCTTAGATGCGTCGGATTTTGACGTTACTACTTACTCTGGTTGAATACGGTCTGCTCGTTGCCCTGGTCGCAATGGTTGCCCTGGTCGGCGTGACGACTCTCGGCAGCAACCTCAAGTCGCTCTACACGACCGTCGCGGGTTCGGTCTAAGTCTAGCTCTATCCGATTGGGGCGACCGTACCGTGGAGTCGCCCCGATCAAACCAAGTTTGGACTTAAGTCCCCGCACGCGACAGGGTCGCCAAAACCTATCTCCAGTGGTCCGCGGAAAAAGGAAGCGGAAAAGATGAAGAGGCCCCCGCCTTACCTGGGGCTTCTTCAATTTTTGTTCCACGGGAAACATTGTGGAAATCATTCGACCGTCGAACCAAGCGATGGCTTAATTGTTTTGCCGACTTGTTTCACGGGGAACATTTTGGAAATCTACTGGCAAAGAGGCCGCTTCTGCGGAGCGCCGCTGCGGCGCGGAAAGCGCGTGGGGGTCTCCTTGACCTTCCGAAGGAGAATGATGCGGTGACCTCCGCCGATCGCGTCGTCGCCTTCAACGCAAGCCCCTAGCACCAGTGAAGCATCTTCGAGGGCCCGGCGTTCGCCTTCGTCCGACCTGCCGCGCTGAAGGGCCGCCGCTCCGCCGATCCCGATCAACGGCAAGAGCAGCTCCGCAACCGCGGGGGCAGTCGCCACGGCGCGGCAGGTGCCGCTCGCGAAGTGCTCGCGCAGGTCCGGCCGGTGGCCCGCGGCCTCGGCGCGCTCCGCCACGACGACCCCTCGAAGGCCCAGGGTCTCCAAGAGCGACTCCAGAAGCCGAGCCTTCTTGAGCGTCGCCTCGATCAGCGTGACTGGGATTCCGGTTACGATCCCTATCGGGATCGCCGGGAAGCCGGCGCCCGACCCCACGTCCACGTATGGCTCCCGCAGATACGGGATGACCGAAAGGCTGTCGCTGATATGGTGCGCGATCTCTTCAGGCGAGTTCGCTCCCGTCACGTTGAAGCGGCGATTTGCTTCGAGGACGAGCCGGCCGTAGCGCGATAGGGCGGCGACCGCGGACTCGCTCAGCCCTTGGCCGGCCAGAAGCTCTTCTAGGGCCGTCAACGATCAGGCCGTGGGGACGGGAATGCTTTCGCGCCGGCCCTTATGGACGAAGAGCCCGACGATGGCGACGTCGGAGGGGGTTATCCCAGGAATTCGTCCAGCCATTCCGAGCGTCCGAGGGCGCCGCGACGTGAATTTTTCGCGTGCCTCCGCGGAGAGCGCCGCGATCGATTGGTAATTGAAATCCGGCGGTATCGTCGCATTTTCGGTCTTGAACGCCTTCTCGATGGCAAGCTCCTGACGGCGTACGTACCCCTCACATTTCAGCTCGATCGCCATGCGCTCGCCGATCTCTTCATCAAGCCGGGGATCGAAGCGATCGGCAACGTCGGCGAAGGTGAGCCGCGGCCGTCGCAGGGCGTCGGCAATCGTGCTTCCCCCCGAAAAGCGGTCCTCGCCGATGCTTTCCTCGGAGATGCGAGTCTTCTCCGCGTGCCTACGCGCGAGCTGGAGCGCTTCTTGCCGCCGATTGAAGCGGTCCCAGGCGCGGTCGTCAACGAGCCCCATCTCGCGTCCGACAGGCGTCAGGCGCGAGTCGGCATTGTCGTGGCGCAGGATCACGCGGTGTTCGGCGCGCGAGGTGAGCATGCGGTAGGGCTCGTCGACGCCTCGGGTAACCAAATCGTCGATGAGAACGCCGATGTAGGCCTGCGCTCGGGTTAGCCGCAGGGGTTCTTCGCCGCGAGCCGCCCGCGCGGCGTTTATTCCCGCGACGAGCCCTTGCGCCGCGGCCTCCTCGTAACCCGAGGTGCCGTTGAGCTGCCCGCAATGGTAGAGCCCGGCGATCCGTCGCGTCTCAAGCGTCTCCCGCAGCTCCGTCGGCGGGACCATGTCGTACTCCACGGCGTAGCCGGCCCGAAGAACGCTGCACGCCTCCAAACCCGGAAGTGTGTGAAGCATCTCGAGCTGGATCTCCGCCGGCAGGGACGTCGAAAAGCCGCCGACGTAGAGCGTGGGCTCGTCCCAACCTTCCGGTTCGATAAATATTTGATGCGCCGGATTGTGCGCGAACTTTACGACCTTGTCTTCAATTGACGGGCAATATCGCGGACCGATCCCGCGAATCAGATCGAGTCCGTAGAGCGGCGAATGCGCGAGATTCTCGCGCACTAACGAATGCGTGCGCGCATTGGTTTGCGTGAGATAGCACGGAAGTTGCGGTCCGGCAAACTCTTTTTCACTCGCGTACGAAAAGAGCAGAGGATGCGAGCTGGGCGGCTGTAGCGTCATCGCATCGTAGTTCACGCTTCGCCGGTCGATGCGCGGCGGCGTTCCGGTCTTCAGCCGAGCCGTCGGGAAACCGAGACGGCGCAGTGTATCGGCGAGCCCGCGCGCAGGGGCCTCGCCGAATCGGCCCTCGTCTCGCACGACGCTTCCGCAAAAGGACTTGCCACCAAGAAAAGTGCCGGTCGCAAGGACTATCCTTCTGGCGTGATATCGTTCCCCGCCGGCACAGATGACGCCGCGGACCGCGCCGCTCTCGACGATCAGCCCTTCGACCAGACCCTGCACGATCGTGAGATTGCTTTGTGAGTGCAGCAACGCCGTCGCCAGCTTGCCGTATCCTGGCTTATCCATTTGCTGACGCAGCGCCCGCACCGCCGGTCCTTTGCTCTCGTTGAGAAAGCGAGAATGGAGGCTGCAGCGGTCCGCAATGCTTGCCATGGCCCCGCCGAGGGCGTCGATCTCGCGAACCAGCTGCCCTTTCGCGCTGCCGCCGATCGACGGGTTACAGGGCAACGTGCAGATTCTCTCGGGATCTCCGGTTACGAGCATCGTGGGAACGCCGAGGCGCGCGGCTGCCAACGCGGCCTCGACGCCGGCATGGCCGCCGCCTACGACGATCGTGCCGGCATCGTCGAACATCGAAACGGTCAGCCCGTCGACGCGGCCGTCAAGGCGGCGGAGTGTCCGCGCAAGCGCAACGAGAGCGCGATCATCAAGATCCCAAATACGATTGCATAGGCGCTGATGAGCCAAACGAGCGCCAGCGCGCCGGCGAGCGGAAACCAAACCATCAAAACGCCGAAGAGTATCGACGTAATCCCGCCGGCGATGAGCCAGAACTCGTTGGTGACGTGCGATCGCAACTGAATCGCCGCGACAATTTCCAGAACTCCGGTAATGAACGCCCACGCTGCAATCGTGAAATAGAGCGCGAGCAACGTGATTCCGACGTCATAGAAGGTTATCGCGGCGATCAGCAATCCAACGATGCCTTCGACCATGAGTGGCCACCAGCGCTGATGCGTCTCGACTGCACGTATCGTCGCTAGGATCGCAAGGACGCCATCTACCAACGCGTAGGCACCAAAGAGAAGCCCGATGACGACGAGCGCGTCACCGGGCCACCGAAATGTCAGTAATCCAAAGAGAATTGCAACGATTCCGCGGATCAGCCACATCCACCAATTTCGCGCGACGGCGCCTGACATTTCCAGCGAGTGCATGCGCTATTGCAACACTTTCCCGTTTTCAAGATAGACGCGCTGAACCGTGCAGAGCTTCGCATTGGGTCCTTGCCAGGATCGGCCGACCAGAGAGTTGGCGAGATTATGATTGATCTGAGCGTTTTGCGTGAACGTTCCACGGTCGGTCAGCACGTAGGCATGTCCGTGATAGCGCACGAGAAAATCCACTTCCGTGGCTGAAGACGGGTGCGTGTTGTAATAGACCATGTTGACACCGTTGGTCAGGCCGCCTCCGTTCGAATTGACGACGCAGCTTTGAATAGTGATGCCGAAGGCGGGCACGATCTCTGCCGAGGCGGCACATGGCGCGAGCAGGGCCGCGGCAATCACGCCGGTTAAAAAGATCCGTCGCATTTCGATCTCCTTGTGAGTTGGAGTTTATTTTCCGATGCAAAAACGGGAGAAGATGCCGGTAACGATCTCTTCGGCGGCAGCCTGCTCGCTTACATGCCCGAGTTGGTAAAACGCGTGCGCTAGCTCGGTGGCCACGAAATCGATCGCTTCGCGTGCGTCGAGCGCTTCGCCGGCGCGCGCCAGTGCCCGCAGTGCGGCGTCGGCGGCTTCGAACTCGTACAACGAGGCCAGGTGAGGCCGGGTCGCGTCAAAGCGTTCGCCGTTCCAGCCGGCGCCTGCAATAGCGCGCCGAAGCTTCTCCAGCGTGCCGGCGTCGCGTACGCTGCCGGCAATTGCGTCCGGCCACTGCGCCGCAAATGCGGGGTCGGTGCCCAAATCGGCCTTGTTGAGAAAAAGAATGCGCGGCCGGCCTTGCGTGCGATCTAGTAGCCGCCGCGCACCCGCGTCAGGCGGCTGTGAGCCGTCGACGACGACGAGAGCGATAGCCGCTCCCTCCAGCGCGCGCTCCGTGCGCGCGATGCCCTGGGCCTCCAAACGGTCCGCATGGGCTCGGATGCCGGCGGTGTCGATGAGTTGAACCGGTACGCCGTCTACGACAATGCTCTCCTCGATCGTATCGCGCGTCGTACCCGGGATTTCGGAGACGATAGCGCGTTGCGTGCCCAGCAGCGCGTTGAGCAGCGACGATTTTCCGGCATTCGGCGGGCCGACAATTGCGATTCCAAGCCCCTCACGCACGATTTTCCCAAGCTCGCCGTCACGGCGAAGGCGTTCCAAACGCATGCGAATCGGCGCCAGCCTTTCCTTGAGCCCGTCACGGTCGGGCTCGGGAACCTCGTCCGGAAAGTCGATCGTACCCTCGAGCTCTTCCAAGATGGCAGCTAGATCACTCCGCACGGCGCGAACCTCGAGCGCGAGCCCGCTGTCAAAGTTGGCGAGCGCGGCACGCGCCGCCGAGCGCGTCTGCGCATCGATGATGTCGGCGACCGCCGCCGCCGCGTGAAGTCCCATTTTCCCGTTGAGGAATGCGCGGCGCGTGAACTCGCCCGGCTCGGCCAGCGCAGCGCCGCACGCGAGCAAGGCGCGAACTACTTCGCGGGCGACGACCGGGGAGCCATGGATCTGCAGCTCGAGCATATCTTCGCCCGTGTAGCTGTGGGGCGCTTGGAAAAAGATAGCCAGGCCATGATCTAGCAGATCGCCGTTCTCATCTACGATCGTTGCGTACGTCGCCACGCGGCGCCGCAAGTGGGATTTCGTTCGAACTAGCCGGCGGACGAGTTCGGGGACCGACGGACCACTGGCGCGGACGATCGCGATCGCCCCTTTTCCCGGAGGCGTCGCGACCGCGACGATGGTCGTGGAAGCCCCGTCGAGCATCGCATTCCTTAGCGGGGGAAGATTACAACCCGGCGTTCGGGCTCTTCTCCCTCCGATTCGGTGCGCACCGCCTCGGAATCGGCAAGTGCGAGATGAACGATCTTTCGCTCGGACGGCAACATGGGCTCGAGCTTCTGCGGCGAGCCCTCGCGAACGCAGCGGTCGAGCGTTGCCAGCGCGAGGTTTTTAAGCTGCTCGGCGCGCGCGGCGCGGTAGCCCTCGGCGTCAATCGTATAGTAATGGCGATTGTTCCGAACGCCGGCATTGAGCGCGTTGTTAAAGACCAGATTCAGGGCTTCCAGCGTATTGCCGTGGCGGCCGATCAACATACCGAGGTGCGGACCGCTTACTTCCAGATACTCGCCCTCGGGGCGCGCGATATAGTCGATGTCGATTGGTCCCGCGCCCATCCGGTCGAGAATTTCTGCGAGAAGGTCTCGCGCCGGTTTCGCCTCATCGGGGAGAGCCTGCCGCTCGCGCGGCGCCGCCGGACTGTGGCGCGGGTCACGCCGGCGTCGGGTGCCCCCGCCGTTTCTTCCGCCTCCGGACTTGCCGGGAATCGGGCGGTCGCGCAGGTCGGCGGGCTGTTCTTCGAACTCGAAATCGTCTTCGTAGAGCATGTTAGTTGCCTTTTTTATTTCTTCGTTTTGACCGCGACGAGCGCGCCGCGCGGGGCTGATTCGACGGTGCGGCGCCGTTGTTGCTCGGCAAAGCCTTGCTGGAGGCCGCCTTGGCGGACGCGTTGCCGCCCGAAGCGCCTTCGGTGATCACGTGTTCGCCGTCGATTAGCGCCAGCGGCTGATGGTAGCGGCGCAGCAGATAGAACTGCTGCCCCATCGTAAAAATGTTGTAGCAGCACCAGTAGAGGACCATCGCCGACGGCCAGTGATACTTCCATCCCAGAAAGCCGAGCATGAGCGGCGAGAAAACCGCCATCGACCGCTGCATCTGAGCCTGCTGCGGGTCGGTAGCGGGCATGCTGACGTAGCGAACGCTCAAGTACATCGAGAGCGCGTAGACCAGAATCAAAAAGAGATCGGGGAGCGCCAGACTCGCGGCGAACACGTGCGTCCCAAAAAGCGACGGCGCCGAGACGGCGTTGGAGAACGCGCTTCCAATCCAAAGCCAGCTTTGATTGGCGAACTGCGCCTTGTGGTTAAGCACCACATAGTAGACACTGATGATGACCGGATATTGGACGAGCATCGGCCAACAGCCGGCGAACGGATTGACACCCTGCTCCTTATAGAGCGCCATCGTCTCTTGTTGCTGTTTTTGCTTATCGTCCTTGTAGCGCTCTTGAACGCGCTTGAGCATCGGCGCAATTTTCTGCATCTTCAAGAACGCCTTGAACTGCGCCGTATTGAGCGGCCAAAAGACCAGCCTGATCAATGCCGCGAGAATGATCATGCTCCAGCCGAGATTTCCGATCGGCTTGTCGATCGCCAGGACGACCCACCAAATGAAGCTTACGAAGGGATCGAGCCAGTGCACCGCCTACCTCGATTCCAATTGGCGCGCGCCGCGCGGCGCGGCTGCGGGCACGAAGTCGACGCCGCCGGGGTGCCACGGATGGCAGCGAGCAAGGCGAGAGAGGGCTAGCCAGCTGCCTCGAACGACCCCATGCTCCCGGACCGCGGCTGCGGCGTAGTTCGAGCAGCTCGGATAGAAGCGGCAGGCCGGAGGAAGCAGGGGGGAGATCACGAGCTGGTAAGCGCGGATGAGTCCCAAGGCGGCGGCTCGCATACGGTGTCCTACGCTGGTCCCAGAGCCGAAGTTACTTCGGTCCGTAAATCGGAAAAATGCGCGTCGGCGGCCACGGGTCGCGCGACGACAAGCAACCGCATCGCGACACGCGATGCGAGCGCTTCCCGAACGATTGCCGACAAACGTCGGCGCAGTTTGTTGCGGACCACGGCCTTTCCGATCGACTTGCTGACGGTGATCCCGACGAGGGACGGTGCATCCCCCGGCGGCGCATCGCTACGGTAAATGGTCAGACTCTTGGTCGAAACGCGACGGCCTTGGCGGCGCAGCCGGGCAAAATCCGCTTGCCGGCGCAGGCTTGCCACCCGGCGCATCAGACCGTGAGACGATGGCGCCCCTTCTTCCGGCGGCGCGCTAGCACCTTACGCCCGGCCTTGGTGCTCATTCGCTCCATGAATCCATGCACGCGCTTGCGGCGGCGGTTGTGCGGCTGAAAAGTCCGCTTCATAACGTCCCTTCGGTGATCGAGTAGTGCCCCACACCCCTATGTGGCAGACAGCCCCTGATTATATCCGGCACGCGGGGTCAGCGCAAGGCGGGAGGTCGGCGGAAGGCAGGGGGAACCACCCCGACGCCGCCGTAACTTGCTGAAGTTTTGAGCCCCTCCAGAATGCAGCCGCCTGCCCGCCGACGAGTCGTCGTGACGGGGCTGGGAGCGGTTACTCCGGTCGGCAACACCCGCGAGGATTTTTGGAGTCGCCTGATTGCCGGCGAATCCGGAATCGCTCCAATCACCGCCTTCGACGCCAGCCTCTTCGACACGCGTTTCGCGGGCGAAGTGAAAGACTGGAATCCCGAGCAGCTCATTGGGCGCAAAGAAGCGCGGCGTATGGATCGCTTCGCGCAGTTCGCGTTCGTCGCCGCACGCGAGGCGATCGAGGATGCCAAACTGCCCGAGGATCCGGAGTTCAAGCAGCAAGTCGGAGGAATCGTCGGGACGGGCATCGGCGGAATCATCACATTCTGGCTCAACTCCGACAAAGCCAACGAAAACGGAACGTGGTCGAAGGTAACGCCCTTCTTCATTCCGATGCTGATGGCCAATGCGGCGACGGCGCACATTTCAATGGCCTATGGTTTTCAAGGGCCCTTCTTCGCGGCGGCGAGCGCGTGCGCAAGCGGCAACGACGCCATCGCGACCGCATTTAACCTCATTACGCACGGCGATGCGATCGCCATGATTGCCGGCGGCAGCGAGGCGACGGTGTCTCCGCTGGCGATCGGCGGCTTTTGCTCGATGCGAGCGATGTCGACCCGCAACGACGATCCCGCTCGAGCGAGCCGCCCTTTCGATCGCGAGCGCGACGGGTTCGTCCTTGCAGAGGGCGCGGGGATCCTGGTGCTCGAGGAGTACGAGCACGCCCTGGCTCGCGGCGCGAAGATCTATTGCGAGCTGCTCGGCTACGGCCAGTCGGCCGATGCCTACGATCTCGTGGCGCCGGATCCCGAGGGCCGGGGTGTCCGACTGGCCTTCGCGCGCGCCTTCAAGGGCGCCGGCATCGGCCCCGAGGACGTGGACTATATCAACGCGCACGGAACCTCGACGCCGGTCGGCGATCCCGCAGAGTCCAGGGCGATTGAAAAGACCTTTGGCGAGTATGCCGCCCGAATCGGAGTCAGTTCGACCAAATCGATGCACGGGCACGCGCTCGGCGCGGCCGGCGGCATCGAAGGCGTCGCGACGGCGCTGGCCGTGTACCACGACATCATGCCTCCGACGATCAACTACGAGTTCCCCGACCCCGAGTGCAGACTCGATTACGTGCCCAACGTCGCGCGCCATGCGCCGATCCGCGTTGCGCTCTCCAACTCGTTTGGCTTCGGTGGCCACAACAGCGTCATCGTCCTCGGCAAGGTTCGTCCCGGGCCTTAGGTGCCTGTAGGGCTATGGCCGTTTCCGTCTTCGTGCCGTCTTTTGTCCGAATACTTCGTTGCTCTTCGGTCACGAAGGTGCGGCTTCGCTCCCTCATCGCGCCTCGTCTTCGAACAAAACTCGGCGACGAATCCGAAAACGGCCATAGCCCTACAGGCACCTAGCATGAGCGGCGAATCGTACCGGCGGCGGTTGCGCGCCCTGCTTCGTCTTGCAGGCATTCGCAAGCGCGACGAATTAAGCGTATTTGAGATGGCATTCGTTCATCAGAGCTATGCAAAGGAGCGGGGCGGCGCCTCGAACGACCGGATGGAGTTTCTCGGCGACTCCGTTTTGGGTTGCATCACGGCCGGCTGGCTCTTCGAGCAATTCGCCCAGGAGTCGGAGGGACTGCTGACGTTGCGCAAAGCCGCGATCGTCAACGATGCGCAGCTTGCTCGAACCGCGCGCCGGTTAGGGTTTTCAGAGCTCACGCTACTCGGCGCCGGAATGCGGGCGGCCGGCGGCAGCGACAACACGTCGGTGTTGGCCGACGCCTTCGAAGCCTTCGTCGGCGCACTCTACCTTTGCTACGGGCTCGAAAAGGCGCGAGCGTTCGTCATCAAACATCATGTCGACAAGTTGGACCACGGCACGGGCGCGTTGCTCGATGCCAAGACGCGATTGCAGCACTACGCACAGGAACACTTGACGGCAACGCCGGTCTACCGGGAGACAAGTCGCGGCACTCCGCAATGCCCCGCATTCTATTCCCGAGTCAGCGTCAAAGGCAAGGTTCTGGGCAAAGGGAATGGGCCTTCGAAGAAGGCCGCGCAACAAGCCGCGGCCGAGGCCGCACTGCTGTCGCTTACTCCGGCAAGCGACGAAGACTTGCGCCGCGCGGTCGGGACGTGAAACTTAAGAACATTCGATCGTTCGGCTTCAAAACGTTTGCCGAGCCGACGGCTCTGGAGTTCGGCGACGGTGTCACGGCGATCGTCGGTCCCAACGGCTCCGGGAAGTCCAACCTCGTGGACGCGTTTCGTTGGGTGCTTGGGGAGACGTCGACCAAGAGCATTCGATCGGGACGGCTCGAAGACGTGATCTTTGCCGGCAACGAAGGCCGCAAGCCGCTCGGCCTGGCCGAAGTGTCGATTCTCTTCGACAACTCCGATGGTGCGCTGCCGATCGACTTCAACGAGGTCGAAATTACCCGGCGCGCCTATCGCGTTGGTGAAAGCGAATACTTCATCAACCGCAGCCAGGTACGTTTGCGCGACGTTGTCGATTTGGTCATGGGCACCGGCCTCGGGCCCGGCTCCTACGCCATCGTTTCGCAAGGACAGATCGACGCAATCCTGGTCAGTAAACCGGCCGAGCGGCGTTCGCTCTTTGAGGAGACCGCGGGCATCGGAAAATTTCTGGCGCGCAAACACGAGTCGATGCGCCGATTGGAACGCACCGAGCAGAACGCCATCCGCATCAGCGATCTCATCGCGGAGCTGCAACGGCACATTCCGGAGCTTGAGAGCCAACTTCGCCGAGCGAAGCGTTACCGCCGCGTCAGCGCGCGGCTGCGCGACTTGGAGATCCTCGCCTACCTGCGAGCCGGCGCGTCGCGTCGGGCCGAGCGAGCCTCGTTACGTGACGAGCTCGAGCGCGGTGAGGAGCAACGCGCCGCGGCAGCCGCAAAGGCCGCGACGCTCGGCGCGGAAGTCGCCCGGCTGCGAACGCAGCTCTATCGGTGCGAGCTGCAGCTCGAAGAACTGCGCTCGCAGTCGCAGAGCGAGCGCAACACCGTCGCTCGCGTCGAAGCGGAATACGCCGCCGCGCTCGCGCGGCGTGAGGCGCTCGAGCGGCAATCGACGCAAACCTCGCAGGACGCCGCGCGCGTGCTTGGCGAGCACGCGTTGCTCGTTACGGCGATCGACCAGCTAGAGTCACGCCTCGCGCCGCTCTCGCAGGCGTTGGAAGAAGCGCGGGAGCGCGAGCTCGAGGCGCAAGGGACGCTCGCGCAGGCTCGCGCAAAACTCGAAAGCGTCTTCACCGAGCTGCGCGAAGTCGAAGCCGGAGCGACGGAGCTGGCAACTCGCAAGGCGGAGCGGCGAGTCCAAGCGCAGACGCTTCGCAGCGAAGCCGAACGACTCGAACGAGAAGAGCAAAGCGCCCGCGAGCGTGCGGAGCAGCTCGAGATTGCCGCGGGTGCGGCATCCCACCGTCACGGCGAATGCCGTCGCCAAATCGCGGCGCTCGAAGAGGAGCTGCTCGAGGCGCGCGGGCGTGCGGAGAACGCTGAGCTCCAGGCGTCTGCCGCCCAAGAGGCCGTCGCGGCGGCGCTGGGAGCTCATCGCGATCAAACGGGCGACGTCGCCGCAGCACAATCGCGCCTGCACACGATCGAAGAACTGGAAAATTCGCTGGAGGGACACGTTCCCGGAACGCGCGCCGTCGTCGAAGCTCGGCAACGAGGCGAACTGCGCGGGATCGAGGATATCGTTTCGAATCTTATCACGACCAAAGAGCGGTATGCTCGCGCGATGGACGTTGCCTTCGGCACTCGCCTCTCCAACGTCGTCACGACGACTTCGGAAGATGCTGAACGGTGCGTTGAGTTTCTCAATCGTAAAGAAGCCGGCCGCGCTACGTTTCTGCCGCTCGATACGCTCTCCGATCGGCAAGGCCGAAATCTCGATCCCGCGCTGGCCGCGGTGCCGGGAGTTCTCGGCTACGCGCACACGTTGGTGGAAACGGCGCCGCGCTACGCGGGGATCGTCAACTTCTTGGTTGGGAACGTCTTGATCGTCGATGGGCTCGAAACCGGAATCGCGCTCGTGCGCGGGCGCGGAATGCGCGACACGATCGTGACGCTGAGCGGCGAGCAGATCACCGGAGGCGGTGCGATTACGGGCGGCCGGTTTGCACGTGAACGCTCGATCCTTTCACGGCGTTTCTTAGCTGCAAGCCTCCGCGAAGCGCTGGCCGGTATGCGGCTGCGACTCGATGAGGCCGAGCAGGCGCTGCGAGCCGCGCAGGCCCGCGCACATGCCGGCATTGGGGAGCGTGACGCGGCGCGCGAGCGGCAAGCGCGCGCGGAATCGCAGCTCGTCGGTTTGCGCGCGCAAACTTCGGCGCTCAACGAAGAGGTCGAGCGCACGCAGGCCGACCTCGCGACGGCGCGCGCCGCAACCGCCTCCCTTCGCGAAGCGGTCGTCCGGTCGCGCGAGCGGGAGCACGGATTCGAGCGGAGCGATCCGGAAGCCCAGAAGAGCGACGACGAACGGCTGCGCCTGGAAAACGAGCTGGTACGCGTCCGCGAGGAGATTGCAGCCGCGCAGACGGCGCAAACCGCAGCGAGCGCGCATGCCGCCGATCTGCGCGAGCGAGCCGGCGCGCTGGGGGCCGAACGGGATGCCGCCAACGCGAGGCTCGGGATGCTCGATCAGGATCGCGCACGCGCGGGTTCGGCACGAGAGCGCATGTTGGCAGAGATCGCTTCGCTGATGGAAGAGACTCGCGGCGCGCACGCTCATCTCGAAGGGTTGCGTCGCGGCGTGCTTGCGCTCGATGCGCGACTCGAACACGCGCGTAAAGAACGTGAAGAGTTCGTAACCGGACAGGCTCGCGTCGAATCGGAGATGCGGCTGGCCGAGCAGGAAGAGCGCGACGCCGCGGCCGGCGGCGAGCGGCATCGCACGCGCCTGGCGCAGATCGAAGCCGAGCTGGGGATGCTGGTCTCTCATTTCGCGCAGCACCCGGCCACGAATGAAGAGTGTGCCGACGTGGAGAGCCGGTATCTCGACGAGTCCGATTCGATCGTCGAGGAGCTTCCGCGACTGCGCGACGACCTCGCGCGGTTGGAGTCCAACGTCAATCTCAACGCGGAGGCCGAGCGCGACGACGTCGCGCAACGCGAGCAGTTCCTAAGTGTGCAGCTCGAGGATCTGGCAAAGGCCCGGACCACGCTGCTCGAGTCGATCGCGGAGATCGAACGGGAGAGTCAATCGCAGTTCAATGCGACGTTCGAGCGGGTTGCCGTTGCGTTCTCGACCATGTACGGACGGCTCTTTGCGGGCGGTCAGGCGAAAATGTGGCAGACCGAGCCCGCCAACCTCGCCGAAACCGGCATCGAGATCGCGGTGCAGCCCCCAGGCAAGAAGCAGATGCCGCTGGCCGCGCTCTCGGGCGGCGAGCGCGCGATGACGGCCGCGGCCTTGATCTTTGCGCTCATCGAGATCAAGCCCGCGCCGTTCTACCTGCTCGACGAGGTTGACGCCGCACTCGACGACGCGAACATCGAGCGTTTCTGCCAGATGGTCCGCGAGTTCGCCGCAAAGTCTCAGATGCTGATCGTCACGCACAATAAGAAAACGATGGAGAGTGCGGATCGCCTGTACGGCGTAACGACCAAAGAAGCCGGAGTAAGCGCAATCGTATCGGCGGAGCTGGCGGCGGAAGCGGAGATGTCGCTTGCCTGATGCCCCGGCGGCAATCCGGCGCGCAGCGCTCTTCTCGCTCTTCGACAAAACCGGTTCGGCGGAGCTTGCCGGCGCGCTGGTGCAGCGCGGCATCGAAATTTACGCCACCGGCGGAACCCGAGCGTTTCTCCAGGACCGGGGCATACACGCCAGAGACGTTGAGGACGTCACCGGCTTTCCGCCGCTGTTCGGCGGGCGCGTCAAGACTCTGCACCCCAAGGTTTTCGGTGCGATACTCTTCGATCGCACCGACCGCGAGCACCGCGCGCAAGCGGAGAAATACGCTATTGCCGAGATCTGCGCGGTCGTCGTGAATCTCTATCCCTTCGAAGCAACGGTCGCGCGCCCGGGGACGACGGAAGAAGAAGCGATCGAGCAGATCGATATCGGCGGCGTTGCGCTGTTGCGAGCGGCGGCAAAAAACTTCGACCACGTCGCCGTGCTGACGCACCCTTCGCAGTACGTAGAATACCGAGCCGCAATGGAGTCGGGCGACGCGCCGCCGGCACTGCGCCGCAAGTTCGCAATCGCCGCCTACGAACGAACCGCGGAGTACGACGTCGCAATTTCGCACTATCTCGCCGCGGCGGGCGAGGTCTTACCGAGTGAGCTTCCCGGCGCGCTGGCACTGACGTTGCCGCTTGCCAAGCGGCTGCGGTACGGCACGAACCCGCAAGAGCGTGCGGCATTCTATCTCGACCGGCCCGAGCGTCTGCCGGAGCAGCTGCACGGAAAGGCGCTCTCGTATAATAATTTGCTCGATCTCGATGCCACGCTGCGGCTGCTCTCTCGCGCGCCGCTAGGCGCGGAGTTCGGAAGCGATCGCGAGCGTTTCATTCGCGCGGCCGTGGTAAAGCATACGGTTCCCTGCGGCGTCGCGCAGCGTTCGCGCGTCGGTTTGGCGGTTCGAGAAGCACTCGAGGCAGATCCGGTCTCGGCATTCGGCGGAATCGTTGCAGCCGACGCCCCGATCGACGCCGCCGCCGCGCAGGCGCTCGGCCGGCACTTTCTCGAGATCGTCGCGGCGCCGGCCTTCGATCCCGACGCACTCGACCTGCTCAAGAAAAAAAAGAACCTTCGAATCATGCGCTTTATGCCATCGCTTCCCGACGAGCTGGCGCACGAGCTGCGCCTGCGAAGCGCGCTCGGCGGCGTTCTGGCTGAAAACGACGATCCGGCCGCTCCGGCGGAAGAGTGGCGCGTCGTCAGCCGCCACCAGCCAAGCCCGCAGCAATGGCACGACCTCGCCTTCGCTTGGGACGTCGTTCGCCACGTAAAGAGCAATGGCATCGTGATCGTCAACGGCGGAACGACCCGCGGAATCTGCGCGGGGCAGACGAACCGGGTCAGCGCCGTGCAGATCGCGTCGCAGCGCGCCGCTATCCATGCCAAAGACGCCGCGTGCGCGAGCGACGGCTTCTTTCCTTTTGCCGACGGTTTGGAAGCTGCCGTCGCCGGCGGGTGCACGGCGATCATCGCGCCGGGCGGATCGGTGCGGGATGGTGAAGTAATCGCCGCAGCCGATCGCGCCGGCGTCGCGCTGGTCTTCTCGAGCTATCGCTATTTCTTACACTAGTTACCGGCCACTGGGAGTCTGATATGCCGCGGTTTCTTCACACGTCGATCTTCGTCAACGACATGAAAGAGTCGATCGATTTTTACACGGAGAAGCTCGGGTTGCGCCTGCTCGACGGACCGTTTCACTATCCCGGCAACGCCGACATGGCCTTCGTCGGAAGCGATTGGAACTCGTACATCGAGCTGGTCTACGACTTGGAAGAGCATCCTCCATATGCGCTCGGCAACCGCTACGAGCACCTGGCCCTTGAAGCCGACGGCGACTTGCGCCGGTACGTCGACGTACTGCGCGCCAAAGGCGTGAAGATTCTCAAAGACGTCTATAAATCTCCCGGCGGGTCCCGAGCGATCGCCTTCGTCGAAGATCCAAACGGAATTCCGGTGGAGCTGCTCGAGCCTCGTCAGCGGTAGATAAACGGATCCGCCGGCGGCGCGATGCGTTGCGTGCTTCCGGCAACCAGGCGGAGATCGCCGCTGGCGCTCTGGATGCGTCCCTCCATGCGCAACCAACTGCCCGTCGGGTAGCGGGGCGCGCGATCGAGGCGAACGACCACCGGCGCGGCATCGGCTCGGCAGCAGGTTATCGCATAGCGCACCAAAGCGCTTTCCGCTCCATTGCGCGTAAGCGTTCCGGTGAACGTCAAACGCTCGCCGGCAAAAAGATTGGTCAGCGTCGTTTCGGTCGCGTGATACTGCGGCGGCGGGGCGGCGGCCACCGCGCCGATCAGCATCAAGAGCGGCGCCCAACGCCGCGCCGCGCTCTGCTCGCGCCGATGCGCGATCGCGCAGATGAGCGCAGCGGCGGCGCATGCCGCCAGAAGGGGCGCAATCGCGGGATTGACGAGCGAATCTCCGCGCCGTAACGCGACGATGGCAAATGCTGCGATCAGGAGTATGTAGCCCAACGCATCGTGGCCGTTCTGGGAGTGCGTCCCCGGCACAAGCGCGCGCAGATCGATGATTCCGGCGACGCAAAGGAAGGCCATCGCGGCGACTGGAGCCTGGGCGCGCAGTGCCCCGGCCACCGCAATCGCGCCAAGCCCGCAGGGCGCCGCGGTAAAGCCGAGCAACGCGCCTGCCGCGGCGCCGAGCAGGGGCGAAAGCTTTGCAGGATCGATTGCGGCGGCGACCTGCGTTGCAGCACCGGCGAGAAGTGCCGATGGAAGCAGCGTGGCAAACTGGCCGAGCCAATTCGACGCGCGCGCGCAGCCGAGCTGGCGACGTTCGCAGCGGAACAAGCGCGCGACGAGGAGCGCGGCGGCGAAGCGTGCGACGGCGACCAATGGCCCGAAGAGCAGCCACGTCGCGGCGGCCGCGGGAAGCGAGCGCGCCGACGGGCCGGCCGCGCAGCCGCAACCGAGATACGCGACGGCATGTGGATGGCGCAAGAAGCGCGCCGCAACGATGCCGGCCAGTAAAAATGGCGCGGCCTCGAAAAGAGCGCTCGCCGACGTCGCCAGCGCGCAGCGCAGGGTCTCGGGTGAGAGGAGCGTTGCTACGGCCAGAAGTGCGGCTGCGTAGATCGCGATACGCACCGGCTCCCATCACGCGTGCGGGGCGCAATGGCTAGCCAGTCGGCCCGGCGAACCGGTCGGCCGTGCCCGAGAACTTTGGCGCCCCCCGCGGTACCCAGGACTTCGTCCCTCCCGAGTCGGGGCGCTGGAACGAACTGGAAGCACGGATTCATCTTCTCGCGGAGCGTTTCGGCTACGGTGAGATTCGGACGCCGGTTTTCGAGTCAACCGAACTTTTCGTCCGTGGTGTCGGCGCGCAGACGGACATCGTCGAAAAGGAAATGTACACGTTCGACGACCGTTCCGGCCGCAGCTTGACGCTTCGCCCGGAATGGACCGCGCCGGTGGTCCGCGCCGCTCTCGAACACCGTCTGTTTGCGCTTGGGCCGCTGCGGCTCTATTACATCGGACCGATCTTTCGCTACGAGCGCCCGCAGAGGGGCCGCTACCGGCAATCGCACCAGTTCGGCGTCGAGTGCTTTGGGTTTGCGGGTCCGGAGGCGGATTTGGAAGTGATCTCGCTCGCGTGGGAGCTGGTGCGCGGATACGGGATCGGCGACGCGGTGCTGAACCTGAACACGATTGGTGACGACCGCTGCCGGCCAGTCTATCGCGACGCGCTGGTCGCGCACTTTCGGCCGCATCTGGCTGAGATGAGCGAAGAGTCGCGTTTGCGAATCGAGCGCAATCCGCTGCGTCTGCTCGATAGTAAGCACCCCGCGGATGCTCCGTACGTGGCGAGCGCGCCGGCCTTTGAGTCGTTTCTCTGTGCGCCGTGCCGCGAGCACTTCGATGCGCTCAAATCGTATCTCGATTTGGCCGGCATTCCGTTTACTATCAATTCACGCATCGTTCGCGGACTCGATTATTACGGAAGAACCGTCTTCGAGATTACCTCGAACGTGCTCGGCGCCCAAAGCAGCGTTTGCGGCGGCGGCCGTTACGATGGTTTGGTAGCATCGCTTGGAGGCCCTGACGTGCCGGCGGTTGGTTTTGCCTTGGGCATGGAGCGCTTTCTCATGATGCTCGAGGCCCGCGGGCCCCAGGGGGAAGCGCCGCGGCGGGGACTCCAGGCGATTGCGTTGGGAGCGCAGGCGCGCACCGTCCTGGCGCCGATCGTCGCCGCGCTGCGCCGCAGCCTCGATGCGCCGATCTACGCGGATTACCTCGAACGTAAGCTGCTCGCTCAGTTGAAAATCGCCGACCGGAACCGAGCGCGTTACGCGCTGATCCTCGGGAGCGACGAGCTTGCTGCCGGTGAAGCGGTGCTGCGGGACCTCCAGGAGCGAAGCGATCGCAGAGCGCCCTTCGGCTCGATAAGAGTCCTTGTCGAGCTTCTCGTAGAAGCGGGATTGTGATGGACGAGCGCTACGCGCAGGAGACGCAAACGTTACACGAGCTGCTCGCGCTTATGCACGAGCACGACCTCGACACGATCAAGGTACGACTCGGCGACGCAATCTACGAGCTGTCGCGCGCAGGCTCCGAACCGGCGCCGCAGGCTGCGAACTCCTCCCCCACATCGGCCGGCGAAAGCGCGCCCGTAGCCGGCGCAAACGTCACCAAAGTGCTCGCGCCGTTGACCGGCGTCTTCTATCTGGCATCGTCACCCGATGCCACGCCATATGTCGAAGTGGGCGACCGCGTCGAAACCGGCGACATCCTGTGCGTACTCGAAGCGATGAAGCTCTTCAACGAAATTCAGAGCGACTACGCGGGTACGATCGTGCGCGTGGTACCCGGCAACGGCGAGCTGGTCTCGCAGGGTGAAGAGCTTTTTTGGATCGAGCCGTGAGCGATTCGATGGCGCGCTACCATGGGCGGCGCGATTTCGACGAGCTGCTCGCCGACCGGCGCGGGTTTCTCGATCCGCCGAAGTATCGCGAGCAGGTCGAAGCGATCGTCGATGCGGTCGTTACCGCACTTCGAGCCAGAAAGAAAGTCTTGTGGTGCGGCAACGGCGGCAGCGCGGCCGAAGCGCAACACATGGCTGCCGAACTCTCCGGGCGCTACTTGCGCGAGCGGCCGGGTCTTAACAGCGAAGCGCTTTCGGTTAACTCCTCGACGCTGACCTGCGTCGGCAACGATTACGGATACGACTACGTCTTCTCTCGGCAGGTAGAGGCGTTCGCGCAGCCGGGCGACGTCGTGATCGGCATGACCACGAGCGGCACCTCGCGCAACGTCGTGCTTGCGCTGGAGGCTGCGAAGCGTCGCGGCGCGGTGACGGTGGCGTTTACCGGTAACGGCGGCGGTACGGTCCTCGAATACGCCGACCTGGCGTTGGTCGGTCCCGACGGATACGCAGCGATCGTCCAGGAAGTCCATCAGGTAATGGCCCACATCGTATGTGACTTAGTCGAGCAGCGGTTGATCTTCGAAGGCGGCTTGCCGTGACCTCATTGATGGCCCCCGACGCGCGAACGCTTTTCGAGCGCGCGAAGGGCCGCCGGATTCTCGTCATCGGCGATCTGATGATCGACGAGTGGATTTGGGGCACGGTGACGCGCATCTCGCCCGAAGCACCGGTTCCGGTCGTCGCCGTAGCCGACCATTCGTTTACGCTCGGCGGGGCCGGAAACGTTGCCAGCAATCTGCGAGCCTTGAGCGCCGGCGTCGTTTTTGCGGGAACGATCGGCGATGACGCGTTCGGCGTGCAAGTGCGTAGCCTGCTTCAAGAGCAGCAGGTGGACGATGCGGGAATCTTCACGCTGACCGATCGGCCAACCACGCGCAAGACTCGGGTCGTGGCGCACAATCAGCAAGTCGTCCGGGCCGATTGGGAGTCCACCGCGCCACTGTCCGAAGAGGATCGCGGGCGGATTGCGGCCTTCGTTCGGCGGCGCGCGGCGGATTGCGACGCCGTGATTTTGAGCGACTATGCCAAGGGATTACTCTGCCTGGAAATCGTGGAGGCGACGTCGATCTGCCCCGTCGTACTGGCGGATCCAAAACCGCAAAACGTTGGGCTCCTTCGCGGCGTCACGTGCGTCGCACCCAACGTGGCCGAAGCATCCACGATGACGGGCGTTTCCATCGTCGACGACGCGAGCCTCGAACGCGCGGGCGTGCGCCTCGTCGAGATGCTCGATTGCCGGTACGCGGTCATCACCCGCGGCGAGCACGGCATGGCGCTCTTCGGACGCAAAGGCGAGCGTTTGAAAATTCCGTCCGTCGCGCGGACGGTCTACGACGTGAGCGGCGCGGGCGATACGGTTATTGCCGTTCTGGCACTCGCGCTGGCGGCCGGCGCGGCGATCGAACAGGCGATGCAGCTTGCAAACTTTGCCGCCGGAGTCGTCGTCGAGAAGCTCGGAACCGCGACCGCATCGCCCGAAGAGATCGTAGCGCTCGTCGAACCCGCGACGTCTCGATGACCACCGAAGTTTTCTTTGGCCGTCTGCTGCGCGCGCAGGAGGCGGTCGAGTGGCGCGAAGCACTACGAGCCCAGGGCCGAAGCGTCGTCTTTACCAACGGCTGCTTCGATGTGTTGCACGCCGGTCACGTTGAATATCTCGCGTGGGCGCGCGTGCAAGGCGATGCGCTCATCGTCGGTTTGAATGACGACGATTCGGTGCGGCAAATCAAGGGCCGCGCGCGGCCGATCGTTCCGTTCCGGGACCGAGCCGAGCTGCTGCTGGCGTTGCGCAGCGTCGATGCCGTCGTCGGGTTTTCAGAGCGCACGCCCGAGATCTTGCTCGATCGCATTCGGCCCGACATCCACGTCAAGAGCGACCAATACCGTGAAGAGGAGCTTCCGGAGCGAAGCGTAGTGCTGGCCTACGGCGGCCGAATCGTGCTCGCGCCGCACGCGGCCGGGAAGAGTACGACGGAGACGATTGCCCGCATCCTCGATGCGTATAGCCGTCACGGCTAACGGTCCCGGCGAGGTCGCCGGGTGGCTACGGCCGCTCCTGCGTGCGCTTTACCGGCGACAACCGGATTTGGAGGCGCTGGTTTTTCTCGTGCCCGACGATTATGCGACCGGCTTCGAAGCGCAGATCGTGCGCGAGGCGTTTCCCGCGGCACGCGTCTTTACCCCGAAGGAGTATTTGAAGTTCGCGTTCGGCGCGCGGCTGGAGAATTTACCGCCGCGCGCGGATCTCGTGCAGTATATCGGTGGCGACCTCTTGCATGCGGCGCGCGTTCACGCGCGGCTGAAGGGCCGGGCCGCAACCTATAAATTCTCGCGCCGGTCTTACCGCTCGCTCTTCGATCGCGCCTTCGCGGTCGACGCGCGCAACGTCGAACAGTTGGCCGCGTGGGGAACTCCGCCGCAGCGCATCGAGCGGGTAGGAAACCTCGCGATCGACGGCGCCCTCTTCGAGGCCGGCCTCACGCAAGAGCCCGGGAGTCCCGTCGACGGCATCCTCATCATGCCCGGCTCGCGATCCTATGAAATCGAAAATCTCGTCCCGTTTTATTTTGCGGCGGCTTTACGCATGCTGCGGGAACGCCCCGAGCTGAAGATTGCCTTCGCGCTTTCGCCGTTTACGGCGCGCGCGCAGGTCGCGGCAGCCATCGAGGGCGGCGGCCATCCGCGAATGTTCGGCCGGCGCGGCCGGCTGGTAACCGAGGCGGGACGCGATTTTCTAGCGACGGAGTCGGACGACGTACGCATTCCGCTTTTGAGCAACGCGCTGGCGGCGGCGCGAAGCGCGCGACTGGTTTTGACGATTCCGGGAACGAAAACGATCGAGCTGGCGGTGCTCGGTAAGCCGGCGATTGCGATTACGCCGCTCAATGCGCCGGAGCTCGTAGCCATCAACGGCCCGCTCACCTATCTCAACCGCGTGCCGCTGGTCGGAGTCCCGCTCAAGCGGGCTGCAGCGGTTGCCGTCTCCCGCCGCTTTCCCTTTCACACGCAGCCGAACATGGATGCCGGTGCTTCGTTGATACGCGAAGTACACGGAACGATCACTCCGGGCCGAATGGCACGTATCGCGCTCGACTCATACGACGACGATGCCTGGATTGCGGCGTCCGGCGCGGCATTAGCGGCACTCTATCTCGACCAGATCGGGGCGGCCGATCGGATGGCGGATTCCCTGCTCGGCTTGGCAGCATAGGACGCAAATGGACTACTCCGTCGTGATCGCGACGAAAGACCGCCAAGAATATCTCAGGCGGACGCTGGAGTCGCTGGCGAGACAGAACGAAGTACCGCCGTTCGAGGTGATCGTCGTCGACAACGGTTCGACCGACGGCACGAGGGGGGTCGTCGAAGCGCACGCGGAGCGCGTTCCGGCAGTGCGCTACGTTGCCGAACCCCAGCCCAATCGCGGTAAGGCGCGCAATCGCGGCGTCGAGCTCGCCGCAGGCCGGTACATCGTCTTCTGCGACGACGACGTGTCGCTGCCGCAGAGCTGGCTTGCCGCGCATGCGGCAACGCAGACGGGAGACGACTGCGTGGTAAACGGGCCGATTCTCAACGTGCCCTCCTACGATGCAACGCCCAAGCCGGCGTTGGCGAACTATTCGCGAGCGTTTCTCTGTACGTGCAACGCGTCGCTCTCCAAGATGGCCTTCTTCCGCGCCGGCGGATTCGACGAAACCTTCGATCTCTACGGTTGGGAGGATACCGAGTTAGGCGTGCGCCTGCGCGAAGCGAAATGTCGCTGGAAGTTCGCTTGGGATGCGTTTCTGTGGCACATCAAGCCACCGGCCGAGAACACGCTCGAAGTCGAAAGCCGAAAGGCCATCGAAAAGGCGCGCATGGCGGGCCGCTTTCTCGGTAAGCATCCCTCGCGCCGAGCTCGCTTGGCAACCGGCGCCCATGCCCTCAACCTTCTTCGCGCTCGTTACTTCTTGCCCGACCCTCTTCTTGCGTTTTACGCCGGTCTTTCGAGCAGTGACGCGCCCGGGTGGCTGCGGCGCTTGAGCCGCGGGCAACTCTTGGACGCGCTTTATGCGCGCGAGCTCGTCCGCGCGCTCGATGCCGGCGATGTGCGCTGAGCGAGCCTTGCTCTACTGCGCCGGCGGGGGCATCGGTGACTCGCTGGTTGCCTCGGTCGTTGCGCGCGCACTGCACCGAAAGTTCGCAACGGTCGACGCACTCACGCTGCCATCTCATCGCGAGCTGCTCGAGCGGGTGCCGGACGTCGATGACGTGTTGGTCGATGAGGGCGAGGACGGAGCCGTCGCGGAACGACTCGCGCGGTCGCGTTACGATGCCTGCGTCGTTACCTGGGCGACCTCTCGAACCGCCCGCGTTCCCCAGCGCGCCGGCATTCCGGTTCGAGTCGGTCAAGCGCGCCGCTTTTACTCCTTTCGCTTTACCAACCGGGTCGTCGTCCGAAGCGAACGCGGCGACGTCACCTCTCACTGGTGCGACGTTCTGCTGGACTTCGCGCGCGCCATCGGCTGCGACACCGAGGACCGTCGCTACCGTTTCGTTCCGACCGCGCAGGACGAGCGTGACGCCGCCGAGTTGCTGGCCGGCTGCGAGCGCTTCGTCATTCTCAATCCGTGCAACGCGATCGCGTCGCGGCGCAGCTGGCCGCTGGCCGGCTGGGCGGAACTTGCGCGCGAGGTTCGCGATCGTTACGACGCGCGGGTGCTCCTGAGCGGCTCGCCGGCGGACGCTCGCACGACCGAAGGCATCGTTCGCCTCCTCGACGGCCGGGGGGGAATCGTTTCGATAGCGGGTCGCACCAGCCTCGGCGCCTTCGGTGCCCTCGCACGGCACGCGCGCGCGTTCGTGGGAATCACGACCGGTTCGATGCACGTTGCCGCCGCCGTCGGCTGCCCAACGGTGGGCATCTTTCCCTTTCAGTCGGATTTCCCCGAACGCTGGGCGCCGCTGGGCAAACGGACCGCCGTCGTGCGAGCCTCGTTTCCTTGCCATCCCGGCGATACGAAGGAACGCTGTCGCGACTACGCCTGCATCGCGAATCTCGACCGCACGAGAATCCTCGCCGCACTCGACTCGTTGATCTCGTGATTGCCGCGACGATTCAGCTCTGCACCTACAATCGCGCGGCGCTGCTCGAGCGCGTGCTCGAGGCCTGCTTCGACCAGACGGTCCCCGACGACTCGTACGAAGTCGTTCTCGTCGACGATGGCTCGAGCGATGAAACGCCGGCGGTGATCGAGCGCGCACGTTTGCACGCACCGTGTGCGTTTACCGTCGTAAGCCAAGAAAATCGCGGGCTTGCAGGCGCTCGCAACGCCGGAATTGCGCGCGCGACCGGCGAGCGCATCGTCTTTATCGACGACGACGTGCTCGTGCTGCCGAACTTCGTAGGCGAGCATCTGCGCAGTCATGCCGCGAGCCCCGAAGCCATCGTGCGAGGCGGCGCCATCGAAGTCGAGTCGCTCGACGATCTGCCGCCGCCCGTCTGGAGCATCAAGAACTACAGCGGCAACTATTTTTGGACGACGAACGTCTCCGCGCCGCTGGCGACGATTCGCGCGATCGGCGGATTCGACGAATCGTTCTCGGAGTACGGCTGGGAAGACATCGACGTCGGCTTGCGCCTCCGTGCCCGCGGCGTTAAAGCCGTCTTCAATCCGCGCGCTCTTGTGTATCATTTTAAGCCGCCGCTTCGAGCGAGCAGCATCGAGGGCTTGGTTGCGCAGGCTCGAGCCAAAGCGCGCACCGCCGTCGCGCTCGCCCGGCTTCATCCGCATTGGCGCGCCTATCTTGCGACGGGAATCAATCCGCCCCAACGCCGATTTGCGGCGTGGCGCCGTCGCCTGGGTTTGGCCGATCGCATACGTGGCCGGCTCGCGAATCTCGGCGAGAGAGAACTCACGCCCCGCGAAGCACGGCTGGCACGCTCGCTCGCAAACGAAGCTTACTTTGAAGAAATGGAACGTGCGCTGCGGTGAGGATCCTGCTCTCGCGCACGGATCGCATCGGGGATTTGGTGCTTTCGACCCCGGCGATCGCGACGGTCCGGGCCTCGTTTCCGGAGGCACACGTGGCCATCGTGACGAGCGACTATAACCGCGTCGTCGTGGAACGTAACGACGACGTCGACGAGCTGATCGTGCTGCCGCACGGCGCCAAGCCACGCGCCTTCGGCGCGAGCTTGACGGGATACGACGTCGCGGTTGCGCTAGCGCCGCGCTTCGTCGATCTTCAGATCGTGGGCGGAACGCGCGCGCCGCTCCGAATCGGCTATACGTACGAACGGCGCTGGTTTGCGCGGCTCACGGCGCGTCTCTTCCTCAATCGCATCATGATCTCCGAGGCGGATCCCGAGTTGTGCGATCTCGAACCGCTGCGCACCGTCCGCCACGAGGTCATGCAGTTGCTCGATCTCGTGGCGCTCGCCGGCGCGGACGTGCGCGTGACGGCGCTGCGCCTTGACCTCGTCGACGAGGATCGAGCGATCGCGCGAACGCTTCCCGAGAACCCCATCGTCCTTCACCTGGCTCCGAGGTGGTTCACCGGCGGCAGCACGCTAGCGGGAACGCTCGCGATGGTGAAGGAACTCGCCTCGCTTGCTCCAGTCGTTATCACGTGCGCGCGCGAATGCGAACCGCAGGCCGCGGCTTTCGAAGCCGGCGGCGATATCACCCATTGTTTGCGCGGCCTGCCCTTCCATCAGTGGGCGGCGGTGCTGGAGCGCGCCCGAGTGGTCGTGACCGTCGACACCGGTGCGACGCACGTCGCGAGCGCCGTGCATCGCCCAACGCTGGTCGCCTTCGAGCACGCGTACTTCCGGCTGAACTCGCAAGAGTGGTCGCCTTACGGCGTGCCTCACGTCTTGGTTCGTAAACCCGCGCGCGAAGATCCCGAACTGCTCGCGCGTTTTCGCGACGAAATCACGGTCGGCGTTGCCCGCTTGATGCATGCCTGAGATCTCCGTCGTCATTCCGACCTACAATCGTCTGGAGACGCTCTCGCGTGTCTTGCCGACGCTCCTGGCCCAGGATCTCGAGCCTTCCCAATACGAGCTGCTCGTCTGCGACTCGAACTCCACCGACGGTACGGCCGAGTATCTTGCCGGCCTCGCGCAGGCGCATGGCAATCTCCGTCACTTGGCGGGACCGTATAGCGGCCGGGCCGCGGCTCGGAACGCCGGCATCGCGCAGGCGAGTGCCGGCATCGTTCTTTTCAACGACGCCGACATCTTCGCGTCGCCCGATCTCCTCTCGACGCATTTGCGACGGCATCGAGAACGAGCCGGCATTGCCGTCGTCGGGTTGGAGGTTCAAGTTGCGGATTTTGAAGAGTACGAGTACAAGCGCGATCATCCCGACGCGCGCGGGCATCTGCATCCGCCGTCGCGAAGAAAACTTTCGTGGCTTTATTTTCTTACCGGCAACGCATCCGTGCGGCGCGAGGATCTGCTGCGCGCCGGCTGCTTCGACGAGAGTTTCACCGGCTACGGTCACGAGGACTTGGAGCTCGGCTACCGCTTGCAGCGGCTCGGGATCGAGATTGTTTACGAGCCGCTGGCCGTGAACTATCATTGCCAAGACGTTGCGTACGGCGACCAAAAGGAAAAGATGCGACTGGCAGGGCGTTCCACCGCACGGTTCTATCGCAAGCACCCGCACGCCGGGGTGATGCTCAATCTCGGAATGACGCCGCTCTCGCTTTGGGCGCACTCGGCCCTGACGCGGTTTCCGCTTCTGCTGGGCGCGATCGACCGCAGTGCGCGGCGCTCGCGGCTCGCGCGCGAGCTCTTACTGCAGTACCACTACGTCTCCGGGATAAAGGAAGCTCGTGACGGACGATAGACTCTCGTGCGGCGCCTTGCGCGCCGCCGACGCGGGCAAGCTCGTTAACCTCTGCGGTTGGGTCAATCGCCGCCGCGATCACGGCGGTTTGATCTTCGTCGATCTTCGCGACCATGAAGGCGTGACGCAAGTCGTTTTTAATCCCGAACACCGCAGCTTTGGCGAGGCGGAGCATCTGCGCAGCGAGGACGTCTTGCGGATCCGCGGCATGGTTCGGGCGCGGCCACCGGGGACGGAGAATCCGCGGCTGGCAACGGGTGACGTCGAAGTCGCGATCGACGAACTCGAAATTCTCAATCGCTCGCTGGTTCCGCCGTTCCAGGTCAACGCCGACGAAGCGGTTGACGAGAACTTGCGTCTCGAGTATCGCTATCTCGATCTGCGCCGTCCGCGCATGCAGGAGAACATTCGCTTGCGCCACCGCATCATCAAGGCGATGCGGGACTTCTGCGACGAGCGCGGCTTCGTTGAAATCGAGACGCCGATGCTCATCAAGTCGACGCCCGAAGGCGCGCGCGACTACCTCGTTCCCAGCCGTCTCTACCCCGGCGCTTTCTATGCGTTGCCGCAATCGCCGCAGATGCTCAAGCAGATCTCGATGGTTGCCGGCTTCGGCCGCTACATGCAGATCGCACGTTGCATGCGCGACGAGGACCAGCGCGCCGATCGTCAGCCCGAGTTCACGCAGCTCGATCTCGAGATGTCGTTTTGCACGCAAGAGGACGTTCTCGAAACGATGGAGTCGTGCATGCACTACGTCTGGCAAACGGTGCTCGGCATCGAGCTGCCGCCGTTCGCGCGGCTCACGCACCAAGAAGCGATCGCGAAATACGGGCTCGATAAGCCGGATCTGCGCTTCGGCCTCGAGTTGGCCAACGTCGGCGCGGTCTTTGCCGGCACGGAGTTCGTCGTCTTCCGGTCGGCGCTCGAAAGCGGCGGTTCGATCGTGGCTCTGCGCTACCCACAGGGCGCCGCGCTCTCGCGCCGCGACTTCGACGCCTTGACCGAAACCGCCAAACAGTTCGGCGGCAAAGGGATGGTCTGGATATCGCTGGCGCCCGATGGAATGAAATCCTCGGCTGCAAAGTTTCTCTCCGAAGCGAACGTGGCTGCCGTAACCGCAGCCGTCGCGGCGCAAGCCGGCGACGCCGTGCTGCTCTTTGCCGACACGACTCCGCTCGCGCATGCGGTTGCCGGGAAGATGCGTAACGAGATCGGGCAGCGGTGCGGCTTGCGCGATCCCAAGGCCTACGCCTTCGGTTGGGTGACGGGCTTTCCGTATCTGGAGATCGACGAGGAGACGGGAAAGCCGGCGCCCGCACATCACGCGTTCACGGCGCCCGCGCCCGGGGACTGGCAGTTAATCGACAGCGCTCCAATGGAGATGCGCGCCCAGCACTACGACCTCGTCCTCAACGGATGGGAACTCGGCTCCGGCTCGATCCGAATTCACAAGCCCGACGAGCAGCGAAAGATCTTTGAAATGCTGGGCCTGAGCGCGGATCAGATCGAGGAGCGGTTTGGATTCTTCGTGCGCGCGCTCGAGTACGGGGCACCGCCCCACGGCGGCATGGCGCTGGGCATCGATCGCATCGTCATGATCGCCTGCGGCGAAGAGAACATTCGCGAGGTCATCGCTTTTCCGAAGAATCAAGGGGCTCGGGATTTGATGATGGACGCGCCGAGCGGAGTGCCGGATCAGTTAATCACCGACCTGCACCTCCGTCGCGCGCCAGAATCTCCTTCGCGCGCATAAAGATCGCGTCGAACATCGGCACGGTCAGCTTGCCGGTGTTGGTGTTCTGCCGGCTCGGATGATACGTGCCCAGCAGCGTGACCGTCCGGCCGTCGCGCACCGCGTCGAATTCGGCGCCGTGGGCGAAGACCGGCTTATCTGCGAACGCAAAGCCGTGCTGCGCGAGCGCGCGGACGAGCGCGCTAAAGCCGATCGCGCCTAACCCGATCGCCAGGCGGAGCCGTTCGAGCGCCTCGAACTCCTCGACGAGAAACGAAAAGCAGTTGCGCAACTCCCCTGGCGTCGGTTTGTTCTGCGGCGGCGCGCAACGCGCGGCGGCGGTGATAAAACAGTCGCGCAGTTCCAATCCGTCGAAGCGGTCGCGCGCGAGCGGCGCCGATGCGAAGCCGGCGCGGAAGAGCGCCGGGTAGAGAAAGTCCCCCGAGGCGTCGCCGGTAAACGGACGTCCCGTGCGATTGCTGCCGTGCGCTCCGGGAGCGAGCCCGACGAGCACGAGGCGCGCGTCCGGGTCGCCGAAGCCAGGGACCGGCTTTCCCCAATACTCCGAGTCGCGATACGCTCGCTTTTTCTCGCGCGCCACTTGTGTGGCGTACGCGCGCAGCTCGGGACAGCGCCGGCAGCGCACGACGGCCGCCGCAATCGCATTGAGGTCGCGCATGCGGGCCGCTACGGATCCGCCAGCACATCGGCGTACTCGATGCCGGCCGGCGCCACGACGTACGCGATGCCGTCGTTGCGTTGCCAAATCCGTTCGATCGCCGCTCGAGGATAGACGACGCGCACGTTCGGCGCGGCGGGATCGTTGATCGCGCAGTCGCCGTTGCGCGTGAATCCGCAGAGGACGACGAGATGACCGTCGGAGTGAGGTAACGGCGCGCCGGGCAACTCTCCGGGCGCCCACGAGTAAGAAATTGCCGGCGGGAGGTTGCGTTCGACCAAACGCTGCGCGTGGTCGAGATTGCGCAGGTGCGCGACGACGCCGCGAAGGCCAATCTTGCCGCTGTAGGCTACGTTGAAGACCCAGTTTCCCGTCCCGTTGTAGGCGCGGTCGAAAACGGCGCGGGCGGTCTGCTCGAGCGGGAGATCGATGCCATGGTACGCGTGAATCATCGAGAGGCTCGCCGGGCTGCACCAGCCGCGCCCGGAGCCTGCCCTGAGCCCTTCGGCTTCGCTCAGGACAGGCTTCGCCGAAGGGTATTGCGAGCGCGCGGGAACGTCGAGAATATGCGCGTCGCGCGCGTACGGGAGCGATGGCCGCGAACGCACTGGCGAGGAGAATGCGAGCAGTTCGAAGCGGACGCCGGGCGCGCGCACCTCGATGCCGTCGAACGGCTGCCTGGCGGAGATGACGTCAACGTCCACCTGTGTGCCGTCGTGAGTCGGGCTCAACGATGTAGCGCCGTCGATTTGCCACTCCGAGTGATCGAGCCAATCGCCGTCAGCTTGGTGCGCGCGCAGCAAACGAAACGCGACCCGGCCGCTGGGCGCGTGCGTGTTCCAGCTCAGGACGCCGGTGCGCGTCGCTTCAAAGAACAGCTTCGCACCGTCTTCCACGTTATTCGTCTGCGCGAAGGTAGCCGCGCTCAAATCTTCCATTCCCATGCGTTCCACGTGTCTCCGATGAACGCCGCAGGAACGTAGTTCTTTAGGTCGTCGTTGACGGCGGTGTAATCGGTCTCCCAGCTAAAAAAGACGGCCGGCACCAGCTCCCGGATGCGCTCCTCTTCGCGCTGGTAGAGCCGTTTGCGCACCACCGGGTCGAACGTGCTTGCCGCCGCGACGCTCGTTGCGTTGACGATCGGGTCGTCGAGCCACGACGTGTTGGCGCCGTGGGGCGGAATGAAGCTGCCGCCCCAACTCGCGGAGTTATCCGGGTCGGGTCCGTTGGTTTCGACGGACCATTCCAAGTCGTACTTCCCAGTGTACAACGGTCCGTCCATGGCAAAGAGATAGCTGCCGGGATAGTTACGAACGGTAACGTCGATGCCGACGGCGCGCAGCATCGATTGAATCAGCACCTGTGACTCCGTGTTCTCCTGATGGCCGGTCGTTGCATAGATGCTCAAACTCATCGCGAGTGCTCCTTTGTGGAGAACGCCTCCGTCGTCCGGCTTCCACCCGGCCGCGGCGAGAAGACGCTTGGCATCGGCCGGATCGTAGCGGTAGGCCGGCAGCGTTGGTGCGGCCCAAAGCTCGGGGAAGATGTCCGAGACTGCTAGTGCGTCGCGCCCGTGATAGACCGTCGCCTCGAGGCGCCGCCAATCAACTGCCTCGGCGATTGCACGGCGCACTCGCGCGTCGGCGAGTTGCGGGCGGCTCAGGTTGAGACCGAGGTGTCGCCAGTTCGCGATCAAGCGTCGCTTGACGGTGATGCCGGAGATGCTTTGCAGACGCGCGATGTCGTTGACGTTAACGGTCGGGTAGACGTCGACTTCATGCGTTACCAACTCGTTGAAGAGCGTGTTGACGTCGGGGACGATCTTCCAAACGATTTCTTTGAGGTGTGGCTCCCCGCGAAAATAGCGGACGTTTGGGACGAAAGTCAACGAGCTCCCGTGGTTCCACCGTTCGAGGACGAAAGGCCCGCTGGCGAGCGGGCTTTCGTTGAAGCTCGCGCGGCGCAGGTCGCTCACCTTCGCCAGCAGATGTGCGGGCATCGGCGGATAGGCGGCACCGCCCATCGCGAGAATTCCCAAGACCGCTACGTTTGGTTGTCTTAGCCGAATCACGATCGTGTACGGGTTGGGTGCGCGCGCCGAGGCGATGTCGTCCCATCCGTACGTCGTCTTAACGGCGTTGAGCGGGTTCCGGACGGCGTGATAGGTGAAGAGCCAATCGGCTGCCGTCAGCGGTGCGCCGTCAGCCCACACGACGCCTTTGCGCAGATGCACGACGATCGTCTTACCATCGCGGCTGATCCCGCCGTTGCGCAGCGTCGGTACTTGCGTCGCCAGATCGGGGATGTAGTTTCCCTCCGCGTCGTAACGAAGAATAAACGAGAAGAGCAGGCCGACGATCGCGTCGCTCGCGGCGGTGTGCGCGTACATCAGGTTGAGGCTATCGGGCTCTTCGTCTTCGCCAATGCGCACGACGCCGGGGATCGTCCAGGGGTTACGTTCACCCTTCGACGGCGCGGCCGTTCGCGAACAGCCGCAGATTGCAAGGAGCAGCGCCAGCGCAGCAGCGGCGATGCGGCCCAACGTCACGATTCGGGTCGCGCGCTGCGCGGCGGCCGTTTGACGATGCGCGCGGCGATCTCAGCGTAAAAGTCCGCGGCGCCGAAGCGCACGACGTCGCCGGCAGGCAGTTGCGTTTCCTGGCGAGCGCGCGTAATTTCGGCGCGAGCTTGCGTCTCGCTCAAACCCTGCGTGTTCAGCGCGACTCCCACGACGGGGGCAGCCTTGACCGTTTTGAGAAGCGCCTCGTGAACGGCGATCAGTTCGTTGTAGCCCAAAACCGGCGTTGCGTAGGACTCGATATGAGTGCGGGTCGGATCGCAGACGAGCAGCAGCGCATCGGGCGCGCAGCCGGTCATCAAGGCGAGAGTCACGGGTGCATAGGCGGGGTGATTGATCGCGCCCTGCCCCTCGACGACGATGAGGTCGGCGCCTTGGTGCGCTGCGTACAGCACGAGTTGTTCGGCGGCTCCCGGCGCGAAATCGGCGATGACGCGGTCGACCGAAATGCCCCAGCCCGCAATGATGATTCCGGTCTGACCCGTCGGTACGAATCGAGCCTTCTTTCCAGATGCGCATGCGGCCGCGACGAGCTCGAGCGCGACCGTCATCTTACCGACCGCGCAATCGTTTCCGACCGTGAGAAGAACCGGCGCCTCTACGTGATAGACGTCGCCGGAGAACAGCGGGACTTCGGGCGGCTCTCGAACGTCCCAGATTGCCGCGCCCGCGGCGTGCGCCGCACTTCGAAACTCGCGATCGGCTTCGAGTATCTGGTGCAGGCCGCTGACGATCTCGAGCTTCGCGGCGATGGCTTCGGCGACGGCTGCGCGCCAATCGGGAGGGAGGCCGCCGCCTTTGGGCGCGGTTCCGATCAGCAGCGACGTCGGCGCGTGCTCCAGTGCCTGCGCGACGCTGCCGACGATAGGCACGTCGCTGTCGAGATACGGAAGGACGTCGCGCACGCGGCGCCCGGCATGCGACGGGTCGATCACGGCGACGACTTCGTCACTTCCGTAGCGGATGACGCCATGCGCGGTCTTGGCGTCGCGTTCGAAGCGGTTAGGAGCCAGAATTGCGTAGCGCCGTTTCATGCGAACGCTTCTCGGACGCCCAGCCCCGGCGCATCGGGAATCAGCACTTTGCCCCCGTCGTAGCGTACCCCGGTAAACGGGTCGCGCGAGATCAAGAGCGGTCCGTCGAGGTCGGCCCAATCTGCTAGGGGCGAAACGTGTGCGGCGGCCGTGGCGGCAATCGCGCTCTCAACCATGCACCCGATCATGACCTTCAACCCCATCGCGCGAGCGGTGTGGATGGTCGCTAGCGCGCCGCGAACGCCTCCGGCTTTGGCTAGCTTGACGTTGACGCCGTCGACACAACCGTACAACGGCGGAAGATCGCTTGCAACCAGGCAATCTTCGTCGGCAACGATCGGTATGGCAACGCGGTCGCGAATGGCCCGCAGCCACTGTGGATTTCCGGCGGCGACGGGTTGCTCGCAAAACTCGATCTCAAAGCGCGCAAGCTCGCGCAAAATAATAATTGCGTCGTCCACGCTCCAGCCTTCGTTGGCATCGATGCGAAGCGCGCCGCTATAGCGCGCACGGATCGCCGCCACGATCTCGACCTGGTCGGCGAGCGTGCCCGCCCCGAGCTTGATCTTGAGGATCGGATAATGCGCGGCCTCGGCGACCTTGCGCAGCGTCATCTCCGGGTCGGCGATCCCGATCGTGAACGAGGTCAACGGGGCCCTCGACGGATCGAGACCAAGCAGCGCATAGAGCGGCTTGCCAAGCTCTTTGCCGATCAGATCGTGCAGCGCCAGATCGAGCCCCGCGCGCGTCGCTGCGGGGATCTCCGCGTGCAGCAGCGACTCGAGCCTGAACGGATCGTCGCCGGCGGGTGGATTGCGCTGGAAATAATCGATGACGCTCTCCACGGACTCGCCGTAGCGTTCGATCGGCGTGGCCTCGCCGATGCCCTCGAGATCGGCGCTTCGAATGCGGACGACGGCGGTGCGCGCAATTTCTTCTTCGCTGCGCGCGATCTTGAACGGGTGGACGAGCGGCAGCTCCATAGCCGAGACCGAGATCGAGAGCGCAGGCATCGGCCTGGCATTTCGGGGACATGCAGGATTCTACCGGCTTGCCTTTTGCGCGAATCGGGGCACTTGACTGGCGGTGGTACGGTATAGGGGCTCGACTGCGCTTAGCGCGCAGCGCACACAGGTCCCGAGCCGACTTATTTGACTAGGGAGCACCAGCTCCGGATACGACGGATTCCACTGGGCCGCAAAGCCTGACGAAACCGGCGCCCGGGCCGCACCCACCTGCGAGAATGCAGGTTCGAACCGAGTGCGCCAGACGCTATTTGTGGTTGAGTCCTTTGTATTGCGCGCAAAACGCATCGCGCCACAGGGCGACCGCCGCCGCAAGCCGGTCCCTGGTTGCCGCGCCCGAGGCCTCGTCGATTGCGACGTATCCGCGAAAATCTGTAAACGCCCGCGTTACGGCGGCGACCGTCTGCTCCGTTTGTTGCCGCAGTCCGCTCCACAATAAGACGGTATTCGGGGCCAGGGCTTGCGCGTCGCTCGCGACGTCGAGCTCCTGCGGATCGGGTCCGTATCGTAGCCAAGCGGAGTCGGTCTCTTTCACGACGCGCTTACAATCCGCAGTGCCTGCCGCAAATGTTTGCGGAGCGTTTCGTAAAGCCAGCGTGACGTTGAGGCGCTTTGCCAGCGACGTGGCGAAGGCTAGCCGCTCCAACTGTTCGCTCCAGGAACATTCGGTTTGGAGTGCGAGCGGAGCCGCGACCAGCGGCGCGCCGAGGGTGGCCGCGTGACTGAGAACCCGCGTCACGTACCCTTGTTCTGAGCAAAAGAAGCTGGAGTCGCTCACCGCGGCAATCGAGAGGCCCCAGTCGGTCGCCATCTTCTTGACCTGCGCGAGGTAGTCGTCGTCCGTTCGCGGAAAGTGCCGCACGTCTAAGACGACGCCGTCGCAAGCCAACTCGCGCGCGCAAAGGTCCAAGAACTCGAGTTGCGTGAGCTCGCCGCTCTCGATCTCGCGGTGAAGAGCACCGCTCGCGCAGGCAAGCTTCATCGGCCTCGGATTTTCGACCGCTCGCCGTTGCTCACCCTCGTCGCTGGATACAAACCGACAACATGAGAATTGCCATGGGCGCCGATCACGCCGGCTTCGAATACAAGGATCGGATCGCGGAGAAGCTCCGCGGTCTGGGCCACGAGATACTCGATTTCGGAACGCACGATGCGACGCCGGTCGACTATCCGCAATACGGCTATGCCGTCGGGGAGGCCGTGGCGACCGGAGAGGCCGACCGCGGCATCCTCGTCTGCGGATCGAGCCTTGGAATCGCGATGGCGGCCAACAAGGTTCCGGGAATCCGCTGCGCGCCGGTAATGGACCCATATTCCGTCGAGTTGGCGCGTCGCCATAACGACGCGAACGTCATCGCTTTTTCCGAGCGGTTGACGGGCTGGGAGATGATCGAACGGATGCTGCAGGTCTATCTCGAGACGGGCTTTGACGGCGGGCGCCACGCGCATCGCGTCGAGCAGCTCTTTGAGTTCGGCGACGCCCAGCGGGCGCGCACCCTCAAAGATTTGGAGCGTGGCGAGGTCACCGGGGCGCAAACCCCCAAAGACCTTCTGTAGTGGACATTTTAACTCCGAGTTGCATCGAGGCGGGCGACCCCGAAGTCTTTGCCGCCATCGCCGGCGAGGAGCGGCGGCAAAAAGAGAACCTCGAGCTGATTGCTTCGGAGAACTACGCGAGCCGCGCGGTCCGCGAAGCGAACGCCTGCGTGATGACCAACAAGTACGCGGAAGGCTATCCGGGCAAGCGGTATTATGGCGGCTGCCAGTGGGTCGACGTTGCCGAAACGCTGGCACTCGAGCGCCTCAAACGAATCTTCGGCGCGGACCACGCCAACGTTCAGCCGCATTCCGGCGCTCAAGCCAACATGGCGGTCTTCATGGCCCTCTTGCAGCCCGGCGACACGGTTCTCGGAATGTCGCTCGCCCACGGCGGCCATCTTACGCACGGAACCAAAGTAAGTTTCTCGGGAAAGCTCTACAATGCTGTCGCCTACGGCGTCCGCAAAGACACCGAACTGATCGACTTCGACGAAGTCCGGGCCCTCGCTCGCGAGCATCGGCCAAAACTCATCGTCGCCGGCGCGAGCGCGTATCCCCGCGTGATGGAGTACGAACCATTTCGTGAGATCGCGACCGAGATCGGGGCGGCGCTTCTGGTGGACTTTGCCCATATCGCGGGGCTCGTCGCCGTTGGGCTCCATCCCTCGCCGGTACCGCTGGCCGACTTCGTGTCGTCTACGACGCACAAGACGCTGCGCGGTCCGCGCGGCGGTTTCGTGCTCTGCACGCAGAACTGGGCCGCGCCCTTGGATAAAAGTGTTTTCCCCGGAATTCAAGGCGGTCCGCTGATGCATACGATCGCCTCGAAAGCCGTTGCATTTGGTGAGGCCCTCCAGCCGGAGTTCAAAACCTATCAGGAACGCGTCGTCGAGAACGCGCGGGTAATGGCCGACGAGTTTACGCGTGCCGGGCTGCGTTTGGTCGGCGGAGGAACGGACACGCACCTCATGCTGGTCGACGTCTCGGTCAAGGGTCTGACCGGAAAGGCGGTCGAGGCCTACCTCGACGACATCAACGTCACGGTCAACAAGAACGCGATTCCTTTCGACACGCAAAAACCCATGGTCGCCAGCGGCATTCGCATCGGCACGCCGGCGATCACGTCGCGGGGTTTTGGCGTTCCGGAGTGTCGCGAAGTGGCTCGCATTATCTGCGACGCTTTGGGCGACATCGAGGAGCGCCGGCAAATCGAGCAGCTTGGGGGACGGGTCCGCGAATTGACCTCGCGCTACGACGTGCCGTAGAACCATGCGCCCGGGTTGGGACGAGTATTTTATGCAGATCGCGCATACCGTAAGCACGCGTGCGACCTGCCCGCGAGCCTCGGTCGGTTGCGTTCTGATGCGCGCCCACCGTATCTTGACCACGGGCTACAACGGGGCGCCGCGCGGCGTCGCGCATTGTACCGAAGTCGGCTGCACGCTAATCGGCGAGCATTGCCTTCGGGCGACGCACGCCGAAGCCAACGCAGTCGTCCAGGGCGCGCTGCACGGCGTGAGCTTGCACGAGGCCACGGCCTACTGCACGCATCAACCGTGCGTGAACTGTTCGAAGCTGCTCATTAGCGCGGGCGTAACGAGAATTGTTTACGATCATCCGTATCCCGACGCGGTCGCCAGTACGTTGCTGGCTGAAGCCGGCGTAGCACTGGTCGCGTTTGCCGCGCTCGAAGGCGTCCGCGGTTGAGCGGCCACTCATTCACTGCCGGCGTCGTTTATGCCGCGGCCTTTATCATTGCGGCCGCGGTTAGCTTGCTGGCTACGCCGCTGGTCCTGCGGCTTGCCAGTCGCCTGGGAATCGTCGACCGCGACGCCGACGAGCGGCGCATGCACGACACGCCGAAGCCGCGCGTGGGCGGAATTGCGGTCTTCTTCGGCTTCTCGTTTGCGCTCTTCGCCGTTTTGGGGGTCTCGATGACGTCGCCGGTGCGGCTGCTGCCGGCTGCCGATCAGTTCGACGCGGTCCACCGGCTCGTGGGGCTGCTCTTTGGAAGTTTGTTGATCGTCGGCGTCGGCGTGTGGGACGACGTGATGCAGATGCGTCCTCGGAACAAGCTCCTCGCTCAGATCGTCGTGGCGTTGATCTCGATGTTGTACGGCTTCGTCATTCCGGGCATCACCAATCCGTTCGACCATAATCCCGGCACCAACTGGATCGATTTTCCGCTGTGGGTGGGAGTTCCGGTTACGCTGTTCTGGTACGTGGCCATGATGAACGCGATCAACTTTCTAGACGGGCTCGACGGCCTGCTCGCGGGGGTCGCAGCGATCTCGAGCGTCTTCCTCTTTGTCATCGCGGTGCTGCACGCAAACCCCGTCGTCGCCCTCGTCGTAATCGCGTTGGCCGGCGCGGCGCTTGGCTTTCTTCCCTATAACTTCAATCCGGCGCGAATCATCCTCGGCGACGCGGGATCGCTCTTCATCGGTTATGTGTTCGCTACCGTTTCGATCATCGGTGCCAGTAAGACCGCGATTGCGATCAGCGTGGTGGTGCCGCTGCTGGTGCTGGCGCTGCCGGTGCTCGACACGGCGGCCGCGATCGTGCGCCGAGCAAGGAGCGGCAAACGCATCACGGAGGCCGACCGCGGCCACTTTCACCATCAGTTGATCTTTCGCTTCGGCCTCAATGTGCGCCAGGCCGTACTAGTTCTTTACGCCGTCTGTTTGGCGTTGGGCGCGGTCGCGCTTTTCTTCTCCGGCGAGTTCACCCACGTCTTTCGGCACGTAACGTAGCCGATGAAACCTCTCTGCGTGATGAGCGTGTTCGGGACGCGCCCCGACACGATCAAGATGGCGCCCGTCGTGCGCGCGCTGCAATCCCATCCCGATATCGCTGCGCGCGTTTGCGTTACCGCTCAGCACCGCCAGATGCTCGACGATCTGCTTGAGTTCTTCGCGATCGTACCCGACTACGATCTCAACATCATGAGCGAGGATCAAAGCCTCACGGAGATCACGACGCGAGTTCTGATCGGGATGGAGCCCGTGCTGCGCGATGCGCGCCCCGACGTTGTGCTGGTTCACGGCGACACGGCGACGAGCACGGCCGCGGCACTCGCCGCCTTCTATCAACGGGCTCCGGTGGGGCACGTCGAGGCCGGGTTGCGCACGAGCAATCGCTGGCTGCCGTACCCCGAAGAAATGAACCGCCGGTTGACGGCGACCCTTGCGACCTACCATTTCGCGCCGACGCTCTTGGCGCGCGAGCACCTGCTGGCCGAGAACGTCTGCGCCGGGGACGTCGTCGTGACCGGAAACACGGTGATCGACGCGTTTCTCGAAACGGCCGCGCGCGACGACCTGCCCGTCCCTCCGCGTTGGGCCCGGCTCGATGAAAACAGGCCGGCGATCGTCGTGACCGCCCACCGCCGCGAGAACCACGAACACATGCGGGAGATCTGCGAGGCGCTGCGCGCGATCGCCGAACTTCCCTCAAAGCCCCAGCTCTATTGGCCGGTGCATCCGTCGCCGCGCGTCGCGCCGATCGCGCAAGAAATCCT